>Ga0070737_10005597_pt1 | contig 11927 bp, 8 predicted proteins | sample Coa_R1_10_FD_66438 | JGI IMG/M metagenome (GOLD analysis project Ga0070737, IMG submission 66438) | Surface soil microbial communities from Centralia Pennsylvania, which are recovering from an underground coalmine fire - Coalmine... | ecosystem: Environmental > Terrestrial > Soil > Unclassified ... | reverse complement strand
GACGCGACCTAAACCAGAGCGAATTTCATCAAAAAACGACGTGGTCGGATTCATAGGGATATCCCGCTGAAGATTCGCCATCTTACCATACCTGCCCGCCGCGACTTGCATCTGAAGACGCTGTTAAAATCAATCCAATGATGCTGAGCGCGAGCAGGATTCAAAAACTTTTGCAGCCTTTTGGTCTGCAACTTGATTCACACCAAGTGTCCCAGCTAAAGACTTATCTTGAACTGCTTCTGCGCTGGAATGCCAGAATCAACCTCACGGCGATTCGTAACGCTGAGGAGTGCGTCACGCGTCATTTTGGAGAGAGTCTGTTTTTGTCCTGTCATGAACAACTGCGCGGTCGCCTGCTGGATATTGGGAGCGGCGCCGGCTTTCCGGGCCTCGCGCTCAAGATTATCTTTCCGAAACTTGAAACCACGCTGCTTGAACCTGTGGCCAAGAAGCGGGCGTTTTTAAAGGAGGTGGCAAGGCAGTGCGACTTTGAAAAAGTGGTTGTAAGCTCACAAAGATTAGAGGAAATCTCCGGTTCCGATTTAAGGTTTGATACAGCTACAGCCCGCGCGGTGGGGCAGATTGAGCGACTTGTGACGCAAGCCGCCTCTATTCTGGTTCAGGATGGCAAATTTCACCTATGGCTTTCGCGCGAGCAAGCCGCAAGCCTAAAGCGCCACACGGCATTACAATGGGTGAGGCAAGTGGATATTCCCTTAAGCCGTGGGCGAGTGATATTGACAGGCGGGCTTTGTCAATCTACTTTCATTGCGCCATAATGGCGCCTATTTACCTCGCAAACGAAAAGAATCGTTATGAGGCATCGTTCTTCGGTCCTTCTCATTGCCACAATCGTGTTGGCCTCGGCGAAATTCAGTCCTGCTCGCGCTGCCAGCGCCACTTGTGCGAGCCTGGCGGATATTAAACTCCCGCACACGACCATTACGCTGGCTCAGGAAGTCGGCCCCGGCGCCTTCCAGCCGCCGCGCCCGCAATTCAAGGATCTTCCGGCGTTTTGCCGCGTAGCCGGCACGGTCAAGCCCACGGCAGATTCCGATATCAAATTTGAAGTGTGGATGCCCATTTCCGGTTGGAACGGCAAGTTTGACGGCGCGGGGAACGGCGGCTTCGCCGGTTCTATTCAATACGAGCAGTTGGCAACCGCGGTTCGCGCGGGCTTCGCCGCCGCTTCCACCGATACTGGTCACACAGGGAGCGGGACGGACGGAAGCTGGGCGCTGGGCCATCCGCAGAAGGTGATTGACTTCGGTTATCGCGGAATCCACGAAATGACGGTCGAGGCCAAGGTCATTGTTCAGCGCTTTTATGGCGTCGCTCCTCGCCGGTCTTATTTCGCAAGCTGTTCAAATGGCGGACGCCAGGCTTTGATGGAGGCTCAGCGCTTTCCCGATGACTATGACGGGATTATCGCCGGCGCTCCGGCGAATTTCTGGACGCATCTTCTGACGGCGGCTGTCTGGAACGCCCAGGCAACGCTTGAGAATCCGGCCAGCTATATTCCGGCAAGCAAACTTCCGGCCATCAGCGCCGCCGTGCTTGCCGCCTGCGATGCCAAAGATGGCGTCACCGACGGCATTCTGAACGACCCGCGACGATGCCACTTTAATCCCGCAACACTCTTGTGCCGGGGAGCGGATTCCAATAGTTGCCTGACCGCCCCGGAAGTGACTGCGCTTGAAAAAATTTATCGCGGTCCCAGAAGCTCCATGGGCGGCCAGATTTTTCCGGGCTTCGAGCCGGGAGGCGAATTGGGAAGCAATGGTTGGGGGCCCTGGATCACGGGTTCTGCGCCCGAGAAAAGTCTGTTGTTTGTGTTCGGCACACAGTTCTTCTCAAACATGGTGTTCAACAATCGCGCCTGGGACTATCGCGCGCTGAATTTCGATTCCGACGTGCAACTCACGGATCGGAAGCTGGCCCGCATCCTGAATGCCACCGATCCTAACCTGCGCGCTTTCAAAGCGCGCGGCGGAAAGCTCATCATGTTCCACGGCTGGAATGACAGCGCTATTACGCCGGTCAACACCGTGAACTACTACAAGAGCGTCGTGGCGCGCATGGGTCTACGCCAAACGCGCGATTTCCTTCGTCTTTATATGGCGCCCGGAGTGCAGCATTGCGCCCTTGGCCCTGGCCCCAGTTCCTTCGGCGCTTCTGTTGAGGGGGCAAAACTTGATCCGCAACATAGCATGTTCAGCGCGCTTGAACGATGGGTGGAAAGCGACATTGCGCCGAACGAAATCATCGCCACGAAATACCGCAATCCTCTGGATCCGGCGAGCGGCGCTGTCATGACGCGTCCGCTTTGTCCTTATCCGGAGATTGCGAGGTATAAAGGAATGGGCGATCCCAATGACGCTCGAAATTTTGCCTGCGCTTTTGAAGCCGCGCAGAGCACGGCTGCTTCGCCGTGAGAGTGAAGGAGTGAAATCTGCAATTATTTGCGCTGCGCGATGGTCTCGCCCTCCTGGTTATTCTCGGTCTGGCGTAGCAACGCTTCGTAGCTTTTGCGGATGGTTGGGTCGTTGGGAGCCAGCCGTGAGGCGATTTTGTATTCAGCGAGCGCGCCACGATAATCCCGCTCGCGCTCAAGCGCGGTGGCCAGGCCGAAGTGAGCCAGAGGATCATTAGGTTTGGCTTTCACGGCTCTTCGGAAGGCTTTTGCCGCCTCGCGCGGGTCGCCTCTAAGCTCCAGCGCGGTCGCAAGATTATATTCGGCCTGGCAGCAATCAGGCTCGAATTTCAACGCTTTTTGATATTCGCGAATCGCAGCTTTTAGCTCCCCCTTATCTTGTAAGGCGACTCCCAGATTATTATGGGCCTGCGCATCGCGCGGGTTGTAACGCAGCGCTTTTCGGAATTCAGAAATCGCCGCATCCAGCTCTCCTTTATCTCGGTAGGCAAGTCCGAGATTGTCGTGTATCGCTGCCACATCAGGCTCCGTTGCCAAAGCTGAGCGGTATTGCGAGATGGCCTGGTCCACGTTCCCCGCCTTGCTGAGCGCAACCGCCAGATTACCACGAGCGGCGATATCGTTCGGATCCTGCTTCAACACGGCCTCGTATTGGGCGGCGGCTTCATTCCATTTCCCTTGCTCCGAAAGAGCGTATCCGAGGGCAAATCGGAGATTTGGGTCGTTGGGTCTGAACTTTATGGCTTCACGGTACTCGCGTTCCGCTTGCCGGTAATGCTTTGCCAGCGCCAGGCGCGCGCCGCGTGTCAAACACCGCTCAGCCAATCGGTCCTTTGCTGACAGGTGGGCATAGGCGGTTCGAGCCGGCGCAGCCTCTTCAACCGTTTTGATGAGTAAGCTGTCAGCGCCTGCTTCACGAAGTTCTGCGAGGTACTGATGTGTCGGGTAAAAGTTAATTCCGCGCTCTTTGACCAACGTCGCTACACGCCGGTTCGCCACGCCGCCTGCCACCAATCCCAGAACTTGCGTCCGATTAAGAGGCCGTGATGTTTGATCATTTCCTGCGCCCACCACGACCGATGCAAAGAGTATGATTGCCAGAAGCATTGCGATCCCGCTTGCATTTGAAACGCAAAAAGACCCCTTCATGGTCGAAGCACCGGTAGCATCCAGTCTCATGAGCACCTCCACACCCTAAAGTCGAAAAAGCAGACCCGCGGCCACACAAACTCCTCCCCTTGCTGTGATTGTCGCAACCAAAATGCCAGTTGCGGTATTGTGAAAGGAAAAAGCCGATAAGCAGTGTGGAATCTTAGGGGTAGGAAATCGATGGTCGATGGGTGACGTCGTACTGAACCCGATGCATATGTAAATTTTACATGCCAGGCGGATTGCTGAAAGACGCTCCAGGTGCTGTGTCCGAATTTTCGTCTTACGGCTTCGATGTCAAGGTGGCTTCTACCCAGCCTGCTTGGCGGCAAGAGGGCCAATGATGGGGAGCATATATCGCTCGTTGTTGTAAGCCTTGTACATCATAAACAGCCATAAGATGAAGAATCCCAGGCGGATGAGAAGCCAAGCCAGAAAGACGAAATGCCACAGGAAACCCAGGCTCACCGCAAACAGAATCCCTGAAAGGATCGCCCACCCGATGGCGCAGAGGATGCATGCCACAGACAGGAAGATGGACTGAAAGGCGTGAAAACGGACGAAAGCGTCGCGCTTGTAAGGCTCAATCGCCAGAAAGATGATCCCTGTGATGAACCCCACAATGTAGGCCAGGACTCCGGCGACGTTGGAAGCCATCGGGCCCGACTCTGCCGGGGGCGGTGACCCTGGACTACCTGGGGAGGCTCCTGTCGTCGCCCCGCATGATTTGCAGAAGGATGCCCCCGTATCAAGCTGTGCACCGCATTTGGAACAGAAAGCCATGGGTGATCACTTCCCCCTTATTCTTTAGTCAAAAGTCTGCTGCTTCCGGTTTGAACTACAGGCCCCGCCTCAAACCACGTCCATCCGGTCCGATCAACCCGTGCCTTTTCACTCCCTTCAGGTTGCAAGCGATGATACAAGGACCCAGTGAGTTGCACTATAAGTAAGAAGCTTTGCGGGATACAATACCCTAAAAGATTACTCTTGGGGGCATTGGGGGGCGTGATCAAGATCGGCCATTATGAGTCTTGGATTTTAATCAGCTCACACCTTATTTCAGGATTTGGATTTATGCGGTTGCGCTACCGACCCCTTGAACCCCAGGATGTTCCAACGTCTCTTCGGCTCTCAAACGAGCATGACCGGTATGGAGACCTGTTTGACCAACTGGCGCCCATCTGGGTTGAGTTGCTTGGCGGCGAGTCGTTAATTGGCACGGTGGTTGAAAACCTGGACTGCCCGAAAGGCCAGAGGGTGGTGGCCTTTGGCGCGAGCGTTTTTCTGACCGATGAGTTTGTCCGGTACGCCAAGAATCCGCCTCTTTTCTGGATTGGTCCGGAGTTGATTCGGAGGTTCCCTCAGGGCCGTTCACCCATTCTCAACTTCAAAGCCATCCAGAGAGCGAACTCCAGCGGCGGTCTGAATCTGTTCATGTGGCAAGCGGCGGGTCGCCCCTCCAGCGGGGATGAGCTCCACGCAATTTTTTACGAACTCAATCGCGGCATCATTGAGATGCACCGTGGATACCTGATCCAGGAAGTTCTGGCGCAGGAGGCGAGCGATGAGGAATTGCGGCATGCAGTCAAGGCGGGCGGCTACTGGCTGAATCCTTCGACGGGCGCGTACAGCGAGTTGCCTGAAGCCCGCGAAGGGAAATTGACCGATCGCCCGTTTATTGTGGGGATCACGCGTGAAATTGCGTTGAGAAATCCAGGCAGTTGGTTTGCGTCGATGCTGTTTCATCACACGCCGCCTCAGATTTACTTTCGACCCGGAGAGCAACGCTTGCTCAGGGCGGCTTTGACAGGGGGCACGGATGAAGAGCTCGCGGAGAGGCTTGACGTCTCAATCCACGCTGTCAAGAAGTGCTGGATCTCCATCTATCAGCGAGTGGCGGAACGCTTGCCAGAACTGCTGCCGGAAAATCTCGACCATGCCTCCGCCCGCGGCGCCCGCGGCATGGAAAAGAAGCATCGTTTATTGAGTTACCTCCGTGACCATCCGGAAGAGCTTCGTCCTATTTTGCCGAACGGAGGAAAGGGCTAGTACAATCAAAAGGGTTGCGAGAGGGCTCAGCATGATAATGAGCGCGCCGCGATACATCCTGTATTGCCGTTGCGTCACGCTGACGACGGTTCTGATTTTGGGGGCCGTGGCCGCTGCTCTCTCCTCTCCAAACTCAAAGACCATCCAGTATCCACCCGCCGTCGTTGCCGCCTTCCGCGCCGGGGAAGATGCGCTCCGCGCGGGACGGGCGGAAGAAGCGGTGGCTGACTTCCAGAAAGTTCTCCGTCTGGACCCGCAATTTGTCGAGGCAAAGATCAATCTGGGGCTTTCCTATCATCTGCTGGGTGAATATCATCAGGCGTCAGCCGAACTCGCAGAAGGGCTGCGCAGTCGGCCGGATCTGCCCGGCCCTCATCTGATCCTGGGGATTGACTATCTAAAGCTTGGCTTGCCGTCAAAAGCTATTCCTGTCCTTGAAGAGGCGTTGCGGCAGGACTCCGCAAACCGCGAAACTCAGGAGACGCTGGCCAAGTGTTACCTTGCCCAGGATGATTATGGCCGCGCCCTGAAGCATTTCCAATCCGCGTTCCTTGCCGACCCGTCTCATCGCGCGGAGGCGTGGTTCGCGTTGGGACATGACTATCTGCAAATGGCGAAGCAACTGGTTGCTGAGCTTTCTCGAATTGACCAGCAGGCTGCCTGGAGAATCCGGCTGGCGGGTGATTTGTTGCGCCAGCGCCAGTCCTGGGGTGACGCCACGCGGCAGTACGAGATGGCTCTTGCCCGCGACCCCAAACAGCCGGGGCTGCATCGAGCCCTGGGAGATGCGCTCCTCAGGTCCGGCAAGCCCGATCAGGCGCGAGCCGCGTATGAAGACGAACTGCGGCTGGATGCTCACAACCCGCAGGCTTTTCTGGGCCTTGCAGAAACTGACCTGGCTGAGGGGAAAGCGCCCGACGCTCTGAGGAAAATCGATGAACTTGCCGCTCGTTCTCCCCGATTTCTCGCGCAACAAACCACCTTCCCTTCCATCAACCTTTCTCCCCGCGCGGCTTCTGCTTTGATTGCCCAGGCTGAAAGCGCTCCTCGCAATGCTGCCGCGGATTTTCTCCTTTCAGGCCTTTACCGATCTCTCGGTAAAAGCGCCGAGGCGGCAAAGTATCGGGCGGACTTTTTGGCCGAAGCGCAGAAGCTGAGCAGGCGCGAAAGCGCGGCTCATGCAAGTCCTTCTTCCGACCCGTGTCTCGCGCGCCGCTATGCGTCCTGCATCGAGCGCCTGAAAAACGCGGGGCGACTCAATTCATCGCAATATCTTTCACTCGGTCGGGCCTATTGGGCTCTTGGCCAGGATGGTCGGGCGGCTAGCGCTTTCGCCTCGGCGCTTGATGCTTCCGACAAGGCGCGCAACGCCCAAACGCTCTATTGGCTGGTTCGCTCTTCCATGGCGCTCGCCGGCCAATGCTTTAATCGCGTCAGCGTAGCCTTTCCGAATTCGGCCTTCGCCTATCGCCTGCAGGCTGAGCTTGACCAGTTGCATGGCGCTGACGCAGCGGCCATCCGCCAATATCAACAGGCGGAGCGCCTGCAACCTGATGAACCTTCCATCCATGAGGAACTCGGAGCGCTTTACCTGAAGAAGCACATGCTTGCAGAAGCGAAGCAGGAGCTGGATCGGGCCATTGCTTTGGACCCTACATCCGGCGCAGCGTTCTATCAACTGGGGCGGCTCTCTATCGCAACAGGCCAGCCGCAAAGCGGCATCGTCTATCTGAAGAAAGCCTTGCAATTTGATCCCGGTTTGATGAACGCCCATGCCAGCCTGGGTGAAGCTTATCTCCGCGCGGGCGACGCCTCCCGCGCCGCCGCCGAATTGAAAGAGGCTAGTTCAATCGACTATTACGGCGACATCCACTATCTGCTCTATCGCGTTTATCAGCAACTTGGGGATAAGACCCTGGCTGAACAGGCGCTCGCGCGTTCCAACCAATTACGCCGCAAAACGCAGGCCGCAGACCAGTTACGCTTGAGCTTCGCCGAACCGTGAAACACGATCTGTAGAGAAGGTCCTGAAGCCTGTCATTCTGAGCGGGCCGCCTCAGAGCTTGCCCTGAGCGCCGCGAAGGGATGACAGCATTGCGCGTGTTTCCGCAGTCGGCTAAATCCTGACCTTTCAATGTGAAGTAGCGGCGCACACGGATATTTCTGCTCAGACCTGATGCGTTTGCTGTCCCGCCTCGCTCAAGATTTCGTCCCACGGGCTGAACAACTGGCCTCGAAAACCGTGAATTCTTATTGATCTCATTTGACCGACTCATAAGAATGTCTCACGGGATGGAGGTGAAGTCACATGAAGCGATCCGTTTACTTTGCCTTTTTATTGGGTGCGTTCCTGGCGATATGCTTTCCGCTCTGCGCTCAGGTGGGCACGCAGGGTGCGATCGTGGGAACCGTGAGAGATAGCTCTGGGGCTGTGATTCCCGGCGCGAAAGTCACCGTTATTCAGCTTGAGACAGGACTCAAAAAGTCGGCAATCACCGATGCCGGCGGCGACTTCGAAATTGTCGCACTGCCGATTGGGCCTTACAGCGTGACAGTTTCCGCCAACGGATTCAAAACCTGGGAGCTTGAAAGAGCCGTTCTTACAGTCGGCGCGCGTTTGCGCGTTTCTCCCGCTCTGCAAGTGGGGGCCACACGGCAACAGGTAACGGTGAATGCGAATGCGAAGATTCTGCAAACCGAGAACAGCTCCGTGAATACAGTCATCGATATCAAGCCCATGCTGAATTTTCCACTGCCCTTACGCAACCCGGTATCTCTGGTGGAGCTTGTTCCCGGAATGCGTTTTAGTGGTGTAAGCGGACCCGAACATGGCGCATACGTCTATGGCATGGGTGTGCGCTCGAATGCGACAAATTTTGTGTTGGATGGAGTCAACTCAAATGCAGCCATGGATGAGGGTGGAATGGACTTGCCCGTGGTTGACGATGTGGCGGAGATGAACGTGCAAACGTCCACCTTTTCCGCCGAATCCGGGCGCGATCCTTTCCAGGTTACGCTGGTTACAAAGTCCGGCACCAACGAATTTCACGGTTCGCTTTGGGAATATCTTCAAAACGACGCCTTAAATGCAAGGAATGCTTTTTCCGCCCGCGTGCCACGATTGCGGTACAACCAATTTGGAGGCAACTTCGGAGGGCCCGTTCAACGGGATAGGACTTTCTTCTTTGGAAGCTTCCAAGCGACTCTGATTCCAGGCCAGATTGTTTACAATGAGTTTGCGCCCACGGCAGCGATGCTGAACGGAGACCTTTCGTCGGTCACAACACCGATCAAAGACCCGCTGACTGGGCAGCCCTTCCCGGGCAATGTGATTCCGTCCGACCGCATAAACTCCGCCTCCAAATTTTTCATCCCCTATCTGCCGCAGGCGAACACGCCGGGAAATCTCTACACCAATTTAGCGACGAATACGAATAACACTTATGAGTATACGGCGCGGGTTGACCATTACATTACCGAAAAGCAAAGGATTTATGGACGCTGGGTCCATGACAGCTTTGAAACGACGGGCCCAAGCTATTTGCCCAGCTTCGTTTCCAGCAATGACACCGCCCAGGACAATGCGGCGCTGAACTATATGTATACCATCCGACCCGATATTCTCCTCACCGCCACTGCCGGTTACCTGCGCTCCGACAACACGTTCACTTCTCCCCTCATCGGGAAGGTAAATTACGCGGAGGAGGCGGGGATTCAGGGTATCCCAACACAAGGAAGGGAGCAGTTTATCGGACTTCCGGAGATCGACATTTCGGGATATCCAGGCATCATCTTGCCATTCGGACTGAACGGGGCGCTCTGGAGCCGGGTTGAGGATGGAACCGTCGAGCTCCGAATTATGAAGGCGAAGCATTCCATTGGTTTTGGATATGAATTTCAAAATCGTTCCACGTTTGGGAAGCATGGCTCGCAGGATCCGCGCGGGCAGTTCAGTTTTAATGGCCAGTACACCGGCAACGGTTTAGCGGACTACTTACTGGGGTTGACCTCGTTTACGGAAAGAAATCTTCCCTTGAATACATTTGGCCTGAAAGACGCCCCTTATTCCGGCTTATACGTGCAGGACTTCTGGCACGCATTGCCCAATCTCACGTTGAACCTCGGTCTGCGTTATGAGCACTGGCATTCCATGTCGTTCATCGCCGGCAACACAACCACATTTGATTTGAAGACAGGCCAAGTGGTGGCGGGAGAGGATAGCAGCGGGCAGGTGAATTTGAATCAGCAGCCTGTAGCTCCATTCCTGGCCCAGGCAACTGCGGGCCTTTGGATTCCGGCTTCACAAGCTAACTTGCCGAAAGATATCTTCCCGGCTCGCGGGCACGTTGAGCCGCGCGTTGGGTTTGCCTGGAGACCCTCCAATAAAAATGATCTTGTGGTGCGAGGCGGCTATGGAGTTTATGAGAACAGCTTCACCGGGAACCGCGGCGGATCAACCATCGGCAGCATTCCATTCTTCTCGCTCGAATCGGAAACTTTCAGCGCTTCCCAGTTGCAGAATTGGCAGACGGCCTGGCCGGCAAATCCGCAGAATTTCGTCCGCCCGAGCGTCAATTACATCGTTTCTCCGACCATTAACCAGTCTGAGTCACAGGAATGGAACGTCTCCGTCCAGAAGGCTTTGCCGCTCAACTCGGCCCTGACGCTCTCTTACGTGGGCTCCAACATCACCGGTCAACCCTTTGCCCACTCCTATAATGATGTTCCGCCGGGGCAATACACGAATTTACAGGCTGTAAAGCCCTATCCCGCCTTTGGCATCATCTACCTGATGGAAAACGGCATCCATACCTGGTACAACGGCCTTCAGGCCGAGTGGGAGCGCCGATTCAATAACGGACTCTATTTCATGCTCTCCTATTGTTACTCCAAGGCGATGTCCAATTATGCAGACGCCACAGGTGAGCTCTCGCTTGTGACTCCGTTTGCCCCGCCACGATATGACCGAGGGCCTCTGGCGATCAACAACACCCACAATCTAAAAATCAGCGCTGTTTATGACCTTCCGTTTGGCCGAGGACGGAAATTTTTTCCGGGGATGAACCGTCTGGAAAATGCGGCGCTAGGCGGATGGGAACTTGGGGGCTATTACGGATATGTCTCGGGAGCTCCCCTCACCATTACGGTTCAGGGAGCAACGCTGGGCAACGGCTGGGGCACTCGGGCTGATCTTGTCGGCAATCCTCAACTCTCAAATCCCAGCGCAAATTTGTGGTTCAACACGGCCGCTTTCGCGGCGCCGCCTCTTTACACCTTTGGTAATTCCGGGATCGGAGATGTGTATGGGCCCTCCATCCATCAGATGAATCTTGCCTTGATGAAGAACTTCCACGTCACTGAAAGCAAGTATTTCCAGATCCGCGCCGAAGCGTACAATGCCTTCAACAACGTGAATCTGAATGCTCCAAACACCACCTTCGGCACGCCTACTTTTGGAAGAATCTTCGGCGCCGCCGGAGCCCGAAGCATACAACTGGGTGCAAAGTTTGTGTTCTAGACGGAAAATATCAGTTGCCGAAGGGCAGGGCAAATTTGCGACGTTTGAGGGAGCGGGATTTGGCGGATAATACAACAACTGTGGGGCACAGCAAGAGGGCGTCTGGAAAAAGCGCCACCCATTCCGACCTGGAGCTTTTTAAAAGCATCGAGCGCGAGCTTTATACTGCCGTCGTGGCCGATGCCCTGGACGAATTGGGCCATCACGATTGCGCCATGCGCGAATACCTGCGGCCTCTTTCTACGGAATTCACGTTTGTGGGGCGGGCGCGCACCATCATGTGCGCGGATGTCTTTTACGCGCCGGCGGATCCCTACCGGATGGAGATCGAGGCCATGGACAGCATTCTGCCCGGTGAAGCGGTGGTGGTCTCCACAGGAGAATCCAAACGGAACGCCCCCTGGGGGGAGTTGCTTTCGACGGCGGCGCGAGCACGGGGCGCGCGCGGAGCGGTTATTGACGGGCTCGTCCGCGACGTGAAAAAAATCCAGCAGTTGGGTTTTCCGGTTTTTGCCGCGGGCATTAAACCCGTGGATTCCAAGGGCCGCGGGCTGGTGATGGATTACAACGTTCCGGTGCAATGCGGGGGAATTGTGATTCATCCAGGCGATCTGATTTTTGCCGATTACGATGGCATCGTTGCAATTCCGGCAGATATTCTTGATGAGACGTTGCGGCTGGCCAGAGACAAGGCATCGCGGGAAAACCATAGCCGGAACGAATTGTTGAAAGGCGCTTACCTCAGCGAGGTCTATGAAAAATACGGCGTGCTATAAG
>Ga0070737_10005596_pt1 | contig 11928 bp, 12 predicted proteins | sample Coa_R1_10_FD_66438 | JGI IMG/M metagenome (GOLD analysis project Ga0070737, IMG submission 66438) | Surface soil microbial communities from Centralia Pennsylvania, which are recovering from an underground coalmine fire - Coalmine... | ecosystem: Environmental > Terrestrial > Soil > Unclassified... | reverse complement strand
CGACTATCGCCTGGCGCGCCCGGTGACGGCGATGGCCGCCACCCCGGACGGGGCCGGCTACTGGCTCGCCGCCGCCGACGGCGGGGTGTTCAGCTTCGGCGACGCCTCCTTCCACGGCTCGGCCGCCGACTATCGCCTGGCGCGCCCGGTGACGGCGATGGCCGCCACCCCGGACGGGGCCGGCTACTGGCTCGCCGCCGCCGACGGCGGGGTGTTCAGCTTCGGCGACGCCTCCTTCTACGGCAGCCTTTCCCCCGAGCCGTCGAACGTGGCGGCCGTCGCGATGGCCTCCACGCCGAGCGGCGACGGCTACTGGCTGGCCACGGCCGACCCGCCTGCCCAGCCCGCTTCCTCGTCGACGGTGCAGGCCTCCTCCGGCCCGAGCGGCACGGCGATGGGCACCTTCGAGGTCACCTGTTACGACAACCAGGGCCGCACCGCCTCGGGGGCCGAGACGAGCACCGAGACGGTGGCTGTGGACCCTTCGGTCATCCCCCTCGGCAGCAGGATCTGGATCCAAGGCGTGGGTGAGCGGGTCGCTCAAGACACCGGCGGGGCCATCCAGGGTCGCCGGCTGGACATCTGGGAGCCCACCTACTCCGATTGCGAAGCGTGGGGCGTCCAGTACCGCGACGTGTGGATGGAGAGCGCCGGCTGACGCTCGGGCAGGGCGCCGCCTTAGCCTGCGGGGGTGCGCTTCGACGCCGTCCTCGTCCTGTCCTTCGGAGGCCCCGAACGTCCCGAGGACGTCCTGCCGTTCCTCCAGAACGTCGTCGCCGGGCGGGACGTCCCACCAGCCCGGCTGGAGCAGGTAGCCGCCCAGTACATGCGCATGGGCGGCCGCAGCCCCATCAACGACCAGAACCGCGCCCTCGTCGCCGCGCTCGGCGACGCCCTGGGGCGGCCGGTCTACTGGGGCAACCGCAACTGGGAGCCCTACGTCGAAGATGTCGTCGCGGCGATGGCAGCCGACGGGGTGGAGTCGGCGGCGGTCTTCGTCACCTCGGCGTACTCCTCCTACAGCGGGTGCGGCCAGTACCTGGAGGACCTGGCCCGCGCCGCGCGGGCCGCGGGCGCGGCGGCGCCGCGGATGGTGAAGCTGCGCCCCTTCTTCGACCATCCTGGCTTCGTCGGCCCCCTCGCCGAGGGACTTGTCGCCGCCGACCCCGGCGGGGCGCCGGTGCTGATGACCGCCCACAGCATCCCGCTGTCCATGGCCCGCCGCTGCGACTACGAGGCGCAGCTGGCCACAACGGTGTCCCTGGTCGCCGGGGCGGCAGGCGTGGACCCGGCCCGCTGCACGCTCGTCTACCAGAGCCGCTCGGGGCCGCCCAGCCAGCCCTGGCTCGGCCCCGACATAGTCGAGGCCCTGCCGGAGGACGTCCCCGAGGTGGTGGTGGTTCCGGTCGGGTTCGTCTCGGACCACATGGAGGTGGTCCACGACCTCGACGTCGTGGCCGCCGAGGCGGCCGCCGCCCGGGGGTTGCGACTCGTTCGCACACCCACGCCGGGCACCCACCCCCGGTTCGTGCAGATGGTCGGCGAGCTGGTCGACGAGCTCGAATCGGGGTCGCCGCCCTGGCCGGTGCCGTGCCGGCCCGGCTGCTGCGACCTGACCCTCGTCCCCCCAGACAGCGGCCGGCCGGCCCCCGACGCCGGGGCCGGGCTGGCGTAGATTCGCCGGCATGAGCGCCGAAGAGATCCGCATGCGCACCGAGGCCGAGCTGGAAAGGATCCTGCCCCGCCGGCGTCCGGACGCGGCGGTGACCATCCTCGGCGCGGGCAACGACGACCTGGGCCCGGGGAGGGCGTACCTGGCGAAGCTGGCGCCCGGGGGCTACATGGTCCCCACCTGGCCCGTCGAGCACGGCGGGATGGGCCTCGCCGGGGAGGAAGCGGCGGCCGTGCGCCAGGCGCTGTCCGGCTTCGAAGCTCCCGACCTGTACCCGTGGATGGTCGGCATCGACCTGATCGGGCCGACGATCCTCGCCCACGGCGACGAGGAGCAGAAGCGGCGCTGGCTGCCCGGCATCCGCACGGGGGAGGAGATCTGGTGCCAGATGTTCTCCGAGCCCGACGCCGGCTCGGACCTCGCCGGGCTCAAGTCGCGCGCGACGCGCGACGGCGAGGGTTGGCGGGTGAGCGGCGCCAAGGTGTGGACCTCCCGGGCCCACTACTCCAGGTGGGGGCTGCTCCTGGCCCGCCACGACTTCTCCCTCCCCAAGCACCGGGGGATCACCGCCTTCGGCCTCGACATGTCCTCGCCGGGGGTCACGGTGAGGCCCCTCGTGCAGATGAACCGGGACGCCCACTTCAACGAGGTGTTCATGGACGACGTCTGGATCCCCGATTCGGACCGGATCGGAGGGGTCGGAGAAGGCTGGAGGGTGGCGCTCACCTGCCTCGGTTTCGAGCGGGGGGCGCTCGGCGGGGGGCTGGGCGTCACCGCCGACCAGGTCGACCGTCTCGCCAAGATGCTGCCCCCGGGGGACGCCGTCGCCCGGGACCGCTGGGCGGCGCGCTACGCCGACTTCCAGGCGATCCGCTACACCGAGCTGCGCACCAAGGCCGCCGCCGAGGCGGGTCGGGAGGCCGGCCCGGAGGGCTCGGGCTCCAAGCTTCGGGGCACAGCCATGGTCAAGCGGCTGGCCGAGCTGGCGGTGGCCGCCGAGGGGGCGGCGGCGACGGTGGAGGCCGACCAGCCCGATGAGTGGGTGAGCATGTTCTTGATGAGCCCGTCTTTGTCCATACGGGGCGGCACGGACGAGATCCAGCGGAACATCCTCGGCGAGCGGGTGCTCGGCCTGCCGCCCGAGCCGCGCGTCGACAAGGACAAGCCGTTCTCCGAGACCGTCTAGGCCGTCTCCACCCGCTGGAAGCCCTCGGCGAGGCTCCCGCCTGGCATGCCCGCATCGGCGGCGGAGGCGGCCAGCCACTGCCTCATCCGCTCCTCCAGCCGGCCGTCGCGGTCTACCTCCTGGCTGACGTGGCAGCGTAGGGCCGCCAGCTTCTTGTCGAAGGTGGCGGTGACGTCGACGTAGGTGTCGGGGCGGGGGGAGCCCATCAGCCACAGCTCGCCCACCGTGTGGGGCTCCAGCCCGATCTCGGGGAACGCCCAGCGGTTCCGGGCGTCGGGGTAGACGGCGCACACGGCTGCCTCCCCGGCGGCGAGATGGTCGGGGTGGCTGGCGAAGATGCGGTCCCAGCGCCGTTCGGGGCTCTGGGCGACGACCCGGTCGGGGCGCACCTGGCGGATGACCCGGGCGAGGTCGCGGCGCAGCTCCAGCGAGGGGGTGAGACGCCCGTCGGGGTAGCCGAGGAAGAACACGTCTTTCACCCCGACCGCTGCCGCCGCCGCCTCCTGCTCGGCCCGCCGCGTCGCCGGGATCGTCTCGCGGGGCACCGACTCGTCGAAGCCGCCGGCGTCGCCGTCTGTGACCACGCAGTAAGCCACCTCCGAGCCGGCCGCCGTCCAGGCGGCGACCGAGCCGGCGGCGCCGAAGTCCACGTCGTCGGGATGGGCAGTGACCATGAGGATCCGCACGCGGCGCACCGTATAGGATCAACCGGCAAGTCCGTGCTGACCAGAAGGGAAGGGCCTGAAGGCCCCGGCCGGGTTTCCGAACAGAAAGGACTCCTATGGCTGAGCCTTACCGCGTCGCGGACATCGACCTGGCCGACCTCGGCCGCCGCGAGATAAACCTGGCCGAGGTCGAGATGCCCGGCCTCATGTCACTGAGAAAAGAGTACGGCGACACCAAGCCGCTGGCCGGCGCCCGCATAACCGGCTCGCTGCACATGACCGTCCAGACGGCCGTGCTGATCGAGACGCTGGTGCACCTCGGGGCGGAGGTCCGCTGGGCGAGCTGCAACATCTTCTCCACCCAGGACCACGCCGCGGCGGCCATCGCGGCGGCGGGCATCCCCGTCTACGCCTGGAAGGGCGAGACGCTCGAGGAGTACTGGTGGTGCACCGAGCAGGCGCTGCGCTGGCCCGACGGCGGGGGGCCGAACATGATCCTCGACGACGGCGGCGACGCCACCCTGCTCGTCCACCTAGGAGCCGAGTGCGAGCGCGACGGCAAGGTGCCCGAGCTGGGACCGGAGGACTCCGAAGAGTACGGGGTGATCCTCGCCACCCTCGGACGCACCCTGCGCGAGGACCCCAAGCTTTGGACCAGGACCGCCGAAGGGGTCAAAGGGGTGACCGAGGAGACCACCACCGGTGTGCACCGCCTCTACCAGCGCCACGAGAGAGGGGCCCTCCTCTTTCCCGCCATCAACGTGAACGACTCGGTCACCAAGTCCAAGTTCGACAACCTCTACGGTTGCCGCCACTCCCTCGTCGACGGGCTCAACCGGGCGACAGACGTGATGATCGCAGGCAAGGTGGCCGTCGTGTTCGGCTTCGGCGACGTCGGCAAGGGCTGCGCCCAGTCGCTGCGCGGCCAGGGCGCCAGGGTGATCATCACCGAGATCGACCCGATCTGCGCCCTGCAGGCCGCCATGGAGGGCTACCAGGTGCTCACCCTCGACGACGTGGTCGAGACCGCCGACATCTTCGTGACGGCAACCGGCAACCGGGACATCGTCACCGCCGAGCACATGGCCCGGATGAAGCACAACGCCATCGTCTGCAACATCGGCCACTTCGACAACGAGATCGACATGGCCGGGCTGGCCCGCTACCCGGGCATCAAGAAGACCAACATCAAGCCGCAGGTCGACTCGTGGGACTTCCCAGCCACATCGTCGAGGGGTGCCCACTCGGTGATCGTCCTCGCCGAGGGCCGCCTGGTGAACCTGGGCTGCGCGACCGGGCACCCCAGCTTCGTCATGTCGGCCAGCTTCACCAACCAGGTGCTCGCCCAGATCGAGCTGTTCACCCGCACCGAGCACTACCCCGTCGGCGTCTACGTGCTGCCCCGCCACCTCGACGAGAAGGTCGCCCGGCTGCACCTCGACAAGCTGGGCGTCAAGCTCACCCCGCTCAGCGAACGCCAAGCCGAGTACCTCGGGATCCCCCTGGAGGGGCCCTACAAGTCGGAGTCCTACAGGTACTGACCAGGTGGGGGGCGTAGCGGCGTACCCGGGCAGCTTCGACCCTCCCACCGTCGCCCACTTGGCGCTCGCCGAGGCTGCGCGGCGCCAGGTCCGCCTAGAGCGGGTGGACCTGGTCCTCTCCCGCCAGCCGCTCGGCAAGGACCGGCGGGGGCCGAGCGTCGAGGAGCGAGCCGCCGTGCTCGAGAAGGTGGCCGCCGCCCGCCCCTGGCTGGGGGTCCGCATCGTCGAGGCCCGTCTCGTGGCCGACGTCGCCGCCGGCTACGACGCCGTGATCATGGGTGCTGACAAGTGGGCGCAGGTCGTCGACCCGGCCTGGTACGGAGGCTCGGCCGAGCGGCGCGACCAGGCGCTGGCCCGCCTGCCCCGGGTGCTCGTCGCTCCCAGGGACGGAAGCCCGCCGCCGGATGGGCTTCCCGAAGGCGCCCTGGTCCTCGAGCTTCACGCCGGCCACGCCGGGGTCTCCTCCACCCTCGCCCGGGCGGGCCGCTCCGAGTGGGTGCTCCCCGAGGCCCTCGCCAGCGGCCTGTGGGCCTTCCCGTAGGGCCGGGGTGGGCCACGCCCCTCTGGGAGCCCGGCTAGCCTCTCGGGCCGATGCACGCCGGGAACCCTCACCGCCGCCGGGGGTGACGCCCATCTACACAGCTGGGATCCTGCTGGTGCTAGCGCAGCTGATCGGCATTTACGGGCTGGTCACCCGCAAGGCGGACCTCGTTTTCGCGCTGGTGATGGGGGCCCTCCTCGTCCTGGCCGTGGTCCTCGGCGGCTACGGCGTGTACCACAAGCTGCACTAGACGCCGGTCCTCAGCGGCCGGTGAACCGCGGCTCCCTCCGCTCCAGGCTGGCCCGGATGCCCTCGGCGAAGTCGCCGGTCGACCTCAGGCGGATCTGCTCGGCGTCCTCCCGGTCGGTTGCGCGGTCGACCTCGGCGGCGAGGCCGCCGCGCATCGTCTCGCGGATGGAGCGCACCGCTAGCGGCGCCGAGGCGGCGATCTCGCCGGCGAAGGCGCGGGCCGCCGGGCGCACGTCGGCCAGGGCCACCAGGCGGTCGGCGAGACCCCGGGCGGCGGCCTCCTCGCCGCCGACGCGCCGGCCCGTGTAGAGCAGCTCCAGGGCGTACTGCTGGCCGACGATCCGAGGCAGGGTCACGGTCAGACCGAAGCCGTGGTGGAAGCCGAGCCGGGCGAAGTTGGCGGCGAAGCGCGCCTCGGGCGCCGCCACGCGGAAGTCCGCCGAGCAGGCCAGGCCCAGGCCGCCTCCGATCGCCGCGCCTTGAACTGCTGCGACCACCGGGATCCGGGCCCTGAACAACCTGACAGCCTCCCGGTAGAGGCTGGCGGCACCGGACTCGGGGAGCGCCTCGGCGTCGCTTTGTCCCCCGAAGTCGGCTCCGGCGCAGAAGTGCTTGCCCTCGGCGCAGAGCACGACGGCGCGGCAGCCGGTCCCGTCGAGGTGCTCGTAGGCGTCGGCCAAGGAGCGGATGAGGGCGATGTCGAAGAAGTTGTTGGGCGGGCGGTGGATCTCGACCTCGGCCACCAGGTCGTCGCCAAGGTCCACTGTCACGTCACCGAAAGTGTTTGGCACCCGACCGAAGCTAGTGCTCTACGTTGACGGGGTGGCCCTCGTGACCCGGATGCGCGGATTCGGCACCACCGTCTTCGCCGAGATGTCCGCCCTCGCCGAGCGGACAGGATCGATCAACCTGGGCCAGGGCTTCCCCGACCAGGACGGCCCCGCCGAGGTGCTCGAGGCGGCCGTCGACGCCATCCGCTCCGGGGCCAACCAGTACCCGCCGGGGCCGGGCGTCGAGGACCTGCGCCAGGCGGTCGCCGAGCACCAGAAACGTTTCTACGGCGTCGACTGCGACCCCGACGGAGAGGTGCTCGTCACCGCCGGCGCGACCGAGGCGATCACCGCCGCCGTCCTGGCCCTTTGCGAGCCGGGCTCCGAGGTGGTCGTCTTCGAGCCGTTCTACGACAGCTACGCCGCGGCGATCGCCCTCGCCGGCGCCCAGCGGCGGGCGGTGCCCCTCCAGCCGCCGGACTGGTCGCTCGACCCGGGGCGCCTGCGCGCCGCGGTCAGCCCCCGGACCCGGATGGTCATCCTCAACAGCCCGCACAACCCGACCGGCAAGGTGTTCTCCGTCGAGGAGCTCGACGCCATAGCCGAGGTCTGCCAGGAACGGGACCTGGTGGCGGTCACCGACGAGGTGTACGAGCACCTGGTCTTCGACGGCCAGCACGTGCCGCTCGCCACCAGGGAAGGCATGGCCGAGCGGACCCTGACGGTCTCCAGCGCGGCGAAGACGTTCTCGGTCACCGGCTGGAAGGTGGGTTGGGTCACCGGGCCGGCGGGGCTGGTCGGCGCCGTGCGCACCGTCAAGCAGTTCCTCACCTACGTGAACGGGGCGCCGTTCCAGCCGGCGGTGGCCGCCGGGCTGCGCCTGCCCGACAGCTTCTTCGCTTCGACGGCGTGGTCGCTTCGGGAGAGGCGCGACCAGCTTTGCGCCGGGCTGGTCGCCGCCGGGTTCGCCGTTCACGTGCCCGCCGGCACCTACTTCGTGATGGCCGACACCGGCCCGCTCGGCTACCTCGACGGGGCGGCGCTGGCGCGGGAGATGCCCGAGCGTTGCGGTGTCGTCGCCGTGCCGGCAGCCGCCTTTTACTCCGACCCGTCCGCACCCACCCCGCTCCTGCGTTTCACCTTCTGCAAGCAGAACGCGGTGCTCGACGAGGCGGTGCGCCGGCTGCAGCGCCTGCGGCGATAGTCGGGGCCAGCGATGTCCGCTTTGGTCCGTTTTGGGACGGTTCAATTGGCGTTTCGACGCTTGGGCGGCTATCGTGCGCACCGACTTGTCGCGCATCGCCAAGCTGGTGCGGCGAGACCCCGGGGATCGCAGTCCCCGGCCCGGGGTCACAGCCGCCAAGCGGACGATGGCCGTTGTGAGCGTGGCCGTTGTCTGCTGCTGCGCGCCCGGCGCCACCCCCGCAGGGGCCGCTCAGGGGGCGACCGTCGCATCGCTTCAGGCGGCGGCGTCCGCCGCCGGCGCCCGCGTACGGGCCCTGACCGTCCAGTACCAACAGGACAGCACCGCCGCCACCGTGCTGGCATCGGAGGTCCGCCTCGACCAGGAGCGCCTCGCGGGACTGCGACAACAGCTCGCCGCCACCAGAAGGGCGCTGCAGGAAGCGGCCATCGTCGACTACACCGGCGGCCCCGTCACCGGCGTCCCCGTGGAGCTGTCCGCCGGCCGCCTCACCAGCACCCGCGACCCGGCGATCCGGGCCGAGTACCTCGCCGTCGCCACCGGCGACGTGTCGTCGGCCATGAACGCCTACCGGGGCGAGGAGCTGCGTGTCGCCGCGGCCGAGCGCAGCCTCGCCGGCCAGCTCCGCGCCGCCTCGGCGGCGGTGTCGGCAACCCTCGCAGCCCGGGACGCGGCCATGAGGCAGGCGGCCGCCGTGCAGGCCAGCTTGCAGCAGGCAGAAGCCCAGCTCCGCCAGGCCCAGGCGTTGGCCGCGGCGGCGATCCCCTCCGGTCCCCCCCAGGGGCTCGTCGCCGTGGTCCGCAGCACCGTCGGCCCCTCGCCGGCCCCGGCCGGCGGCGTGTGGCTCGAGCTTCGCGAGTGCGAGTCGGGCGACAACTACCGCGAGAACACCGGCAACGGCTTCTACGGCGCCTACCAGTTCAGCCAGTCCACGTGGAGCGGGCTGGGCTACCCGGGCCGACCCGACCTCGAGCCGCCGGCCATGCAGGACCAGGCGGCGCAGCGGCTGCAAGCCGAGTCGGGCTGGGGGCAGTGGCCGGCGTGCGCGGCGGCGCTCGGCCTCACCTGAGCCCGCGGCGGGGGCCAGGGGGCGGGACCCGGGTGATGAGCGGGGGTTGGGGTCCGGCGCGGGGCGGGTAGGCGCTTTCGCGCTCCCGATCGTCTTCGCGGCTCAACATCGGGAGCGCGAAACGACCTGAAACACGTCGGTTCGCGCTCCCGAGTTCCAGGCCGGCATCGTTGGAGCGCGAAACGACCTGAAACACGTCGATTCGCGCTCCCGAGATTCCCGGGTATGGCATCTCTGGAGCGCGAAACGACGTGCGGCGCCGCCGGATCGTGTCCAGGGGGGCGCTGCGACCCGGGGTCCGATTGCGCCACCCCGCTAGAGTCGTCGCCCGGTGCAACGAGACACCCCTGAGAAGCTGTCGCAAGACCCGCGGCGCTCCGATCCGCCCGACGTGACCAGCCGCGGTTCCGACCCCCCCGCTGCCTTCACCTGCCCCCGATGCGGACGGGAGGTTGTCGAGCGGTTCTGGGGGCCGTGCGCCTCCTGCCGCGACGAGCTGGTCCGCACCCAGGTTCGGGTCCCGGCTGAGCGCGACGCCGGCCGCTTCGAGCCGGCGATGCACGTCGTGCCGAACCAGGTCGCCACCAAGGAGTGAGCGCGGGCAACCGGTCGCTTGGCGGCGGGTCCTTCGCCGAGATGATGGACCTCGACCGGCGAGGCCCCGATTCCTACGTGGGGACCGGTCCGAGCTACCCGTGGGGCGGTCTGTACGGCGGGCAGATCGTCGCCCAGTCGCTGGTGGCCGCCGCCCGCACCGTCGGGTCGTCGTTTCGCATCCACTCGCTGCACGCCTACTTCATCCGCAGGGGAGACGCCGAGGAGCCCATCCGTTTCGACGTGGACCGCCTCCACGACGGGCGGAGCTTCGCCACCCGCTCGGTGCTGGCCTCCCAGTCCAACGGGGCGATCCTGCAGATGTCGGCGTCGTTCCAGGCGGGCGAGCCGGGCCGCTACATCCAGACCGCCCCGTTCCCCGACCTGCCGCCTGCCGGCGCGGTGACCGACGCCCCGTGGCTCGACCTCTTCGACCGCCGACCGGTCGTCGACGAGGACGGGAGGGCCGCCGCGTGGCTGCGCATAGCCGACGTGGCGCCGGAGGACCCGGTTGGCGCCGCCGCGGCCCTCGCCTACCTGTCCGACGACCTCGCGTCCGACTGCGTCCGTTCCCGCCAGCAGGCGGTCGACGGCGTGACCGGACGCCACTGGAACGGGATCAGCCTCGACCACGCAATCTGGTTCCAGCACCCACTCAGCGGCGGCGACTGGCAGCTGCACGACTTTCGCTGCGAGGCGATCGGCTCCCCACGGGGCCTGGCCACCGGCAGGGTGTTCTCTGCGGACGGCACCCACCTGGCCACCGTCGCCCAGGAGGTGCTCCTCCGCCCGGTGAGGGAGGCTACTGCGACAACACCTCCGCCGCCGCGGCTATCAGCTTGAACGCCCTGTCGTCGCCGACGATGCCAGAGCCCATCTTGTTCATCATGTAGGCGAACGTCACGCGGCGCTCCATGTCCACGACGATGACCGAGCCCCCGTAACCCCCCCAGAAGCAGGCCCGCCCGCTTGCGTTGATCGGGATGTCCGGCGTCGGCAGGCCGTAGCCGAGGCCGAAGCGCAGCGGGATGCCGAGGACCAGGTCTGTTCCGTCCGACTGCTCGTAGAGGACCTTCTCGCAGCCTGCGCCGGAGAGGAGCCGGCGGCCCCCCACCTCGCCCCCGTTGGCGAGGACCGACTGGACGACCGCCACCGAGCGGGCGTTGCCGTGGCCCCCGGCGGCCGGGATCTCCGCCTTTCGCCACTCGTCGGTCCAGACGGCGGGGACGTCGAGCGGCGGGTTGAGCAGCGTCTTGGCGGCCATCGGCGGCACCTGCTCGGGCAGGTCGATCGGCGGTGGGGGGATGACGTTGGAGACCCGCTGGTACTCGGAGGGGGCCAGCCCGATGTGAAAGTCGGCCCCGAGCGGTCCGGCTACCTGCTCGCGGAAGAAGGCGCCGACCGTCTGGCCGGTGATGCGGCGCAGCACCTCGCCGACGAGGTACCCCTGTGTGAGGGCGTGGTAGCCGGATGCGGTGCCGGGCGGCCACCAGGGTTCTTGGGCGGCGAGAAGCGAAGTGGCCTTCTCCCAGTCGTAGAGGTCCTCTGTGGACATCGGCTCCTGCCAGCCCGACAGGCCCGAGGTGTGACCGAGAAGGTGGCGTACCAGCACCACGCCACGCTTTCCGGCGGCTCCGAACTCCGGCCAGTAACGCGAGACCGGCGCTTCGAAGTCCAGCTCCCCGGCGTCGGCGACGATCAAGGCGCAGAGGGCGGTCATCGTCTTGGTGGTCGACCAGACGTTGACGATCGTGTCTTTGTCCCACGGGGTGGTCCGTGCCTCGTCGGCCCAGCCTCCCCAGATGTCGACGACGAGCTCACCTTCGAGGGTCAAGGCGACCGAGGCGCCGACGTCGTCGCCTCTGTCGATGCTCGCGCCGAGGACGTCGCGCAGCGCTTCGAACCGTTCGTCGCAGGTGCCATGGATCTCCACGCCGGGTGAACCTACCCTCTCCGCGTCCCACGGGCGCGGGACGGGGGGCGCAACGGCTGGGTCAGCGTGGCGGGGGAAGCAGCCCCGGCCGGCGCGACGTGACGTTGCCGTGGCGGTGCCGGCTTTCGCTGACTGCCTGCTCGCGCACCCAGCGCAGCAGCTCCCGGCGGGGCTCGGCGGCGACGGGCGTCGCGTCGACCCAAAGCCCCGTGGCGTGGGCCTCCGCCAGCTGGGAGGGCGTGGGGTCCAGCAGGCGGAGCTTGTCGTAGCCGCCTGGCGCACGCCCCGCCAAAGACCCCGCCGGGGACCCCGCGTCCACCGGCCGGTCCAGAACCGTCACCGCCGCTCCCACGGCGGCGGCGGCCTGCTTCGCCTGCTGCAGCCCGGTGGAGCCGACCACCGCCACGCTTCGCAGCGGCCGGTAGCGAAACACGTTGGACTCGGCCCTCAGGCCGGTGGGGTCCGACGGGCGCGACAAGTTCACCCACTCCCCCCGGTAGTCCC
>Ga0070737_10005595_pt1 | contig 11930 bp, 15 predicted proteins | sample Coa_R1_10_FD_66438 | JGI IMG/M metagenome (GOLD analysis project Ga0070737, IMG submission 66438) | Surface soil microbial communities from Centralia Pennsylvania, which are recovering from an underground coalmine fire - Coalmine... | ecosystem: Environmental > Terrestrial > Soil > Unclassified... | reverse complement strand
GCGTCATCCGCAGTCGTGGCGGTGGAGGTGGGATTTGAACCCACGGAGGGCTTGCACCCTCACACGCTTTCGAGGCGTGCGCCATCGGCCACTAGGCGACTCCACCGCCAGACAGCGTAGCGAAGCGAACCGGCCGTCGGCTTACCACCCTTGTCAGCCGCGACGCCCGGAGAAAAACGTCCGCAGCACCTGCCCGCATTCGTCGGCGAGCACGCCGGCGATCACTTCCGGCCGGTGATTGAGCCTCCGATCGCGGACGACGTCCCAGAGCGACCCCACCGCGCCGGATTTCGGGTCAACGGCGCCATAGACGAGTCGATCAAGCCGCGCGAGGACGATGGCTCCCGCGCACATCGTGCACGGTTCCAACGTGACGACCAGCGTGCACCCGTCGAGCCGCCATCGACCGAGGCGCCAAGCCGCGGCCCGCAAAGCGACGATCTCTGCATGCGCTGTCGGATCCGCCGCCGCTTCCCGTTGATTGTGCCCGCGACCCAGTACGTCGCCGCCGGGGCCGAGGACGATCGCGCCAACGGGAACGTCCGCCACCTTCTCGGCACGGGCGGCCTCCTGGAGGGCGAGCCGCATCGGCTCCTCAAATGAAGCCGCGACGCCAGGGGCGATGTTCAGCGGTAGACCTCAATCTCGTCGACGCATCCCAGCTGGTCAGCAATCTCGGTGATGACGTCAGCCGGGACCTGCCCTTCGCGGCGGCACATTGCCACAAGTTGCTTCGCTGAGATACCGAAGTCCGCGAGAATTCCGGTGTCGCCGCCGGGTTGGGCGTCCGCCCGCATCCGAGCGCCGGCGACGGCGTCATCGGTCTCCGTCTCCGCGGTGTCAACGACGAGATCTGCGAAGAATCGCTCCGCAATATCACTCACGGCAAGCATCCGGACGTCGGAGACGAAGACCCGCGGCTCCTCTCCCCCGTCGATCCGGACCACGGCAAACCATTCGTCATCTTCTTCGACGAAGACGAAGACGGGCTCATCACCGCGGGCGGCAAGCCGCATCGCGTCCGCAAGGTCGTCGATATCCCGGAGTTCCCCGAGATCGATTTCGGCGCCGTGCCACCGGTGGCCGTCCTTGGCAACCAGCGCAGCCAGCTGCGACACCGTTGTCTCCCGTTCCACGCTCTCGGACGTCGACCCAACGCCGCAGGGGCGTCTAGGCCTCATTGTGCGCCGAACACCGTGGCTGTGTCCGGTGGACCGGCACCGGACCCGCTGGCGATACCCGCGGACGCGGGCGTCGCGCCAGGCCGACGATCAGAGGTTCTTGACCGCGGCAACGATTTTCGCCAGGGACTCCTTGGCGTCCCCGAAGAAGACCGTGGTCTTTGGGTGGTAGAGCAGCGCATTGTCGATGCCCGCGAATCCCGGGCGGAGCGACCGTTTGAGGAAGACGACGTTCGCTGCTTCGTCCACGTTGAGAATCGGCATCCCGTAGAGCGGGCTGCCCGGCAGGTCGCGCGCTGCTGGATTGACGACGTCGTTTGCGCCGACAACCACCGCGACATCGGTCGAGCTGAATTCGGAGTTGGCGGCGTCCATTTCCTTCAGCTGCTCATACGGAACATTCGCCTCGGCAAGCAGCACGTTCATGTGCCCCGGCATCCGGCCCGCCACCGGATGGATCGCGTAGAACACTTGCACCCCGCGCGCTTCCAGGACGTCGGCCAGTTCCCGGGCGGTATGCTGCGCCTGCGCGACGGCCAATCCGTACCCTGGGACGATCGCAACTTTCCGCGCATAACCCAGCAGAATCGCAATGTCCTCCGCCCCTGCCGACCGGACTGCGCGATCGCCGGCCAGCTCGGCGGTGGAACCGGCGGTCGTCGGACCGGCGAACGCACCGAAGAGAATCCCCGTCAACGGGCGCCCCATCGCCTGAGCCATCAGTTGCGTCAACAGCGTTCCGGATGCGCCCACCAAGGTTCCGGCCACGATGAGCAGGGTGTTCTGCAGCACGTAACCGGAGGCTGCGACGGTCAACCCGGTGAAGGCGTTGAGCAAGGAAATGACCACCGGCACGTCGGCTCCGCCCACGGGAAGAACGAACAGGACGCCGAGGAGCAGGGCCAGAACGGCGCACACGACGACCAGCGGCACGCTGGTCAACGCGATGCCGGCGATACCCAGCCCGAGCGAGGCAAGGGCGACCACGGGCGTGACGACCCGCGCGGCAGGGAGCACGATCGGCCGGCCCGTCATGATGCCTTGCAATTTCGCAAAAGTCACCAGGGAACCGGTGAAACTCACGCTCCCGACGATCCCGCTGAAGACGACCGCCGCCGCGACACCGCCGGAATCAACCGCGTGCTGCTTGACGTACTCGTTGAGAGAGACCAAAGCCGCGGCGGCGCCGCCGACGCCGTTGAACATCGCGACCATCTGCGGAATTTCCGTCATTTTCACCAACCGCGCCGCCGGCACGGCAATGAGCGTGCCCACGACAATCGCGATGATGATGGGCAGCCGGTGACCGAGACCGTGCAGGGTCAACGTGACGACGACGGCGAGCGCCGCCCCGAACGCACCAATAAGGTTGCCGTACCGTGCGTATTTGGGCGACGACAAACCCTTGAGCGCCAGGATGAAACAGAGCGCCGTCACGAAATAGGCGAAGAGAACCCCGTTGCTCACCGGGCGCCCTCCTTCATTCCCGCCTGCCCAGCGTCGCGCCCTGGTCGGCGTCCCTTGAACATTTCGAGCATCCGATCGGTGACGACGAAGCCGCCGACCATGTTCGCGGTCGCGAGAACGACGGCCGCCAGACCGAGTCCGAGTTCGACGCCGGTGGAGGCGACACCCGTGATGAGAATTGCGCCGACCAGAATGATGCCGTGAATCGCGTTCGCGCCGGACATCAACGGCGTGTGCAGAATCGTGGAAACCTTGGAAATGACCTCGAAGCCCACGAAAACGGCGAGCATGAAAACGGTCAGCAGCTCGATATTGTTCACGTCCGCACCTGCCCTTCGTGGACGACGAGCGACGCTGCGACGATCTCGTCGGAGAGATCCAGGACGACCTCCCCGTCCCGCGTCAGCATGACGAGCAAATTCGCGAGATTCCGCGCGTAGAGCCGACTGGCGTCGTACGGCATGCCGCTCGGCACGTTCCGGCCGCCCCAAATGAGCACGCCGTTATGCAGAACCTCTTCACCCGGCTTGGAGAGTTCGACGTTCCCACCGGATTCCGCCGCGATGTCCACAATGACCGTGCCGGGCCGCATCGCCTCGACCATGCGCCGGTCGACGAGCAGAGGCGCCCGCCGGCCGGGAACCGCCGCGGTCGTGATGACCGCGTCCGACGCGGCCAGATGAGGGGTGAGCAGTTCCCGCTGTTTGGCGGCCCGCTCCTCGGTCATCTCCCGGGCGTAACCGCCGGCGCCCTCGAGCGTTTCCAAGCCGAGATCGATGAATGTCGCCCCGAGACTGCGCACCTCCTCGGCCGCCGCGGCCCGGACGTCGTACGCCGAGACCACTGCGCCGAGGCGACGCGCCGTGGCGATCGCTTGCAGCCCGGCGACCCCGGCGCCGAGAACCAGGACCTTTGCCGGCGGAACCGTCCCGGCGGCGGTCATGAGCAAGGGGAAGAACCGCGGCAATTTCTCGGCTGCGATGAGGGCCGCCCGGTAGCCGGCGACCAGCGCCTGCGAGGAGAGCGCATCCATGCTCTGCGCCCGGGAGATACGCGGCAGGCGGTCCAAGGAGATCGCGCTTGCCTTGCGCTCGGCGAGGATGTGAAGCAACTCTGCGTACGCCGCCGGTTGCAGGAAGCTCAGCACAAGACAGCCCGCCCGCAATCGCCGGGCATCTTCTGTTGGCAGCGGTTGCACGGCAAGGACGACGTCTGCGTCCGACAATGCCTCCCGCTGCACGATCTGTGCGCCCGCGTCGCGGTACACCTCGTCGGGATACCCGGCGGCCTCGCCGGCCCCCTGTTCGACGGCAACGGTGTGTCCGGCGGATCGAAGTCGAGTCACCGTGTCGGGTACGACGGCGACCCGACGCTCGTAGGGGGCAGTCTCCCTGACGGCGACGATGTTCATGGCACGCAACTTACGGCACGACAGCGGCGCGCCATCGCCGACCCCTGCTCAGCGGCACGGGCGTTCGCCGGAACCACCGCGTCGAGGGTGACGTTCCGGCCTGCGGCGTCGAGGGAAACGCCGGCGGGATTCACGGTGACATTGGTGAGGCTCACTCCTGCCGGCATGCCGGGAATCTGCACCCGGTAGGTCAACTCCCGGCGCAGTTGAGCTTCGATGACGGCGCTGACCGCCGCGTCTTCCGTGCCGGTGATCTGCACCGGCGTGACGGCAAGCACCGTCCCGTCAATGCTCAGCCGAGCGACAACGCCGACCTCGATGGCCGCCACCGAGAGCCGGAATTCGAGTTCGTCAGGCGCGGGACCAGGAGCGATCGCAAGGTTCCGCACATGCGCCGCCGCGCTGATCCGGTCGAAGGGTATGACCGCCGTCCCGGCGATCCGGTCCACGGGGACGTGCCGGAAGTCGCGCTGGAGGAGACGGGACAGCGGCACGTGGACGCCGGCGAAATCCAGCTGCAGGGACGACGTGTCCGGTATGGGCTTCCCGGCCGCATCCGCGAAGAGATCCGTCGCCCGGACAGTGATATCGGTGTAGCGGCCGCGCAGAACCTGCGTGAGAAACGGAAAACCGACGCTGACCGTCGGCCGACGCGGCAGCCGGGCGGCGTGCTGCACGACACTGGCCAGCTCGCTCTCCGCCTCATGTGCGGCAATCCGGTCGGCGGCGAAGAGCAACCCGAGCAGAAGGACGACGACGCCGAGCAGCTTCGTCACCGGGCACCCCCGGCGAAGGGAGGCAGCACGTCGACGACGCTGCCGCGATGAAGCAGGACCTGTGTCGGGTCGCGCCGCCCGGCAGGTACGCCGTCCACCAGGAACGCCGACCGCGAGACGACCTCCGCCAATTGCGGGCTGCGCGCCCGGAGCACGTGAAGCACGTCGGCGAGGGTTCCGGCGGCCACTTCCTCGCTGCTGACCCCGGCCGCCTCCCGCGCCGCGGCCCAGTACCGGACCGTGCAGCGCGGCTGTTCGCGTTCACCGGTGGTCACGCGTCAGAAATCCTGCCGAAACGTGGACGCCGTATCCTGGCTTGTGATCCAGAACACCGAGACGACGAGAGCCGTGGCCACACTTCTCCTCCTCACGAACGCCGTCCAACCGTCGGCGGAGGTGTTGCCTGCGCTCGGTCTCCTCTTGCACCGGGTCCGCGTCCTCCCCGCCGAGCTCTCCGCCCTGCTGGACGTCCCGGCCGCCGATGCGATTCTCGTCGACGGCCGCCGGGATCTTGCACATGCCCGGTCGCTATGCCAGACGCTGCGGACAACCGGCCTGGCCATCCCGCTCTTCGTGGTTGTCACCGAAGGCGGGTTGGCAGCGGTCACCGCCGAATGGGGCTTCGACGACGTTCTCCTTGACACGGTAGGCCCGGCGGAGCTGGAGGCACGGCTGCGGCTGGCGACCGGGCGAATGGCCGCGGCGCAGCGGCGCAGCGGGAGCGACGAGGTAATCCGCTCCGGTGACCTGGTCATCGACGAGGCGACGTATTCGGCGCGGTTGCGCGGCCGCACCCTCGACTTGACGTTCAAGGAATTCGAACTCCTCAAGTACCTCGCGCAGCATCCCGGCCGGGTTTTCACCCGTGCGCAACTGCTCCAGGAGGTGTGGGGCTACGACTATTACGGGGGCACCCGAACCGTCGATGTGCACGTACGCCGGCTGCGCGCAAAACTCGGCACCGAATACGAATCGCTGATCGGCACGGTGCGCAACGTCGGGTACAAGTTCGTCCTTCCCTCGGCCGACCGCGCGGCAGCCCATCGCGGGGCTCCAGGAGATGATCAAGAGTCCGACCGTCCGACCGGGGTTTCCGACCGCGCGACCGGGGTTGAAGACGCCGCACTACCGTAGGCACGTGACGGTATTGCCCGCTTCGATTCGGATCGAACCGCACGGACGACTCGCACCTGCGCTCCTCCCGAGGGTCTTTGCTCTCGTTGACGACGCGACGGACACCGACGGCGTCCAACCGCTCTCCGAGCACGTCGTCCTGCACCTGCGGTACGGGGGCGACGAGCGCGGCTGCAACCTCTTGCTCTGGGTGGACGACGACGAGCCGCGCCTGGCGGGTTATGCGCATCTCGACGCAACCGATCCGGTCGAGGCGCCAAGTGCGGAGCTGGTCATCGCGCCGGATTTTCGCGGCCGTGGGCTCGGCACGATGCTGGTCGAGGCGATCCTCGCCAGGACCGGCGGCCGGTTGCGGCTCTGGGCGCACGGCGAACTCCCTGCGGCGCAGGCAATGGCCCGCCGGCTGGGCTTCGCGCGCCGACGCGTTCTGCTGCAAATGCGCCGGGATCTGTTCGCCCCGCTGCCGCCGGTCACCCTGCCCGATGACGTCCAGATCCGTACGTTTCGACCTGGCGCGGATGACGACGCGTGGATCGCGCTGAACGCCCGGGCGTTCGCTGACCATCCGGAGCAAGGTTCGTGGACGCTGGAGGACCTCCACCGGCGGATGCAGGAAAGCTGGTTCGATCCGGACGGCTTCTTCTTGGCCGAACGTGACGGTGAATTGGTGGGATTTCACTGGACGAAGGTGCACGGCTCGCCGGCGGGCCAAGCCTCCAACGGCAGTTCAGGCCACGGTCACGAGCCGCTGGGCGAGGTGTACATCCTCGGGGTGGATCCGAAGGCTCAGGGACTGGGACTCGGCCGCGCCCTCACCATCGTCGGGCTCCGCTACCTGCGGTCGCGCCGCCTTCCGCACGTCATGCTGTACGTCGATGCCACCAATGCACCGGCGATCCGGCTCTACGAGTCCCTCGGATTTCGGCACTGGGGCACCGATGTCCTCTTCGAGCGCGGCGGCACTGCGAACGGCGAAGGAACGAGCTGACCGCCCGGCGGCTCAGCCGGCGATCGGCATCACCGCGAGATGAACCAGCGCGGCGGTCACCGCGGCACCGGGAATGGTGAAAATCCACGCCAACACAATGTTGGCCGCGACACCCCAACGGACGGCCGATATCCGCCGCGTCGCACCCGCCCCCATAACTGCGGAGGTGATGACGTGCGTCGTCGAGACCGGCGCGCCGAAATGTGCCGCCGTAAGAAGGACAGCAGATGAGGTCGCTTCAGCGGCGAAACCCCGGGGCGGGTCGAGCTGGATGATCCGGCGCCCGAGCGTTCGGATGATGCGCCACCCCCCGGCGTACGTGCCGGCCGCCATCGCGGCTGCGGCTGAGAAGATGACCCACGCCGGTACGCGGAAACTGTGAATGTAGCCTCCGGTCACCAGCGCCAGCGTGATGACACCCATAGTCTTCTGCGCATCCTGGGTGCCGTGTGAATAGGACATGGCCGCCGCGGACAACGTCTGCAAATACCGGAAGCCCTTGTTCATCGGACCGGGCTTGGCGCGTTGAAAAACCCACAGAATGACGAGCATCAGAACAAATGCCGCCGCCACGCCGACCAATGGTGAAATCACCATCGGAATCACGACTTTGTCGATGACCCCTGACCAGTGGACGGCGTTGAACCCCGCCTTCGTGACGACGGCGGCACCTACCAGCCCGCCGATGAGCGCGTGTGACGAGGACGACGGCAGGCCGAAGTACCAGGTGAGGAGATTCCACGCGATGGCACCGATGACCGCTGCGAACACGAGCGCAAGACCGCGGCTGCCCTGGGGAGCAGCGACGATGCCCTTACCGACGGTACCCGCGACCCGGGTTGACACCGCAGCTCCGATCAAATTCAGGATCGCCGACATGCCAAGGGCGACTCGCGGCGTCAGCGCCCGGGTGGAGATTGACGTCGCGATCGCGTTGGCGGCGTCATGAAAGCCGTTGGTGAAATCAAATGCCAAGGCGACCACGACGATGAGGATGATTGCGGCCGTGGTCATCGTCAGGTCTCCTTGACCACGATCGTCTCGACCGTGTTCGCCACATTTTCGAAGGCGTCCGCGGCCGACTCGAACTGGTCGGAGACCTCCTTGAGCTTGAGTACGGTCAACGCGTCGAGGTGGCCGTCGAAGAGCTTGGCCAGCAGCCGGCGATGCAACTGATCAGCCTCGTTTTCCAACCGGTTCACCTCGATCCAGTACGCGTCCAGTCCCTTGCGGGTGCGGAGCCGGGGCATCGCGTCCGCCGTAATGGCGGCTGCCCGCTCCAAGACGTGGACCTGCTCGGCGATCTCTTGCGGCAGCTCGCTCAACCGGTACAAGACGATGAGGTCGGTGCCGGCCTCGACAAAGTCCATGACGTCGTCGAGCCGGCCGGCGAGCCGGTAAATGTCGTCGCGATCAAACGGGGTTACAAATGTTGAGTTGAGCCGGCGCAAAATGCCGTGGGTAATTTCGTCCGCTTCATGCTCGATACGGCGCACCTCGTCCGCAACCGCCGACCGGTCGGCGTCCGGGAGGAAAATCCGGCTTGCTGCCTGAATCCCGCGCACGAGCGTGGCGGCCGAGGTCGCAAACATGTCGAAGAAGGCAGGACCCTCCGGGGTCAGGCGGAATCGCACAGTTGATCTCCTCGGCCACAGACGTCGAACGGTTCCGCGCTGATGCTAATGAGTCCTGATGAGCCGTGCTCACCAGACCCACGGCAACCTACCCGCCACCGTTCCCGCGACGTGACGTCCCGGTACGTTCAAGCGGGATCGGTGCAGGCCGCGGGGTCAAACCCTGCACCGCCCGCGATCGGCATCGGCCGCGAGGCCGTACCGTGCACCGCTGAGGAGAGCAGGACCCCCTGTGCGATGCGCGGAAGCAACGGTGCGGCGGTACGCGTTCTACCGGCCGGTGATCACGACGAGCGTCGGTCCGGACGACGATCACGTTGCTGGCGCGACTCATCGGCCTGGTGCGACTCACTGGTGAGGCCAAGAATTTTGTCGATCTCTTGTGTGCTGAGCCGTCCATCTCTGCGAGAAGCGTGGATCATGAGCTCGCTGTAGAGGTCGATCTCTTCCAGGGTGTCCGGATCCGCCAACCTGGGATCACCGGGTTGCGATGTGACGATCGTCTTCGGCGCCGCGGCTGATCCTCGTCCGGAACTCCGGCGAGACGATTCCGAACCAGCCTGATTCTCCGGCGCGCGCCTCGTCACTTGAGCCCCGCCTCCTTCCCCGCGAAGCTCGCGCCCAGCCTGCCCGTTGTGTCGCTGGTCAGGTACGCCGCCTCCCCCCTCGCGGAGTTCACCTTAGACACCTGAGCGGCACGCCGCGGTCACATTGTGGGATTTCCGCCAGATACGACACGGTGCGATGCTTCCCCTCGTCGCGCGACTCGACGCCGCCTCGGATCGGCACCCATCGAATGGAGTAATCCGTTAGGAGGAGGTACGGGAGGTGTCGTAGCCGACCGGGACTGCCTGGGACGTACGCACGCAACGCCTTCCGTCTGGCGGTCATCCGCAAACCCACCAAGTGTCGCCCGCAAACACCACCCAAGAGTCATGCGCACATCCGCCAAGCGTCATCCGCGAACGTCACCCCAGAGTCATCCGCAAGCTCCACCCACAGTGCAGGTGACGCAGGAAATAGTTGCGGTCGGGGGGAACTGGGGGAGCAGGTCGTGATGGGTGAGGTCGATCAGATCATTCGGCGCGGTTCATTCCGCTGGCAGCCCACGAATTCGCGCAGAGCGGACGGTAACGGCTGAGGACGGCGCAGCACCGCCCGGTAGGCGGCGTCGACCAGCACGCGGCCCTCCCGCGAACGGTATGCGGAGCAGCCGTCGAAGTCGTCGACTGCATGCCCGTCGTGGCAATCACTGACGGAACCCCGGACGTCGGACGGCGGTAACAGGAGAGGCTCGTGCCGGCTCGAGCTCGTCGTCCCCAACCCGCGACGTAGGCGCGCGAGCAGCCCGCGCAGTGTCACGTTCCGCCGCACGGTCACCCGGGCTGCCGCATCAAGCAGGGTGATCCGAAATCGGAGAGCATCGGGATCCACGGCACCGAGCCGATCGGTGACCCCGGTGGCCGGCTCGCCGCGTAGATCGGTCGAAAAGAAGGTCACCAGATCAACTCCCCGGTCGCCGTCCGTGCCTCGCGAACCGCGGCGTCCCGGGCAGCCTCCACCGCCCGCCGATTCGCCTCGGCGAGCTCGTCGATGCGTGCGGAGAGCCGCAGCATCGCTTCCCGATGAGCGGCGAACATCTCTCCCCATGGCGTCGGTGCCGCAGCGGCAATCTCCGCAAGGGTTGCGGTGGGCGCAAGCCGGAGCTCCTCGACAACAGCCTCGGCACCAACCGCCCGGGCGAGTCCGGCGAGACGAAGCTCTTCAGCAGCAAGCTCAACCTCGTGGCCGGCGCGGGCCAACCATTCCAGTCGTCCGGCGTCGAGCACGAGCCGCTCCTCCTCAAGCTTGAAGAGCAGCACGTCGAGTGCCTGTCGTTCCCGCCAGAGGAGCTCAGACAGCTCGGCAAGTTGTGACATATCTCACCTCGTGACGCGGTCCGGTCATCATCTCATGTTCGCATTCGGCGTACTTGTTGGATGACTTCGACATCCAACCGATGAGGACTGAGCGTGCCCGCCGCCCAAACTGCGGCGATTGCGCTGACCGGCATCACGAGGCCGCGTCCGGACCAACGCGCATTCCGCCGGTTGCCGCGCCGCACCTAGTCACTCCGGGCAGTTTCTGGTCTATCAGCGGAGCGGTTACTCCGTTTGGAGTCAAGACGCACCGGGTGAATCGGCGATGACACTGACATGGCGACCACCAAGACTCCCCGTGAGCAACCAGGTGCTCATGTATCGCACAACGATACGATTGACCAGCTGGTGAAAGACCACCTGCCGCTTGTTGGGTATCTCGTTGCCGAGACGGCCAGTAAACTGCCGGGGCACGTCAACCGCGATGACCTGACATCGGCCGGAATGATGGCGCTCGCGCAGGCCGCCCGGACGTACGATCCGTCCCGAGGCGTACCATTCGCGAGATTCGCCACCGTCCGAATCCGTGGCGCCATTATTGACGAACTCCGCAGCCACGACTGGGCGAGCCGCTCGGTCCGCGTGAAGGCACGTCAGCGCGCTGCAGCCGAAGAAGAGCTGGCCGCGGTCCTCGGCCGATTGCCGACGCAGGCCGAGCTTGCCGAGCACCTTGGAGTTTCCGTCGATGAGCTCGCTTCGACCGAGGGTGACGTTCACCGTGCGGTCGTGCTCAGCCTGCAGGGCTTTGCGGACGCCGGAACACTCGAGGGAATGCTTCCCCACCAAGACCCTGGGCCGGAGGATGTTCTCCTCAACCGCGAGCGGGTGAATTACCTGCTCGATGCGGTCGCCGCACTCCCGCCGCGGTTGCGGACGGTTGTCGAAGGCTACTTCTTCCAGGAGCGGCCGATGGCCGAGCTCGCTGAGGAACTCGGGGTAACCGAATCGCGAATCTCTCAGATGCGGGCGGAGGCGCTGAGCTTGCTCCGGGACGGCATGACCGCAATGTTGGCTCCGGAACAGTTGCCCGAAGAGCCGCGGCCCGACGGCTGCGTGGCCCGACGGAAGGCCGCGTACTACGCCGCGATCGCCGCCAGTTCTGATTTCCGGACACGGATCAGCGCCCGACACGTCCGCGTGGATCTCACCGAACGGAGGGCGTCCGCCTAACCGCACGGCGTTCGGTCGGCTGCGGGACCGCGGGTCGGCTATAGGACCGCCGGTCGGCTGCAGAATCGCGGGACAACCGCCGAGCCGCCGGTTGGTTGCGGGATCCCGGGGACAACCGCAGAGCCACCGTCGGCCGCCGAGTCGCCGGTCGGCCGTTCCCCTGTGCCCGGCCGCCTCGCCGGACGCCAACCCCTTCACTGGCGTCCACCCAACACCGTCGGCCATGCGGCACTTATGGCGGGCGACGTCA
>Ga0070737_10005594_pt1 | contig 11934 bp, 10 predicted proteins | sample Coa_R1_10_FD_66438 | JGI IMG/M metagenome (GOLD analysis project Ga0070737, IMG submission 66438) | Surface soil microbial communities from Centralia Pennsylvania, which are recovering from an underground coalmine fire - Coalmine... | ecosystem: Environmental > Terrestrial > Soil > Unclassified... | reverse complement strand
ATGTTGACCGACGACGCCCACATCTTGCGGGCCTCGTCCTCCACGGTCTGAGCGTGCACGTCGAAACGGCCCGCCATCGCCCGCATCTGGTCCGGATCGGTCATAAACCGAGTAGGCATCTGATATCTCCTTAGCTCGAAATCAGCTGGCTGTGATGGATGTGGTGGCCGGACGGGCTACGTGATGGCGTAACCGCCGACCCGGAAATACACGGCTGGCCCCCTTTCCTAACCGGCGTAGACCGGGCGTTGCACCACGGTGGGACGGACATCGAATCGTGGCGTAGACGCCACCGGAGTAGGCCCGCTGCGGCCGGCCAGCGGTGCCAGCGGGGCACCGAGCATGCTTCCCGGGTTGGCGGAGCCGACGGCCGGGGCGGCGGCGCTGGCGGTGCTGGCCGGCAACGATGAGGCGACCGGATTGAACGCCGGAGCGGCCGACGCCCAGCTCTGCGGCACCGACAGCACGCCGACCGATGTGGCCCGGCCCAGGCCCGCCGTGACCGCGGCGCCGCCGAGGCCGGGTGAGGCCAGCGCGCCGGAGCCGCTGCCCAGCGCGGAGCCCACGGCCTGGAAGTTGCCGAACATGCTCACCGCGGGAGTCACCGACCGCATCAGCGAGCCGGCCGAGCCGAGCATCGATGCGCCCGACGCGCCCAGCGACGCCGACGAGCCCGCCCCGGAGGAGGCCAACCCGGCGCCGGAGGTCAACGCCGTGGACGACGTCGTCAGACCCGTCAACGTCGACAGTGGCGGCGTGCCCGACGAGGACGACGACGCGGCCAGCGGCGCGGATGTCGTGGCGCTCAGTGGCATTGACGTCGTCGATGCCAGCGGCGACACGGTTTGCGCACTGGTGCCCGCCCCGGTGCCGGCGGCCTGCGCAACCGCTCCGGCCTGCAAGGCAGCTGCGCCTTCAGTGGTGGTCGGCGTCGGCGGGACGAACGGCGTGAGTGTCGAGGCGGCCTGTGACGCACCGGCATAGCCGTACATGGCCGCGGCATCCTGCGCCCACATCTCCATGTAGTGGGCTTCGGTGGCCATGATCGCCGGCGTGTTCTGGCCGAAGAAGTTGGTCGCGATCAGCATCATCAGCAGCGCGCGGTTGGCCGCGATGACCGGCGGGGGCACGGTCATCGCGAACGCCGCTTCGTAGGCGGCCACGGCCGCCTTGGCCTGGGTGGCGGTCTGCTCGGCCTGGGCCGCGGTGGCGCTAATCCACGACACGTACGGCGCGGCCGCGGCCGCCATCGATGCCGATGACGGCCCGGTCCAACCGCTGGTCAGTGTCGCGATCGTAGAGCCGTACGACGACGCCGTCGCATACAGCTCCGAGGCCAGTGCGTCCCAAGCCGCCGCGGCGGCCAGCATCGGCCCCGATCCCGGACCGGCGTACATCCGCCCGGAGTTGATCTCCGGCGGCAACAGCCCGAAATCCAACATCGAGATAAGCCCCCGCCAGACCCGCTACTGGGCCGCGATCGCGTTGGCGGCCTCGGTGGCCGCGTACGACCCCGCGCTGGTCGTCAAGGTGTTGACGAACATCTCGTGAATCGCCGCGGCCTGCGCGCTGACCGCCTGGTACATCTGGGCGTGCGCGACGAACTGCGCGGCCGTCAGCGCCGACACTTCGTCGGCGGCCGCGGGAACCACCCCCGTTGTCGGAGCGGCCGCAGCCGCGTTCTGGGCGCTCATTGCCGAACCGATGCCCTGCAGGTTGGCGGCGGCTGCCGTCAACGCTTCGGGCTGTGTGGTCACGAACGACATGTAGCTTCCTTCCCCTCGATAGCTAAAGAGCAATCGCTCCGTGCATGAGCGTAAAGGCCGCGGAGGTGCTGTGTCGCCTTGGACGGCGGGTGTTCGAAAGTGTTCACCCGGCAGCAACAAGTGTTCACCTTAAGCAACAATCCGGTAACAAGTTGACGGCATCGCGGCGTTCCTGCAGGTCTTTCCGAGAACGTTTCGTGAAGAGCCCTCGTATCCGGGATTGCCTGCGCTGTCGAATCAACTAAAAATCAGCGGGCGACAAATTCGCGGCTTCACGATGTCGCCTTGGCCCGCGACCGGTGGTCTGCGGCGAGGCTGGTCGGGTAGAAGGGTTTGATGGAAAATCCGGCACGCGGATCAACGGATTCGTCGCCGCTGCGAGAAGCGATGGCTCGGCGGTTGCGCCGCCGCGCGGTGGCCATGGGCCAGATCACGCTGCCGGCGGTTCCCAGCATGCTCGACGAGTACGTCACGATGTGCGACAACATCTTCACCGGCCTTGGAGTACGGTTTTCGGCGGAGCAGTTTGCTCAGCTGAGGGGCGTGCTGGCAGACCAGTTGGCCGAGGCCTACGCGGCTTCGTCGCGTTCGAACATCGTCATCTCATTCCACGCTCCGGTCGGCACAACGTTGAACTACCGTGTCAAAGCCGAATGGTCCACCCTCGGTAGCGCTTACGATCAGTGGTTAGCGATTCGCGAGCCGCCTCTGTTCGGCACCAAGCCGGACGCGCGTGTTTGGGTGCTGGCCGGCGAAACAGCCGATCCCACAACCTATCCGGTGCTTGATGTGGGCGCGGGAACCGGACGCAACGCCTTGGCCCTGGCACGACGCGGCCATCCGGTCGACGCTATCGAGCTGTCCCCCAAGTTCGCACACATCATTCGGTCGGAAGCCGAACGGGACGCACTGGATGTGCGCGTGATCGAGCGCGACGTCTTTGCCACGATGGATGGTCTTCGCACCGACTACCAGCTGGTTGTGGTCTCCGAGGTGGTGCCCGACTTCCGGACGACACAACAGCTGCGGTCCCTGTTTGAACTCGCCGCCCATTGCCTGGCACCCGCAGGTCGGTTGGTGTTCAACGCGTTTCTGCCCCGCGGGAGCTACATCCCGGACGACGCTGCGCGTGAGCTTGGCCAGCAGTGCAATACCATGATCTTTACCCGCGAGGAGATGGCGAGTGCGGCGGCCCGGCTGCCTTTAGAACTGGTTGCCGACGACCCTGTCTGCGAATATGAGAAAACCCACCTGCCCGAGGGCGCTTGGCCCCCCACGGGTTGGTACGCCAATTGGGCCAGTGGCCTCGATGTGTTCGACGTCGACCGCGACGACTCTCCGATCGAGTTGCGCTGGCTTGTCTACCGGAAGGCGTCGGGCGCGTTCGCGGATATTCCGGTTATCCGGCGAACGGTGGACGCGCCATGACAGTCGGCTTGAAACCGTACCGTGGACCGGCACCCGCCGCGCCGTGACCCACCCCGGCCAGCGGCATCCCACCCAGCAGGTTTCCGGCACCACCGGTCTCCGGGGCGGCGCTGACGCTGCTGATGGGCAGTGGTGACGCCGGCTTGGCCAACGGGGCCCCACCGACCCAGGAGGGCGGCACCGTCAGCCCCCCGACAGCGCCTGCGTTGCCCAAACCGGCCGACACGGGCGCTCCCCCTGCGACGCCTCCGCTTGCGCCGCCACCCAGCATGCCGCCGAGGGCACCCAGGCCGCCGCCAGCCTTCGCGGCGCCGCCAGCGGCTGCGGGCGCACTCCCACCGATCAAACCCAGGGTCTTGGCCATCTGCACCCCGGAGTTGCCCATACCGACGCTGAAGTACGGCAAACCCTCGGTGTTGTAGAAGAACCCCGCATACGGCGAATACGCGTTCACCAACGCGGAAAGCGAAGTTGGGGCGGTTGACCCGAAGAAGAACTGGTAAATCGGGTTGTTGAAAAGCGGGTCGGACGAGGACCAGAAATTAGAAATCAGGTCCGAGGGCGACGTCGACGCCGCGGGCGTCGCAAGATTCTGCAGCGAGGTCGGCGTCGCCGACAGTAATTGTTGCAGGACGTTCTGCGAACTCGTGGTGGATGCCGCGGAGCCGACAGCGTTGGAGACCGCGGCCGCCTGCATTGTCGACGCAGCCGGATCGGTGGTCTGCGCAGGCGACGCGAACGGCGTCACTTTGGTGGCGGCCGCCGACTGCCCGGCATAGGTGTACATTGCGGCGGCGTCCTGCGCCCACATTTGGCCATACTCGGCCTCGAGCTGCGCGATCGCCGGTGTGTTTTGCCCGAGGACGTTCGTCGCCACCAGCTGCGCGGTCTGCGCACGGTTGGCTGCGATCAGCGGCGGGGGCACCGTCGCGGCGAAAGCCTGCTCGTACGCCGCCGCGGCCGACCGAACCTGGTTGGCCGCCTGCTCGGCCTGCGCCGCCGTCGTGGTCATCCACGCCACATAGGGCGCGGCCGCATTAGCCATCGCCGTCGATGCCGGGCCCAGCCACTCCTCGCTGGCGAGCTGCGTCACCACCGTCTCGTAACCGGTCGCAGCCGAATTCAGCTCGGCGGCAAGGCTGTTCCAGGCTGACGCGGCCGCCTGAAGCGACGCCGAACCAGGCCCGGCGTACATGCGTGCGGAGTTGATCTCCGGCGGTAATGCCCCGAAGTCCAGCACCAGTTCTCTCCTTAACCGGCCGCGATCGCGTTGGCGGCCTCGGTGGCCGCATACGACGCGGCGCTGGTCGCGAGTGTGTTGACGAACATCTCGTGAATCGCCGCAGCCTGAGCGCTGACCGCCTGGTACAGCTGCCCGTGGGCGACGAACTGCGCGGCGGTCAGGGCCGACACCTCGTCGGCGGCCGCGGGCACAACCCCCGTCGTGGGAGCCGCGGCAGCCGCGTTCTGGGCCGAGACCGTCGAGCCGATACCGGACAGGGTGCCGGCCGCCGCCGTCAACGCTTCGGGCTGCGTGGTCACGAACGACATCGGGTTTCCTCCTGAATAAGCGTTAACCACCAGTCACCAAGGCGGTTTCGATACAGAGAGTAAATGGCCACGGCACCGCGACGCGCGAGCAGCGCCAAGTGTTCATTACCGATTGATTAGTATTCATCCGCGGGTATCAACTGTTCATCCGCAGTTGGGTTGGGCTCTGGTGACAGCGCCACCTGGAAGAACACCCGTATGTGGTGGCAGTCCGGGCGTGACGGCTGCCGCGCTGTGCGCACTCCAACCTCCCCGGGTCGGATAAAAATCTCGTCGCGGATAAAGGCTCAACGGACCGGGCCTACGCCGGACGCCCTCAGCCAGCCGCTGGTGGCCGCGGCATCACCGAGTGACGGAACCCGTAGCGGTGGACAAAACCGCCGGCGGCACGCTGGCCCAGCCCTGCCGCGGTCAGGGGGATTCCACGCAGCACACCGCTCGCAGGTACGCCGGGGTGGATGTGCGTATTGGACCAGCCTGATGCGAGGAAACTTTCGGGCTGGGGTGTCGCCGTCGCCCAACTCGGCGGCACCGTCAACCGCCCGACCGTGCCTGCACGCCCCGCGCTGGCAGACACCGACCCGGGCCCGCCCCAATTGCCCAAGCCGCCGAGCCCGGCGAATTGCGGTGTGGGATACCAGGCACCGCCGACCCCGGCCGTTGTCCCGCCGGGTCCGGATGTCAGCTGTTGCGCTATTCCCATGCCGAAACTGCCGAGGCCGGTGTAGAAGTACGGCGTGATACCGAACGACTGTTTGAGTATCGTCGTCAGGTTGCTGGTCGTCAGGCCGAGACCCCAGGCGCCCTGACCCGGGTTCAGACCGCCCAGCAGCGACGAGGTGGTTGTCGATGCGGACGCCGCCGACGACAGGTGCTGCAGCACTTGGGGCACGGAAAGCGCGGACGGCGACTGAGCGGTCGCGGTCGAAGCCAGTGTGCCGGCGGCTTTGATAACTGCCGTGGCCTGAGCGGCTGAACCGGCCGGATGGGTTGTTGTCGGCGGCGGGGAAAACGGTGTCACCGCCGACGCCGCCGACGACGCGCCGGCATATCCGTACATGGCCGCGGCGTCCTGGGCCCACATCTCGCCGTACTGAGCTTCGGTAGCCGCAATCGCGGGACTGTTTTGACCGAAGAAATTTGTCGCCGCCAGCGCCTGCAGCTGGGCACGGTTAGCGGCGATTACCGGCGGGGGGACGGTAGCCGCTAATGCGGCCTCGTAGGCGGCCACAGCGGCCTTCGCGTGCGCCGCCGATTCCTCAGCCTGACCGGCGGTTGTGTCCAGCCACGTCACATAGGGTGCAGCGGCGGCGGCCATCGACGCCGACGCCTCGCCGAGCCACGATACGCTCGTCAGCCCTGCAATGGCTGCAGAGTAAGACGCCGCCGCTGACCGCAACTCGACGGCAAGCCTGTCCCAGGCCACCGCGGCCTCCAGCATCGAGCCCGGCCCCGGACCCGAATACATTCGGCCCGAGTTGATCTCCGGCGGCAACAACCCGAAATCCAGCAAGCAACAACCCCTTCGTGGCCTCGAAATTCGCGTGGCGACCGCCACCGTGCGGATGGCCGTGAGCCGCTCAATACGCGTCGACGTTCTTCGCCGCTGTCAGCGACGACAACACTCGCCCGAGGGACCACACGCCGCGGTTATCGGTGCGTCGCAAAAGCTCGCCGGCGAGCCGACGCCCTGCCATTGCCGGGGCTGCGACGTTTTCGGCCGTATGGTCACCAACGAAACCGCTTCCTTCTCGATGATGGCGCGTGTCTGGACATTAGCTGGCTGTGCCCGAATGCAGCAGTCACCGCCGTGCCATATCGCGGTCAGCGAACGGTTTTGCCGGCGCGGCAGCCCCTTGTCTCGCTCACGTCTGCCGGAGCCGCCCGATAATCGCGACATACTCGCGACCTGTGTAAACGATGCCTCGCGCTCGGTGCTCAATATTCCGCGTGCTTGCGGCAGGCTGCGGTTTGGACGACGCTGCAGGGTTAAAAATCGTCGTGCGAATAAACCCGTCACCGTCGATCGCGATGACGCGCGCCCCCGCGGTGGCAGAACCGGCTAGCCAGCACTGCGCTAACACCGAAAACGTTTGTGGCGCAGGTTTATCGTTACCCCGCGGAGGGTGGGCGCGGCATTACCGCGTAACGAAACCCATAGCGATGGACAAAACCGCCCGCCGCGCGCCGACCGATGCCTGTCCCGGCCAACGGTATCCCCCGCAGCAGCCCACTTGCACCGGGATGAACATGCCCGCCGGCATGCGCACTCAGCAGGCCCGGGGCCGTCGCCTCCAGCGCCTGCGGGGTCGCGGCCGCCCAAGCCGGCGGCACCGATAACCGCCCGATCGTGCCCGCTTGGCCGGCGCTGGCGGCCACCGACGCCGGCCCGCCCCAGCCACCCAAGCCGGCGAGGCCGGCGAATTGCGGCGTCGGGTACCAGGCCCCGCCCGCACCGGCCGTCGTTCCGGTTCCAAATGTCAGCTGCTGGGCCATCTGGACGAAAAATCCAATTACCCCCACACCGAAATACGCTTGCAAAGTCTGCTTGATGATGGCGTTGAGATTGCTGGTGGTGAGCCCGAGCCCCCACGCTCCCTGGCCCAAGTCCAACCCGCCCAGCAGCGAGGTATCCGTCGTTGACGCCGCAGATGCCGATGAGAGTTGCTGGAGCGCTTGGGGGACGGTAGCTGCTGACGTCAACTGCTGGGTCGCGGTCGTCGCCGTCGCCTGCGCTGCGGCCCCAGCCGGTGTGCCGCCGGCCTTGGTAACCGCGGCCGCTTGGTTGGCCAGGCCGGCCGCGTTGGTAGCCAGTGGCGGTGGGGTGAACGGTGTGACCGTCGAGGCGGCTGACGAGGCACCGGCATAGCCGTACATGGCCGCGGCGTCCTGGGCCCACATCTCGCCGTATTGGGCTTCGGTAGCCGCGATGGCCGGGCTGTTTTGACCGAAGAAGTTGGTCGCCACCAGCGCCTGCAGCTGGGCACGGTTAGCGGCGATCACCGGTGGCGGAACGGTGGCCGCAAACGCCGCCTCGTAAGCCGCCGCCGCCGCCTTGATGTGGCTGGCGGTCTCCTCGGCCTGTCCGGCGGTACTGCCCATCCAGGTGATGTAAGGCGCAGCCGCGGCGGCCATCGTCGCCGAGGATGGCCCCAGCCACGGGCCATTCGTCAGTTCCGAAACGGTCGACCCGTAGGACTGGGCCGCCGACCGCAACTCGGCGGCAAGACCATCCCAGGCCACCGCGGCCTCCAGCAACGACTCCGGCCCCGGACCCGAATACATTCGGGCCGAGTTGATCTCCGGCGGTAACGCCCCGAAATCCATCGACACCTTTCCTTAGCCGACCGTGTCTGGCGCTCAGCAACCGACGATGGCGGGCAACGGGTTCTCAGGTTGTGTGGTCAGCACGAAATGCGCTCTCTCGTCTCGATAACCTTCCGCGAACGGCCTTGGGGCAACGGCTCGCTCGGTCGTGAGACTAGATGAGCCATCCCGGGACACGCCGTCAGCGACGCCAACAATTCATTCCCGGCCAACTGCTGTTCATCCGCAGTTGGGTTAAAAGATTGTTTGTAATATGCCGTTAATCCTCTTCGAGGATCAGCGCCATTTCCGGGCAAGCCGCCACACCGTCGCGAACCAACTGCTCGTCCTCGGCCCTGACCTCGTGCTCTTCGAGGATCGAGTAGCCAGATTCATCGATCGGAAAAAGCTCGGGATCGACTGCGTAGCATTGGGCGTGGCCCACACATCTTGACTGCTCGAGACGAACCTTCATGTAGCGTGCCCTTTCCGACCGCGTTTGTCGGCCGCCAGCTCAGCCGCCAAGAACTGTCGAGCAGTCTAAAAGACCCGCCCTGCGCGGCACGTGACAGACCGCCGGCTCTGCTGCGCATACGATGTCGAGGCGAGCGTCAATTTAGCAAACGGCGACACGATCGGGATGAGCACTGTGGATGAAGGGAAGCCCGGCGGCTTCCATCTGCCGCGGCTGGAATATTCCAAGCTGCCGATGGCCGTCGACCGTGGTGCGGGCTGGAAGGTGCTGCGCGACGCGGGGCCGGTGGTTTTCATGAACGGGTCCTATTACTTGACGCGGCGGGAGGACGTCTTGGCCGCGCTGCGCAATCCGAACGTCTTCTCGTCGAGGCTGGCGCTGCAACCCCCGGGAACCCCGTTTCCAGTAGTACCGCTGGCCTTCGATCCGCCCGAGCACACCCGCTACCGAAAGATCCTGCAACCATATTTCAGCCCGCACGGGCTGAGTAACTCGATGCCGGTTCTGCGCAAACACGCGGTGGAGATGATCGAGCCGTTGGCCGACCGCGGCGAATGCGAGGCGATGGCAGATCTGGCCAGCCTGTACCCATTTCAGGTGTTCCTCGACCTCTACGGCCTGCCGTTGCAGGACCGTGACCGCTTGATCGCCTGGAAAGACGCTGTCATCGCAGACAAGCCCTTCGCCACACAAGCCGTCCTCGGCTCAGCGCGCGAGCTATTCGAGTACCTCGCCGACGCGATCAAACAACGCCGGCAGCACCCGGGCACTGACATGTTGTCGCAAGTCATGACCGGCGACGGCCAGTTCAGTGATCTCGAACTGCTGGGCATGAGTCACCTGCTGATCTTGGCCGGGTTGGACACCGTGACAGCCGCCATCGGCTTTGCGCTGCTGGAATTGGCGCGCCTGCCGCAGCTGCGAACCATTCTGCGCGACAATCCTAAACAGATCAGGGTTTTTATCGAAGAGATCGTCCGGCTTGAGCCGTCAGCGCCGGTGGCGCCCAGGGTAACCACCCGGACAGTTTCCGTCGGGGGCATGATGCTGCCCGCGGGCTCGCAGGTGAAGTTGTGCATGGCGGCCATCAACCGCGATGGCAGCGACGCGACGTCAACCGACGACCTGGTCATGGACGGCAAGGTGCACCGGCACTGGGGATTCGGCGGCGGGCCACACCGCTGCCTGGGTTCCCACCTAGCCCGGCTTCAACTGATTGTTGTCGTCAGCGAATGGCTAAACAGAATTCCCGAATTCGAACTGGCTCCTGGATATACTCCTGAAATTCGCTTTCCCGCAAAGACGTTTGCTCTCAAGACGTTGCCGCTACGGTACTAGTCGCACTTTGCGTAGGCTCAGCCGAAGCGTCCGCGGCGTGCAGCGTCTTCCAACAGATCGGCGGCGCTCGCCACGCTCTGGGCCGACTTTGTCATCTGATCCGCAACCTGACCCGCTCGAGTGATGTATTGCGGAGCCAACACCGAGCTTAAATCCTCAACCAGCGACTCCAGAGTTACAGTCGAAAACTGGCGGCTGCAACCGACTTTTAGTCGCTCGACTGCGGCTGCCCAGATCGGCTGATCAAGCCAAAACCACAGGATCAACGCGGGAATTCCGGCTCGTAGAGCCGCAGCCGTAGTCCCAGCGCCACCATGGTGGACGACCGCGCGACAGGCTGGAAAGACTACCGCGTGATTTACCGCGTCCACAACTTTGACGCAGTCGGACAACGGTATCGTGCTGAAGTCGTTTGCACCGGAACAGATCAATGCGCGCTCACCTAACTGCGTGCAAGCCGCGCTGATCATGGCGACGGTCTCCGTGGGCGATGTGATCGGCGTGCTGCCGAAACCGAAGTAAATCGGCGGTCTGCCCGCGGTGATCCACGACAAGACCTCGTCGTCGGCGGCCGTGGCCAACTCCAGCGTCAACGCCCCGACAAACGGCCGCCAGTTAGCATCTTCCGCCCATCCTGCAGCCAGGCCCGGCAAGCACAATTCGTCATAAGCCTGGATCTCCAGCGACCTTGACGATCCGCTGACCTCGGCCAACCCGAGTGCGCGGCGGTGGGCGTCTTCGGCTTCCTTTACGATGCGCGAATGCAGCGCTCCGACCGGTAAAACCGGCGGGAAAAAATGCAATGCAGCAACCGGAATACCGCAGTACTCGGCGACGTTGGCTGCGACCGGCTGCTCGTTCATGCCCGCCAATAACAGGTCGGCCCCCTGCGCCAGGGACATTAGCACCGTGCTTTTGTCCATCCAGGCTTGGGTGACGCGCTCCACAACATCGGGCAGTGCGCTGATCGGGTTCGTAACACTGCGGACGAACGACTCGTCCTGCAGCAGCGCCTGCGAGTCGGGCCCGTAGGCGACTGCAGCAAGCCCGGCCGACTCGACGAAGCCAAGCATGTTTGGCGAGACCGCGATGCGTACCTGGTGACCTCGCCGTACCAGTTCTCGACCGATGGCGGCGCAGGGCTCCACGTCGCCGCGACTTCCAAAACTCGCCACCACAAATCGCATCAGTCGGACCCGATCATCTGATCCGCTCCCGGCGAGCGGCGCCTTCCAGGAGATCGGCTGAGCGTGCCACGCTTTCGGCGGGATTAGTCATGAAGGTGGCGATGTTGCGAGCTCGCCTGACAGTTCGTGGGGCAAGGATCGAGCGCAGCTCTCTGACCAATGATTCCCTGGTGGTAGTTGAAATCGGCTGGGCGCGGCCGACGTTCAACCGCTCAATCGTGTCTGCCCAGATCGGCTGATCGTGGCCGACCCAGAGGATCAATGTCGGGATCCCGGCGCGCAAGCCCGCGGCCGTGGTGCCGGCACCGCCATGATGGACGACTGCGCGGCAAGCTGGAAAGATCGCCGCAAAGTTCAAGGTGCCCACCACTTTGACGTGGTCGGAGTGCTGGATGCCTTCGCGGCCATGGACGCCGCGGTGGATCAGCGCGCGCTCGCCTAATTCCGAGCACGCCGAGCTGATCATGGCGACCTTGTCGCCGAAAGCCTCAACCCGGGTACTGCCGAAGCCGAAGTAGATCGGCGGTGTTCCCGCCGCAATCCAGGACAACACCTCCTTGTCGGCGTCGGTCGGCAACTCGAGCGTCAGTGCGCCCACGAACGGTCGCCGTTCACCGTCTTGCGCCGATTGGGCCGCACGCTCCGGAAAACAGATCTCGTCGTAGGCCTGGATCTGCAGCGGCCCACGGTCGATCCCCGGCGGCGCCGGCCCGGGGGCCGGTGGCAAGCCCAGTGCGCGGCGTTGGGCGTCTTCGACCTCCTTGGTGATGTGCCGATCCAGCCACGACAGCGTGGCCGGCATTGACGGGAACTCCGCGATGGGGTAGCAGTGCAAGGTGGCCAGCGGGATGCGGTAATACTCCGCGACGTTGGCTGCGAGCCC
>Ga0070737_10005590_pt1 | contig 11938 bp, 9 predicted proteins | sample Coa_R1_10_FD_66438 | JGI IMG/M metagenome (GOLD analysis project Ga0070737, IMG submission 66438) | Surface soil microbial communities from Centralia Pennsylvania, which are recovering from an underground coalmine fire - Coalmine... | ecosystem: Environmental > Terrestrial > Soil > Unclassified ... | reverse complement strand
ACCAAAGATAAAGCATGCTTTGTGCAATAGAAGGGCTTGGCTCGATTTAAAGGAAAGTGTAAGAAGAAAAGGTTCCTTACCAGCTTGGGATAGCAAGTTCGAAGATGCAGATGGAAATATCTTGACTTTCAAGGAGATCGTTCAAGGTCTTATCGATAATTTCCATGGTAAAAATACCACTCTGCGCTGGTGTTTGAACGAACATGTCCCAATACCAAGCGAAAGTCATCCCTTGAAAAATCCTGGGCTTGAGATAACGGGTCCTTGGCATCCCTTGAGCAGAGCTTTTAATCAGTTGAATGCGGATGTAGCTGTAGCTTTCGAAGATGAAGAAGACGCTTCGCCAGCATGGTATGTACCGTATGGTTCGAACGAAAAATATCCCTCTGTTTGGGAGGCCAGAAGGAATGTTAAAAGAGTAATCGAGGGAAGCATTCCTGAGATTTACTATGAAAAGGGTAAGGAGTACAGGCTTTTAAAACCAAGGAACAAATGGCCCGCAATATTCCATAGGCTTCCGAGCATTCATCTCTTAGATGAAACTGTAAAAGTTAATGGAAAGCCTGTGCCTGCGATCATCACTTCTCTTGTAATATACGTGCTCAATAACTATGATAATTTGGCTAAATTAGGTAAGGGAGTTAACTTTTATCTTCCCAAAATTCAATTCCCTCAGGAGGCCCTTATTGTTGAGAAAATGTTTAGAAGGATTGAAGGGAAGATAGGGGTGAAAAAAGGTACTTTGAAGGTTGCCATTTTGTACGAAGAAGGTATAGCCGGGCTATATTTCCCAGTAATCCTTTGGATCCTCAGAGAGAGATTGATAAAATCCAGCAATGGAAGATGGGATTATCTAGCGAGCCTCATAGAAATGTGGAAGGATGAAGCGGTCTTTCCAGATCCCCAGAATATTACTATGACTTCTCCTAATATGATGGCCTATCAGAGATACAACGCGCTCATGTTGCTCATGGCTGGCATGAAAAACGGAGAACCAGATGCTGCACCTGTAGGTGGGATGGCAGCAGTGATGCTTTATCCTAAGACAGATCCCTATGCAAGATATAGATTCAATCAAAAGGCGTTAAGAGATATAAAGCTGGATAAGCTAAGGGAAAGGCTGATAGGCTTGATATTCGTTTCTGAAGAGAAAATAGATGCGCCTGTAACGCTTGAGGACATACTTCAAGGTAAGTTTAAAGGAAAACTCTATGACATGTTCAGACAAAGTTGGGTTGCTACGAAAGAAGAATCATATGTTGAGGCCGGCAATGAGCCGCTGAGAGCTAAACTGGAGGATCTCCAAGCAATCATAGATAGAAGGGTAGAATACGTAGAAGTTGGCGGTAATAAATTCCCAACCGTAGCCAGTGGTTTGACTCCTGAGGAAAAGGCTCGCTTCATCAACTTGGGTTTGCTCAACAAAGAAGGCAAGATAACTCCTTGGGTGATACATAGATATTCAATTACGGAGCCTGAGCAACTCTACTCTAAAGAGTTATGGAATGGCAAGGATCTGTGGGAAGCCCTATATAGCGTGCCCTATGGCGATATTACCATCGAACACATTCAGCATGCATTTTACATGATCGCAAACTATGGCTTCCAGATCCTCAACGGCAACCTTGCTGCTGCCATCGATGATTACGAACTTAATCAGAGATTCATGAATGATTTAGCTACATATAGAATCTTCGTTACTTGGCTCTGGACTTTGCTCAAACACAAAGCTAGGATAACAAGAAATGGCTATTTGAAAGGACCGCAGAGGACAGAAAATGGTGTAATTCTAGCAAAAAACCTCATTGAAATATCCAAAGGTACAATTTTCGATGAAGAACTTTTCAAAAAAGTCTGGGAACAGCACTACGAATGGACAAAGATGTTCTATGAAGATTATGACAGAATCGTTGCTAAACGCTTAATCGAGTACTTTAAATTAAACCTGAGTAACGAAAGCTTAATGGATGAAATCTTGGCTTCCATCTCTAAGGCATACGCTGCAGGTCCATTCCTTAATTATTCCTCTGAAGCAGCGGCAAAAGATATTAGCGAGCTTTTAGGGGTTGAGCAAAAAAATGTAGAAGAGATCATAATTCAAAATGCACCTAGATTTGATAGATCTAAGGCTGATGTAATAATGGATGTGCTTTACAAGCTCTTGCTTTCGAAGAGCTACTTACAGCATAACTCCAGATTCTTGTTTGCAATAGCGAGCACAGAGCCTACAAAGCAGCGGTTGCTTCTCGATGTCATCTTGAACTATTCTAGAGAAGAAGTATTGAAGAAGGTTGAGCGCGGAGAGCTTGAAACTGAGATATTACAAATATATGATTACGTATATGATTATAAAGACTAAAATTGGTGTTTTTCAGTTGACTTCGTCAATGCCTTAAGGACAGATTTCTTTTCATGAATTACATCTGAAACTTCATCGTAATAATTAACTCCGACGTAGCTTTGATGCTTCACAGCTCTAAATCCTTCTTTTTCAAGCTCAAACTCTTTTTGCTGGAATTTAGCATATGCCAACATTCCTTCCTTTAAAATTGCTTTTGCTAGCTCGAACATAGAAGCATTGAGTGAATGGAATCCTGCGAGTGTAATGAATTGGAACTTATATCCCATCTCTCCAAGCTTGTTCTGGAATGTTGCTATCGTATCAGCATCAAGGTTCTTTAGCCAATTGAAAGAGGGCGAAAGGTTGTACATTAGTATTTTTCCAGGAAACTTGCTATGTATTGCATCTGCAAATTTCCTCGCTTCCTCAAGATCTGGCTTGGATGTTTCAAACCAAAGCATATCGCTATACGGCGCATATGCTAATGCTCTTTCTATGGCCATCTCCAATCCACCTTCTACTTCATAAAATCCTTCCTCAGTTCTACTCGTGCCCGTGATGAACTTTGCATCTCTTTCATCTATATCGCTAGTTATGAATTGTGCGCCTATTGCATCAGTTCTAGCAATGATTATCGAAGGAACACCGCATACATCTGCTGCTAATCTTGCAGCTATAAGCATGCGTATGAATCTACTTGTTGGCACAAGTACCTTACCTCCTAGATGACCGCACCTTCTTTCGCTAGTAGATTGGTCTTCAAAGTGAACACCCGCTGCACCGGCTTCAATCATTGCTTTCATGAGTTCGAAAGCATGTAAAGGTCCTCCGAAGCCAGCTTCTCCATCGGCAACAATGGGGATGTAATAATCTATAGCATTTCTTCCTTCAAGCATTTGTATCTGATCTCTTCTTTGAAGCGCCTTTACTATTTTCCTGATAAGGATTGGTGCGCTGTTGGATGGATAAAGCCCTAGATCAGGATACATATTTCCTGATTCATTATTATCTGCAGCAACTTGCCATCCACTAACATAGATGGCCTTGAGTCCAGCTTCAGCCATCTGAACAGCTTGGCTACCAGTGAGGGCGCCCAAAGCGGTCACATAGGGCATGCTCGTTAAATATCTCCATAGTTTAATAGAACATACTTTGGAAACCGTGTATTCAATCTTTAACGACCCTCTTAGCTTTAGGACATCCTCTGGATTATAGGGCCTAACAATTCCTTTCCATCTCTCTTCCCTCCATTGGTTTTCTATTTCTTCCAGTTCTTCTATATTTAGCATTTTTTTGTCTACAACTTAATACTCCTATTTAACTTTTAGTACTCTTTAATTAGTGCTCAAACTTGAACATTAGCTTCTTCCTTAGCTGTATGCAGTACTAAGCATGTAAGCGTTTTTTCTATTCCCTTCATCCCCCTCAATTCATCTACAACGAATCGACCAATGCTTTCTACATCTTTATGCTTAGCTTTTATGAGGATATCCCAGTCTCCGGTTATAATATGGACTTCCTGAATGTTTGGTATTTTACTTATTTGTCTAACAATTTCCCTCTGGGAAACGCCTTCTGTTTTGGAGAATGAAGCGAAAATGAATGCGGTGACTGGCATACCAAGTTTGGCATGATCAATTATCACAGTATAGTTCTTTATTATTCCTGAACTTTCCAGTTTTTTCAACCTTGAATATAATGTAGTAGCAGGAATGCCTATCTTCTTAGCAATTTCCTTTACTGGTCTTCGGCTATCTTCTTCCAATTCTCTTAGGATCAGCCTGTCTAGCTTGTCAATATTCACGTAATTTTTACGATTTTTCCCCATTTAAATCTGTATTTTTTGTAAAAATTACGAAATTTTTTCGGAAAATTTTTTATTAACTCCCAATGATGATTGTATTATGTACTCAAAGGTTGAGCAGCAATTCAAGTTTCCAGAGCCAAAGGATTATGCTGATGACATCTTCAAGATAGTGAGTAATCCTTTAATGCAAAAAATCTACAAAATATATGATCTCGTAAGTAGCTACATTCGTGAGTTTCTAAACAAGGAAGGCTTTCAAGAATACAAGGCAGTAATAATTGGTCCTGTAACTGATCCGGGCATAAGAGGTGCAAAACAAGTATCGATAGACTACTACGGTAGAGAATACAAAATAATGAGCAGCGCAATATTATATAAACAACTTTTATCGATTGCGAATAAGAGTGCAGGTGGAAGTGGAAAAATCTACTTCTTTGCAGATAACATAAGACTTGAACCTTTGGAAACTGCTAGTACAGATAGACATCTCGCAGAATTCATACAAGTCGATTTGGAAATATTTGGTGCTGATCATCATGAAGCCATGAATGTTGCCGAGCGTCTTCTGAGCTATGTTATTGAGCGGGTGAAAAGTAGAGAGGAACTCAAAGAAATCTGGAACTATTTTGAACCTTATCGTTTATCGAGAGGGCTTAAGAGTCGCAAATCGTTGAAAGAATTCAATCCTCCCTTCAAAAGATATACGCATAAGGAAGCTGTTGATTTCTTAGCAGATTATTTGTCTTCGCATAAAGAGATATTGGATGAAATGAAGAAGCTCTTCGGTTATAAACCAAAGGAGTTGAGCTATTCTTCAGAGATCCCTTGGGAATATGAATGGTTAATGTCATACTTGCATTCAGAGCCTTTCTTTATTCATGATTATCCAAGAGGGTCAAGAGGTTTCTATGATAGGGAATATCCAGACAAGCTTGGTCTGTTGATGGATTTCGATTTACTTTATCCAGAGGGCTATGGTGAGGCAGCTTCGGGTGCTGCGAGGGAGTACGAGTTGTCTAAAGTAGTTCAGCGCATGAAGGAGACTGGTGAAAAGCTTGAAAAATATGCATGGTATTTGGATTTCTTGAAGAAGTATTCAGCTCCTACTGCTGGCTTCGGGATAGGACTGGAAAGACTTGTCCGTTATATTTGTGGTCTTCCAAGCATATATTTGAGCATACCAACACCTAAAATACCAGGAGTTTATTCTCCTTGAAGTATAGCGATTATCCAGTAGAAGAAATCATAAGGAGAGCTAGGCTTGGAAGGAGAGCAATATATCCTTTGATTCTCAAATATGGTCGCTTCTCTATTCATGGATTAAACATTTTCACCGAGAATAAAAGGTTCCATGATCTTGATGACATCATCTTAGTCCCCCCTCAATTTACGCCAAGACGATTAAAGAAAGCTATTGAACTCGCTACAAGAGAACCTGTATTCTTTGATGTTAATACTAAATCCATGATCGGAGGATTTGAAGTCGATTTACCTATCGTTCAATCTTCAATGGGGAGCCAAGATGACTGGAATAGAGTAGCTGTCTATGCAGCTATTGCATGTGCTAAAGCAGGAATAATATGCGGTATAGGAGAAAATGTATCCAGTACTTGGGGCTACGATAAGAGGAAAAAAGCAGATCAACCATGTTTCATGGAAAGAGCTTTAGCATTTTTGGAAAATTCAAAATGTGGAGGTCTTGTTATACAGCAGAACGAGGAAGAAGCCTTCGATGAACTTTGGAACAAGATATATTCGGATAAAAGATTTGATCGATATATTCAAGATGGAAGAATAGGATTTGAGATCAAAGCTGGACAAGGTGCAAAGCCCGGTCTTGGAGGGGAGAAGATCGTAGATAGAAATCAAGCACTAGCTTTAAAGCAAAAATACTACATATATCCAGATCCCGAGAAGATTGAATCAAGCTATTATGAACGTCACTCTTCTCCTGATATCTTCACAGAGGAAATTCTTGAATATCGAATAAGGAAGCTTAAAAACGATTATCCAAGGGTTAAGGTATGGGTAAAGACTGGCCCCTTTAGGGATCTTGAAAAAGTATTCGAAATTTGTAGCAAAGCTGGAGCTGACTGCTTAGTCATAGACGGTAAGGAAGGAGGAACAGGCATGAGTCCTACTGTAGCACTAAAAGATCTAGGTTTGCCTTTAATTGCATGCTTCATTATAATTCGTAAAGCTAGGCAAAAAGGTTTCAATCTTCCTGTTGTAGTATCTGGCAGATTGTATAATGGCTCTCACTTAGTGAAGGCATTAGCGTTAGGGGCAAATGGAATTGCTATGGGAAGGCCGTTCTTGCTTTCAGCATATGCTTATAGGTTTTCTTCTTTTGTGATATCTAAGGAACTTTACAAAAATCCGTTTATAGGCTTTTTAATTGATCATTTCTTTAGACCAAATAAAAGCTCAGTCAATTTCGTGGAAAACTTCATTGAGAGCGTTAGAATCGAAGCTCAAATGCTAACATCTGCACTTGGCAAGTACGATTTGAACGAGCTAGCAAAGGAAGATTTGGCGACCTTAAATGAAAATCTCGCTAGAGCTCTAGGAGTAAATTACATCTATGAGCCGATTTCCTAACTATTTTATTCTTCTGATGATTTGGGGATATGCTATGAAGTTTATGAGCATGAGCATAAGCGTGTATTGCAATATGTTCTGGTTAAGTCCATAACTTAATACAGCGAAATTGGCTATTAGGAAGGAAATTTCTCCAGGAACACTAATTGAAATAGCAACCTTAGAAGCTACTTCCTTACCATAACCATTTAACCAGAGCATTGTATAAGCGGGCAGAAATTTAGAAACTATGAGTATTACATATAGTAAAATTATAGGTTCGAAGTTGGAAAAGTTCCAAATATTCATAAAGAATCCTGCATAAAGAAAGAATATTCCCGCTACGATTTCTTCTAAAAATTTGAAATTCTCCTCTAATTTTTCTCTCAATTTCAGAGTCGATAAAGTTACACTCATGAGCAATATCGCTGTTATAGGCGTGATTAGAATGTAAGTACCTAGGTAAGCGATGGCAAAGGCTAAAGCTATCGTTAATAGCATAGCTAAGTTTTCATCAACACTCGCTATAATCTCGAAAATTTTAGGGAAAGCATAGCTCCCTCCTATCAGCAATAATCCAGTGAATAATGTAACAAGGCTAAGTTGAGTTGAAAGTGATATGTAATCAACGTGTATGCTTATGAGGATCCCGAGTATAGATAAAACTATCGCAAACATTACATTTTCTACTAAGCATATCCCAGTTGCTATGGAAGCAAACATTTGCTTCGACAGTTTTTCTTCTTGAATGGTACGGAGCGTCATCGAGATGCTGCACGGCACTAAAGAAGCTGCCATCAGTGCAGCTTCAATCGAGGAAAAACCAAGGAGATATAAGCAAACTAAGTATATCGCGCTTACAGAAAAGAAGACCTCTATGAGCGTTGTGACAAACACTATATTAGCATAGCGCCATATCCTAGCAAGCGGAAATTTAATGCCTAGGCAAAGAAATAGGAATAAACTTGCAATTGTATAGGCTATAGCTATTGCTTGTCCGTTATTAATCAACTTGAAATTTAGTGAGGAGAAGGTATACATGCTGGCTAGGATGCCTGTTATCAAGTAAGCTGTAATAGTAGGTTGCGTTAATTTCCTGAACAATAAGCCTAATGAGAAAGCAATCGCAAGCGTAATCGTTAGATCTATTAATCTCGAATCAATTATCACAAAATGAATAGCAGATATTTTTTAATTTGCTTTTCTAAATTATAATTTAGCCCCGGTAGCTAAGCTGGCATAGCATCCGCCTTGTAAGCGGAAGGTCGCGGGTTCAAATCCCGCCCGGGGCTTAGAAATAGAAATAAAACTATATCATGTATAAGGTTTCTATGAATGCTGATTTAGGAATCATAGGTCTTGGTTCAATGGCTGAGAATCTGATAATTCAACTTTCCAATAAAGGTTTTAGGGTTTCATTGTATAATCGAACAGCAGAAAAGCTCAAGGATTTCGTTTCAAGGAATGCTGGGCTTAATATAATAGCTAATTACGATCTCAAATCTTTCGTAAACTCTATTGAAAGACCAAGAAAAATTTTCCTATTGATCAAAGCAGGTGAAGCTGTAGATAATATGCTTATTTCTCTTTCTCCTTTCCTTGAAAAAGGAGATATTATCGTTGATTGTGGCAATTCACATTTCAAGGATACGGAAAGGCGATTCTCAGAGTTTGATAAAAAGGGCATTAAATACTTAGGCGCTGGAATAAGCGGAGGAGTTGAAGGAGCTAGAAAGGGTCTTAGCATAATGGTAGGAGGCGATAGGCTTGCCTATGAAACTCTAGCTCCAATTTTCGATTCCATATCTAGTAGATATAATTCTAGGCCTGCGCATGGATATTTTGGAAAGGGAGGTGCTGGACATTTTGTAAAAATTATTCATAATGGTATCGAATATGCTCTAATAGAGAATATCGCAGAAACTTATTTCCTCTTGAAAAGTATTGGAAAAGGCAATGAAGAAATATCAGGCATCTTCGATGATTGGTCAAAGCGAGAGCTAAAATCTTATCTTCTTTCAGCAGCTTCTGAGGTTTTGAAGTTAAGGGAGGATGGAAATTTCCTCGTCGATCTTATATTGGATAAAGCAGAGCAGAAGGGTACTGGAAGATGGGCATCTGAGATATCCTTGGAACTTGGTATCCCAGCTCCATCTATATGCTCAGCAGTAATTTCAAGAACAATTTCAAGCTTCAAGGAAAGAAGACTCTTACTTTCAAAGACTTTAGAAATACGTAAGAAAAAGCCTAACGTAGAGGAGCATGAAATTTACAATGCTCTCTTACTATCTAATATCGCAGCATATGTTCAAGGTTTTGATATTATGAGGAATGCAAATGAGTACAGTTTTAATTTAAAGGATATTATGCATGTTTGGCAAGGAGGAAGTATCATAAGGAGCCTTTTAATCGAAAGGTTTATGTTGGAAAAAAGTGATGACCCTTTAAGTTGGGGCTATGTCCTCAATACGCTACAAACCCATTATAGCGATTTCCTAAAAGTTGTTTCTGAAATGAATGCATGTGCACTTCCAGCATTAGTGTTCTCTTCTTCTTTGAACTATTTCATCTACTTTTTCTCTCCTATTTTACCTGCCAATATAACACAAGCCTTGAGAGATCATTTCGGAGATCACGGTTTTCAAAGAATAGACAAAACTGGTGAGTTCCATCTAAATATTCGCTAGTTCCTTTTTTTCGTTTTCTATTAGTTCCAGTAATCTCCAATACAATTTCTCAGAGATTATTTCTTTGACCACGATATCTTCCAGTTTATCTCTATCGAGAATTTTTATTTCGCCGCTACTTTTTTTCACCATGTCGACTTCAAGATCTATGTAACTTATTGCATTAGGATAGATTTCAATAGGCGTAGAAAAATTCGAATAAATGCCAATTAGCTCACCCCCCTTTCTATAATAATGTGTCCTAGTAACCATGGAGCCAAGCTTGTACGTAGCTACAGCATAATCCCCGATTTCTTTCTTTGCTTCCAAGCCATCATAAACTCCTGTACCTTTTAGATTTCTCATCAAAGTCACGCTTTTATCTTTTGGATCTGAAGCGATTATTTTACCCGGTGATAGCTTAATCAATCTTCCATTCGGTTTAAAATGGAAAATGTTCATTAACTTTCCAACTTTAAAAACCTCAGTGAATATACTCTCGTATAGGTTTTCCTCTATCTTATCAATACCATGGCTAAGCAGATTCTCTGCAAAATGTATTAATGTATTCATCCCTTCACCCCAGCTCCTAAGATAATGATGGCCCTTAACTGTTGGAATAACCTTATTTCTTATTTCATCAAGTTTACTCTTTGATTCGTAGCTCAGATATATTTCGCAATATTCAATTCCTTCATGAAGGACCCCCTTCGATTCAGTCTTATTCTCTAAGAGAGTTTTGCATTTCGCTAACAATTGCTCCAATTCATCCTTAATCTCTTTTTCATCACTATTTATGCATGTTTCGAAGAAGACGGCACCCCATCCAGGAAGCAATGTTTCTTTCGCTAAGGATAACAGTTTCTTTCCTTTCCAGTTATTCAATATATGCTTTGGTATGACCACATCTCCATTTTGGACTAACATAGAATATTTCCCGCTTGCACATACGCCAGGAGAAAAAACTATATCATCTTCAAAAATCGGTTCCCTTACAGAGACCAAGAGTTTACTTCCGACAGGAAACCTGCCCCATATATATCCTTGAATAGTACCGATGTCCACCTTAGATCTTTTATCGCTTTCTTCTATCACCTCAGCCAATGCTGTAAGCCCTAAGTTGATCTTGCTTTTCCTAATGACTACAGGATCGAGTTCTTCCTTTATTATCTGTAATATTTCCTTAACTACTATGCTATCCCCGAAGAGTTTAAGACCGAAAGGTGTAGGATTTGATATCAGCGCAGCAGACCACTGGGAAGAGAATTTTTCTAATCCTAAGCGCTTTGCTATCGTCTTCGAAGGAAAAGCTAATTCGAAACCTTTATCTAAGAAAAGCCTTGAAATCGCTGTACTATATATTCCTTGAATATAGACATTCTTAGGCATCAGTCTTTTACTTGTTCAAGAACACTTATTGCCCTCCAGATTGCAGTCCTAGCATAAACGGGCAATGTAGGATCCTGTGCAACTTCTTCAAGCCTAGAAATACTACTAGCTGATTTAACTGAATATGAGGTGATTTTTTTATCCTGAAGTTTGTCAATAGTTTCTTTACATGCTTCTTTCAAATTTCTAGGTAAGGCAGGATCTTTAACTAAGTTATTGAGCAAATCCACCACCATCCTTATTCTGTCCTCATTACTCTGCATTTTACTTTCTTCTTATCCTCACATGAATATAAAAAAATATGTCTTGAAGTGCATTATGGCTATGTAGCATGTCGCAAAGTCCGCGTGAGGAAATATACAAAAAAATGGCTGAATTGCTTAAGGCTGGAAATACAATGCTAGCTGAATCATGCCCTGATTGCAAAGTTCCTCTCTTCAAGATGAAGGATGGTAAGATAATTTGTCCTTCATGTAATAGGGTTGCAATATACGTAAAGCATGGCGAAGAAGAGAGCGTGAATAGATATCAAGTCATAGAAAAATTGATATCAACAGTTACTGGGAAATTGGTTGAGATAGAATCGGCTATAGCAAATGAATATGACGAGGTTAGGTTGAAGAATAAGGTCGATCTCATGATATCTTTGCTAGATGCTTATGAAAAGCTCTCTAAACTAAAAGGATCATAGTAATGAAGGGTCACTTCATCGTTTTCGAAGGTATAGATGGCGCTGGTTTAACTACAAATAGCAAGTTTCTAGTAGATTGGTTAAATAGCATAGGTATAAGGGCTTGGTATACTAAGGAGCCTACGCAGGGAACGATAGGGCTATACATTAGAAAATTGCTAAAAAGTGGAGCAGATCCCTTTCTCCTGACGCTTCTCTTCACTGCTGATAGAAAGGAGCATATGGAAAATGAAGTAATTCCCAAAATCAGGGATGGTATCTTTGTAGTATGTGATAGGTATTTGTTCTCTACCATAGCTTATCAGTCAGCACATGGGGCAAAAGAAGAATTGATAAGAAGACTTAACAAAAATTTCCTCAAACCTGATCTGGTATTCCTGTTAGACATCGATCCTTCAATTTCATTGAATAGAAAGCAAGCTGAGAAGGAAAGCTATGAAAGAAAAGAATTTCTAGAAAAGGTT
>Ga0070737_10005588_pt1 | contig 11938 bp, 10 predicted proteins | sample Coa_R1_10_FD_66438 | JGI IMG/M metagenome (GOLD analysis project Ga0070737, IMG submission 66438) | Surface soil microbial communities from Centralia Pennsylvania, which are recovering from an underground coalmine fire - Coalmine... | ecosystem: Environmental > Terrestrial > Soil > Unclassified... | reverse complement strand
CGAACGTCCCCATCGTGCACTGGGCGGGCTCCCACCTGTCCCGTACGCGATGGCACAATCACCCCAAACCTCTACTTCTGAGTGACTCGGAAAAACGAGGACGCTTCAATCGGGGGCGCCGTACCGCGTCGGCCTGTGCCATTGCCTCGACTGCCGCAAACATCATGGCGCGCCTTTCCACGCCTCCGCGATATTTCCCGAAAGTGCGGTGATGATCGAGGGCGAAACGCGCAGCTACGCGGGACGCCATTTCTGTCCGCGCTGTGGCTCGTCCGTTTTCTCGCGTACAGCCGATGAGATCGAAGTGAACCTGGGGTCCATGGACGCGCCCAATCAACTGGTGCCGACCTACGAAAGCTGGATCATCCGCCGTGAGTCCTGGTTGCCGCCGTTTCCATTGGCACGGCGATACGAGCGCGATCGTGATGCCACGACTCGCTTCGAGTGAGGCCATTCAAACCCAGCCGGCAAGCTCTCGCACTGCGATATCGGCCACCGCAGTCGCGTGCGCGCTGCATGCGTTGAGTGCGGGGATGTAGCGGAACTGTTTCCCGCCGTTGGTGAGGTACACCGTGCGATAGCGCAACGCGACTTCCTCCAGCGTTTCCAGGCAATCCACGGCGAAGCCGGGACACAACACGTCAAGGGTTTCGACGTCCTGACGCGCGAGCTGCTCGACCATCTCGTCGGTGTACGGGCGCAGCCACGGCTGGCGGCCCAGGCGCGACTGGAAGGTCACCAGCAATTCGTCGTCGGCCATGCCGAGTGCATCCCCAAGCCGTCGTGCCGTTTCACGGCACTGCTCGGGATAGGGGTCGCCCGCAGCGGCGTATTTTTCCGGAATGCCGTGGAAGCTCAGCAGCAGTTTGTTGCCGCGGCCGTGTTCGGCCCAATGCGCACGCACGCTTCCAACCAGCGCGGCGAGATAGCCGGCATCGGCGTGATAGTCGTTGATCGTTCGCAGAGCGGGTGGCCAACGCAGCCGTTGCGTAACTCGCGTGACAGAGTCCAGTGCGGCGCCGGTCGACGTCGCGGAATACTGCGGAAACAAAGGCAGCAGCAAAATCCGGCGTACGCCAGCGCGCATAAGATCGGCCATCACAGCGCGAACCGAGGGTTCTCCATACGTCATCGCCAAAGCCGTCGCAACCTTGCCGCCGGTGCGGCGGGAAATGTTCGCTCCAACGGACTCCGCGAGTCGTTCGCTGAACACCAGCAGCGGCGAACCATCGTCGCGCCAGATCTTGGCGTAGGCTTCGGCCGACCGACGCGGCCGCGTGCGCAGCACGTAGCCGTGCAGCACCGGCCACCACAGCCAGCGCGGCAATTCGACGACGCGTGGATCGGACAGGAATTCGGCGAGGTATTCGCCGACCGCATCCGAAGTGGGCGCCGCCGGCGTGCCCAGGTTGATCAGCAGTATCGCCACGCGCGGGGTATCACGCCGTTCAGCAGCGGTATCGAAACCGGTATAGCGAGGCATGGTCCGTCGAGCGCAGGCGGCGATCGCCACAGTCTGCCACAGCGTTCCGGTCGAAGCGCGAATGGGGATCGACACGCCAGACGGACGCTCGAGTTATCGCGTGTCCACCCGTTCCACGCCTGGAACGTTTCCAAGGCGTGGCTGCGGTACACTTGGATGGCGCGGAAAGCTGCGATCCACATCCGTGGCCGTCCAGCAAGATTCCGCTCGAGGTTCTTATGGGTTTTGACAGTATCTGGCATTGGTTGCTGCTGCTCGTGATCGTGCTGGTGATATTCGGCACCGGCAAATTGACCAAGATCGGTCCCGATCTCGGCAATGCCGTGCGCGGCTTCAAGAAGGCGTTGCATGGCGACGAAGCGGACGAGAAAGACGCCACGGCGGACGCCAGCGAGAAGTTGCGGGCCGACCCGCCCGCGTCCGCGAGCGCCGCACATCAGGAGCAACGCGACTCTGCCGAGTCGAAGCACGTGCCTGAATAACCGGGAGCGGTGCGCCGCGATGATCGAGCTCAGCTTCTCGAAGCTGCTGCTGTTGGCGGTTATTGCGCTGGTAGTGCTCGGGCCGGAGAAGCTCCCCAAGGCCGCGCGCATGGCCGGTGCGATGATGAGGCGGCTGCGCCTGGGCTGGGAGAGCGTGCGCAGCGAAGTCGAGCGCGAGCTGGAACTGGAAGAAATCCGGCGCGCCGCGAAGGACGCGGCCGCGCGCGCGGAGTCCATGCGCAAGGCTGCCGATGACAGCGTACGGTCCGCACGTGCATCGGTAAGCGAAACGGTCGCGGATCTGGCAAAGACCGCCAAAGCCGCCACCGTCGATGCCGTCTCCGAGGAAGCCCGCGATGACGACGCCTGAACGCGATCCCGTCCGGGACTCCGACGCCGATTCCGGTTTCGACCTCGAGCAGGGCATCTTTTCGCACCTGCTGGAACTCCGCTCACGCCTGATCAAGGCGATCGCCTGTGTGGTGATCGTGCTCGCATGCCTGGTGCCGTTCGCCAACCGGCTGTATTCGTGGCTGGCCGAGCCGCTGGTGCGGCGTCTGCCGCAGGGCGCCCACCTGATCGCAACCCAGGTAGCCAGCCCCTTCATCACCCCGCTGAAGCTCGCGTTCTACACGGCACTGTTCATCAGCATGCCGGTGATCGTGTACCAGTTGTGGGCGTTCGTGAGCCCGGGTCTGTACCGGCATGAAAAGCGGCTCGCGCGGCCGCTGCTGGTCGCGTCCGTATTCCTGTTCTATTGCGGCTGCGCCTTCGCGTATTTCCTGGTGCTGCCGGCCGCGTTCCGGTTCCTGACCGCGGTCACGCCGCACGGCGTCGAGATGATGACCGACATCACGCATTACCTCGATTTCGTGATGATGGTGTTCTTCGCGTTCGGAATTTGCTTCGAAATTCCGGTGATCCAGGTGATCCTGGCCGCGACAGGGCTCGTGAGCCTGCAGAAACTCAAGAGCTGGTGGCGCTACTGGATCGTGGTCGCCGCGGCGATCGCGGCGGCAATCACGCCGCCCGACATCACGTCGATGTGCCTGCTGATGATCCCGATGATCGCGCTGTACGCGCTCGGCATCGTCGCGGTGAAATTCCTGGTGCGGCCGAAACCCGCACCGGATGTGGCCGGCCAGCCGACCTGAACCCGCGCGACGTGACCGCGCTGCCGCGCAAGATCGTGCCGCCACGCAAAATCGTCCATGTCGACATGGACGCGTTCTACGCGTCGGTCGAGCAGCGCGACGATCCGGCTTTGCGCGGGCGCCCGGTCGTGGTCGCCTGGAAAGGCGCGCGCTCGGTGGTTTGCGCGGCCAGCTACGAAGCGCGGAGGTTCGGCGTGCGTTCGGCCATGCCGACGCTGCGCGCGGAGCGCCTTTGCCCGCACGCGGTGTTCGTCCCGCCGGATTTCACGCGTTACAAGGCGGTGTCGCGGCAGGTCCGCGAAATTTTCGCACGTCACACCGATCTGATCGAGCCGCTTTCGCTCGATGAGGCTTATCTCGACGTGACCGGCAACAAGACGGACCTGCCGTCGGCCACCGCGGTCGCGGAAGCGATCCGCGCCGCGATCCGCGCGGAAACCAACCTCACTGCATCGGCCGGCGTGGCGCCCAACAAGTTCATCGCCAAGATCGCGTCGGATTTCCGCAAGCCCGACGGACTGTTCGTGGTACGTCCCCGCGACGCGCTGGCGTTTCTTGCGCCTCTCCCCGTCGAGCGTCTGCCGGGCGTCGGCAAGGTGATGCAACGCAAGCTGGCTGAGCTGGGCATTGCTTTCATTGCCGATTTGCGGGCCTTTGATGCTCGCGAACTGGAACGCCGCTTCGGACGCTATGGCGTGCGCCTACATGAATTGTCGCTGGGCATCGACGAGCGCCCGGTGACGCCGGATCGCCCGACCTTGCAGATCTCCAGCGAAGATACCTTCGAGCATGACCTGACGCTGGACGAACTCGCTCCGCACATCGTGCGGCTGGCCGGACACACGTGGGCGGCGCACGAACGCGAAGCGGCCGGACGGCACGGCCGCGTCGCGCGCACCGTCGTCTTGAAGCTTAAGACCTCGGATTTCCACATCCACACGCGCAGTCTGACGCCGCGCGAGCGGCCATCGTCGATGCACGAACTCGCCGAGATCGCCTGTGCGTTGCGCGCGCGCGTCGATCTGCCGGCTCGCACCCGTTATCGGCTGGTCGGCGTCGGCCTGGCCGGCTTCGTCGATCGTGACAGCTTCGAGGCTCAGCGCGCGCTGTTCGCCGACGCGTGACGAATGTCGCCTGCACGCAGGCTCCTACCGTTTCTTTGGAATGTACAGATCGGTAATGGTGCCTTCGGCCACTTCTGCCGCCATGCCGGTTGCTTCACCCAAGGTGGGATGCGGATGGATCGTCAGCGCGATGTCGCCGATCTCGGCGCCCATTTCTATCGCCAGCGCGATTTCGGAAATGAGGTCTCCGGCGTGGACGCCGACGATGCCGCCTCCGATCACGCGGTGGGTGGCGTTGTCGTAGATCAGCTTGGTGAATCCCTCCGCGCGATCCATGCCCAGCGCGCGCCCCGACGCCGCCCATGGAAACTTGCCGATGCCGACGTCGAGTTTCTTCTCCTTCGCTTCGCGTTCGGTGACGCCGACCCACGCGACCTCGGGATCGGTGAACGCAACCGACGGCACCACGCGCGCATCGAAGTGGCGCTTCTGGCCGGCCGCGGCTTCCGCCGCGGCATGGGCTTCGTGCACGGCCTTGTGCGCCAGCATCGGTGGACCGACCAGGTCGCCGATCGCGAAGATGTGTTCCACGTTCGTACGCATCTGGGTGTCGACCGGAATCAGCCCGCGTTCGGTCACGATGACGCCCGCGGTTTCGGCGCCGATCCTGCCGCCGTTCGCGTCGCGGCCGACCGCGACGAGCACACGATCAAAAGTTTTGCGTTCCGGGATGCTCTCGCCCTCGAACTCGCAGGCGATGCCGCCTTTCTGCGCTCTGGCCGCAGTGACCTTCGTTTTCAGGTGCACCGCGACACCTTGGTTCTTGAGGCGCGCGCCCAATGGACGCACGAGGTCGGCGTCCGCGCCCGGCATCAACTGATCCATGAATTCGACCACGGTGATCTGGCTGCCCAGCGCGCGATAGACCGTCGCCATTTCCAGCCCGATGATGCCGCCGCCGACCACCAGCAGATTTTTCGGTATATCGCGCAACTGCAACGCGCCGGTGGAATCCATGACCCGCTCGTCGTCCCACGGAAAGATCGGCAGATGCACCGCCTGCGATCCGGCCGCGATGATCGCCTGCTCGAAACGGATCAGCTTCTTGTCGTCGCCGTGCACAACCTCGAGCTCGTGTGGCGAGAGGAACGTGCCGATGCCCTGGACCGCGCGCACCTTGCGTTGCCTCGCCATTTGCGCGAGGCCGCCGGTGAGCTTGCCGACCACCTTGTCCTTGAAGTCGCGCAATTTGTCGAGGTCGATCGTCGGCTTCCCGAACTGGATGCCGTGCATGCCCATCAGCTCGGCACTGTCGATCACCTCGGCCGCGTGCAGCAACGCCTTGGAAGGAATGCAGCCGACGTTGAGGCATACACCGCCGAGCGTGCCGTAGCGTTCCACCAGCACCGTGTCGAGGCCGAGATCGGCCGCGCGGAACGCAGCGCTGTAGCCACCGGGCCCGGAGCCCAGCACCAGCATTCGGCATTCCATGTCGGGCTCGCGTCCGGATTCGCGCGCGGCGACCGGCGCTGGCTGGTCGGGTGCAGACTGATCGCCTTCGCCGCGCGTGGTGGTGGCCGGCGTGCTTTTCCCCTCTCCCTCCGGGAGAGGGCGGCCATCGGCCGAGCGCGTAGCGCTTCGCGCAGCGCCGGGTGAGGGTCCGGATTTGTCTGAGGCAGATGATGCTTTGGTTGGAGTCTGCGCGGATTTCGTACTCTCACCCCCGGCCCCTCTCCCGCGGGGAGAGGGGTGCGAAGCAGCTTCGGCCGCGGGTTTCGTGCTCGCATCCGCAGGCGATTCCGTTTCGACGATCGCAATCACCGACCCCTGCTGGACCGTGTCGCCGACCTTGACCTTCATTTCCTTGATCACGCCGGCGTTCGATGCCGGTACTTCCATGGTGGCCTTCGCGGATTCAAGCGTGACCAGGCTCTGATCTTTTTCGACGCGGTCGCCGGCCTTCACCATCACTTCGATCACCGGCACGTCCTGGAAATCGCCGATGTCGGGCACCTTGAGTTCGATCGGGTTCGCCATCTCTTCCTCCCGCGTCACAGCAGCGCGCGACGCATATCGCCGAGCAGGCGCGCGAGGTACGTCGCGAAGCGCGCGGCGGCGGCGCCGTCGATCACGCGATGGTCATAAGACAGTGACAACGGCAGGACCAGGCGCGGCGCGAATTCGGTTCCGTTCCACACGGGTTGCATGCTCGATCGGGATACGCCGAGGATCGCGACCTCCGGTGCATTGATAATCGGCGTGAATGCGGTGCCGCCGATTCCGCCCAGCGAGGAGATCGAGAAACATCCGCCCGACATCTCGCCCGGCGTCAATTTGCCATCGCGCGCCTTCTTCGCAAGCGCCGACATCTCCTGCGCGATTTCCAGCACGCCTTTCCTGTCGCAATCCCGGATCACCGGAACGACCAATCCGTTCGGCGTGTCGGCGGCAAATCCGATGTGGAAATACTTCTTGACCACGAGGTTTTCGCCCGACGCGTCCAGCGACGCGTTGAAGTCGGGATATTTCTGCAGCGCCGCGACGGTCGCCTTGATGAGGAACGCCAGCAGCGTGACCTTGGTGCCGGTCTTCTCGTTCTCCTTGTTGAGCGCGACACGCAGTGCTTCGAGTTCGGTGATATCGGCGTCCTCGAATTGCGTGACGTGCGGGATCATCGCCCAGTTGCGCGCGAGGTTGGCGCCGGACAGCTTCTTGATCCGCGACAGTGGTCGGGTCTCGACCTCACCGAATTTCGTGAAATCGATCTGCGGCCACGGCAGCAGGTTGAGTCCCGTCCCGCCGCCCGCCACCTGCGGACCGCCGCCACTCATCGCTGACTTGACGAACTTCTGGACGTCCTCTCGGGTGATGCGGCCGCCACGCTCGCTGCCGGACACGCGCGAGAGATCCACGCCCAGTTCGCGGGCAAACGCGCGCACGGCGGGGCTGGCGTACGGCACCTTGGCCGGCATGATCGAATCCGCGTCGAACGGGATCGGCGGTCGAGACTGCTGCGCTTGCGCGATGCCGGGGGCATCGCGCGCAGCAGTCGAGGGTGAGGCAGGAAGCCGATCGGAGGTCGCGCCAGGGACGGCTGCTTGCCTGGACTCTTTTCCCGCTTCACCCGTACCCTCACCCCCGGCCCCTCTCCCGGAGGGAGACGGGTGCTTTTCTTCCGGCGCTGCTTTCGATGGCGCAGATTCTGCCGGCTTCGCAGCCCCGTCTTCCTCGGCCTCGATCGTCGCGATCACGCTGCCTTCGGATACTTCATCGCCAACCTTGACCTTGACCTCCTTCACCGTACCCGCGAATGGCGCCGGGACTTCCATGGTGGCCTTGGCCGACTCCAGCGTCACGAGTCCCTGGTCCTTGTCCACGCGGTCGCCAGGTTTGACCATCACCTCGATCACGGGCACGCCGTGGAAATCGCCGATGTCCGGCACCTTCGCCTCGCGCACGTCTGCCATGTCGGTTCCTTGATCGCCGAAAGCTGCAAGACGCCCAGTTTCGCGCATTTGCGTCGCCGCGTCATGCCTGAAGGCTCCAAACCGTTCGTGCCCGCGTCATGGGGCGGACCGCACCCTTGGCGCCAGAAGTCACCGTGACCATTGGCGGTGGCACCGGAATGCCGTCGCCGCCAGACTCGCGGCGAGTCCGAAGCCGACCCCATGGAGTCGACGCGATGTTGACGATCCGCGATTTGTCCAAGACCTACCCGAACGGTGTGCGCGCGCTGAGTGACGTGTCGCTGGACATTCCCAACGGGATGTTCGGCCTGCTTGGGCCGAACGGCGCCGGCAAGTCCACGCTGATGCGCACCATCGCGACGCTCCAGGATCCGGATTCCGGCAGCATCAAGCTGGGCGACATCGACGTGCTGGCGGACAAGCCTGCCACGCGGCGCGTGTTGGGATATCTGCCCCAGGAATTCGGGGTGTACCCCAAGGTCACCGCCGAAGCCATGCTGGACCATTTCGCGGTGCTGAAGGGTGTCACCCGCCGCGGCGAACGTCGCGATCTGGTGGACGCGCTGCTGAAACAGGTGAACCTCTGGGACGTGCGCAAGCGCAAGCTGGGCGGATTCTCGGGCGGCATGCGGCAGCGTTTCGGCATCGCGCAGGCGCTGATCGGCGATCCGAAGCTCGTGATCGTCGATGAACCGACCGCGGGTCTCGATCCCGAGGAGCGCCAGCGCTTCCTCAACCTGCTCGCCGAGATCGGCGAGCGCGTGGTGGTGATCCTGTCGACGCACATCGTCGAAGACGTGACCGAACTGTGCCCCCGGATGGCGATCATCGCCGAAGGCCGGGTGCGCCTGGCCGGCGAGCCGCGCGAGACCATCCGCGCGCTGGAAGGCCGCGTATGGAGGCGCGCGATCGACAAGAACGCGCTGCCGCTGTACCGCGACCGGATGACGGTGCTGTCCACGCGGCTTGCGGGCGGCGCAACGCTGATCCACGTGCTGGCCGACGCGAAACCGGAAGACGGATTCGAGAGCGTGTCGCCCGACCTGGAAGACGTGTATTTCGGGCAATTGCACCACGCCGCCGCCGCGAAAAAGGCGGCCTGAAGTGTTTTCGGAAATCTTCCGGCTCGAACTGCGCCAGCAGCTCAGGAGCGCGCTGTTCTGGTTGATCCTGCTCGCGCTCGCAGCCCTGGCGTTCGGGGCAGCCTGCTCCGATTCGATCCAGATCGGCGGCGGCATCGGCAATATCCACCGCAACGCGCCGTACGTCGTGATCACGATGCTGGCCGCATTTTCGGTCATCGGCATCTTCCTGATCCCGATCTTCGTGGCCGGCGCCGCACTGCGCGACTTCGCGTCCAACACCGCCGAATTGATGTTCGCGACGCCGGTGTCGCGCGTCGGCTATCTCGGCGGCCGGTTCGTCGCGGGCTGGCTGGTCAGCGTCCTGATCCTGGTCGGCGTTGCGATCGGCTTCTGGCTGGGTTCCTTCATGCCGTGGGTGGACGCGGCGCGGCTCGGCCCGACGCCCTGGGTGGCCTATGGATGGGCGCTCGGCGTGATCGTGCTGCCCAATTTGTTCTTCGTAGGGGCGCTGCTGTTCCTGCTCGCGATCGCAACCCGCTCGATGCTGGGCACCTATGTCGGCGTGCTCGCCTTCGTCGTGCTGGTCGTGGTGGCGGGACTGCTGATGGGCCACGGCAACATCAGTCACCAGACCGCCGGCGCGCTGATGAACCCGTTTGGCGGAGGAGTCGATCTTGCAACCCGCTACTGGACGGCATCGGACCGCAACACGCGGGTGCCGGAACTGGCCGGCCTGATCCTCGGCAACCGCGCGTTATGGCTGGGGATCAGCATCATGCTGCTGGGTGCGACGCTGGCGCTGTTCAGGCCAGATCGCGAGGGACTGCGCTGGTTCCGCCGGCGACGCCGCATCACGGCGCCCGTGGAACCTGCGACGGCCGCCGCAACGCCGATCGTGTTGCCGCTGGTGCACCTGCGCTCGGGCTTCGCCGCACGCTTCCGCCAGTTCCGCAAGCTCGCATGGTTCGATACCAAAAGCGTGCTGGGCGGCGCCGCGTTCCTGGTGATGCTGCTGCTCGGCCTTGCCAACCTTACGGGCGCGCTGTCGTTCACCGGCGAGATTTACGGCACGCCGGTGTATCCCGTGACCCACCTGATGGCGGGGGCCATGGACAGCAATTACAAGTGGTTCCTGCTGATCGTGCTGATCTTCTATGCGGGCGAGCTGGTGTGGCGCGAACGCGGCGCGGGCCTGAGCGAAGTGGTGGATGCATTCCCGACGCCGGACTGGATGCCCCTGCTGGCCAAGGTCGCCGCGCTGGCCGCGGTGATCGTGGTGTTCCTTGCGGTGGGCTCGCTGTATTGCGTGGGCTACCAGTTGCTGCACGGATTCACCCATCTGCAGCCGCTGCTGTATCTCCAGTTCATCGGACTGTCGTTGCTTGCGTTTCTGCTGCTCGGGATCCTCGCGCTGGTGTTCCAGGTGTGGAGCAACAACAAGTTCGCCGGTTACGCGCTGGTCATCGGCTGGCTGATCCTGATGTTCGGCCTCTCGCAGTTGCACTTCAACGACAACATCTATCGCTTCGGAAGCGCGCCGGACACCCCGTATTCGGACATGAACGGATTCGGGTCGTTCTGGATCGGCAACCTGTGGTTCCGTGCCTACTGGTACTGCCTCGCGACCGCGCTGCTGGTGGTAGCCGGCTTGTACTGGGTGCGCGGCAACGTGGGCGGCTGGCGCGCGCGCGGGCGCATCGCCTTGCAGCGATTCCGCGCACCCGCGCGGGTGGCCCTGGCCTTGTCGCTGTCGGGGTTCGTCGCGATCGGAGCGTTCCTCTGGCACAACACCCACGGCTTGTACCGCTACACCACGCACGAAGTGCAGCAGAAGCTGGCAGCCCGGTACGAGAAGGATTACCGCAAGTACATGGGCATGGTCCAGCCGCGGATCACCGACGTCAACGTGAATGTCGCGATCCATCCGAAGCGGCGCGCGGTCGACGTCACTGGCCATTACACGCTGGTCAACAAGCACGACAAACCGATCGACACCTTGCTGGTGCAATTGCCGACATTGGATACCCGCGAATCCAGCGTCGACCTGGATTTCCCCGCACACACGGCCACACTCGCCGACAGGCGGCAAGGGTTTTATCTGTACAAGCTGGCGACGCCGCTCGCACCGGGTGCGTCGATGCCATTCACGTTCCACGAGCACGTTGCGTACCCGGGTTTCGCGAACGAGCCCGCGGGCGAGAGGCTGATCCACAACGGGACGTTCCTCAGCAGCGACGCGTTTCCGCACTTCTGCTACGACACGGATCGGGAGCTCAAGGACAACAACGACCGTCGCAAGTACGGCCTCGGTCCCGCGCGGCTTTTGCCCCGGCGCAGCGATCTCGCCGCGCGCGGCGACAATCTCGTTTCGTGCGATGCGGATTGGGTGCATTTCCAGGCGACGCTGTCCACCAGCGCCGATCAGATCGCGCTGGCGCCCGGTTATCTGCAGAAGGAATGGGTGCAAGGCGGCCGCCGCTATTTCCATTACGTGCAGGATTCGCCGATCCTGGATTTCTTCTCGTTCCAGTCGGCGCGCTACCAGGTCGCGCGATCGAAATGGCACGACGTGAACCTCGAGGTGTACTACGACGCGGGCAACGCATGGAACGTCCAGCGCATCCTCAAGGCGATGAAGCTGTCGCTCGACTACTACACGCGGAACTTCGGACCGTTCCAGTTCCGGCAATTGCGGATCCTCGAGATCCCGAACTATTTCGGGTTCGCCTAGTCCTTTGCGAACACGGTGCCGTTCACCGAAGACTTCGTGTTGCAGGACCTGCGCAAGCCGACCGACATCGATTACCTCACCTACGTCACCGCACACGAAACGGCGCACCAGTGGTGGGCGCACCAGGCGATCGGAGGCAATGTGCAAGGCGTGTCCATGCTGGACGAGTCGCTCGCGCAGTATTCGGCGCTGATGGTGATGAAGCATCTGTACGGCCCGACCAGGATGCGCAAATTCCTGAAGTACGAACTCGACAGCTATCTGTCGGGACGTGCCGGCGAAAAGAACCAGGAGCAGCCTTTGGCGAAGGTCGAATCGAACCAGCCTTACGTGTATTACCGCAAGGGATCGGTGATCTTCTACGCGCTGCAGGATTACATCGGCGAGGACAAGGTCGACGCCGCGCTGCGCACGTGGCTGGACAAGGTGAAATTCCAGCAGCCGCCGTACACCGACACGCGTGACTTGATCG
>Ga0070737_10005587_pt1 | contig 11941 bp, 12 predicted proteins | sample Coa_R1_10_FD_66438 | JGI IMG/M metagenome (GOLD analysis project Ga0070737, IMG submission 66438) | Surface soil microbial communities from Centralia Pennsylvania, which are recovering from an underground coalmine fire - Coalmine... | ecosystem: Environmental > Terrestrial > Soil > Unclassified... | reverse complement strand
AAGAACGACGCGAGGAGCGCAAGCACGACCGTAACGGCGAGCGGGATGAACAGGAAGCGCGCAGGACCGGTGAGGAGGACGACCGGGAAGAACACGATGCACATCGCGAGGGTCGCGACGGTGAGGGGGAGCACGACCTCGCCGGCGCCGTCAAGGATCGCAACGGTGAGCGGCTTGCCGAGCGACTGGTTGCGATGAATGTTCTCGATCGCAACGGTCGCATTGTCGACGAGCAGACCGATCGCAAGCGCAAGGCCGCCCAACGTCATCAGGTTGATCGATTGCCCGAACATCAGCAGGCCAATGATCGCGGCGAAGATCGACAACGGGATCGACAGGGCGACGATCGTCGTGCTGCGCCAACTGCCGAGGAACAGAAGGATCATCAGCGATACGAGAATCGACGAGATCACGGCTTCGCGGACAACGTTTGCGATCGCCGAACGCACGAAGACCGATTGGTCGAAATCGAGCGACAAGTCGACGCCTTTCGGCGCCGAAGCCTTGATCTCGGGCATCAAAGCGCGCGTCGCATCGACCACGGCGATGGTCGAGGCGTCGGAGTGGCGCAAGATCAGCATGTAGACGGCGCGCTTGCCGTTGATATGCGCGACCGTGCTGCGCGTCGCGGCAGCATCGGCGACATGCGCGACATCGCCGAGCGTGACGGGAACGCCGTCGCGCATGCCGAGCGGCAGTTGGTTGAACTGTTCGACCGTCGGCGGACTTGAATTGAGAGCGACGTTGTATTCGCGGCTCCCGATATGCGCGACGCCCGCCGGGATGATGACGTTGGAATTGGTCAGCGCGTTGACGACGTCGCTCGCCGAGACGCCCTTTGCTTCGAGCCGGGAATCGTCGAGTTGCACCAGGATTTGCCGCGATCGACCGCCATACGGCGCGGTGATCGCAAGGCCGGGGACGGTGAAGAGCTTCAAGCGCAGGAAATTCAGCGCATAGTCCGAGATTACTTGCTCGGGGACGGTCTGGCTGGTTGCGGTGACCTGAAGGATGGGAACGCTCGAAGCATTGAACTGAATGACGCCCGGCGGCGTGATGCCGGGCGGCAATTGGCGCAAGATCGTGTCGTTGGCGGATTCGATCTGTGCGATCGACGTGCCGACATCGGCGCCCGGCTGAAAGAAGACCTTGATGATGCCGGTCGAGGGGATCGCTTCCGATTCGATATGGTCGATGCCGTTGACGCTTTGCGAGTACGAGCGTTCGCTGACGAGCACGACGCGGCGCTCCATGTCGAGCGCGGAAAGTCCCGGATAGTTCCAGGCGACGAGCACGACGGGAATGTCGATGATCGGAAAAATGTCGACGATCATGCGGGTGATCGCGAAGCCGCCCATCAACATGATAAGCAGCCCCGCCACTGCGGCCGTGTAGGGTCGCCGTAGCGCGAGGCGCACCAAACCCATCATGGGTTTATTCCCCCCAGTACACGCATTTTAGACGGCGTAATTTAGCGGCTTTCGCCGCTCCGGCGCCAGCGCCGCAAAAAGCCGCCGAGTTGCTCGCGCCAGGTGAGCGCGAGGCCGGTTGCGGTACGCGGATTGGCGATAAACAGGCCCCAGCGTTCGCGCCGCCTGGTTAGCCATAGCTTCTTATAATCGTCGTCCCCGCGGCCGAAATTGATCTCGACCGGCCGATCGCGCTCGAGGGCGCGCTCCATCATCCGCATCGTCAGGATGGTCCCCACCGAGAAATCGTCGAAGCGGCGATCATGGGCAAGTTTGTAGATCGTCGTCCGGCCGCGCCAATGCAACCAGAGCTGCGCGGCGGCAGCGACACCGTCGACCTTGAGGATGCCGAGGCGCAGCGCGCCGACCTCGGCCGCGGCACGGATCAGCGCGGGCGCGAAATCGGGATAAGGTTCGCGCTCTTTCCAGCTCGCGCGGTAGACGGCTTCGTAATCGGCGATCGCTGCATCGATCGCGGCGCCGTCTTCGTGAAAGACGAAGCTCGGCTTGCGCTCGGCTTCGAGCTTCGCCGAGCGCCGCCGCCAGGTGTTGCGCAAGGTCGTCGGCCGTGCCGCGAGATAACCTGCGAAATCGAGCCCGGTCGTGTCCTCGTACCAGGTGCCCGAATCGAAATAGGAAAAGACCGACCAGCCTGCTTTGCCGAAGGCCGCGCGCAGCGCCGCGTAAGATGGATCCGCCGGATCGAGCCCGGCGAATTGCAACCCATGCCATGCGGGACGTTCCCGGGCGAGCGCAAGCGCAAGCTCGTCGAGCGCGCCGGCAAGCGGCTGGCTGCCGGCATAGATCGGCCCATGCTCGGTGCTGTAATAGGTCGAGAGGCTGGTCAGGCGACGCGTGCCGCCCCGCTGCGCGCAGACCAGCGCGACCGCGTTGCGATCGTCGAGATAAAGCCGCGGCGCCGCCGCCTTGTCGGTTCCGTAGCGCGACAGGACGTGGTACCAGAGCGGGAGAGCGAAAAAGCTCCGCTCCGCGGCGGCGGCGAACAAGGCCTGCTGCGCGGCGGGCAGATGCAGAAAGTCGGGGTCTTCCACCAGATGCATGAGCGGGTTGAGATTACACCGCCAGCGCGCGGAATCCTCTAGCGTCGCTCGACGTGGCCGAGCCCATCGACATCGCTCGCGAGCCATTGCCGCCGCTCTCGGTGCTGGAGCGCGAATGGCGCGCCCTCGAAGCCGAAGTCGGGCGCGGCTTCTTTCTCTCCTGGGCGTGGATCGGCACATGGCTGGCGACCTTGCCGCCGCCGATCGCGCCGTTTCTTCTGCGCGCGCGGCGCGGCAGCGAGACCGTCGGCCTCGCGATCGGTGTCGAGCGGGAGGCGGCGCGCGGCAAGCTGCCGGGAACGCGCGCGCTTTATCTTAACGCGACCGGCGATCCGGCTCTCGACGCCATCTATATCGAGCATAACGGCTTCCTGTGCCTCGGAAGCGCCGAGCGCGCCGTCCTCGCCGCGCTCGCGACCTGGTTCGCGCGTGGCGCGCGCGACTTTGGGGCCCTTCATCTACCGGGCATCGCCAACGCGACGAGGCCCGGAAAGCTGCCGGACGAGCGCCGGGAAGTCGCGGGGTTTGCGATCGATCTCGCACGCGTCGCGGCGGCGGGCGATCTCGCGGCGGCGCTCGGCGGGGGGGCGCGCCAGCAGTTGCGCCGCGCGCTGCGCAGCTACGAGCAACGCGGGCCGCTATCGCTCGTCGAAGCGGGCAGCACCGGCGAGGCGCTCGAGTTCTTCGCGGCGCTCAAAGAATTGCATATCGCGTCGTGGCAGCGGCGTCGGCGGCGGCACGCTTTCGTCGCGCCCTATTTCGAGCAGTTCCATCGCGCGCTGATCGAACGCGAATTTTCCCGTGGCGGCATTCAGCTTTTAAAGATCGCGAGCGGCGATCGCGCGATTGGCTATCTCTACAATTTCCGCCGCGGCGGCATCGTCTATTCCTATCAGAGCGGCTTCGACGACGGCCAGCGCGGCCTGAGCCCCGGCGTCGTCAGCCATGCGTTGGCCATCGCGCATAACGCGGCCGGCGGGGCGCGGCTCTACGACTTTCTTGCCGGCGCGAACCGGCTCAAGAAGAACTTCTCGACCTTGAGTTATACGCTCGTCTGGCAGGTGCTGCGCCAGCCGCGGCTCGATCATCGGCTGCGCGCGGCGGCGCGCAGCATCGCGCGCGGCATCGGCCGTCGGTCGAATCCACCGCGTTAGAACGTGTAGTTGATCGTTCCGGCGGCGCTCCAGCCCCATTTATCGTCGACGATCGGGCTGCCCGCGGCCGAGCCGAGCAGCCGCTCGCCGCCGACAGTCGCGTCGACGAACCAGTGATCGTCGAAATGATAGAAGGCGCTGGCGCCGAACTTGGCGTCCTTGATGCCGCCCCTGGCGCTGTAATTCCGGAAATGCGACTGCGCGTCGGTGTTTTGCGGATTGACGCCGAAATACGCCTGCATGTAGCGCGAATCGGCAAAGCTCACTTCGGGACCGATGAAAACCTGAACCGTCTCGTTGCCGACGACCGGCATATAGGCGCCGAGATCGGCAATGAGGCCTTGATACGAGGTGAGCGCCTGCTTCACATCGACGGCGAGCACCACCGGCACGAAGAAATACTGCGCGAAGGCTTTGGCGACCGGCGCCGGATCTATGTTCTTGGTGCCGGCGAGCCGCGTCGCCGCGTTGTGCTCGCGGCCGGTGTCGTAGGTCAGGCCGACGCCCGCGCGATAATTCGTGCCGCGCAGCACGTTGTAGCCGAGACCTTCGCCCATCGAGAGATAAGCGAGGTCCTTGTAGCGGATGTCGATATCGGGCGCGGGCGAGAGCCGCATCTGATTGGAGCCTTCATAGGCGGGCAACACGGCAAAACCGCCGCCGAGCGTGACCGACCAATCGGGTACCGGCCCGCCGAGCGGACGCATGACCACGCCCGAAGAATTCTGCCAGTCGGTGAAGGTGGACGTTTGCGCCGAGGCGGTAGGCGCGGCGAATGCCAGCGCTCCGCCGCCGCAGACCCCGAGAACGACACGCGCTACCCCCCTCATCGAACCGACCTCCCTATGACAACCATGGCTTACGATCAGGACACAGCATTTTTGGCGAAATCAAGGCGCGGCCGCTATCGGTAACGCGGCAGGAGCGGTTGTTTGGACGATCTTATCAGCGGCGGCTATCGCCGTCGCGAAAGCGGCATGCGCTGTGCCGAATTGATCGCGCGAGCAGGCCTCGCCGACGAAGAACAGGCGATCGTCGACGGGCGTAGCGAGAACTGTTCGGTTGTCGACGTGACCGGGCAATGCACAGGAATAGGAGCCGCGCGCGAACGGATCGGTACCCCAGGCCGAGCTGGCAAGAGGGTGCAGCCGGCTGCGGATGTCGTTGCCGAAAATGCCGGCGAGTTCGTCGATCGCGAACGCGGCCATTGCGGCGGGTCCGGCTTTTTCCAAGCGCACGGATAGCATACCGCCGAAATAGCAAGAGATCATCGGCCAGCCATGCGGGCGGAGCTGGTAATTGCCGGTCTCGGTGCGATCGGTGCGGCCGATCAGGTGCAGATAGCTTTCGGCCGGCGTCGGCCCATCGAGCGCGAGGAAAAGCTTGTTCGCGACGCCGCAGGGCAGGCCGGCAGCGGCATCGACGATGCGCGGCAACGCCGGGGTGAAGCGGATCGCCTCGGCCGCGAGAAGGTTCGTCGAAAGGGTGACGATCACTGCGTTCGCGGTGAGCTCGCCGCGATCGGTGACGATGCGGATGTGCCGCCCGCTGTGGTCGACGCGCTCGACGACGGTCTCGCGGCGGATCGGCAAGCCTTCCGCATAAGCGTTTATCAGCGCGCCGTACCCGTCATAACAGCGCCAATTCAGCCCCGTGTTGTTGTAGTTCTGGCGATCCTTCACCGAGACTTTGTCGAGCTCGGCGCCATTGGCCCAGGTGCTGATTGCGTCGAAAAGCTTGTTCCACCGGCCGCCCGGCGGCAACAGCGCCGAAGCAGGTTGATCGTAAGACAACCGTGCGGCGCGCTCGTAGGCCTCCTCGAACGCGTCGCGCGCGCGTTGCCAGTCCTCGTTGGCCGCTTCGCCGTCGTGAATGGCGATGCGGCTGGTCCAGTCGGGCGGCGTTTTGTCGAGCGCGAAGCCGAGCGCGCCGGCGATGCCGCTCCACGGGTTGATGTCGGCGGAGTGCAGCCATTCGCAGCCGAGATCGACGGGCTTGTCGATTGCCGTCGGCACCGTCCAGGCGCGCCCGCCGAGCCGATGGCGCGCTTCGAGCGCGATGACGCGAAGCCTGGCGGCGGCAAGACGACGACAGGCGGCAATGCCGGCCGCGCCCGCCCCCACGATCACAACGTCGAAATCCGCTCCGTCAGCCATAGAAATCCTTGGGCATTCGCCCCATCATGACACAGATGGTCGATCCGGGAAGCGTGGCAAATTTTATTCGCGACACCGCGCGCGCCTTGATTTTGCCGCGCTTTCGGGCGTTGGGCAGCGGCGATGTCCGGGAGAAAAAGCCCGGCGATCCGGTAACCGTCGCCGATACCGAAGCCGAGCGCGAACTGGCGCGGCTGCTGAAGGAACTCTTGCCGGGCGCCAACGTGGTCGGCGAGGAAAGCATCGCCGAGGATCCGTCGCGTCTCGCTTGGCTCTCGGGCGACGCGCCGGTCTGGATCATCGATCCGGTCGACGGCACGTCGAATTTCGTCCGCGGAAACCCAGGGTTCGCCGTCATCGTCGCGCTCGCACGGCAAGGCGCGGTCGAGGCCGGCTGGATTTATAATCCTCTCGCCGACGTGCTGGTCTGGAGCATGCGCGGCGAGGGCGCCTGGTCCGAAGGCAAGCGGCTGCGCGTCAACCGCGATTTGCCGCCCGAGAAGCTGACGGGCAGCGCCTATGGCCGCACCAAATCCGGCGTGCGCGCGGGCCGCGCGCTCAACGACAGCGGCCGCGTACGCGGCGTCCACAACCAGGGATGCAGCGGCCTCGAATATATGGCGATCGTGCAAGGTCTCGCGCAGTTCTCGCTGCATTCGCGATCGCTGCCTTGGGACCACGCCGCGGGCATGCTGATCGTCCACGAGGCGGGCGGCGTCGGGAGCTTCCTCGATGGCAGCGCTTATGATCCGCGCATCGCCGATCGCGCGGTCTTATCGGCCGTGAGCGAGCAGGCCTGGCAAACCGTGCATGATGTGGTGACGGTCGCGTGAGCGGCGAGATGAGCGGCAAGACCTGTGTCATTACCGGCGCGACCGACGGTATCGGCCTCGAAGCGGCGCTGCGGCTCGGCGCCTTGGGCGCGCGGCTGGTGCTCGTTGGCCGCAATCGCGCGAAAGGGGAAGCGGCGCTCGCGTGGTTGCACGAGCGTATCCCGGGCGTCGGCACTGAAATGCATTATGCCGATCTTTCGCGGCGCGGCGACATCCAGCGCCTCGCCTCCGAATTGCTTGCAACAGCGCCGCGTATCGATGTGCTGCTGAACAATGCGGGCGGGTTCTTCGAGCGGCGCATGACGACCGAAGACGGGCTCGAGCATACTTTTGCGCTCAACCACATGGGCTATTTCCGGCTGACCGCGCTGTTGCGCGAGCGTCTGATCGCATCGGCGCCGGCGCGCATCGTCAACGTCGCGTCCGAAGCGCATCGTGGTGCTCGGCTCGATTTCGCCGATCTTCAGACCGCGCGCGGTTACAACGGCTTGAAGGCCTATAAGCGCTCGAAGCTCGCGAACATCCTATTCACCCGCGCGCTGGCGCGTCGCCTTTCAGGCACTGGCGTCACCGCGAATTGCCTCCACCCCGGTTTCGTCGCGACGAGCTTTGGCGACAACAATCGCGGCTGGTGGGGCTGGGCGATCGCGATCGGCAAGCGGCTGACGGCAATTTCGGTCGAGCGCGGCGCCGAGACACCGGTCTATCTTGCTTCCTCCCCCGATGTCGCCGGCGTCACCGGAAGCTATTTCGATCAATGCCGCGAACGTCAGGCCGACGCGCCGGCACGGAACGATGCCGACGCCGAGCGGCTTTGGATGGAAAGCGAGCGTCTGGCCGGCCTTGCGGCCGGCAGTTAACCGAGGAGCAATCCAGCATGGCTAAGGACATCGTCGTTATCGTCGGCAGCCTGCGTAAAGAGTCGTTCAATCGCAAAATGGCGAATGCGCTCCGCGAGCTGGCCCCGGCCCCGCTTCAGCTCGAGATCGTCGAGATCGGCCAATTGCCCCTCTACAACCAGGATCTCGACGCCAACCCGCCGGCGGAATGGAAAGCATTCCGCGAACGCATCAAGAAAGCGGACGGCGTGCTGTTCGTGACGCCGGAATACAATCGCTCGGTTCCGGCGCCGCTCAAGAACGCGATCGACGTCGGCTCGCGGCCGTACGGGCAGAGCGCCTGGGACAAGAAGCCGGCCGCCGTGGTCAGCGTTTCGCCCGGCGTGATCGGCGCATTCGGTGCCAATCACCATCTGCGCCAGAGCCTCGTCTTCCTCAACATGCCCGCGCTGCAACAGCCGGAGGCCTATATCGGCGGGGCCGACAAGCTGTTCGATCCCGGCGGAAAGATCGCCAATGACGGCACGCGCGGCTTTCTGACGAAGTTCCTCGAAGCTTTCGCCGCCTGGGTCGAGAAGCACGCCGCGTAGCGGTCACACCAGCACGCGGATGATGAACACGATGCCGATCACGCCGAAGATCGCCGCCGCCACATAATTCATTTGCCGGATCGGCAGCTTGCCCGCGAGCGCATCGCCGAGAAATATCGCCGGCACATTGGCGATCAGCATGCCGGTGGTGGTGCCCGCGACAACGGCGACGAGATTGGGATAGGCGGCGGCAAGGGCGAGGGTGGCGATCTGCGTCTTGTCGCCGATCTCGGCAATGAAGAACGCGACGAGCGTCGCGAAGAACGCGCTGCGGCTGCTCACATCGGTCCGCGCGCCGCTCAGCGTATCGGGGCGCAGCACCCAGAGCGCCATCGCGATCATGCTGATCCCGACCGTGACATCCAGCACGGTAGGCGTGAGGAAATGCCCGAACCAGCGACCGAGCAAACCGGCGACCGCGTGGTTCGCGATGGTGGCAACGAGCACCCCCGAGATGATCGGCCAGGGCCTGTGGTAATGCGCGGCCAGCGCCAGCGACAAAAGCTGCGTGCGATCGCCGATTTCGGCGACGGCGACACTGCCAAGCGCAACCAGAAAAGCTTCCATCGCGGGCGGCGTCCCATCCGAGCCGGCACAACGCAACGGCTGCTCCTCCCGCTCGGTGACGGAGGATCATCCGTTGGTCTCGCCAATGCCCTGCGAATGAGGCCCCTTGCGCCACGGCGCGATCGCGATCGCCGCCAAGTGTGTTGACGCAAGGCCCGGCTGGGGCGCCGGGCGGCTACTCCCCAATGACGGCGGGACGATACGCGCTCACCCGGCGAATAGCAACGAGCCCTTGGGACGGAGGCTCGGATTGCCTATATGGAATCGCCCATGGCTGCACGAAATCCCTACGAGGTGCTGGGGGTCAAGAAAGAGGCGACGGCGGACGAAATCCGCGCAGCCTATCGCGGGCTCGCCAAGAAGCATCACCCCGACCTCAATCCCGGCAACAAGCAGGCGGAAGCCCGGTTCAAGGAAATCGCGGCGGCCTACGACCTGCTATCGGATGCCGATAAGCGCGCCAAGTTCGATCGCGGCGAGATCGACGAAAGCGGCAACGAGAAGCCGCGCGCTTATTCCTATCAAGACTTCGCCGAAGCCGCGCCGGGCGCGAAATATCGCGCGCAAGAGGGCGTGGCGCCGGAAGACCTCGACGATCTGTTCTCATTCTTCGGCCGCGGCGGCTTCGGACAAGCGGGCGGTTTCAACCAAGGGGCGCGCGGCGAAGGCGCGACCATCCGCATGCGCGGTGCCGACCGGCAATATGCGCTGACGGTCGATTTTCTCGACGCCGTCAACGGCGCCAAGCGACGCTTGGAGCTCGCGCCGGGAAAGAGCCTCGACGTTACGATCCCAGCCGGCGTGCGCGACGGTCAGGTCTTGCGGCTTGCCGGCCAGGGCGGACCGGGCCTTGGCGGCGGGCCGGCGGGCGACGCCCTGATCGGGATACACATTGCCCCGCACGCCTTATTCAAGCGGGAAGGCGACGACATTTTGCTCGAGCTGCCCGTGACACTCGGCGAGGCGGTGCTCGGCGGCCGCGTCACGGTGCCGACGCCGACCGGCGCCGTGACGATGACCGTGCCGCCGCATTCGAACACCGGCTCGGTGCTGCGGCTCAAGGGCAAGGGCGTCGCGGGTCGGGGCGACGAGCTCGTGACCTTGAAGGTGGTGCTGCCGAGCGGGGCTGATGCTGAGCTCGACACCTTCCTCAAGGACTGGGCGGCGAAGCATCCTTACGATCCGCGCAAGGGGATGTAACCATGATCGACTTCGATGCCGTGCTGCGCCAAGTACGCGGGGTCAGAGCCGACGAGCTCGAAGAATGGATCGAAGCGCGCTGGGTTCTGCCCGAGCGGATGGCGAGCGGCTATGTCTTTCACGAGATCGATGTCGCGCGCGTCCATCTCATCGTCGAGCTGCGCCACGAGTTGTCGATCGAGCCGGAGTCGATGCCGGTGATCCTCAACCTGCTCGATCAGGTTTACGCCCTGCGCAATCGCCTGAAGTCGCTTCGCGAAGCGATCGAAACGCTGCCGGCCGAGACGCAGGCACAGTTGCTCGCGCGGCTGAAAGAATAGTGCGCGAAATTTTTGATCGTCGTCCCGGCCAAACGAAGCGCGAGCCGGGAGCCAGGGGGCTTGCGATGCGCTCTAAGCCCGCGTGCCCGCTTTCGCAGCGACGACGACGTAAATTCTGCTAAACTCCGCGCGCCATGATCCCCTTCCTGCTCTTCTTCCATATTCTCTCGGCCGTCGTCTGGGTTGGCGGCATGTTCTTCGCGCATCAGATGGTGCGCCCGTCGGTCGTGCCGCTCGATGCGCCGGTGCGTCTCGCTTTGTGGCGGCGCATCTTCGAGCGGTTCTTTCGATGGGTCTGGGCCGCCGTCGTGCTGCTGCTGCTGAGCGGCATCGGCATGGAAGTCTTGGGCATCAAGGGCCTCCATGTGACGATCATGGAAGCGCTCGGCGTTATCATGATGCTGGCTTACGCGCATTTGTTCTTTGCGCCGTGGAAGCGCTTCCGTCACGCCGTCGACGGCGGCGATTTCCCAACCGCTGCGACGCAGCTCAATCAGATCCGCCGTATTGTCGAATTCAACCTGGCGCTGGGGTTGATCGTTGTCGTGGTCGGCGCGACCGGACGCTATTGGGGTTAGCGAGCCATGATGAAACTCTACGATCTCGCCGGCGCCGACGCCGATCGCCGCTTTAGCCCTTATTGCTGGCGCGTGAAGATGGCGCTCGCGCATAAGGGGCTTGCCGTCGAAACCATTCCCTGGCGCTTCACCGAGAAAGACGCGATCGCTTTCAGCGGCCAGGGCCTCGTGCCCGTGCTGATCGATGGCGAGCGCGAGGTTCATGATTCCTGGGCGATCGCCGAATATCTCGAAGAGCGCCATCCCGACCGGCCGTCGCTTTTCGGCGGCGCGTCGGGCAAGGCGTTGTCGTTGTTTCATGCGAGCTGGGCCAACGGCTTTCTCCAGCCGGCGATGATGAATTTCGTCGTGCTCGACATCTGGAATCATGTCGATGCCAAGGACAAGGCCTATTTCCGCGAGAGCCGCGAAAAGCGCCTCGGCAAAACACTCGAAGCGGCAGTCGCCCGGCGCGACAGCGAGGTCGCGGCGTTTCGCGCGAGCCTCTTACCGCTGCGGCTCGTGCTACGCAGCCAGGCGTTCCTCGGCGGCGATAAGCCGCTCTATGCGGATTACGCGGTCTTCGGCAGCTTCCAATGGTGCCGTTGCATCAGCGATTTCCAGCTGCTCGCGGCGGATGACCCGGTCTATGCCTGGCGCGGGCGGATGCTCGATCTCTTCGATGGGCTGGCAGGCAAGGCGAAGGGCTACGCGGTTTAAAAATAGCGCAGCCAAAGATAGAGCTGGCAGATCACAAGGCTTATCAGGGTGAGCGGCGCCGCGTATTTCGTGTAGCCCGCGAAAGTGAAACGGGTGCCGGCGCGCTCGGCGATGCCTGCGACGGCGAGATTGGCCGAGGCGCCGATCAGCGTCGCGTTGCCGCCGAGCGAGGCGCCGAGCGCCAGCGCCCACCACAGCGGCGCGAGCGCCGGCGGCCCGCCGAACTCGGGCGCCAGGGCTTTGATCACCGGCAGCATCGCCGCGACGAGCGGGATGTTGTCGATGATTGCCGAGACGATCGCGGAGAGCCAAAAGATCGTCGAGGCGGTGATCGCGATATTGCCGTGTGTTGCGCCGGCGAGCTCGCGGGCGAGCGTCGCGAGGGCGCCCGTCTCCTCGACGCCATCGACGACGACGAACAGGCCGATAAAGAAGAAAATCGTGATCCAATCGACGTCGCCGTAAATCGCGATCA
>Ga0070737_10005586_pt1 | contig 11942 bp, 11 predicted proteins | sample Coa_R1_10_FD_66438 | JGI IMG/M metagenome (GOLD analysis project Ga0070737, IMG submission 66438) | Surface soil microbial communities from Centralia Pennsylvania, which are recovering from an underground coalmine fire - Coalmine... | ecosystem: Environmental > Terrestrial > Soil > Unclassified... | reverse complement strand
GGCAAGCGATTTTCTTCGACCTCGGTCGATCTATTGTGCGTGAAGCTGCTGCAAGAGATGCCCTTGCTGAATATTACCTACCCATAGTGCGAGCCGAGGGGCGGTCTGATTGGGCGAGACGACTCGCAGACCGCGTTCGCGAGCCGGCTGGGGCAACATTCCCCATTTTTGCGAATGACCCAACATCGCCCGGTGTCCGTACTCTCGACGAAATTAGTGTTCGCCACATGAAGCTCATCAATTTCGAGCGCCGCTTAGTGAAACTTGCGCGGCGAGCAGTCGTATCGACGCAAACTAATAGTACCTGGCGTAATGAGGTGGCGCAGGCGGAATCGCGAAGACTTCGCGATGAACGTGGCGCTGCGATAACCACGCTCGATAACATTCGTAAGCGACAAACGTCGTGGAACGACAGCCAGACGTTGTCTCAGATGAAAGACGCCTACGAACGGCTTCTCGCCGCTCTACCATCGTAACGCGAATTGCGGCGATGCACTGGATATCAATTCCGTCAGTCACGATAAATGGCATCTAGCGCAAAGGCCACATCGATCCAACTCGGTCACCCAACATCGGGGAAAGCATCGAGAATATCCATGACGCCGGAGAAGGACGACTTGAGTCTTATATTCCAGAATGAAGCAGCAGATTTGATGGTATCCTGGAAGCTTCACATCAGATCGGCGCGAAGCTGACGTAGGCGAGTGCGATCGAGTTTGCTTCCTTTGTAAATGTCAAATTTCGAACACGAATTCTGCAATCGAGCTCGGCGTATGCACAAGAAGCTCCAGAAGTTTGGCTGGGCGCATAATCCGCATTTCACTATGGAGATGGACCTTAATGAACTTGAGAGCTTCGTGCAGACAATCACGCCCAATCAACTAAAGAGTGCCGACAAAGACGTTGGAAAACGACTGCACCGGTTGCTTTACCGATGCGCGTTTCAACCGCATTTTCGCGCCTATCAGATTGTTCGAGCCTCGGAGCTTCCTTTTCTCAACGACTTTTCACATCACCTCGAGGCGGCGCACACGCACTATTACAGGGGCGATTATTTCTCTGCCGTCCTCACGTTTGTGCCAGCAATCGAAGGTATCATGCGTTCGCACGCGGCGGAGACGATCCAGGGGATTATGACGGCGAAGGCATCGCATGAGAACGGCCTGAGAAAAGGAGGCGAGCCGATTGTGTATGATGCGAGCGACGCGTCCATTTCCGACCTGCTCGGTGCAATTGCCGCGCGTTCCATTCCGGACGCAACGTCAAATGAACACGATCATTCGCGAACGCTTTTGACACGAGACTTTCTCTTCGACATGCTCAACCACTGGATTTTCTGCCCGATTGAAGAAGCGGAGAGGCGAGGAAATTTCGCGATCACATTACTGAACCGAAACGGCATTCAACACGCGTTTCGCCCGGATTGCTATTACACGCAGGCGGATGTTGGTCGTCTTTTTCTCGTCATGGACATCTACATCGAGTTGATCCGCCATGAACTTGGCGTGCCGACCTCGTGCTTTCTTCCAAACGTGGGCGCAAACTCTCGTGTTGATCGCCGTCGTGAATACTTTATCGGACTGATGCTCGGCAGGCGTAACAACACCGATCCCTTGTCCGCCATAGGTAGAGAGTTAATTAGCGAACACCCTCGGTATAGGCACCTTGAGGACTTTGATCCCCTTAGCGCGCTTGTCGATGATATGGCAGAAAGGAGCGCGCGGCTAGCAGAGCTCATGCGGGGAGTTCGAAAGTAGGATGCGCCTAAGTCATCCGACTGGGTGCGCAGCGCCCTGGACTTGCATTGAACTCCCTGAAGCATCGGGGATCAGGAGCGCGATAATGATCATTGAGTCATTCGGAATGACGCTCTGTCCCTGGGTCCCAACATTCGGAGGGTTCGCGCGAGCGCGATAGGCCGCCAGGAGCCCCTGCTCAGTATATTACTAAAGATAATATATCTAGAGGGATATAGCTTGCCAATGGCTGTATTGGTATGATTGCCTTGTTCATGAACGTTTCCTATAATACTGATCCTCATGCCCAAAGTAACGGTCCAGGCCATGCAATGCTGCCGCTGCGACCACACCTGGATTCCGCGCGCCAACAACCCGGATCCCAAGGTCTGCCCAGCGTGCAAGAGCCCGTACTGGAACACTCCCAAGCGGGCCACCTCCGGGAAGTCGAAGGGTCGCTGATCAGAGAGCCCGGATCGGCGTTCTCGGGCGCAGGCACGGGGAAACGTATCCCGGAACGCTGTGCGTTCTGTCGCCAGGGCCTGGGGGAAAGGGGGCATCGCCGTGCAGCATCATGAGCCTCAAAATGACGCCACGCTGAACGTTCATGCGGTCGATGTCGCCGAGTACATCCTTCGCAAGATGAGTGGCTTCGTCGACGCAATGAAATTGCAAAAGCTCTGCTACTACGCGCAAGCATGGTCACTTGCGTGGGGACGCGGTGCCATGTTCCCTGAAGAGATTGAAGCGTGGGATAGAGGCCCTGTCGTTCGCAGCCTCTTCGCGCGACACAAGGGTATGTTTTCCGTTCAAAGCGTCGGCGGCAATGCAGACATCATCGCGCGAGATCGCGTCCGAGTCGCGACAATACGAGACGTGCTCAACTTTTACGGTCATATGACTGGCGACCAACTTAGTGAGCTTGCACATTCCGAGTTACCCTGGCAGCAAACGCGCGCTGAAGCCGGTGCGCGAGATGGTCAAGCGTGCGATCGCATAATCCCGCGCACGCTGATTGGGAATTACTACCGAGGCTTGATGAGAGAAGAGCTGACAACCCGCTGATCCTGCCTAAGGCCCAATCGCTGGCAAGCCTCCGTATATTTCCCTAAGATTGCCTTCCAGCTTATGCAACCGACTGACGCAAAGCTGCTCCGCCTGTGTCGCGACCCGGTGCGAGGCAAGAACGTAGAGGGCTTGAGCTTCGCCCGTACTTGTGTAGAACGAAAACACACACGCCCAACTGATGACCGCACCGATAAGGATGCCTGAAAGTAGTTCCGGCAGATGCACCGAGTGCTCGAAAGCCGCTGTGCCGGGCTGCGGATCTTGCATCATTACATCCTCCATCATTCATGAAGCTCGGTTTTTGTCGGAACCGGAACAGGCGCTGGCGCTGGGCGGACTGCCACGTCGGGCTCACGATCGTATGTCACAAGGCACCGATATTCAGGTCGTTCCGTAGCCAAAGGATGAAATTCGAGTCGAACATCGCGGTTGTCAAGCCGGTGCCTCGCCGATTCACGGATCCATGTTATTGTTGCAGTATCCAGTGACTCTGGTGCGATCCATAGACGCACATGCGCGTTGCCGTCGGCTTTGAAATTCCCAAGCGGGATCGTCTTATCACGACGCTCGCCGGCATCTTGCCCACTAATGCGACCACTGAACTGGAAACGAAGGTCGGCCCGTGCTTCAACAACCGGTATTCTGCCGAGACTTATGAACTCATACGCCATCTCGTAGTAGTATGAGGCCTCCTCGTCCGTCGGCTCTTTCAATTCGACTCCCGTCGGCGTCAACATGATATCGATTGCGACAGGATGACCGGTCTCTTTGCAACGCCGAACGCCTAAGATCGCCGTTCGCTCGAGCTGAAAGGTACGGTATGCATAGATTGCAACTGCGATAGCGACGATGAACGCCATTCCAGTGAAGAGGGTGAGGAAAAAAGTAAAGACAGCAGTCGCACATTCGGCATTCTGGTACAGGCAGTAGGCAACGTTCGTTGGCTGATTCCACCAGTAGATCAGGCCCGGCGCAAGATATGCCGTGGCAAAAAAGGCAACGATTATCAGCGCAATGCCGAAGAGTCTCATTCCGCCAGCAACACCAAGCCGTCGGTTTCTGACATTGCTTGAAGAATTTGCGGGGAATCCGGCGCTGCAAGACGCAAGAGCGTCAGGACATCGCGGAGACGCTGCTCCACGGCGCCGTCCGGTATCTCGTCAATTGCCCTTACTACGATCTTGCCGCGCGCAATCGTAACGAATGATACGCGCTGCTCTTTGATAACGTCATCGATCGCTCCGCGAACTTCAGGGTCGTCGTAACGTTCCTGCTGGCCTTGCGGCAGGATGGGGTTCTGTGGTCCCGCTGCCGGCGGCAGTGACGTCGTACCTTCCGTAACAGCCTGGGCGGTCTTGTGCTTCTTACCGTGACGCGGCATCAGAATTTGACCTGCTCCAGCCAACGCACGACATCGGGATCGAAATTGTATGCCCCCCATTCGCGCTGGAGCCGCACCACAAACAGAACGTCACCTTGCTGCATTGCGTTCCAAATGTGATCGCGTACCTGCGCCGCGCGCATCGTATTTGTATGCACGAGCCAAAGCTGAGGATTGACGCGCGCCCACGGGCCAACCGACTTGATGTGGTTGACAACCACGTCGACGCTCGTCGGAGTGACACCTTGAAGAAGATCAATGTTCTGCATAGGCTTCAGAGCGAACGAAACCAAGTAAACCATCAGCGAGTCGTCAACTTGGCATGCGACAACATACTATACGCACAGCAGCGTCGCGGCGAGCTCGCGTGAGCCGCGCAACGTTGACTCGGCTGCGGGCACGGCGCGTTCGCGATCACTGTCCGCCGAAGGCTTCACGTCGAATAATAGCCCCTGCGACGCGATGTGAGCGCCAACCAACGGCGGGGCCTCAGCGTCTACTTGCGCGAGAATAGACAGGACCCATCAGAGCCGCCGCAACTCGCCCCTCTTAAGCGCCGATTGAAACTCATTGAGACCCTCCCTCAAGGCTTGCGGCTCCTCCATGCCGCTGTCTAGAGCAGCGAGAACAAAGGTATCCTCGACCCAATAGCTCGCTGGCCCGACCTCATCCGGAGCATCAGCTCGGAAGTAAGTAATGCGCTCGTCGTTATAGTGAGGGTGGTAAGGACATCCGAGAGTGTGCGGAGAGGAATCGCATAATCCACAAATTTCAAGCTGGCCAACAACCGGTCGAATTTCTCCAGCCGGTCCTTTCTGCTTTGGCATCAGCGTCGCGCGTACACCTTTGCCGTGGACTTCAAGCTAAGGCTAGCGTGAACCGCGTCACGTACATCCGACACGTACTCCATTCCGATTTTCCGGTCTTCTCGTAGTCGCCAAATTGTATAGCCGTCTTTTGCTGTCTTCTCGACCTGATCGTTCCATTTGCCCTCAGAAATCAAGCGAACAAACAGCTTTCCGACAACGTCCTTGGAGGGGTCGATCGCAAGTAGCTTCCGCCACGTCTTTTCCATAAGCAGCTGCTCTCCCGTCGTATCAAGGGCGTAAACATCGTCGTCCTTCCATACTAGAAAATCGGGATAGAACTCTGACGTTCTGCCGACCGATAAAAGCGGTATCCCAAAGCCTATGCGAGACGGATTTCGACACCATGCGAGCTTCGTATTGTCTAGTTCCTCAGCGAACTGAAGCTCCAATGGATTCAAGCCCGCATAACCTTTGTGGAGCGCGTGTCGAAATGGAACAATCTTATTTTCGTCGGCTTTGATTTCCGCGACCACATATGGATTATGCGGACGCTGAGCCAGACGTACGTCTCGAAAATATGCTTCAACTACATCTTCAGCGAGTCGCTCCAGAGCGCGGTATGCCTTACTTCCAACTTCAACCATTGCATCGAACTTAGGATCGTCGGATCGCGCTAGATCGAGCGCCTTAGGATACAACCTTTGAACGGCTCGCTGGAAGACCCAACGCGCGGTCACGGGATTACTGTGGTCAATAGGAGTCCATTTCAACTCCGATTCGCTTTTGTCCCCGACGCGCTGTAAAATTACCGCCCGCGCCCCTTCGCCACGCACATTGCTCGGCGACGCGCCGCGGTAGTCCGTGAGGTCATCAATAAGGGCATTGACGCGTGGCAATACATCCTCAGAGTTAGCGTAGACTTTTGCAATCGCCCGATGCTGCTTCACGGGAAGCACTTGAGGCCGGCTCCCGCTACCCGCGCCGTACGCAGTAATACGCATGGCCGGAGCATCACGCTGAATTCGACCACGAACAGCTTGCACTACCTCTGCGAAAACATTTTTCGCGTCTACTCGAACGTAGAAGTGCGCTGTGTTAAGAATCTCCCGCTCATAATGCGTCGCACCTGGTTGGCGAAGTACGCGGCCAACCAGCTGCTCGACTTGCACCGCGGATCCCATGCTTTTGTCGACGTAGGCAAAATAACAAGCTGGGTCGTCCCATCCCTCTTGTAAACTCAGATTGAATATTATATGCCGGTAATCACCAGTAGAGAATTCTTCATAATCTGCGTCGCCGCCGCGAAAAAGCACAAATTCTTTTGGGTGTGGGAAGTTCTTGTCGAAATCGAGCGTACAGTACACGGCAATCGATTCCGCTGGTATACCCTGTTGAACCAGATAGCGCCAGATCACGATCGGTGGTGCTTGCCGCTTGTCGAACGGCTTTTTCGGATCGTCGCGTTGAAAGCTGTTGCCAGCGACGATGTTCGTCTTTGCCACGTAGATCGCTTTCGGGCGAAACGCGACACGTTCCGCAGCGCAGGCTTGGTCGGCTTGCGAAAGGTCTGCGAGCAAATCGTTGATCGCCCGCTCCATCGGGGTTTGATAGCCTCCTATGGATAACTCTTCCTTGATAAGTCCTGATACAGCAACGTCGTCTGCCGGAATGGTCGTGACTATGGTTTCATCCGTCCAATCTGAGTCCTTAAGGTCGGATATGACTTTAGCCAAAGCTACCGGGATACGCATCGTCGCGCTAGCTACTAGAAAGGCGTCGGGATCGAGTTCCAACAGTAATTCCGTTTGTTGGTCAGAAAGATTTTGGGCCTCGTCATATACGATTATTAGTGGGCGCCGCCGACCTTCAATATCCTCACGTTTTTTAATGCCTGCCCAAATTGAAAGGTCTGCCGTGTCAATTTCACTCTTAAAAATTAACCGATCGCCACGTTCTTTGTCTTTCTGGTTAAACGTTCCGACGGTGGCAAAGAACAGATGAGCGCTCTTTATGTCCGCGGCGTATTCAGGGCGATATTCGGATAATAAGTGAACGGTAAAGGAATCGATCAGATGATGATACTTTCCACCATCTTGTAAGTTTGCGTATGTCTGCGCGACTACGACACGACCCTTTGAGAGCCACATAACGAATGGTTCAATGGGCAAGATTGTACGCATGCGCTCAACAGCATCAGCTAGTATTGCGGTCTTGCCGGCACCGGTAATGGCCTCAACAGCCTGGTAAAATGGGACCTTACGAGGATTATTCCTGGTTCCGCGCCACGGCGGATCGTGCCAGTAGTCGGCGAAGCGCTGCGCAATTTGAGCAGATGCTTGAGATTGGAACCCGAAGAGCTGGATCACGCTGCTCCGATGGAGACTCGATCGGTTCTTTCTGATTCACTGTTGTTAAAAGCGTCCGCAGCCTCGCTAAGACCGAAATCGAGAAGAATTCGATTTGGTATCTGATAGAAGCGAACGTCATCGGACTGATACGTACTGAAGCGCGCGTAGACATGGTACACTTGAGCCAGATTCATCGCGATCGCTTCTTTGACGATCATGTCATAGGCTGCTGAGTCCAAGACTGGGGACTTGTTCGGTCCTTCCCAGATGAGGAAAAAACCCTCATTGTCGGCGTTGCGTGCAACAAGATAACGGCATGAACCGTCCGACACTCTGATAAGTGAAGGTCCGCCCCGACGAGATGAGTCATAGTGCGATGCAATGACCGTGTCTGCCATGAGATCTCGCTCCATGGCAAGAACCGCTTCAGCATCGACTCTAGATCGAAGAGCGACAAAGGAAAAACCACCAGGAATCGGTTCCCGCGCGCCTATTGCCCACTGACCGTCAAGGACTCGTTTGAGGCGCTTCGCGGTCAGCGAGCGCGCGTACGGGTCGCCCCGTTCAGGGCGTCCTTGCTCTATAAGGATAAAACGACGAGATGCTGCAGATTCACTATTGAGCCATAGCGCTGCGTGCCCTGTTGTCCCTGAACCAGCAAATGGATCCAATATCAAACCCTTGGCTGGACACCAGATTTGGATAATCTTGGCAAAGAGCTTCACGGGCTTAACGGTGTCGAAGGCGTGCCCCCGACCGACAATGGCGTTTAACTCATTCAGTCCGGTTTGGCTATGCCCCGACTGCTCGTGGTCCCACGAGACGCTGCCAAGGATCGCTGACGTTTCATAATCCTCGTCAGCCCAGTAGGTCATCGGAATCGTGCCGCGCCGTACATCCTTGAGATATTTCTTCAGACGAAAATTTCCTAAGCCATTGTCGCGCCAATATCCAACGGGCCAGTTGCCAGCACGAAGAATCTTTTCTGCTTTGCGCTTCGCCGTAGTTAACGAACCCTTGATGACGAAGGCAGGTTCTTTGCCATCTCGCAGCTTCTTTAAGACGTACGGCGAACCCCATGCCTCAAGCATACTTTTCATCCGCTTGCGATCGGCAGCCCAACAACGGCCATCCGCCGGGTAAACAATTTCTCCAGTGAAAGGAGACTGAACGCCGTACACTTGGCCTCGATGGCTTTCCGCCCCAGGTCCGGTGAGATCGCCGGGCGCCCAAAGCTCGGGGTCGCCATCAATGGATGCATAACGTGAATCCATGAGCTCAGTTCGCTCAAGCAACCGCGTTTTTGCGACATCGATATCTTTGGCATACACTAAGACGTACTCGGTTGCGGTGGAAACATGTGTTTTCTCGCCAACATTGTTCTTGGGTGCATAGTTCTTCTGCCAATTGATGATCGCAATGCGGTTACGCTCGTTGAAAATCTCGTCTAGCATTGTCCCAAGCCTAAAAAGCTCGCGATGGTCAATGCAGATAGCAAGCACCCCGCTAGGCTTCAACATGCTCTTCATTGTTTGGAGTCGGGGCCACATAAACCGCATCCACTTCGTGTGGCGTGCACCATCGTCGGCGCTAACAATAGTTCCGAGATCTGGGTCGTTTGGGTCTTCGTCCCAACGATCGTTATAGCGAAAGTCGTTTCCCGTGTTGTATGGGGGATCAGTTAAGATCAGGTCCACTTGACCGCGGTAGCGGTATAGCGTAACCATTGCCTGCAAGTTTTCACCCTCAATTACGAGGTTATCGGCTTGCTGCTCCGGCGCACCGGCGCCGAATCTTGGGACGGTTGCCATGACCCGCGGCCGAACACTGCGGGCAATCTCTTGGGCGGTTGCCTTTCCGGAAAAGGTGATCCGGACGCCCTGCTCGTGGTGTTCGAGTAATTCAATAAGCTCATCGCGCGTAAGTTGCGAGTATGGCGATGAGTTATGCACGGCGCTGCCTCCGAACGAAGTGGCAATTATCGCGGGCAATTTCGGTCGCCCGGACTAGAGATTATGAGCGCCGGGCGCTAATCCCGGCCCCTTGAGGGTCGCCGCCTTCTGTGCCATGAGTTTGGCATGGTGGATACGTGGCAACACGGTCTTCAACTGTGGGCCCAGGGGTCGCGGAGCGCCTTGTCGGACGGAACCGCCGTGCGAAGGCGATCAAAGTTTGGCCAGGCGGCAGAGGACTGGTTCAAGACCATGGCACGGGCCAACCCGGTGTCCGCATCTGAGCTATGGTCCGGCCTATGCCAAACGCGACCCGACTTGACGACACCGTCGGCTGGCCGGAAGACGCCCAAGGCTACCTGTATGCGGGATCTAAGGGCAGACTCAGCGTTCCGCGTGCACGACGGGCACGTCACCTACCTCGGGACGGTTGAAACTGCCGTCTCACATGACGGCTAAACGCGGCAAAAGCCTTACAGGTCTGGAATACGGCGAGATTCGGCACTGATCGATGCATGGAAACCTTGCCGCTCGATCCCGACGAATTTTGCTGGCTTGAGTCACCCGAGAAGCCTATCGATGCTGATCGAGTCTCAGATGCTTGCTGCGATCCTCTACTGCCGGCGTTGCAATCGGTGATGGTAACGCCGAATTAAAATTGACAGATCCTCAAGAGCCGAAACTCTCGCCGAGCTAACGTTATGGAAAGGCGACCGCTTCCGGGATCACCTGCGGTCGTACGCGATCGCAGCCTCAAGCCGGCCGTTCATCGTGCATACTTCGAAAGCGCGCAGTATACTTGGGGATCTCGATGTTGTATGCGCGACTCGCCATAGCAGCGAAGCGCATATTCTGCAGACTATACTGGCAAAGAATAATATTTTCTGGTCCGGCTCCTTCAACCGTTCGAACATAGCTATCGAAGATGGCGTCGGTGGAAGAATTGTGACATTCGACCTTAACGCGGTAGCGGAGAATCTCGTGGATCTTGCGCGGATTTTCCATGGCTTTCGCACGTAACATAGTGAGGACACCAGGCTCGAAGTTTTTCTGATTTGCCGGATATGGTGCGTAGAGTAGACCTCCAAGCTCGTACGTTAAGAGACGCAATTTACCGGCGGAATAGCCGCCGTCGCCAAGGATCTTGGGCGGACGCTCGACGTCAAAGCGTTCTTCAAATCGTCCGTCTTTGATCGCCTCCAGCAGCTGATCAGCCGTCGCATTCTCGGGAAAGCTTCGCATATCGTCGTACGGGTCAAGTGGTTTCGCGTATCCTGACAGGAGACCCATCATGAGCCGCGCGGCTACGCGGCTCTCATGCATGCGATGATCCGTAACTGCGAGGGCAACGGTCACCATCAGGTCAACGTCGATCAGTGGGCTTACCCGATAGTAACCTTTGCGGATCTTGCCGTTGTTCGGGTTGATGAGCGGCCCCTTCGCGTTCATCTCCTCAACGGACAGGGGCATCGCATCGACGCCGTCGTCCGGAATCAGCCTGATGGGCTTATCGCGTGCGCCTTCCTTGCCCAGACGTTGTTGTAGTCTATAGTCAAAACGCTTATCACGCCCGACTCCGCGCATGTCCATGGCGTAGATATAGTTCGAACAAGGAGCAGGCCACGAGCCTGTTTCGCGCAATACACGGCGCAGATGCGGAGATGTGCCGGGGTCGCGAATAAATTCACCGAGCAGCGCGAAATCTGGGTAGCCGTCTGGAATAACCGAAGCGAAATGAAGAAAGTCGAGGAAGCTTTCAGTCCAGCGATAGGAACGATTGAAGTACGCATGAATCATAGCCGCGCGCAACATTTGCGACATTTCGTATGGGTTACGGCCGTAGGCGCTAATCGAGCGCCGCACATTGATCCCTTCCGTGACGGCGAGTATCATGTTCAGCACATCGCCGAATTCACCGCGTAATGCTGCTTCGTATTCCGGCTTATTTCTCTTGTATCCGCCGGCCGTCCGTTCTCCACGTTTTGGTTTGAATATTTTGCCAGGCGCCGGCATTTCCTGACCGTCAAACGGGACGCCCCAATCATCAACCGGGGGCGAGTCTTTGTCGATGCCGTGCACGGCGTACGCCACGGCGCAAAGATGACCGCAATAGTAGCCATGACCCAGGGTACGATTCGACCGTTTCGTCCAATCTTCGTTATTACAGGTAGCGACGTCGTTCCCGAAAGGGTTGACGATTGGCGCATCTGGACCTAGTCCGACTTGAAAGATGCCATCGTCGTACCGGAGGTGGCCCGCAATTAGGATGTTCAAGCCGACGATCTGATTTTGGGTTGCAGGAGGACCGAGTCGGCGGATTATACCGATAACGTCATCGTCCCACGGCTTTGACTGACCGGGACGCCACGGTTCACCGGTCATGACCCCTCGCCTATTCGTCGCGCAGCTGCTTCAAAGAGAGGCAGATCAGCAAACGCATTGCCGAAGTCGAGACGCAATTGTAGCGGGCATCGCCGCTTTGGAAACCGCTTGAGCTGTGCCGCAAGTGCGCGATCGATACGACGCGTACGCTCTTCGTCCTCACGGCACAGCAAACGAGTGACCTCGGCTAAAAATGGGCTTTCTTCGTAGATATGACGAGCGGCGATGGAAAAGTCGCTCCGATTCATTGCGACTCCTCGCCCACG
>Ga0070737_10005581_pt1 | contig 11949 bp, 7 predicted proteins | sample Coa_R1_10_FD_66438 | JGI IMG/M metagenome (GOLD analysis project Ga0070737, IMG submission 66438) | Surface soil microbial communities from Centralia Pennsylvania, which are recovering from an underground coalmine fire - Coalmine... | ecosystem: Environmental > Terrestrial > Soil > Unclassified ... | reverse complement strand
CAGCGCTTCGCGAACTTCATCGGAAGCATGCAGTTCCCAGAAAGCAGCCCAGCCACAAGCGTCAGGAACAATCCGATCCACAAGCCGGCGGTCATTTGGATGCTAATCCCTTAAGTCGCATGATGGTGGATAACACTGTCCGTCAGGAGGCAGGTGACGGCAAATGCATACCGGCTCCCTTGTGGATAGCGTCTGACCCCAGGCCTAACTGTAAGGGAAAACGCCGATCCAGAGCTGCGACATTCGTGATCGTTACTGGCCGCATCCGCTATGTATTTCAGTTCCCCATTTTGGCTCCCTAGGAACAGTGCGAGAGGCATCAAGACTTCTTCCTGCGCTTGGGGATTGCGTCAGGCAGCCATACAGCTTGGGCTGAAGTCATAAACCGGCTTACACAGTGTTGTACGAATCTACCTGCCAAGGCGGGCTCGCTTTCTCTCATAAGATAGATCATTTCTCGATGACGGGGGAGGTCTCGCAGCCAACTTTCGGTGTTCACACGGGTTTCTATCATCCGTAGCAGCACAAAAGTGAATAGAGGCCTTAGAAGCCGCCCTAGCATATCGCTGAGCAGAGGGTTTCCAGAGGCCTCAGCCAGAGCTAGATGAAAAGCCAGATCGTTTTCAAGGAGGTCTTTTACATCTACCTCGCTTTTTGCCAGCGCGGTTTCCATTCGGTTCAACGCCAATTCAATGGGCGTCAGATCCGCGCGTCTAGCCGCCGCCAGTTGGGCGGCGAGACCTTCCAGCGCGCCACGTACTTCGTATATTTGAGCAATGTCTTCTTGCGTGTATTGCGGCACTCTTGCGCTGCGGCCAGCGCTCTTGACCAGAAAGCCATCCAAAATTAGGAGGTTAATGGCTTCTCGAACCGACGCCTGCGCCACTCCGAATTGGCGCGCCCACTCGCTCTCAATGACACGCTGTCCAGGGCGGAGGCGCCCTTCGACTATCGCTTCCCTCATCCGAGCAGCCAGACTCTCTTTGACCAACGCTGAAGATTCTACAGTACTCATTTAAGCGCTCTTATCCAGCTTACATCCTTCACTTTTCGTATGTTTTCATACAAATAAGCGCTTGACATTAAAAACGACGATCGCTATACTCAACTTTACAATTGCAAGGGCAGGTAAGAACTCAGACATGTTTGCAGGGAAATTACTGATTGGATGGCATTCAGCGATGCGAGAGTTTACGAAACGCGGCCCTGAAAGATCAACCAAGAAGGTCACGGGCAAGTGAAAGTGGAAAGATCAGCTTCGCTAGTACGCTACGATTCGTCGAGGTTGGCTAATTGGGAAAAGCCAAGATGCACCGAATTGTAGCTTTCCTTTTCTTTTTCTTATTCTTCTTATTCCTTGACTTTCTAAACGGCGCAGATCCGCATCCTCTGTATAAATCGGAGACAGCGCGTCCGCTGCGTTATCGCCCCGACGGCACAAGTTTCCTAATCGTGAATGGAACGGAATTTTTCAACCGCCCATTGTACGGTTCCAACACCGCCTTTCGAGTGGATGCCGGCGATCGCCCAGAATTTACTCTCTACTTACCAGGCCGCGGTGGAAACCTTCGCATAGGCATGAAAAAGGGCGGGATGGCCAAGTGGCTCTTCAACGCGCAACGCATTGAAACGCGCTACAGAGAAGCGGAAATGCAATATGACATTCACGATCCGCTACTCGGCACAGGCATGCTGCGGCTGTCAGTGCTCGCATTGAGCGACACAGAAGGACTCATTGCAAAAATTTCGTTGTTAGAAACGAACCAGCCCATACAACTCGTCTGGGCCTACGGTGGAGTCAACGGAGAACGAGGCAGTAGGGATGGGGATATCGGGACCGAGCGGGAACCTGTGACCCGGTTTTTTCAATTACGCCCTGAGTATTGCCGCGGGAATGTCTTCAAGATAGTGAATAATCTTCTACTCCTGCATAGTAAGACTGCCGATATCGCTGGTGTTTTCCCGATCGGCGCGAAACTCTCATTAGCGGATGCTGCGCAGTGGCAGAGTTGGAACGGACTTGTCTCTCACTCGTCCGCTAACCCCGAACTCCCGGTGTCGATTGGAGAAGTGCAGCTTGAGCCGGACAAGCCGGCGTTCCTGGCGTTGCAACATATTGACGTTTCTCATTCCGGATTGGCGATAGAACCGGAGGCTTATCCAGAACGTCCTGATGTTAAAAAGCCTGAACAGAGATCTCAACGCTCTGGCGCGCTGCTTCCGCTATATAGCTTGGCCGATCTGCCTCGGGTGTTCGTTCAGACGGAAGCGCATTTCCATAAGCTATCAGAAAGCATTCGGGTAAATACACCCGATCCATTTATTAATGCGGCGGCATCGGCAATAGGCATCGCGGCTGATGGTGTATGGGATGAGGAGCAAGGCGTAGTGATGCACGGAGCGGTAGCGTGGCGCGCCCGTCTGCCTGGCTGGCGCGGCGCTTACGCCATGGATGCGCTGGGCTGGCATAATCGCATGCGCCGTCACCTTACCTATTGGGCAGCGCAGCAAAACACGTCGCCAATTGTCCCGGCCCCGATTCATCCAGATCCGGACAGCAATCTAACCCGCACCGAAAACGCTCTGCACAGTAACGGCGATATATCTCGGAATCACTACGACATGAATCTGGTTTACATCGACGCGCTGATGCGTCATCTGTTGTGGACCGGAGACCTGGTGTTCGCGCGACAGATGTGGCCTGTAATTAAACGCCACCTGGCCTGGGAACGGAGACTATTTCGCCGCACATATGGACCGGACAAGCTGCCATTGTACGAGGCGTACAATGCCATCTGGGCTAGTGATAACTTGCAGTATGACGGTGCTGGCGTAACGCACTCAAGTGCGTACAACTATTATCAGAACAAAATGGCCGCCCGCATTGCACGCTGGATCGGAGAAGATCCAACGCCGTATGAAGCGGAGGCTGACGCAATCTTGAACGCTATGCACCGCGAATTATGGTTGCCTGATAGGGGTTGGTATGCGGAGTCTCGGGATATTCTAGGACTCAAATTAGCTCATCCCTCGCCTGCCGCTTGGACTTTCTTCCACACTGTGGATTCAGATGCCGCAACACTGATTGAGGCTTACCAGATGTTCCGTTTTGTGGATACGCAATTGGGACACATTCCGATTCACGGGCCGGGCGTTCCAATGGGCAGCTATCACGTGATTGCCGATACGAATTGGATGCCTTACATGTGGTCCGTCAACAATGTCGTGATGGGCGATAACATGCACACTGCTCTAGGCTTATGGCAAAGCGGTTTGGACAGGAGCGCGTTCGATATTTACAAGGGCAACATCCTGGACAGCATGTATATGGGGCTGTGCCCTGGTAATGTTCACATGACTTCGCAGTTTGACGATTACCGACAAGAATCACAGCGCGATTTTGCCGATCCCATCGCAATGACTGCACGTGCCACCATTGAAGGCTTGTTTGGAGTTGTTCCGGACATGCTGAAGGGCGAGGTTCGCATCCAGCCGGGTTTTCCCTCGGAATGGAGACATGCTTCGATTCAACATCCTGATTTTGCCTATTCATGGTGGCGGAAAGGCGCGGTGGAAAGCTACTCAGTCACACTGAAGTTTCCGAATCCGGCGGCTCTGCGGCTCATTACGATAGCGCGCGGCGATCGAATCTCGGCAGTAACTGTGAACGGCCGTCCGGCGGCGTGGCACTCTATCGAATCAGAAGTTGGCGTACCCCGCATCGAGATTTTTGCGCCAGCGGCGCCGCGGTTCGATGTACGAATTGCCTGGCAAGGAACCGCTCCCGCTGAGCCGCCAGCCGAGCGCGTAGCGGCAATTGGCAGTGCGATCAAAGTATCGTTCATGCCTGCGCAATTGGTATCGATTGCCGATCCGCAAAAGGTCCTCACCAATATTCAGAAGTCCAACTTTTCATTTGATGCGAATGTCACCGGCTGTATGGGACATCGAACCGTGTTTGCGCAGGTGCGTCAAGGCCAATTGAGTTGGTGGATTCCGATCGATTTGGATTTGCGAGCGCCTATTGAGATTCTCCCCTCCACGGAGCAAATCCCGGGTGCGCTGAGCTTTCGTATCCGTAACAACACTCAGCAAGTGATGACGGGTAAGGTAGAAATTGCTGATGAAGCCCGGCGAATCGGACGCCCTGTGCGGGTCCCCGCGCTTTCAGAATCGGAGCAACTTGTGATCCCGGCGAATGATTTGCTCCCTGGTACTACAAAGATTCGTGCCATTTTCAACAATAGTGTGCCGGTCGAGGAGCCGGTTACCAACTGGAGTATCCATTCGGATCGAGTGCACTGGGATAGCATCGATCTAAGTGCAAAGTTCAATGATTCTGTCACACAGATTTTTCGCAATCGCTATGTGTCGCCGCGGTCGCCTTATGTCTCGCTATCTTTCCCCGAGCAAGGCATCGGCGGCTGGTCAGCCGATAAGATGACCGCGGAGATCGAAGATAGCGGATTTCGTGTTCAGGCCCGCAAAAACGATGGAGTGTTTACCATTCCGCAAGGCGTGCTATTTCGCACTCCTGGCGATCCGCACGCGAAAAATATTCTGTTTACGTCTCGGTGGAACAACTATCCGCAGGAGAAGTCGATATCGCTCACAGGAAAAGCACGTCACATTTATCTGCTGATGGCTGGATCGACTGCTCCCATGCAGAGCCGTATGGACAACGGTGAGATTGTGGTTGATTATGCGGATGGGACAAGCGAGCGGCTGGCACTGCATAATCCCAATACGTGGTGGCCCATTGAGCAGGATTACTTGATAGACGATTATCAGTTTCCTCTGCGTGGGCCTGTGCCCCCGCGGGTCGATCTGAAGACGGGAACGGGACGGATGCCTTCGCGAGGGAACGGAAAGGAAGTGATCGGCGGCGCCGCAACGGTGCTGGACTTGCCGCTCAATCGGGAAAAGGAATTGAAGGCGCTGACACTCCGGACACTCACGAATGATGTCGTGATCGGCCTCATGAGCGTGACCTTGGCTCGCTAAATGGAAACATGTTTATGCGAGTGATGAATCGATTAATTTTGGCGCTAATGGTTCTAGGCGGCACCTCGGGAGTAGGCAAGAGCTCAAATGATCGTCCGGTCGTAATAACTGAAGATGCGAATACGGTGACGCTTGATAATGGCATTGTTTTCGCTGTTATAAACAAGGCCAATGCAAACCTGCTCTCTCTTCGACTGCATGGTCTGGAGCTGTTAAGCCAAGGTCAAGGCTACTGGAATGTATACGGCAGAATACCGGGGCAAAAGAATACACAGGAAAAACCGGGCCCTTCGGTTACCCGTCTTACTCAGGATCCTGCGCGAAACGGTGGCAAACTGGCTGAGGTCGCGTTACGGTTCCACTACGCAGGTCAGCCGAATACAGTCCCGCTCGATATTGAGATACGGTACGCCTTGCATCGCGGCGATACGGCACTCTACGGCTGGACTCTCCTGAACCATGAAACCAACTATCCCGCTTTCAATGTCGAGGTTTCTACTGTCTGTCTAAAACTTAACCCCCGTGTATTTGATTTTTTGTCGATAGACAGTCGGCGGCAGCGCGAGATGATTACCGGAGAGGACTGGGTACACGGTCAGGAGCTGAACCTTAAAGAGGCCCGCAGGATGACTACCGGTATTCACAAGGGCGAGGTCGAGCACAAGTACGATTACGCAGCGATGTTTTCTGAAACGCCCGCTTATGGTTGGAGCAGTTCGAATCATAGAGTGGGGATATGGGTTATTAATCCCAGTCTTGAATACATCAACGGCGGTCCGGCAAAGGTCGAATTGACCGGTCACATCGATGTAAAACCGAGACTGCCCGCAGATCCCACTTTGTTGTTCGTCTGGCACGGCCCTCATTATGGTGGACGCAATATTCAAATAGCCGCAGGCGAGCAGTGGAGCAAAGTAGTGGGACCTTTCCTGTTCTACTGCAATTCCGGCGGAAATCATGAGGCTTTGTGGAAGGATGCTTTAGCCAGAGCAGCTCGTGAGCAGCGGGAATGGCCTTATGATTGGGCCCAAGCACCTGGTTATCCGCATCTCTCAGAGCGGGGAAGCGTGCGCGGCCAACTGGTCATACAGGACCCACAGGCTCCCCATACCAGTGCAGCACGGGCGTGGGTGGGACTGGCAGCAGCGCCGTATCCGGGCATCGGCCGAGGCGAGCCAAATATCATCGACTGGCAAACTGACGGCAAACACTATCAATACTGGACCCGCGCGGATGACACGGGACGCTTCGATATCCGTTATGCGCGTCCAGGTACGTACACACTTTATGCCTATACCGATGGAGTTCTCGGTGATTTCAGTCGCGCCGATATTCATGTCTCGGAGGGGGAAACGACCGATTTGGGCCGGCTAATCTGGAAGCCGGTGCGCTATGGGGAGCAGCTATGGGATATCGGAATTCCCAACCGCAGCGCCGAAGAATTCCGGCATGGCGATCATTACTGGCAATGGGGACTATATCAACTCTATCCCAAAGAATTTCCTCATGACGTAAATTTTGTCGTTGGGAAAAGCGACTGGCACCACGATTGGAACTACGCCCAGCCACCTCGAGCGGACGGCAAAGGCGGTTGGACAAGCACGACTTGGCGAATCCTGTTCGACCTGCCGCAAACCTTAAAGGGTACCGCGACTTTGCGTCTGGCGATTTGCGGCGCTCGCGGTGGACCGGTTGATGTTTTTGTCAATGGACAACCGATTGGCAGTACTGGTGAACTGCCGGAATCGGGTGTCATGCATCGTGACGGCATTCGAGGGACGGAGATTGAACGTAACCTGCAATTTAATACGGCATTACTAATCACTGGCACGAACATCATTGAATTAAAGAAAAATGCACGATCCTGGGTGGATGGCGTGCTATACGATTACATCCGGCTGGAAGTTGAGAAGTAACCACAAGTATGTCGACTCGAAGGACGTTTCTTCAGAGCGCAACCGCGGCTCTATTGGGTGCCGCTATACCGTCGGCTGCAGCGCCACAAGACGAAGATTTACGGTTATGGTATCGGCAACCGGCTCCGGATTGGAATGAGGCTCTTCCGATAGGCAACGGACGGCTTGGAGCGATGATTTTTGGAGGCGTGCGTACGGAACGCCTGCAATTGAATGAGGACACGCTTTACTCGGAAGAGCCTGGAACCAGCGATTTGCCGCTCGATGTGACTAAAGACTTCGATCTGGTAGTCGGCATGCTCCGCAATCGGCAGTTCGCAGAAGCCGCAGATCTAGTTACAAAAAACTGGACTGGGAGGTCCTGGCCGTGCTACCAGCCGATGGCCGACCTGAATTTGCAATTTGAAGGGCACGAAAGCCCAGTCTCCGGCTATTCACGCGAATTGAATCTCGCGACGGCGCTGAGCGCGGTGAAGTACCACATCGGCGATATCGCGTATACACGCGAGTATTTCGCCAGCAACCCGGACGATGTGATCGTAGCACGTATTGTGGCCGACCGTCCCGGTGCTCTGACATTTCATGCGACGCTGAGTTCGGTTCATCCTACCGCCCGAGTGGAAATGGTTGCACCGGATCAGATGATCCTGAAGGGTCAATTGCCCGGTTTCGTCCTACGCCGTACTCTCGAATGGGTGGAACATCGTGGCGAACAGTGGAAGTACCCGGAGATTTGGGATCGCGATGGCAAGCGACGGCCAAACGCGAGCCCCGTTCTGTATGGGCAGGATATCGGCGGTCGCGGAATGTTTTTCGAAACGCGCCTTTATGTCCGTGTGACAGGAGGCGAGGTCGGCGTTCGGAATAATGGACTTCAAGTAATGGCAGCCACCGAAGCTGTGCTGATTGTTTCCGCCGGGTCCAGCTATAACGGATTCGATAAAAGCCCGAGCCGCGCAGGCGTCGACCCATCCATCCGAGCTGCAGCAGATCTGCGTAAGGCCTCCCGAAAGAATTTCAACACGCTGAAGCAACGGCACGTTGCGGACTATTGCAATCTCTTCAAGCGCCTTTCCATTCAGCTTGGTAGTAGGAGCGAGCAGTCCAAATTACCAACAGACGAGAGAATTATCAACTTTGCTAGCGGCCAAGACAATTCGTTGGCTGCTCTCTACTTTCAATTTGCTCGTTATCTGACCATCGCGGGTTCTCGCCCCGGCACGCAGCCATTGAACCTGCAAGGCATCTGGAACGAGCAAGTCATTCCGCCCTGGGCCTGCGGCTACACCACGAACATCAACGTTGAGATGAATTATTGGCCGGTGGACATTTTTAATGTTTCGGAATGTTTCGAGCCTCTCGAAAGGTTGATCCGAGAGTGCTTCGTTACCGGATCGAAAGTAGCGCGAGACATGTATAAGCGTCGTGGATGGGTGCTGCACCATAACACGACTCTGTGGCGTGGCGCGCAGCCGGTGGACAACAACGCGATGCCTGCATTCTGGAATATGGGAGCGTGCTGGTTGTGCGAAAACCTTTGGGAGCACTACCGCTTTACAGGTGATCGGGAGTTTCTGAAGCGTGTCTATCCGATTATGAAGGGAGCCGCTGAATTCATATCGGATTGGCTGGTCGATGACGGGAAGGGCCACTTAGTGACTGCGGTCGGAGTCTCGCCAGAGAACATGTTCGTCTATACGGATAACGACGGCAAGACGAAAACTGCCGGGGTATGCATGGGGCCCACTATGGATCTGGCTATCATTCGGAGTCTTTACCGAAACTGCATAACGGCGGCCCAACTTTTAAACTGCGATGCAGACTTCCGCCGGGAGTTGAGAGAAAAGATCGAAAGGCTACTGCCTTATCAGGTGGGGAAGCGCGGACAATTACAGGAGTGGCCAGAAGATTTTAAGGAACGCGATCCACAACATCGCCACGTCTCCCATCTATATGGTGTATATCCGGATTGGCAAATCACGGCGAACACTCCAAAACTTGGTACGGCTGCAAAACGAACACTCGAGATCCGTGGCGACGAGGGGACCGGATGGTCGCGAGCATGGAAGATCTGTCTTTGGGCGCGCCTCGAGGACGGGAATCATGCCTATAAGTTATTAAGAAATTTATTTCGGCCGGCGAAATCCGCTCCCGGCAAGTACGATCGCGGCGGCTTGATGCCGAACCTCTTCTGCTCTTGTCCTCCAATGCAAATCGATGGTAATTTCGGCGGTGCAGCCGGGATCGCGGAGATGCTCCTACAAAGTCAAAATGGCGAAATTCATCTATTGCCCGCACTGCCAGACGCTTGGCCGGAAGGGAGTGTCTACGGATTGCGAGCGCGCGGAGGGTTCGAGGTGGCCATGACCTGGAAGGACGGCAAACTAGTATCGGCTGCAATTTCGTCCAAGAGAGGCGGCCAGTGTATAGTGCGCTATGGTGACCGTAGCACTAGGGCTCTTCTCATGCCGGGCCGGCCGTATTCAGTCGAGCGATATTTATTGTAAATCCGAAAGGGAGCCGGATGATCGTATGCCGCTCGTATGCGAAATCGTAAGAGTGCTCCGCCGCGGTGCGAAAATCGGATACCCGCAATCGAAGATCCCAATTGTGACGGTTCTCTCTTTATTTATTGGTGCGCCTGTTTGTGCGGGCACGACGGTGTCGGTACCAACGCTCGATCAAATGGCAGGTGATTGGATCAAGGCAGCGCATGTTTTGAATCCGCCTGCTATTGATAACGGCAGGGATATGATCCAGGTACGGTACGACTTGATCTCCACGCGTTTCAATCCTGGTAGCACCATGATGCCGCAGACCGCTACTGGTGTGCCCCTCCCTTTGTTGCGGCTTGACGGACAGGAGTATCCTGCACAAGAGATGCGCTGGGCAGTCTATGAGGTTAGAAGGCGCAATCTGAATTGTAATGGCATTCAGGTAGAAACAGCCGTTCGGATGATCCAGGAAGAACAAGGATTTCTCACTCGCATCACGTTGCGCAATTCTTCCAACAAGGCGCGGCACGTTCTGGTTGAACTCTTGATTCCAGAGAATACTGTTGAGAAAGACGAATCTGGAGGACGGGCTTCTATCGCGATCAATCGCACGTTTCGCCCAGGCTGGATTTCGATATTTGATCCGGTGCAGAAACCCGATTGGAGCTCGCAGAGTACTAACGGTGTTACTTGGGGATGGCACGTTTCGCTCCCTTCCCGCGGTTCATACACGTTGGAGTATGTTGTTGGTTCCGATCGTGTCGGAGAGGCTAAATTGGTTACCAGGGTCCGCCAATGGGCAGGCACATTTTCAAAACTCTTTGATGATTGCAAGCATCACTGGGAGCAGCGCTGGACCGAAACCTTCACCCCCAGTAATGGCCATTTCTCAGGAAGTTTGCCCGTGTTTGAGACTTCAGATAACGCACTCCGTCGGATCTATTACATGAGCGTGCTGACGGTCCTCTCCTGCGAGCGTTTGCAGTTTCGAATTTCTCCCCGCGATTTTTTGACGGAAACGGACCGGCCTGGCAAACAATATTTCTGGGATGCTTCCATGATGTCGACAGTGTGGGCGCTGCTGGAGCCGCAGGGGATGAAGGCGTCACTTCGGAAATGGCTGGCTACAGACCTATTACATTCCCATGGGATCAACATTGATAATGGCAAGGATTTGAGCGGCTGGTATGCGTTTAGCGGAGCCAACGTGTTTTACACCACTGTCACCTACATCAAAATCACCGGGGACTGGGACTTTCTCGATGAAGTCCTGAAGCCCTGCCAGGAAACGGTGCTCTCGCGGCTCGATGAAATCGCCATGCTCTGGAAACAACGCGTAAAGCGAGGGTGGACGCTAGCTAATTGGGGCTCTCCCAATAACCTGCTAGAGTCGGGTGATCCCAGCTATGTTGGAGCTGTGGCTTCGCTCAATGCCCTGAGCGTGGGAATGATGCGGCAAATGGCCAGCTTGTATGTATTCAAAGGCAATGTGAAACGCGCTAAACAACTTCGCGACGAAGCGGATAAACTGCTTCCGGCTGTTTTAGGGCTGTACAAGCCGCGGGAAGGCGTCTGGGACAGTGTTCTTGAGGACGGCACGAGAGCTGAACAACGGCATGTCGTAGATTTCATTTACGTCAGCCAGGCGATTTCCCCCGACCTCACAAGCGCCATGCGTCGGGAGATGCTTGGTTTTGTGAAGCATGAACTCATAATGGAGAATTGGTTACGGGCCATGTCGCTAAAGGACCCTGGGGCACGGAAGTCAACGCGCCCAGACCATGGTCCAATGGGCTCCTATGATGGTTGGATTCCCTTGACAGTCGCGGAAATGTGCAGGCTCGGGGACTGGCGCGATGCCCTGGCCTTTTTGCGAAGAACCCACGTAGCCACGCGCGAGGGACCTTATGCCCAAGCCCACGAATTCTGCGGGCCGACACGGACAACGTATGCCGCTCCAATATGCATCGCGACAGGACCTACTATTCCGCCCTTTGAGCAGTGGACTCCCAGCCGCGGCGACAGCTCGGGTGGTTACTCCTCTAAAGAGTGCATAGCCGGCGGCGCCTTTGCAGATGTCATCATCGGGACCCTGTTCGGTTTTCAACCGGATTGGCAGGGGAACATGTTTATTAATTCACGCTCTCCGCGGCCCTTTGTAGGTAAACTTCGAAATTTGAGGTTTCGCAATAAACTCTACAACGTGTCTGCCGGAAGCAGAGGAGTTGCGATTCAGTAAGCGCTGTGGAGCTTTCGACTTGTCGCGCAATCTGCACTTCTGGTCGATAACAGTTGTGACGTGAGCCCCGAAATCCGTCCGAATCAGAATACGATTTGAGACAGATGGGAGGGAAAGATGAGCAAGAGTAGTCACACGGAAGCACAGATCATCGAAGCGCTGAAGCAGGTGGAAGCTGGCCGAAGCGCAGCGGATGTAGGCTGCGAATACGGAGTATGGAAGCACACGATTTACGCCTGGAAAGCGAAATACGGCGCCTGGAAGTAAGCGAAGCACAGGAGCTGAAGCAGCTGCG
>Ga0070737_10005580_pt1 | contig 11950 bp, 10 predicted proteins | sample Coa_R1_10_FD_66438 | JGI IMG/M metagenome (GOLD analysis project Ga0070737, IMG submission 66438) | Surface soil microbial communities from Centralia Pennsylvania, which are recovering from an underground coalmine fire - Coalmine... | ecosystem: Environmental > Terrestrial > Soil > Unclassified... | reverse complement strand
AGGTCCTCATCTGCCAGACGAGACACGGATGGAGGTGCGGCGATTGCTCTACCGGGTTCGGAGAGAGCTTAAGGTCGTTGCCGACGCAGAGGCTCGCCACACCGGCAAGACCTATCTGGCCGCCTCAGCTCCACAACCCAGTCCGGCGATCTATGTGTTCGCATCCGATCATCCAGATGCCGGCAACGCTTCAATTGCGCTGCCCGCGTAGGGCGAGATTCTGAAGGAGGGCATTCCGCCTTTGGCGCTCAAGCAAATTTCTTTTGTTGAGTGCCCCGCTTCCTGTCTTGTGCGCCGGGCAGAGGCGAGGCGGGTTCGGTCAATGCCGCGCATTCTTCTGCGCGTTCATCGCAGCGCCAGCGGAGAGCATTGACGGGTTCCGGCCGGCTCTGCCACAAAGCTGCATGAAGCGGGGACACTGGATGAAAGAAGAAATTTCGGTCTGCTTCCGCATAGTTTTCAGGGGCGGCGTTGCGGGGAAGGATACAGCCCCCGCATGGATGGGCCACGCAAGACGCCGGGATTGTCGATGGAGCGAGAGAGGGCAGGAGATGTTTTCCCACAAGATTGCTGTGCCGGGTAAAATTAGCCAAAGATGGAATGGCGTTCTGGAGATCGACCGAAGATGAGTGAGAGGCCAGAAAGCAATCCGAGACCCCGCCTGCGTACTATCAAGGAACTGCTTGAAGACAAGGGAGTATCGCAACCCGCTAAGACAATTGGGGACTATCTTAACGTCATCCGCAGCATAACGGAACGCTGGCAAGAAGCCGACTGGAAAGCGACGGAAAGTGATGAGCTTTATTTGCTCAACAATGTTCGTCTCGTCGGGCAAGTATGGTTTCGCGGACAGAGGAATTGCAGTCACGGCCTCCAACCAGGCCTCTATCGCGCAAAAACTAGCGAGAACCTACGGAAACAGCCTGGAAGTCCCGTTCCCGAGGAAGAGGATGCAAACCGTTTTGACGAACTGTTTGATTTGGAGCATGAACTGCGGATTGATTTCACAAGTTATGGCCATCTTCTTAATGAAGCTAATCACGCAAAGACGGCAATCGACTGGTACTTTCTTATGCAGCATCATAGACTGCCCACGCGACTGCTTGATTGGACCACCAATGCACTTGCGGCGCTGTTCTTTGCGCTGGAAGACTATAGCGCAGAGCGTGAAAGTCTTCCCGAAGGCAGTTCAGCACTCGACCCGTTTATCTCCGTTTGGATGGTCGATGCGTACTGGCTTGCGGACAAACTAAGCAGTGAGTGGAGTAGCCCGCTGCTGGCGTGGTCTGTGGACGCGGCGCGGTATATTCCTCCGTTAGAAACACTGATCGACAAGATGGGCGATTCCAAAGCACTGCTGCCTGGCCATGCCATGCCCATCGAACCACCTGCGATGCACCCGCGCGTCGCATCGCAAGAGGGACGATTCATCATCTTTGGCAGAACGGAGGATCTTCTGAAAGAGAATGTACGGCTCGAACAGCGAGAGGATTGCTCCGGGATCGAGGAACTGCGCTTAGAGCAGATCAAATTCTCGGTGGAGGACGTCGACGCTCTAATGCGAGATTTAGCGCAGCTTGGTGTATCACGAAGAACGCTTTTTCCAGACCTCACTGGCTTGGCGGATTTTGTCCGGTGGAAGCACTTTCACAAAGTTGGTGGATACAGGGCCGGGCATTAAGGTGCTGCAAAGAGCACTGCATACGTTCGTATGCAAAGGCACGCTTATGGGCCGGACTAAGCGGGGCCAGCGGCCCCAGTCCGGCATGAAGCAAATGCCACGAAGAACAGCCGCCAGCGGCGGCTCGTGCGCGGGAATTTGCCGCTAAGAACGCCCCGGCTGCGCCTGCCCGTCGCCTGCGACGGCGCGCAGAATCTGCGCGGAAATTTTATCGATTTCCATGACCGGTCCTGACGGGCGAAGCCTGCCCCGCTTCAGCCAGAGATTGCGATGCGCTTTCGGCCAGTGCACGGGCGCGGCGGAAGATTTTAAGAAACATGGGACGCGTCAGCTTGCCGGTATTGGTGTTCTGCAGCGAGGGGTGGTAGCTGGCGATGACGCGCAGGCCGCCGGGAAGCGTGAACTCCGCGCCGTGCGCGAAGACGAAGGCGGAACGGGGCGGAGGCGAGTCGAACAGGCCGGCGCGGCGGGCCCAGGCGAGCAGGCCGTCAAAGGCGATGCGGCCCAGGCAGACGACGACGCGCAGATTGACCAGCAGGCCGATCTCGCGGTCGAGCCAGGAAGCGCAGTTGCGCAGCTCTTCCGGGGTGGGTTTGTTCGCCGGCGGTGCGCAGCGGGCGACCGAGGTGATCCAGAGATCGGTCAGCTTCATGCCATCCTCGCGTGAGCGGGAGCCGGGCTGCGAGGCGAAGCCGGCTTCGTGCAGGACCGGATACAGGAAATCTCCCGAGCCGTCGCCGGTGAAAGGGCGGCCGGTGCGGTTGGAGCCGTGAGCGCCGGGGGCAAGGCCGAGAATGAGAACCCGCGCCAGCGGATCGCCGAAGGAAGGAACGGGACGGCCCCAATACTCCCATTCGGCGTAGGCTTTGCGGCGGATGCGGGCAATCTCTCTGCAGTGTGCGCGCAGCCGGCCGCAGCGATGGCAGTCGACCACTTCGGCGTTGAACAGGGCAAGCGAGTCGGCGCTGCGGGGCATAAGGAAATTGTACGGCGCGGCGGAATCCGCTGTGGCAAACTTGGATGGCGGAGGGCGTGCGATGCGCAAGGCAAAGCTTTTGCTGCTGGCAGGCGACTTTGTTGAAGATTACGAGATCATGGTGCCGTTTCAGGCGCTGCAGATGGTGGGGCACAAGGTCGATGCCGTGTGCCCCGGCAAGAAAAAGGGCGACCAGATCCGCACCGCGATCCACGACTTCGAAGGCGATCAGACCTACACGGAGAAGCGTGGGCACAACTTTACGCTGAATGCGACGTTTGACGAGATTAAAGCTGCGGAGTATGACGGGCTGATCGTGCCGGGCGGCCGGGCGCCCGAGTATCTGCGGCTGAACGGCAGAGTGCTCGATATTGTCCGGCACTTCGCCGAAGCCGATAAGCCGATTGCCGCGCTTTGCCATGGCCCGCAGGTGCTGGCCGCAGCGGGCGTGCTGAAAGGCCGGCGCGTAAATGCGTATCCGGCCTGCGCGCCGGAGGTGGAGCTGGCCGGCGGCGCTTTCGAAGTGGTGGATTTTTCCGACGCGGTCGTAGACGGCAAACTGGTGACCGGTCCGGCATGGACGGCGCATCCGGCATGGCTGGCGCGCTTTCTGGAAGTCCTCGAAAAGCATCTGGCCGGCTGATTCCGCTCTGAGCCGCGAAGAAGCTTACCTCCGATCTTGCGCGCCGATCGCCGGTGAAAGGCGCAGCGAATGTCCGCAGGCGCGCCGACGGGTTCCTTTCGCGATTCCTGCCTTTCACGGCGATTCACGAAAAACGCGGGGCGAGGGGTAGTGGGTCAGTTTGAAACCGTATTCCCTCCGGGGCGCACGCCGGGAAGCTTTTTGCCTGACCGATGTGCGGACTCAAACCCGTACCCTGCAAACTGACCCGCTACCGTGCGAAGGCGTTCTGGTTTTGCTGTGCCATACTGATGCTGTCTCACGATTCCTGCGCAAGAGGAAAGAGCCGTCATGCCCGGCAAACCGAATCCGGAGTTTCTGCGCCGCGCCATTGAGCTGGCTACCGAAAATGTCGTGCGGGGCAAAGGCGGACCGTTTGGGGCGGTCGTTGTGCGCCAGGGCGAGATCGTGGGCGAGGGCGCCAACTCGGTAACGGCGACCAACGATCCGACAGCGCATGCCGAGGTAAATGCGATTCGGGCTGCGGCGCGGGCCCTCGGCGCCTTTGCCCTGACAGGCTGCGAGCTGTACACAAGCTGCGAGCCCTGCCCGATGTGTCTTGCCGCCGCATACTGGGCGCGCCTTGACGCCATCTATTTCGGCGCCTGCTCGCAGGACGCGGCGCGCGCCGGTTTCGACGATGCGATTCTCTACGAAGAGATGCGCAAGCCGCGCGAACTGCGCAGGATTCCGGCCATGCGGCTGCCGGGCAGTGAAGCGCAGGCGAGCTTCGATGCGTGGATGGCGGCGCCGAGCCGGATCGAGTACTGAGGCCGCCGGCGCCGAGTTCCAGTCCGCCGGGTGTTAGCATCGAATCTGAAACGATGCCCATGAATAAGCTTCAAATCATACCTTTAGGCGGCCTTGGCGAGTTCGGCATGAATTGCCTGGCTCTTCGCTGGCAGGACGATATTCTCGTCATCGATGCCGGCCTCATGTTTCCTGAAACCGAGCTGCTCGGCGTCGATATTGTCGTCCCCGACATCACGTACCTGATCGAAAACAAGCAGCACGTGCGCGGCATCGTGCTCACGCACGGACATGAAGACCACATCGGCGGGCTGCCGTGGATCCTGAACGAGCTGAAGGTGCCTGTCTACGGCACCGAGTTCACGCTGGCCTATGTGGAGGGCAAGCTCGAAGAGCATCGGATTCTCGACCAGACCGAGCTGATCGAGATCGTCCCGCGCGAGAAGTTTACTGTCGGTCCATTCACCATCGATCCAATCCGCGTCACGCATTCGCTCGTGGACTGCATTGCGCTGGCCATCGATACTCCGATCGGCGTCGTCATCCATACGGGCGATTTCAAGATCGATCTTGCTCCGCTCGACGACAAGGCATTCGACCTGCACGCCTTTGCCGAGTACGGCAAGCGCGGCGTTCTGGCTCTGCTGCAGGACTCGACCAACGTGGAGCGGCCCGGCTACACGCCCAGCGAGCGCGCGGTCGTGCCGCGCCTGGATGAAATCTTCACCCAGACCAGGAAGAAGCTTTTCTTCAGTTGCTTTTCTTCGTCCATCTACCGCATCCGCATCGCCATGGAACTGGCGCGCAAGCACGGCCGTAAAGTCGTCACCATCGGCCGCTCGATGATGGAGAGCAGCGAGATTGCCCAGGACCTGGGATACATCGACGTGCCCAACGGTCTGATTATCAACCCCGGCCAGATGCGCGACTACCCGCCCGAGCAGTTGATGGTGCTGATCAGCGGCACGCAGGGCGAGCCATTGAGCGCCCTCAGCCGCGCCGCCGTAGACAATCACAAGCACGCCAAAATTGACCCGGGCGACACCGTGATTCTCAGCTCGCGCATTATTCCCGGCAACGAGCGCAGCATTTTCCGCGTCATCGACCATCTGAGCCGCCGCGAGGCCAATGTGATTTACGACGACGGCCAGCACGGCCTGATTCATGTCAGCGGCCACGGCAGCCAGGAGGAATTGCGCCTGCTGATTAATCTGGTGCGGCCCAAATTCTTTATCCCGGTGCACGGCGATTACCGTTATCTGCGCCGCCACGCGCAGATCGCCATGGAGACCGGCGCCGTGGATCATGCAATGGTGATCGAAGACGGCGACGTGCTGGAGCTGGATCGCGACGACGCGCGCGTGCGGGAGAAGGTGACCGCAGGCCGGATTCTGATCGATTCGGGCTCCTCGATCGACGTGGTCGAAGATCTGGTGATTCGCGACCGGCGCATTTTGTCCGAAGACGGCGTGGTGCTGGCCGTGCTGGCCATTAACAAGAAGACCGGCAAGGTGGAGCGCGAGCCGGAGATGGTGATGCGCGGCTTCGGCGGCGGCGACATCGCCGATCAGTGCCGCGAAACCATTCTGAAAACGCTGGACGCTTTGAGCACCGAGCAGAAATCCGATTACGGCATGGTGAACGAAAAGGTTCGCGTGGAGCTGAAGCGCCTGATCCAGAAGACCACCGGACGAAGGCCGATGATCATGCCGGTGATTCTGGAGATCTGACGGAATTTGCCCGAACAGGGCGCGCCGCTTTTGCGGCCGGCTGGCCGCAGGCGGCGGCCCGATGCGGGTCATTCCGCTGGCCGGGGCCGCGCATTCATCCGCCGAAGGCGACGCTGCGTCCGGCGGGCGCAGTGGGGCGGGAGGCTGGAAGACGCCGCAGGGAGCGTGCGCCCGCGGCCCGGCTTGACGGCCGCCGCGGCGAGCGCGGCGTCAGCGCGCGCTTGCCGATGAAGAACTCGCCCAGCGCCAGTCGCGCGTTGCCCTGCAGGTCGAGGAAGCCGGCAGCGCATTCTTTGCATACCGCCTGAGCTTCCGGCGAAAGGTAAGGCGCGATGAGAACGGGCGTCGCGGCGCCGTCGTATTGCAGGATGCCGTCGCGCAGCTCGCGCAGGCGGGCGCGCAGCGTTTCGGGCTGGCCGTTGGGTTCGATGTCGCAGGCCAGCGTGTGGCTGTGGCCCAGCACATCTACGCGCGCCAGCACCGGCCCATGCGGCTCGCGCCGGATCTCCTTCAGCTTGACGACCGAAACCTGCCCCAGCAGAGCCCGCAGCGCCTCGATGGCCCGCTGCTCCAGATCGTCCGTCGGCGCGGCATCGATACGGTTGGTCTTCATGGCGTCCTCCCTGTTTGCATGACGTGCGGATCGAATCAGGCAATTCAAGCTGCGCGCGCATTGCGGCCGCGCAATCGAGGCTTAGACGGAGCCGCCCGGAGCGATCGCGGTCTGCTGCCGCATCTTGCCGCTGCGCAGGGATGCAAACCCCAGCCTGAAGGAGTTCGCGCCGCAGCGGATCATATCCAGCGGAATCGGCGTGCGGCAGGACTTCTGCGATTGTTTGGATTGCAGCCAGGCGCAAAGCCGCGGGTCGTGAATCTCCGGCTGCCCGGTCCAGAAATCGGGCGGCAATCCGCATTCGATCCGCAGGTGATCGAGCTCGAGCTCAATCGCGGAGATGTTTTTCGGAAAATAGCGCCGGGCATTGCTTGCGCCCACATGCAATCCGGTTACCTCGAGGCCCCTGCACTGGGTTTTCACTACCATAACCAACAACCTCCGCTCATTGCTGTTTCGAACCTTCGGCGGCCGGGCCCCAAAAACCGCTCATCGGGAAAACGAGCAGATCGACCGGATTCTTCGAGATCGATGATTCTTCCTCGCGCACTCGCATTGCGTTCGTTGATCCGAATCTCAATCGCCCGCGGAGATGCGCTTTAAGGCGAAGAAACCCGTTCATCCCGGCGAGCCGCTCGCGAGGGAGAGAACCGATTGTTTTGTAACGTTCGCGCCCTTGGATCCCTGGAGCCCGCTAGCGCATGCAAGAGATGTTGTTCTTTGAGCTTGGGGGAGAAGGATGGTCAGGATGAGAAAAATATCGCGCTCTTGCCGTGAACCTGCGACCAGCCTGACCGCGTGCGTCTTTTCCCAATCGTCTGTGGAAATATTGGCGCGATTCAGATTCGCTGTCAAGCCTGGAACGGTGAATATCGAAAAAACGCCGCCCGCGGCCGGCAATCGAGATGCGCAGGCAGGCGCAAACGCAGGCAGCCGGCGCGGGAAAAAGCGCGTCGAAAAACCGGATCGTGGAGCATTCCGTTTTGCAAACCCGGTTCAGCGCCGCCGGCGGGACGGCTCGTCGGAGAAAATCTGCCCGTCGCGGATGTGAACCACGCGATGCGCAAACTCGGCGATGTCCGGCTCGTGGGTGACCAGCACGATCGTGTTGCCTTCGGCGTGAAGACGATCGAAGAGCGCCATGATTTCGAGGCCGGTTTTCGAGTCCAGGTTGCCTGTCGGCTCGTCGGCCAGGATGATCGACGGGTGGTTGACCAGAGCGCGGGCAATCGCCACGCGCTGCCGTTGCCCGCCTGAGAGCTCGTTCGGTTTGTGCAGCATGCGCGATTCAAGCCCTACGGCGGTCAGCGCCTGCTTTGCCCGCTCCAGCCGCTCCGCGGCCGGCGTTCCGTTATAGATCAGCGGCAATTCGACATTGTGCAGGGCCGTGGCCCGCGCCAGCAGGTTGAAGGTCTGGAAGACGAAGCCGATCTCCTTGTTACGAATGCGGGCCAGTTCGTCGTCGTTCAGCTCGCTCACCAGCTGGCCGTTCAGCCAGTAGCGGCCCCGCGAGGGCGTATCGAGGCAGCCGATCAGGTTCATCAGCGTGGATTTGCCCGAGCCCGACGGGCCCATGATGGCCACATATTCGTTCGCCCGTATGCGCAGGTTGATGCCGCGCAGCGCCTGCACCTGCTGCTCGGACCCCATGTCGTAGGTGCGCCAAAGGTCCTCGACGACAATCACGTCGCCGGCGTGGCGCGCCGCGGGTTGCGCCAGCTCCTCAGTGCCGATGCCGTTCAGCGCCATCCGATCGTTTCCTGACTCCCCTGATTGCATTCTAGAGGTGCGATATGAAGATTCGAGCCCGGCCGCATCAGGGAGCGGACGAAGCCGACAAGGCCGGCATTGTGGTGTCGCGCTTGAGCAGGGAGCCGTTCTTGAGCGTGCGCAGAACCCGGTAAGGCCCGGTGACAATCTCGTCGCCCGGCTTCAGGCCGTCCAGTACTTCGATGTCGGTCGTGCCGGTGATGCCTGTGGTTACGGGAACGAATTTCGCGCGCAGCCGCCCCCTCGAGTCCTTCTGCGCCAGGAAGACGCCCTGCACAGGGTTCGATTTCGCCGGCGCTGTCGTGGCTGCCTGCACTCCTTCTCCGTCGGCTCCCCGGTCGGCCGCCGGGTCGTGCATCGTCAGCGCCTGGATGGGAAGCGCCACCACGTTGTTCTTGTGGGCGGTGGTGATCCTGGCCGTGCAGGAGAGCCCCGGCCGCAGCTCGCTTGATGGGTTGCTCAGCGTAACCACGACCTTGAAATCCTTGGCTTCCTCGGTGCCGGTGGTTGACTGCGATGTGGCGATTCCGGTCGAGCGCAGCAGAGCCTGGTCGCCCACCAGCGTTACCGTGCCTTTGAAGACCTTGCCCGGCAGCGCGTCGACCGTTACGTCGGCAGGCTGGCCGAGCTGCACATTCACAATGTCGGTTTCATCCACTTTCACCTCGGCCGTCACCACGCTCATGTCGGCCAGCGTCATCAGCGTGGAGCCTTCGGTGTTCTGAATGCCTTCAACCACAGTCTCGCCTTCGCGCACCGGCTCGTTAGTGACAATGCCGTCAAACGGCGCCGTGGCGATGGTCTTGGCCAGCAGGTCCTTATCGGCCTGGAGCGTGGCCACGGCCGTCGCCAGATGCCCCCGCGCCGACTCGGTCTGCGCTTTGGCCTGGTTCAGCCCGGCCACAGCCTGAGCCAGAGAGGCTACGTCGAGATCGTAAGCGGCTTTCCTGGAGTCATAGTCCTGCTTGGCCATGATGCCGGCCTTGTAAAGTTCCTGCGCGCGCTCCCAGTCCAGTTTCTTGTCTTCAAGGTCCGCCTGCGCGTGCTCTACGTTGGCCTCGGCGGTTTTTTCCGCGGCGAGGTAAGACGCAACGTCGGTTTTCGCTGCGGCAATGGCCGCCTGCTGGCCGGCGACGGACGACTCCTGCTGCACGTTCTCGATGGTCGCCAGTATCTGGCCCTTTTTCACGTGGTCGCCTTCCTTCACGTAGAAGTGTGTGATGCGCCCGAACGACGTAGCGCCCACGTTCATATAGGTTTTGGGCTTGATCTGGCCTGTTCCGCTGACGATCGTGGTAAGGTCCTGGCGAACAATCTTCGCGGTGTAAACTTTCGTGTAGCCGGACTGCTGCTTGACGACCATGAAGGTTACAAGCCCCGCGGCAGCCAACACGGCAAGACTGATCGGAAGAATCTTCTTCATGAAGGCGACAGGCTCCGAAGTGGTGCTTTCTGGCGTACGCATTAGTTGTACGCAAATCGGGGCGCAGACGGTTCCTTGCGGGCCGCGAAAATCTACTTCAGCCTTGAACAGCAGTACTGCATCGGAGGAGTGCGCCGGACGGTATCGAGGGAGTAGAAATCTGGAGTTCCGCTTCTCTGATCGTGCTGTTTTCTAAAAGCGTACCATACCTGCGGCGTAAACCGCTGTAAAATGGCTCTGCCTGCTCGATCCGCAGGAGCGCCGCTCAATCGTTCGAGCGGAGTCTGCCTTGCGCCAGGCCTCGCCGGGCGCTCGATTCATCGCATCCGGACGGGTTTTGGGCCGCTTACCTTCGGTTTCGCCGGCGCGTCCAAACAGCGTTCAGCCGCGGCCGGAAAACCTTGCTCGACTACATCGGGACCCGTAGAATAAAGGATCGCAGGAGTTTTGAGGCAATGATGTTGAATCGCAGTCGTCTGTTCGTATCCGCGCTGGCGTGCGGTCTGTTTGCGGCGCCGGCGGTCATGCTTCGTGGTCAGCAACAGCCGGCGTCCAGTCAGCAGCAGGCGCAACCCTCCTCGGAAAATCAGGATCAGAACCCGGATTTCGATCCCCTCAAGCGCCAGCGCTCCGACAAGGAGCGCTACCAGGCGCAGAAGGCCCTGCGGCAGGAGTTGAAGGGAACCTACAAGACCTGGCTGAACGAGGAGGTTCCCTATATCATCACCGACCAGGAGCGCAAGGCGTTTCTCTCGCTCAGCAACGACGAAGAGCGCGACGCCTTCATCGAGCAGTTCTGGGCGCGCCGCAATCCCGATCCCAATTCTCCTGAGAACTCCTATCGCGAAGAGCACTACCGCCGCATCGCCTACGCCAACGAGCACTTCGCCGCCGGCAAGCCCGGCTGGAAGACCGACCGCGGCCACATTTATATCGCCTTCGGACCGCCCGACAGCATCGACTCGCACCCCTCGGGCGGCATGTACGAGCGCACTCCGGAAGAAGGCGGCGGCGAGACCAGCACCTATCCCTTTGAGGTCTGGCATTATCGCTATATCGAGGGCATCGGCGAGAACATCGACATTGAATTCGTCGATACCTGCCAGTGCGGCGACTATCACTTCACCATCGACCGCAGCGAAAAGGACGCTCTCAAATACGTTCCCGGCGCCGGACTAACGCAGTGGGAGCAGATGAACGGCTCCGACAAGACCGACCGCTTCAAGGGCGGCGGCCTTGAGCAGCTCGGCAACGGCCCCATGGGCTCGATGGAACAGGGCAAGGAGTTCGACCGCATCGAACTTGCGGCCAAGCTGTTCGCGCCGCCGCCGGTCAAGTTTGCCGATCTGAACGCCTTCATCTCCGAGCACAAGATTCTCACCGGGCCTCCGTTCCCCTTCGACGTGCGCACGGATTTTGTGAAGGTGACCGATAACACCGATCTGATGCCCATCACGCTGCAGATACGCAATCGCGATATCACCTTCGTGACCAAGGACGGCGTCTCCAGGGGCGTCGTGAATATCCTCGGCAAAGTCACCACGCTTACCGACAAGACGGTGCAGACCTTCGAGGACACCGTCGAGGTGAACGAACCCGCCGAACTGCTCGAAAAGAGCCTCGATCGCAAGTCGGTCTACTGGAAGGCTCTTCCCCTCATGCCGGGCATCTACCGGCTCGACATCGCCATCAAGGATGTGAACAACCCGGACCACATCGGCGTGTACGCCCGCGGCATTACGGTGCCGATGTACGAAGATGAGAAGCTCGGGACCTCGTCGCTGATCCTAGCCGACAAGATGAATCCCGTCTCTTCGCGCGACATCGGCAACGGCAACTTCGTCATCGGCAACACGTATGTTCGCCCGCGCGTGCCTGCCAACCCCGGCACGCCGGTGACCTACCAGCGCAACCAGGACCTCAGCTTCTGGATGCAGGTCTATAACCTGGGTATCGACGAGGCCACCAAGAGCAATTCGGCCACCGTCACCTATACGATCGCCGACGCCGCCAGCGGCGCGGTGATTCTCCAGAAAACCATCGATTCAAAAGACTTGGGGGCGCACAGCGACCAGTTGACGGTCGAAAAGACCCTGCCCATCGCCGGCCTGCAGCCGGGCAAGTACAAGGTGACGGTCAAAGTAAATGACGCGATTTCCAAACAAGAGATTGCGCAATCGGCGCCTTTTGTCGTGGAATAGAATGCATCCTGCGGTACAGGCCAGCCGAACCTCGGATCCGGCGGCTTCGCGGGAGGCATGATTTCCCGGATTTGCCAGAGACGCGGCGGGTCACGAGTGGATATGAAGCGTGCTGCCCAACTCG
>Ga0070737_10005579_pt1 | contig 11953 bp, 10 predicted proteins | sample Coa_R1_10_FD_66438 | JGI IMG/M metagenome (GOLD analysis project Ga0070737, IMG submission 66438) | Surface soil microbial communities from Centralia Pennsylvania, which are recovering from an underground coalmine fire - Coalmine... | ecosystem: Environmental > Terrestrial > Soil > Unclassified... | reverse complement strand
CTGTCACGATAGCTGTGCTGGCCAGGTCCGGAAATGGTCATTCCGGCGGATCTGGCGTGGACGCCGGGGCGGATCCGCCCAGGTCCTGCCGTTGTGGGCTGCTGCTGGGACCGTGCTGTCATCCGAAAAAGCTCCGTGAGGGGAACCGTGCCCGAACCTGACGAACGGGTGGCGACCGCGACGTACGAGCCCGAGCCCGCCGCCGCTGCGCGGGCCCGCCGGTTCGTCCGCGAGACGCTGCGGTCCTGGGGCGTGCCGGGCCCGGCCGCCCAGGCGGAGACCGTGGTGGACGACGCGGTGCTGCTGACCAGCGAACTGGTCACCAACGCCGTGGTGCACGCCGGGACGCAGGTGCTGCTCACCTGCCGGATGGGGGCCACGGCGGTCGAGGTGGCGGTGCGCGACCGGCACCCGGCCCGGACCCTGACCCCCCGGGAGCAGCCCGGCGACCCGCTGGAGCGGACCAGCGGCCGCGGCCTCATGCTGCCTTCGGCGCTGGCCACGTCCTGGGGCATCAGCTACGCGCGGACCGCGAAGTCGGTGTGGTTCCGGATCGGCTTCGCCGACTACCCGGCGGACGCGGCCGCGGCCAGCGACCCGCCCGGGTTCGACGTGCTGCCGACCGCCAGGGGCAACGGTGTGCCCGGGGCGGGCCTGGCCGGCCTGCTGGACGACGCGGGCGAACCGGACGGCCTGCTGCTCGATGAGGCCGCCGCGATCGGCGGCGAGCCCGGCGCGCACCGGCTGGATCTGGGCAAGCTCGGTTATGAGGAACTGCTCCGGCACACCGTGGAGACGGCCCGCGACGTGGTGGACGCGGACGCGGCCTACGCGCTGGTGGCCGACGAGGACGGCGAGCTGCGGATGCGGGCCGCCGCCGGGCTCGGGCCGCCGGCCGTGCTGGACGCGCTGGCCGGCCACGCCGGCGCGGCCGGCGACATCGCCTCCCGGTCGATCATGACGGTGCCGTTCCTGGTGGAGGGCAGGGTCACCGGGATCCTGGCCGCCGCGTTCGGCGAATCCGCCCGGTTCAGCGAGGGTGACTCGGCCCGGCTGCAGCGGGTGGCCGACCGGATGGCGCTGTCGCTGGAGCGGGCCAGGCTGGGTGAACTGGAACGGGCCCGGCGGGGCCGGGTGAGCTTCCTGGCCGAGGCGAGCGACCTGCTGGCCGGCACGCTGGACCAGGAAAAGATCATCGCGCTGGCCGCGCAGCTGGTCGTGCCCCGGCTGGCCACCTGGTGTGCGGTGCTGCTCACCGACGAGGCCGGCCTGCCCCGGCCGGCCTACGTGTGGCACGCCGACGAGTCCCGGCTGGACGCGCTGGCCAGGCTGCTCGACACCGTGCCCATGCCGGATGTGCCCGCCCGCGGCGGCGGCCGGAGCTGGTCGCTGGCCCTGGGCGACCCGGCCGGGCTGCCGCCGGACACGATCGAGCTGGCCGCCGGGTCGGCCTGGTGCTTCCCGCTCGCGGCCCGGGGCCGCAGCCTGGGCGTCATCACCATCGGCCGCCCGCGCGGCGGCGCGCTGCCCCGTGAGGTGACCGAACTCGCCGAGGACCTGGCCCGCCGGACCGCGCTCGCCCTGGACAACGCCCAGCTCTACGAGCGCCAGCAGGAGACCAGCCGGGCGCTGCAGCGCAGCCTGCTGCCTCCCGGTGTGCCCCGTATCCCCGGCCTGGATCTGGCCGTGGCGTACGAGGTGGCCGGCGAGGGCAACGAGGTGGGGGGTGACTTCTACGACGTCTTCGCGGTGGGCGAGGGCCGCTGGCGGTTCACCATCGGCGACGTCTGCGGCACCGGCCCGGCGGCGGCCGCCGTCACCGGCCTGGCCCGGCACACCCTGCGCATCCTGGCCAGTGAGGGGTACGGCGTCGACGCCGTGCTGGACCGGCTCAACCGGCTGCTGCTGGCCGAGGGGGAGTGCAGCACGTTCATCACGCTGATCCACGGCGAGATCGCCGCGGCGCCGCCGGAGCCGGTCCGGCTGTCCCTGATCTGCGCCGGCCATCCGCTGCCGCTGCTGCTGCGCGCGGCGGCCAGGACCGCGCCCCCGGCCGTGCCGGTGCCCGCGGCGGACCCCCAGCCGCTGCTCGGCGTGATCGACGGCCAGACGTTCCGGGTGCAGGAGGTCACGCTGTCGCCCGGCGACCTGGTGCTGTGCGTCACCGACGGCGTCACCGAACGCCGCGAGGACGGCCACCTCCTGGACGACGACGACGGCCTCACCGCCCTGTTCGCCCGCTGTTCCGGGCTGAGCGCGGGCGCCGTGGCCGCCCGCATCCAGCAGGCCGTCGGCGACTTCGCGGCCGGCCCCGCCGCCGACGACATGGCCCTGCTCGTCTTCCGCGCGCTGTAGTTCAGGAGCACGGCAGTCCCGGAGCGCGCGAGCCGCCTGCCGCGGTGTTCGAAACCGATCGGGCTACGTACGCGGCGCGGCAGCCCGTCCGCGGGCCGCCGGCCCCGTCGCCGGGACGGGTGACAACCTTCTCCCACCGGGTCTTTACGGTCCCTTGGCGTTAATGGTCAAGACCGCGACGGTAACTCAGAGGTCACAATTATCGTGCGCCGAGCACGTATCCGCAGGTAGGGGTATTGCTGAGAGTGGCGATCATGGGACCAAACGGACGTTATCACTACAGAGTGTGAAGTAAATGTAGCTATCAGGGTAGGAGTGTGTTACCTGCTCATAGCAGATCGAACACATGCCTGCGCAACGGGCCTTTCGCAAGATACGTTCGCATGACGACCGGCGGGGTGGCCGCCCGCCAAGGCATGAACAGCGTCGGAGCGTCCCTAGAAATTTTGCTCAACCTGCCGGTGGCTCCTAGCGGTGGTGCCCCACTGCGAAGAATCCGATGTCAGGGTTTCGAGCAAAATTTCAATATTTCTGCAGCAGGGGAGACACCGAAGCCATGGCGAGCGACCGCGGCACGATGACACGGGGCGTCGACGGCGCATGGCCCGAGCCGACCGGCCCGGCTGGGCGGCGATTGCCGAGCATTCCCCGGGAGCGCAAGCCCGCGCTGGCCGCGCTGGCCGTCGTGCTGATCGTCGGCGGAGCGCTCGTCGCGGCCCTGCTGGTCGTGCAGGAGGGGCACAAGACCGGGGCCATCGAGGTCACCCAGACGGTCGGCCAGGGCCAGCGGCTCTCCCCGGCCGCCCTCCAGGAAATCCAGGTCACCTCGGGCCTGGGCATCGACTACGTGCCCTGGGACGAGGCCAGCCAGGTGACCCGGACCTACGCCGCCACCACGATCCCGGCGGGCACTCTGCTCACGCCGCAGATGACCGTCGCGACCAACAACCTGGCCAGGGGGCTGACCCAGGTCGGGCTGTCGCTCAAGGACGGCGAGCTGCCGGACGGGCTGCAGGTCGGGGACCACGTGGACATCTACTCGGTGAGCGACTCCACCGGGGTGTGCCCGCGGCCGTCCAACTTCACGCTGGCGGCCGGCGCGGTGGTGCTGAGCGTCGGGCGCCCGCTGAGCAGCGGCAGCGACGCCGTGTACGACGTGCAGGTCGGGGTCAGCGCGGGTGACGCCGGCGGCGTGTCCTGCAACGCCGCGAACGGCAACGTGAGCATCGGGATCATCCCGGGCAACCAGGCCGGCCCGGCCGCAGGCCAGTCCAGCACGCCCGCGGCACCGGGCGGTGGCCGGCCCGGGACTCCCGGCCGCGGCCAGGCCAGCACCGGTGCCTCCACCCCGCCCCCCGGCGGATCATCGACCACCGGGACTCCGCCGGCGGGGGGGTCGGGCTGACCATGGCCCTGATCGCCATCGCCGCGGACAAGGGGGCACCCGGGGTCACCACGGCGGCCATCGCGCTGGGCGCGGTCTGGCCCCGGCCGGTCCTGCTCGCCGAATGCGATCCGGCGGGCAGCGACCTCGTCTACCGGTTCCCGGCCGCGGGCGGCGGGCGGCTCGACCCGCGCCGCGGCCTGCTGAGCCTGGCCGTCGCCTCCCGCCGCGGCCTGCAGCCGCACCACGTCTGGGAGCACGCCCAGAAGCTGTACGGCGGCCTGGACATCCTGGCCGGGGTCAGCGGCGCCGAGCAGGGCGCCGGCCTTGACCTGCTGTGGAGCGCGGTCGGCCGCATCCTGGCCAGCGTGCCGCAGGCCGACGTGATCGCCGACTGCGGGCGGCTCGGCACGGACGGCCCGCTCTACGACCTGCTGGCCCAGGCCGCCACCGTGGTCCTGCTCACCCGGGCCACCCTCGGTGAGGTGATCCGGCTGCGGGACCGGGTCGCCGCGCTGGCGGCGGCCGGCCACAAGCGCGGCCGGCCCTCGGTCCGGGTCGACGTCGCGGTCGTCGCGGAGCACCGGAACATCACCTCCGCCATCGAGGAGGTGAGCCAGGCGCTGCGCCAGGCGGGCGCGCCCGCCCGGGTGATCGGCGGCCTGGCCTACGAGCCCAGGAGTGCCGAGCAGCTGCGCGGCGACTGGGGCGGCAAGCTCGACAAGTCCATGTTCATCAGGACGGTGCGTTCCGTCGCCTCCTACCTGGTCACCAGCCTGCCCGAACCGTCGGCCGCCGCCGGGCCGGCCGCCCCGGGCCAGCCGCCTCCGGGGCCGCACCCCCCGGGCCCGCCCGCCGCCCCGCCGCTCAGGCCCCGGTCGCCGGCGGTCCCCCCCGCGCCCGGCCCGGACGCATCCGGCGGGTACGCGCCGCCGATGACCCCAGGGCAGCAGCCCGGCTACGCCGCGCCTCCGGGGCCGGTGACCGCCCAGCCCTACGCCGCCGCGCCGGTGTGGCCCACCGCCCCCAGGCCGGACGGAACCGGGCCGCAGCCCCGCCAGCCGGGCTACCCCCCCGGGCCGGAGGGCAGCTGGGCGGGCGGCCAGCAGGCCGCCGCGCGCCCGGCCCAGCCCGCCCCGGCCAGCCCGCCGGGCCGGGAGGGTGACGGCTGATGGTGGATCACGCCGCCGTCAAGCTGCTCCGCGGCCAGGTGGGCGACCGGCTGGCCGAGCAGCGCCGCCGGGACAGCGCGGCCGGCCTGGTCCCGATGTCGGGCGAGGACGAGCGCCAGTACGCGCGGGCGCTCATCGCCCAGACCCTGGAGGAGTTCGCCCGCACCGAGCTCACCGTGGGCCGCCCGCCGCCGAACGCCCAGGAAGAGGAGGAACTGGCCGCGGCGATCCACGCCGCCCTGTTCGGGGTGGGCCGGCTGCAGCCGCTGCTGGAGGACCAGCAGATCGAGAACATCGACATCAACGGCTGCGACCAGGTGTTCCTCGGCTACGCCGACGGCCGGGAGGAGCTCGGCGACCCGGTCGCGGACAGCGATGCGGAGCTGATCGAGCTGATCCAGGTGCTGGCCGCCTACTCCGGCCTGTCCAGCCGCCCGTTCGACACCGCCAACCCGCAGCTCGACATCAGGCTCCCGGACGGTTCCCGGATGTCCGCGGTGATGGACGTGACGCTGCGGCCGGCCATCTCCATCCGCCGCGCCCGGATGGGCAAGGTCTTCCTGGCCGACCTGGTCGGCAACGGGACCATGACCGCCGAGGTGGGCACGTTCCTGGCCGCCGCGGTGGCGGCCAGGAAGAACATCATGATCGCCGGGGCCACGAACGCCGGGAAGACCACGCTGCTGCGTGCCCTGGCCAACCAGATCCCGGCTGAGGAACGGCTCATCACCGTGGAACGGGCGCTCGAGCTCGGCCTCGACCACTTTCCCGAACTGCACCCGAACGTGGTCGCGTTCGAGGAGCGGCTGCCCAACATGGAGGGCGCCGGCGGGATCACCATGGCCGACCTGGTCCGCCGGTCGCTGCGGATGAACCCGAGCCGGGTCATCGTCGGCGAGGTGCTCGGCGACGAGATCGTCACCATGCTCAACGCGATGACCCAGGGCAACGATGGCTCGCTGTCCACCATCCACTCGAACTCCTCGCTGGAGGTGTTCAACCGCATCGCCACCTACGCGATCCAGGCGGCCGAACGGCTTCCGGTGGAGGCGACCCACATGCTGATCGCCGGGGCCATCGACTTCGTGGTGTTCATCGAGAAGCAGAACGACTACTACCACGGTGGCCGGATGCGCCGGTTCGTCAGCAGTATCCGCGAGGTCACCGGCGTGGACGGCCGGGTGCTGTCCAGCGAGGCGTTCACCGCGGGCCCGGACCGGTGCGCCGTGCCGCACGCCCCCATCTCCTGCGGGCACGAGCTGGCCAGATACGGCTACGACCCGGCCCGGGGAGGCTGGTCATGACGTCCTCGCTCCCGGTGCTCGCCGTGTTCGTCGGGGCCCTCGTCGGGGCCGGTGTGTTCCTGCTGATCATCGCGCTGCGCGGGCTGCCGGTGAAACCGGCCGCCGCGTCCGGTGGGCGGCTGGCCCGGCTGCGCGCCGACTTCGGCGGCCGGCAGGGGCTGATCGCGCTGCTGGCGGCGGCGGCGATCCTGGTCGTCACCCGCTGGGTGGTCGCCGCGGCGGGCGTCGCCCTGCTGATCCTGTTCTGGCGCAAGCTGTCCGGTGGTGCGCGCGGCGAGCGGCTGGCCATCGAGCGGCTGGAGGGGCTGGCCGTCTGGACCGAGTCGCTGCGCGACACGATCGCCGGGGCGGTCGGCCTGGAGCAGGCGATCCCTTCCTCAGCCCGGGTCGCCACCCCCGCGCTGAGCGGCCCGCTCACCACCATGATCGACCGGCTGCACACCCGGGTCCCGTTGCCGGACGCGCTGCACCGGTTCGCCGACGACATCGCCGACCCGAGTGCCGACCTCATCATCGCGGCGCTGATCATCAACGCCCGGCTGCGTGGGCCGGGCCTGCGGGACCTGCTCGCCGCGCTGTCCAGCACGGTCCGCGAAGAGCTGGACATGCGGCGGCGCATCGAGGCCCAGCGCCGGGCGACCCGCTTCAGCGCGATGTTCGTGGTGGCCTTCTCGGTCGGGGTGGCCGCCCTGCTGGCGTTCTTCAACCGGCATTTCGTGCAGGTCTACGACACCCTCAACGGCCAGCTCATCCTGCTGGTCATCGCCGGTCTTTACGCGGGTGGGTTCTACTGGCTGGCCCAGCTGGCCAAGTTCGACGTCGCCGAGCGGATCCTGGTCAGCCGGACGGCGCTGCCGGCCGACGGGCTGCTGGAGCCGGCGGGAACCCGGCCGGGAGGTGCGTCGTGACGACGGCGATCGTGGCGGGTGCGGTGGCCGGGCTCGGCCTGTTCGTGCTGATCTGGTCGCTCATCCCGCGCCGGGCCAGCCTCGCCCGGCAGCTCGCGGCCTTCGACGCCGGGCCCACCCCGGGGACGCCCCGCGCCCCGCGGGCCCCCGCGGGCAGTCAGAGCGAGGTCAGCCTGCGGCTGGGTGCCGCGGTCGCGGCGTTCTGCTCCGGCCAGGGCTGGGAGTTCCCCTCCGTCAGGAAGAGCCTCTCGCTGACCGGGAAGTCCTTCGAGTCCTACGTGGCCGAGAAGATCCTGCTCGCCCTGATGGGGCTGATCTTCGTCCCGCTGCTGGCGGCGGCGGCCGGGCTGGCCGGGGTGCACATCCCGCTGATCTTCCCGGTCTGGGCCGGGCTCCTCATGGCCGGCCTCTTCTTCCTGCTGCCCGACGCCGAGCTGAAGCGCAGGGCTGCCGCCCGCCGCCTGGACTTCCGGCACGCGGTCGGGGCCTTCCTCGACCTGGTCGCGATGAACCTCTCCGGCGGCCGCGGCGTGCCCGAGGCCCTGATGGCCGCCAGCGAGATCGGCAGCGGCTGGGCCATGGGCCGGATCAAGGACGCGCTGCGCAGCGCCCGCATCACCGGGCAGACGCCGTGGCAGGCGCTCGGCACCCTCGGCGATGAAGTCGGCGTGGACGAGCTGAAGGATCTCTCCGCTGCGCTCAGCCTGGTCGCGGAGGACGGGGCCAAGGTGCGCGAGTCGCTGACGGCCCGGGCGGCGAGCCTGCGCCGCCGCGAAATCTCCGACCTGGAGGGAAAGGCGGGCGAGCGGTCCCAGTCCATGCTCATCGCCCAGATGCTGCTGTGCGTCGCCTTCCTGTTGTTCATCCTCTATCCCGCGGTTTCGGCCGTGCTGGCCACCTGACTCCCGTTACAGCCACAGTCACCGGCGGCCTATCCAGAAGGGAATACCATGAAAAACCCGAACTCGTTCGGCGACCCGGTCCTCAGCTATTTCAGGGTAATGATCGAGGCCCGGATCGAGCACGCCCGCAAAAATCCCGACCGGGGGGCGTCCGCCATCGAATGGGCCATCATCACCGGCATGCTCGCCCTCATCGCGATCGGCATCTACGCCGTTATCAAGACCAAGATCATGGGGGCGGCGAACAAAATCAAGACCAATCCCTGAGGGACGTTATTCAACTCGGCAGGCCCTCCGCCGATCAGAAGGGCCGCATCGTCAGCTGGGGCTGATTGGGCAATGTTCACCGAAGTGCGCCGGACCCTGCCGCGGCTGCGGGCTGCCACCTGCCGGGCCGGGCGGGAACCGCGGTCGCCGGACGACGGCGCGAGCACCATCCAGCTCGTCATGCTCGCGCCGCTGGTGATTTTGTGCATCCTCCTCATCGGCCAGTTCGCCATGGTCTACGACGCCCGGCACGCCGCGGTCGCCGCCGCTCAGGCGGGCGCCAGGGCCGGTGAGGAGGCGGGCCAGGGCCAGTACTGGCAGAGCGAGGCCACCACCACCGCGATGAGCATGATGCACCAGCTGGCCGGCTCGCTGCTGAGCAACGAGGAAGCCACGCCGGTCGGTGGCGGCAGCCAGCGCGGCGTCGAGGTGACCGGGACCGCGCTGTCCCTCGTCCCCGGCCTGACCTTCCATGTCCAGGAAACTTCGGTCGGGCCGACGGAATGCTTCCGCACCGCAGGTACCGGCCAGTGCGCGGGCGGCTGAGATGAGCCGATGGCTGCACCGCCACCGCGCCCGGGACCGCGGCTCGCTGGCCATCGAGCTGGTCATTCTGACCCCGCTGCTGGTCATCTTTATGATGATCATGGTCGGCCTGGGCCGGTACGTGGAGGTGCAGGGACAGGTGGCAGGCGCCGCCCGGGACGCGGCCCGGGCCGCCTCGGGCACGCAGAACGCCGGAACGGTGCTGACCACCGCGCAGCAGACGGCCGACGCGGATCTCACCGGCGGGGCGGAATGCGCAAGCACGCCCCGGGTCTCGTTCGGTGGCGGCACCAGTCTCGCCCCCGGCGGCCAGATAAACGTGGTCGTCAGTTGCACGATCAAGCTGACCGGCCTGTCACTGGCCGGATTCGCGCCGACCAAGGTAATTACCGCGGAAGCATCGGCCCCCATAGATACCTATTCGATGGGAGGATAGGCGCCATGCGGCGAAAGGGCAGGTTCCGGCGGCGCGATCGCGGCTCGCTGTCCCTGTTCGTCGTGCTGTTCACCCCCGTGGTCCTGATGCTGGCCGGCTTGGTGGTGGACGGCGGCATCGCCCTCAACGCCCGGGAGCGCGCCGCCGACGTGGCGCAGCAGGCGGCCCGGGCGGGGGCCAACGACCTGGACGTGGTCAGCCTGCGGTCCGGCCAGGTGACGCTGGCTCCCACCGCCTGCGCGACCGCGCTCTCTTTCGTCAGCAAGTACGACGGGGTGCACGCCGTTCCTGACGGCTGCTCGACGTCCGTAGCCGACGGGCTGCCGGCGGTTAACGTGACCGTGACGGTCACCGTACCGACGCAACTGCTGGACGCGATCGGGATCGGCACCTTTACTGAGAAGGCCACCGGCTCTGCCTCGCCGGTGTGCGGGATCACTGCGGGAGGTCAGTGCTGATGGCGCCCCCGATTCCCGGCCTGCGCCGGCCGGCTGGCCGGCAGCGCCGTACGGCCGGCGACATCGCGGCCGGAATCCTGGCCGTGCTCGCGCTCACCGTGCTCACCGTCGGCGTGCCGCTCGCGCTGATCACCGTGCTCGGCCTGCCGTTCCCGCACAGCCGGCCCACCCTGTCGCTGCTCACCCACCAGCTCAACATCCTGAACATCGTCCAGGTCCTGTCCATCGTGGTCTGGCTGGCCTGGCTGCAGCTGGTCCTCTGCGTGTTCGCCGAAGTCAGGGCGGCCGTCAGGAACGTCGGCGTGCCGGCCAGGATCCCGCTGTCCGGCGGCACCCAGGCGCTCGCGCACCGCCTGGTCACCGCGGCGCTGCTGCTGGTCAGCGCCACCGCGGCGCTGTCACCCGCGATGGCTCACGCGGGCACGCCGCCGCGCCCCTCCCACACGGTCTCCGCAGTACAGACGCCGGGCCCGTCCAGCGCGCCGGTACGGACCGTGCTGACCAGCCACGAGACACCCTCAGTCAGCACGGCCTCCTACAGCGCGGCCGAAACGGCGAGCGCCACCGCCACCTCGACCGAAAAGATCTACGTTGTGAAACCGCCGGTGGGCCGGTTTCACGAAAGCCTGTGGGAGATCGCCGAGAACCATCTCGGCAACGGGCTGCGCTACCGCGAGATCTTCGAGCTGAACAAGGACCACCCGCAGCCGGACGGGACCCGGCTGACCATGGCCAGCCTGATCCGGCCGGGCTGGGTGCTGCGGATGCCGCGTGACGCCTACGGGCCGGGGATCCGGGTCGTGACCCACGGCCAGTCCGGCGGCAGCCAGCCCGGCGGCGGCGCGGCCGGCGCGGAGAACAGCGCCGCGAACGCGGCCGAGCAGGCCAGCGCAAGCCAGGCCATCCGGGCCACCGAGGCGGAAACCGGCCCGGGCGGCGCACCGGCCGGTACGGTCCAGGGGTCGGGCACGCACGCGAACGGGCCGTCCGCGGCCGAGCGGACCGGAGCCGCCCAGGCCGGCCAGGTGGGCGAGGCGGCGGGCCCGCCCGGCGCCCCGGCCAGTTCCCCGCAGGGCTCGGCGGCCGGCCAGGCCGCGGCCGAACGGGCGGCCGCCAGCAGCGCCGGGCAAGCGTCCCAGGCGGGCGGTTCACCGGGCCAGTCGCACCCCACGCCCAGCCATGCCCCCCGTCAGACGCCCAGTCACACCCCGTCGTCCGCACCGCCCACTCACGCACCGCCCTCCACCAGTCCCTCCCTGCCCGGTCAGCCCGGGCCACGCAGTCCCGCGCCGCACACCAGCCCGTCCTCCGGCGCGGCGTCGGTGCCGGGTGCGCCCGGCGGATCGGCCGGGACCGGCGGCGACCATCACGTTCCCCTGGTCGCCCCGGCGCAGCCCGGCCGGCTGCGGCTCGACTTCCCGCACGAACTGTCCGCCGCGACCCTGCTCAGCGCGGGTGTGCTGGCCGCCGTCGGCCGCCGCCGCCGCGAACAGCTCTGGCAGCGGGCGTTCGGCCGGCGCGTGGTCATGCCCGAAGGCCCGGCGGCCCGGGCCGAAGAGGCCCTGCGGCTGGGCGCGGACGAGCCCTCGGTGCGGTTGCTGGACACCGGTCTCCGCTCGCTGTCCCAGGAGCTGGCCGCCTACGGCCGGACCCCGCCGATGGTGTTCGCCGCCCACCTGGGCGAGGTCAACCTGGACCTGTGGATCGCCCCGGCTGACCCGCACCCGCCGCTGCCCTGGCTGGCGGTGGACGACGGCCAGGTGTGGCGGCTGCCACTGTCCGCGGTGGCCGGCCTGGATCCGGACGGGGCCGGTGCCGCGCTGGCGCCCTACCCCGGCCTGGTCTCCATCGGTACCAACGACAACGGCCGGATGCTCGTGGACCTGGAGGTGGCGCACGGGCTCATCGCGGTCCGCGGCTCCCGGCACATGGTGCAGTCGGTGCTGGCCGGGATGGCGGTGGAACTGGCCACCAACCAGTGGTCGGACCGGATGCACATCACCCTGGTCGGGTTCGGGCCCGAGCTGGAGATGCTCGCGCCAGATCGGGTCAGCGTGGCGCAGACGGCCGAAGAGGCACTGCCCGCGCTGGAGGCCAGGGCAGCCGAGGTCGGGCAGGCCCTGGCGCAGGTGGGCGCGGACTCGGTCCTGACCGGGCGGTCCCGGGGGCTGCAGCCGGACTCCTGGGCCCCGCACTACCTGATCATGGCCATCCCGCCCAC
>Ga0070737_10005577_pt1 | contig 11964 bp, 7 predicted proteins | sample Coa_R1_10_FD_66438 | JGI IMG/M metagenome (GOLD analysis project Ga0070737, IMG submission 66438) | Surface soil microbial communities from Centralia Pennsylvania, which are recovering from an underground coalmine fire - Coalmine... | ecosystem: Environmental > Terrestrial > Soil > Unclassified ... | reverse complement strand
CTGGTACGGGCAGGGCACTTACGAGGCCGACGACGTGACGCTGACCGGGCCGGGCGGCTCGCCGCCGCCGGCGCCACCGGTGCCCACCGGGCTCACCGTCACCGGGACCACCCAGTCCTCGGTGTCGCTGTCCTGGACCGAGCCATCCGGCAGCGACCCGGCGGCATCCTACGATATCTACGAGAATGGCACGCAGGCCGCGGCCAGCACCACGACCAGCGCCACGGTGAGCGGCCTGCCGGCCGACACCGGCTACACGTTCACGGTGGCCGCCGTCGACGCGGCGGGCAACGCGTCGGCGCAGAGCTCACCCGTGACGGGGACGACCACCGGCGGTGGCGGCGGGGGCGGCGGCGACTGGCGGTCGCCGGTCTACCTCATGCCATTGGACAACGACCCGCCGTCGGCCGCGCAGATCGCCGGCATCATGAGCCAGACCGGCGAGAACGACTTCATGCTCTCGTTCGTGCTCGACGCCGGGAACTGCACTCCCGCCTGGGACGGCGACAGCAGCGAGCTGGTCTCCAACGACACCACGGTGGCGGCGCTCGTCTCCGCGATACGCCAGGCCGGCGGCGACGCCGGGGTGAGCTTCGGCGGCTACAACGGCACCGAACTCGGCCAGGACTGCAGCAACGCCAGCACGCTCGCGGCCGCCTACCAGTCGGTGATCACCAAATACAGCCTGACGCACGTGGACTTCGACATCGAGAACGCCGCGCTCGGCGACACCGCCAACGAGCTCAAGCGGTTCCAGGCGATCAAGATCCTGGAGAACGAGGATCCGGATCTGACGGTTTCGCTGACCATCCCGATGACCACGGTCGGCCTGCCCGGCACCGGGACCGGCGAGATACAGCAGGCCATCGCGGCCGGGGCCCGGATCGACGTGATCAACATCGAGGACTTCGACTACGGGCTGCCGGCCGGCCAGACCCAGGTCAGCGCGGACGAGACCGTCGCCGCTGACGCCGTCTCGCAGCTGGAGTCGCTCTGCAACTGGTCCGCGGCGACCGCCTGGTCACACCTCGGGATCACCTTGATGAACGGGCACACCGACCAGCCCAGTGAGTTGTTCACCCAGGCCACCTTCGACAGCCTGCTCGGCTTCGCGCAGCAGAACAGCGTGGCCTGGTTCACCTTCTGGTCGCTGAACCGGGACCAGCCGTGCCCGTCCGGGGTGCAGGAACCGTGGGCCCCCGGCACGTGCAGCAACATCAGCCAGAACCCCTACGACTTCACCACGATCGTCGCCCAGTACACCGGCTAGCCCGGCACCCGTTCCTTGGCCGGCCCGGTTGAGTCCCGCACCACCAGCTCGGGCTCGAACAGCAGCTCTTCCTGGTGCACCGCGACGCCCTCCATCTGGCTGGAGAGCAGGGCGACCGCCGCCTTGCCCATCGCGTCGATGGGCTGGCGGACCGTGGTCAGCGGCGGGTCCGTGCAGTGCATGAAGGCCGAGTCGTCATAGCCGACCACCGACACGTCCCCCGGCACGGTCAGGCCGGCCCGGCGCACCGCCCGAATCGCGCCGAGGGCCAGCACGTCGCTGCCGCAGATGACGCCGGTGACGCCCTGCTGCAGGATCCGTGCGGTCGCGGCCTGCCCGCCTTCCAGCGAGAACAGCGCGTGCTCGACCGGGGCGACGTCGAAGCCGCTGTCGCGCGCGTGCTCGGTGAACGCGGCCAGCTTGCGCCGGGACGGCACGTGGTCCTCGGGGCCGACGACCAGCCCGATGCGCTGGTGGCCGAGCGAGGCCAGGTGCCGGAACGCCTGCCCGGCCGCGGTCACGTCGTCGGTCGCCACGCACGGGAAGTCCAGGTTGTCGATGGCCGCGTTCAGCAGCACCACCGGGATGCCGCGGCTGTGCAGCAACCGGTAGTGCTCGTGCGAGGCCGCCAGCTCCGCGTACCGCCCGCCCTCGAAGACCACCCCGGAGACGTGCTGCTCCAGCAGCATGTTGACGTAGTCGGCCTCGGACAGCCCGGCGGCGGCCAGGGTGCACAGCACCGGGGTGAAACCGCGCTGGGCCAGCGCGCCACCGATCACCTCGGCCAGCGCCGGGAAGATCGGGTTCTGCAGTTCGGGCAGCACCAGCCCGATCAGCCGGGCGCGCTCGCCGCGCAACTGGGTGGGCCGCTCGTAACCCAGCACGTCGAGGGCGGTGAGCACCGCCTCCCTGGTGCTCTCGGAGACGCCTGCCCGGCCGTTCAGCACCCGGCTCACCGTGGCCTCGCTGACCCCGACCTTCTTGGCCACCTCGGCCAGCCTGCGGGTGGGTGTGCGCGTCATGTCGCAACAATACGACATTTGCGAGCAGCCACTTGCGTTGAACGGGACGCTTGCTGCCCAGATTTTCCGCTATCCAGGTTCGTCCCTGCGGCACCCAAACCGCGCTCGCTGCCGCCCGCATCCGGCCACTAACGCCAGGTCACCGACGGATTCGGGGCCGAGGTACCCACCATCACCGGATCCGGCACGAGATCTTCTGCATCTTCGTAAGTAAGTTGTATCTTTGCAGACTTTCATCATGATATTGCGGATTCGTGTTCATCTCAGTATGTTGAGCCACAACGCACGCGGGGGCATCGGTCCAGCGCACGAAGGGATAGATCGATGACAAAACAGCTTCAGCGGTGGACCCGCACGATCACCGCGATCACCGCGGCCATGGGCCTTGGCCTCGCCGCCAGCGCATGCTCGAGCGCGAGTTCGGGCGCGGCATCCGGCAACGGTGGCGACGGCGGCCACGTCACCATCAGCATCGACTGCGCGCCACCGGCCAGCCGGGTCGCGCTGCACAAGGAGTGGCAGGAAGACGTCGCGGCGTTCGAGAAGCAGAACCCGAACATCACCGTGGACAGCATCTACACCAGCCCGTGCGAGGTCCCGGCCACGTTCACGGCCATGCTGCGGGCGGGCACCGAGCCCAACGTGTTCTACACCTACTTCACCGACCTGGACCAGGTGCTCGACGCCGGCCAGGCCGCCGACATCACGCCGTACGTGAACACCACGACCGTCCCCGAACTGCACGACATCGTGCCGTCGGCGATGGCCGCGGTGACCGCGGGCAAGACCCTGTACGGGCTGCCTACCTCCAACTACACCCAGGGCCTGGTCATCAACCGGAAGCTGTTCACCGAGGCCGGGCTCAACCCGAATCAGCCGCCTACCACGTGGGCCGCGGTGGAGAAGGACGCCAAGGCGATCACCGCACTCGGCCACGGCATCTACGGATACGGCGACTACAGCGCGGGCAACAACGGCGGCTGGCACTTCTCCTCAGAGATGGACGCCATGGGCGGCAAGATGGTCAACGTCGCCAACAGCGGCGACACCGCCGCCTTCGACTCGCCCCAGGGCAAGGCGGTGCTCCAGGCGCTGCACACCATGCGGTTCACCGACCACAGCATGAGCTCCACCCAGCAGCTCGAGTGGGGTGCGCTGCAGCAGCAGATGGCCGCGGGCAAGCTCGGCATGTACATCGCCGCGCCCGACGACATCTACCAGGTGATCGTTCCGCAGGACGGCGGCAACATCAACGACTACGGCATGGGCGTGCTGCCCAGCGCGAGCGGCACCCCGGCCGGCTCGCTGTCGGGCGGCAACGACTACATGTTCGCCAAGCGGGACACGCCCGCGCAGATCCGGGCCGGCATCAAGTTCGTCAACTTCGAGGACCTCACGCCGGGCAAGGGCCAGTTCGACTTCACCAGGCAGAAGGCCGACGGTGAGCCGGTCGGCTTCCCCGAGCCGGAACTGTTCGACGGCGCCGCCAACCAGCAGTACCAGAAGCTGCTGAACGCCAGCGCCACCATTCACACCTCCTACTACTCGACCTTCCTGGACGCCAACGAGACACCGATGGGCGAGCCGCCGGACGCACAGGCGGTGTACAAGACCCTGGACCCGGTCATGCTCTCGGTGCTGACCGACCCCAACGCCAACATCAGCCAGTTGCTGTCCACCGCCGCGAGCCAGGTCAACCAGATCCTGGCCAACAGCGGTTCGTAGCCGACGAGAGCTGGATGGCCACCGTGCAGAACCCAAAAAGCCTGGGGAGACGATGGCGGATCTGGCGCTCAAAGTAGACCAGCCAGGCAGCACCCCCGCCGCGGCCAAACCCGCGGCGGGGAGCGGCCTGGGACGCAAGCTGCGGCGCAACCTGTCCGCCCACGGATTCCTGATCGGGGCGGTGCTGTGCTTCGCGTTCTTCTCCTGGTATCCGATGGTCCGCGAGATCATCATGAGCTTCCAGAAGACCACCCTGGGCGTGACGTCCTGGGCGGGCTGGCAGAACTACGTGCGGATCTACCACGATCCGACGTTCTGGCAGGCGTGGCGCAACACGCTCGAGTTCACCGTTCTCGCGCTGATCATCGGCTACGCCGTGCCGTTCTTCGTGGCGATCCTGCTCAACGAGCTGCGGCACGCCAAGGGGTACCTGCGGGTGCTGGTGTACCTGCCGGTGATGCTGCCGCCGGCCTCGGCGCTGCTGCTGTTCGCCTACTTCTACAACCCGACCTACGGCCTGTTCAACCACGTGCTGACCGTGCTGCACCTGCCCACCTCGCAGTGGGTGCAGTCGCCCGGGACCACCGTGCCGACCGCGGCGATGATCTCGGTGGTGATCGCCTCCACCTGGATGAACATGGGCGGGGCCACACTGATCTACCTGGCCGCGCTGCAGAACATCCCCGGTGAGCTGTACGAGGCGGCCGAACTCGACGGCGCCGGGCTGCTGCGCCGGATCTGGCACGTCACCGTGCCGCAGACCAAGCTGATCCTGTCGATGCTGCTCATGCTGCAGATCGTCGCCACCATGCAGATGTTCACCGAGGCGTTCATCCTCACCAACGGCGGGGCCGGGGTGAACGACAACACGCTGACCGTGGTGAACCTCATCTACCAGTACGCGTTCGCGCTGAGCGGGGCCAGCAACTACAACAGCGCCTCGGCCCTCGGCGTGATCCTCATGCTGGTGCTCGCCCTGTTCTCCGGCGGGTACCTGTGGCTGAGCCGCGAGCGGGACTAGCCCGGCGAGCCGGCCAGGCCGAGGGCACCGGAACAGGAACAGGAGCAGGAGCACACGATGGCAGCCACCCAGACCAGGACGCTGATCTCGGCCGCCCAGCTCAACCGCAAGCGCGGCAAGCTGGTGTACCGGATCGTGCTCACGCTGGTCGTCGTGGTGTTCACGCTGGTGTTCATCGGCCCGCTGTACTTCCTGTTCAGCGACGGGCTCAAGTCCACCCAGGAAGCCATCGCCACCCCGCCGACGCTGGTCCCCCAGCACCTGCACCCGGCCACCTACTCCCAGGCCTGGAGCCGGGTCGGGGTCGGGCGGCTGCTGGTCAACACCTTGTACTACGCGTTCGGCGCGCTGGTCCTCCAGCTCATCTTCGACGTGGCCGCCGCCTATGCCCTGTCCAAGCTGCGGCCGGTGCTGGGCGGCACCATCCTCGCGATGATGCTGGCCACGTTGATGATCCCGGCCACCGTGCTGGTCGTGCCGCAGTACCTGACCGTGGCCGACCTGCCGATCCTGCACCTGAACCTGATCGGCTCGCCCGCCGCGATCTGGCTGCCGTCGGTGGCCAACGCCTTCAACATCTTCCTGCTCAAGCGGTTCTTCGACTCGATACCCCGCGAGCTGCTTGAGGCGGCGGCGATCGACGGCGCGAGCGCGCTGACCACGCTGCGCCGGGTGGTGGTGCCGATATCGCGGCCGATACTCGGCGTGGTGTCGATCTTCGGGCTGGTCGCGGTGTGGAAGGACTTCCTGTGGCCACTCCTGGTCGAGGACGGATACAGCCCGAGCCGGGAGACGCTCAACGTCGGCATCTTCCAGGCGGTCAGCACCACGCCGCAGAACATGATCATCGCCGCTTCCGCCATCGCCGCGGTGCCGACGATCGCGTTCTTCCTGATCTTCCAGCGCAACATCATGTCCGGCCTGACCGCCGGCGGGCTCAAGGGCTGACCAGCAACGGCTGACCAGCAAGCACTGACCAGCAAGCACCGGCCAGCAAGCACCGGCCAGCAAGCACCGGCCAGCGAGCGGCTGGCGGCGACGTCAAGGGAGGGAAACGCGGGTGCACGATCTCGGGAGTCAGTGGTGGCGCGGCGCGGCGATCTACCAGCTGTACGTGCGCAGTTTCGCCGACGGCAACGGGGACGGGATCGGCGACCTGGCCGGTGTCCGCGCCCACCTGGGTCACCTGGCCGATCTCGGCGTGGACGCGATCTGGTTCAACCCCTGGTACCCCTCGCCGATGTCGGACGCGGGCTACGACATCGCGGACTACCGGAACATCGACCCGGTCTTCGGCACGCTCGCCGACGCCCAGGCGCTGATCGGGGAGGCGCACGGGCACGGCATCAAGATCATCATCGATATCGTGCCGAATCACGGCTCGGACCAGCACCCCTGGTTCCAGGCCGCGCTGGCCGCCGGGCCGGGGTCGCCGGAGCGGGACAGATTCTGGTTCCGGCCCGGCCGCGGCGCCGGTGGGGAGCAGCCGCCCAACGACTGGCAGTCGATGTTCGGCGGCCCGGCCTGGACCCGGGTCACCGGGCCGGACGGCACGCCGGGCCAGTGGTACCTGCACCTGTTCGCGCCCGAGCAGCCGGACTTCAACTGGGGCGACCCGGCGGTGCGGGCCGAGTTCGAGGACATTCTGCGGTTCTGGTTCGACCGCGGCGTGGACGGGATCAGGATCGACTCCGCCGCGCTGCTGACCAAGGACCCGGGCCTGCGCGACGTGGCCCCGGACGAGCCGGCCGGCCCGGCGCACCCCTACATCGACCGCGACGACGTGCACGACATCTACCGGTCCTGGCGGGCCATCGCGGAAGACTACGACGACCGGGTGCTGATCGGCGAGATCTGGCTGCCGGACGCGACCAGGTTCGCCAGGTACCTGAGCCCGGGCGAGCTGCACACCGTGTTCAACTTCCCCTACCTGTGCTGCGCCTGGGACGCGCCCCAGCTGCGCAAGGTGATCGACAGCACGCTGGAGCTGCACGCCCCGGCCGGCGCGCCCGCCACCTGGGTGCTGGCCAATCACGACGTGGACCGGCAGGTCTCCAGGTACGGCAGGCCGGACACCTCGTTCAGCCTGTGGGACCGCGATCACAGCCAGCCGGTGGACTACGCGCTCGGCACCAACCGAGCCCGGGCGGCGGCGCTGCTCACCATGGCGCTGCCCGGGTCGGTGTACGTGTACCAGGGTGAGGAGCTCGGCCTGTGGGAGGTCGAGGACATCCCGGACGAGCTGCGGCAGGATCCGATCTGGTACCGCACCGGCGGCGCCGATCCCGGCCGGGACGGCAGCCGGGTGCCGCTGCCCTGGGCGGGCGGCGAGCCACCGTTCGGCTTCTCCCCGCCGGGCGCGGCCGCGCCGCCGTGGCTGCCGCAGCCGGCCGGGTGGCGGGACCTGACCGTGGCGGCCGAAGCCGGTGATCCAGGCTCGATGCTGGAGCTCTACCGAGCGGCGCTGCGCATCCGGCACGCCGAGGCGGCCCTGGGCGACGGGCCGATGACCTGGCTGCCCGCCCCCGACGGGGTGCTCGCCTTCGACCGGCCAGGGCCGGCCGGTGCGCCCGGCGTGCGGTGCGTGGTGAACCTCTCGCCGGTCCCGGTGGACCTGCCGGCCGGGGCGGACGTGCTGCTGGCCAGCGGACCGCTCGGCTCCGGCAGGCTCGGCTCCGGCCGGCTCGGCTCCGGCGGGCTCGGCTCCGGCCGGCTGCCGGTGGACACAGCCGTCTGGCTGCGCCCACCGGCGTGATGCCCGGGCTGGTGTGATCCCTGGGCTGGCCTACGAGAAGATCTCGAACTCCGAGATCTGCCCGGCCGGCCAGCCGGTGTTCGCGGTGAAGTAGAGCTGCAGGTCCTGCACGGTCGTGGTGGGCAGGCTGATCGTGACCGTGTTGCCGGTGTCCGGGTTGAACGTGTACCCGGTGGCCGGCACCAGCGTGGTCCAGGTGGTCCCGTCGGTGCTGCCCAGGATCTCGATGGTCTGGGTGCGGGTGTTCCAGTCCGACAGCGGCGGCAGGTCGAGTGTGACCGACCCGACCTGCTGCGGGGTGCTGAAGCTCGCCTCCAGCCATTGCGGGAAGGAGTTGTCGGTGCTCTCCCAGTAGGTGCTGGTGTTCCCGTCGTTGACGTTGGCGGGCACATAGTTCTGCGTGTAACCGCTGGCGCTCATCGTCGCGCACAGGCCCAGGTTCGTCGTGGTGCAGGGCCTCGCCGGGTTGGGGAACGTGGTCAGCACCGGCGTGGTGCTCCAGCCGGAGTTGCCCGACCCCAGGTCGAAGGTGAACGTGCCACTGCCCGAGGGATACGGGTTGTTGTACACCCCGGCCACCCCGATGTTGCTGGCGGTGACATTGCTGACCGACACCGAGCCCTGGGTCTCGGCCTGGAAGATGACCGTGCCGGTGCCGTTCACGGTGTCACCGTTGATGTTCACCCCGGAGACCGCGTACCCGTCGCCGCCGCCCGAGACGATCTCGTACGCGCAGTACGGGCTGTCGGTGATGGTGTTGCCCGAGTCGTTGACGGTGACGCCGGAGAACGCGGAGTTGTAGGAGTCGAACCTGATCGCGCACATGGGATGGTCCCAGTTGGGGTTGTAGGCGCCGGTCCTGATTAGCGTGTTGTCCGACACGGTGATCGTCCCGGACAGCGGGGAGAACGGGGTCAGGAACGCCTCGTTCGAGATGGCCAGGCCGCTGCCCAGCGGGTTGGTGTCGGCGATCACGTTGCCGCTGATCGTGTTGTCCGAGCCGCCGTAGTCGGCGATGCCGTTGGCCAGGTTGGGCTGCTCGACCGTGTTGTCGCTGAACGTGATGCCGGAGTCCGCGGTCGGGTAGGACCAGATGGCCAGGCCGTCGTCGCCGGTGTTGCGGATGAAGTTGTTGGTGACCGTGCAGTTGGTCGCGTTGCCGTTGAAGTTCAGCCCGTCCGCGTCGGTGGACAGGATCACGGTGTTCTTCACCGTGCAGTCGCTGTTGCCGAACTGCAGCCAGAACCCCACGTTGGTGTCCTGGATCCACAGGCTGTCCGCGGTCCAGCCGCTGCCGAGCGACCCGTTGATCGCGTTGTGCGTGCTGTCGTCGAACCGGCCGACGGTGTTGCCCATGATCGCGAAGCCGCTGAGGTTGATCGGCCCGGGGACCGCCGAGGTGTTGTCGATGAACTCGTTGGACTTGATCGTGGTGTACCAGTCGCCTGCGCCCTCGATCGTGGCGCTGCTGAACTGCAGCGCCGAGCTGATCAGGAACGTGCCCTGCGGGATCCAGACCGATTCACCGTTGGCGCTGGCCGCCGAGATGGCGGCCTGGAAGGCGGATGTGGAGTCGGACTGGCCGGTGGGGTCGGCACCCTCCGAGACCACCGATACCGAGTTGGCCGGCTGGCTGGCCGCCGCGGGCACCTGGTAGAAATCGGCCACGTCGATGGTGTACGGCACCGCGCTGTCGCCCGGCCCGACCTTGAACGTCACCGTGTCCCCAGCCTGCAGCTGCTGGCCGAGCATCATCCGCACATCGTTGAAGAAATGGTGGGTCATGCTGCCCGTGATGTCCGGCGTGGAAATGTAGCTGTACTGCGAGGTCAGGCTCAGTTCCTGGCTGAGCTCGGTGCCGTCCACGTAGACCGACAGCGTGCCGGACGCGCCCTGATTGAGCGCATAGCTCAGGTCGAAGGCGTTGGCCGCGGCGGTCAGCGTGAACGTCACATACTGGCCCTGCGCGGTCAGCTGCACCGCCTCCCGGCCGACTGCCTCGGTGGCCAGCTGCCCCTGGGTGTAATCCGGCCCGATGACCGAGCCGTTCGTGCTCTCGTCCACGGCCTGGTACTCGGTCATCCCGTCGACTTCGGCACCCTGATTTCTGATCTTGCTCTTGGTCCTGGTCATGCCGCTGGCCTTGGCCCGGTACGGGACCAGCGGCTGGACATGGTGCCCTTTGCCGTGACCCGGTGCGGTGTGGGATGCCGTGCTGGCTGGCGCGGCGTGAGCTGGCGCGGCGTGGCTCGTGGCGGCCCGGGCCGTCGCGGCCCCGGCAGGCCCGGCCACGGCGAAGCCCGCGACGATCGCGGCGGCGGCGGTGAACACCGGCCACCGGCGGCGCCGGCGGCCCCGGCCATCGAAGGCGTGCGTGAATACAGGTTCCATGCCTTGCTCCCTTCCGGAGGTTCCGGACAGCGGGGGGAGCCGGACGCCAGCCGGTCCCGTGCGGGGAGCGGCCGGCGTACGGCCCGGGGATGACGGCTCGAACCGGTTTTACCGTATATTCCGTCATCAAGTTCTGCAAGGTTTGAACAGTCTAAAGAAAAAATTGATCAAACCTGGTCCTGCTCGGTGGCCATCCCACCGTTCGCGCGTCCCGGCGCGCCTCGCCCCTACGGCGCGCATACGCCACCCGCGCCCACCACCCCACCTGTTCGCCTGAATGGGGGTAACCGGGTGTAGCTTTGCTGATCCAGGAGAGACCTTCACTATGGATTCGGTCGGAGAGTTACCGCCGTAGGCATTCACGCGTGAGCGGGTCACTGGCGATAGTCGGCGTAAGGAGCAGCGATGTCGTACCAGCCATATCCCACCCCGGCCCAGCAGCCCCAGGGACTGCAGCCGCATGAGCCACCCCGCTCGGTGCAGAACGCGGTCAGGTGCATGTACGCGGGCGCGGTCTTGAGCCTCATCTCCCTGATCGTCGGGCTGACCACCGTCGGCAGCATCCGCAGTGCGATCAAGAAGGCCTACCCGCACGACACGTCCAGCCAGATCCACAAGATCGAAGTGGCCGACATCGTGATCGTCGTCATCATCGCGCTCATCGGCATCGGCCTCTGGCTCTGGATGGCCCGCGCCAATCAGGCGGGCCACAGCTACGCCCGGATCCTCGGCACGGTCTTCTTCGCCATCGACACCTTGCTCATGCTGGCCAACTTCGCCCGCCCGCACGCCAGCATCGGCCTGGTCTTCAGCATCCTGGTCTGGCTGGCCGGCCTCGGCGCGACCATCTTCCTGTGGCAAAAAGACTCCGCCCCCTACTTCGCCAAAGTCCCCGTGGCCTAACCACTCAGCGCCTCCCCCCTCGGGCGCGGGCCCGGGGGGCGGAGGTCAGGTGGGGTGGCGGCGGAGTTTGACGCGGTAGGAGTAGTGCCCGGGGTCGATGTCCGGGATGGAGGCAGCGTGGGATCACTGGCGGTCGCGCTGGCCGAGTGGGCGCACGGCCTCACACCCTGCCCTGCCGACCTCGACCTGGCCGGCCGTTCGCTGCTGGACACGGTGGCCGTGGCGCTGGCCGCCCGCGATCACCCGGTGACCAGGCTGGCCGCGCAGCTGCCCGAGGGTGCCCGGTGGGCGGCCGCCGCGCACGTACTGGACTTCGACGACCTGCACATGGAGTCCACCACGCATATCAGCGCGGTCTGCGTGCCGACCGCGCTGGCCACCGGCGGCGGCGCCCGGGCCTACCTGGCCGGGGCCGGGGTGATGGCCCGGCTCGGCGTGGCCCTGGGCTGGCCGCACTATTCGGCGGGCTGGCACGCCACCTGCACGGCGGGTGCCCCGGCCAGCGCGGCCGGGGCGGCGGTCGCGCTGGGGCTGGATGTGACGCAGACCGCGGCCGCCATCGCGCTGGCGGTTCCGGCGGCGGGTGGGGTGCAGCGGGCGTTCGGCACGGACGCCAAGTCACTGCAGGTCGGTTTCGCGGTCGAGGCCGGGATCCGGGCGGCCCGGCTGGCCGCCGCGGGGGCCAGGGCCGATCCGTCCGCCCTGGACGCGTGGCTCGGCCTCGTCGGTGCCGGCACCAGCCGGGCCGAGCCGGCCGGCGGGGACCCCGGCCGGGCCGGCAGTCTGGCCGGGCCAGCTGTGCCCGGGGGGCTGGCCATCAAGATCTACCCGTGCTGCTACGCGCTGCAGCGGCCGATCAGCGCGCTGGCGGAACTGG
>Ga0070737_10005576_pt1 | contig 11964 bp, 14 predicted proteins | sample Coa_R1_10_FD_66438 | JGI IMG/M metagenome (GOLD analysis project Ga0070737, IMG submission 66438) | Surface soil microbial communities from Centralia Pennsylvania, which are recovering from an underground coalmine fire - Coalmine... | ecosystem: Environmental > Terrestrial > Soil > Unclassified... | reverse complement strand
AAGCGCAGAGCCGTGGTAAGACCCGGGCCTCCCGGGCACGCGGCGAGGAAGCGCGAAGCCCGCAAGGGCAACCCCGTGAGGGGTGCCGCGTGAGTGCTATTGCGTACTCGGCGGCAACGGATGGTGGCTGTCTGGCCCGGTTTCGGGTGCTGACGGGCCCGTCCCGGGGTGATCCCCTCGCCCAGCACAAGCCGATCACGCCACCGCCGCCCTGGAACGGGAAGGCCTGGAGCCCCCATGATGTCCAGGATCAGGGTCTGATACGGCTCCCAGGAGGCGATGGCGTCGACCCCCTCGTTCGCCGGCCGGGTTCTGAAGTAGGCATCCCCGGTGTCCCCGACCATCATCCCCACCTGCTTGCCGACGAAGGATCCCCAGTCGCCTGACCGGATGCCATTGTCGGGTCTGGCCGCGATCGCGAGCGCCTCATCCCCTTGGAGAAGGTCGTGTCCTGCGGGAAGGGCACGAAGGTGAGGATGGGGATCCCGGCGGCGATGAGCGTGGGCGTGGCGACATCGCCGATCTGCATCGTGCCGGCCTGGACCGCCTTGTTGATCTCCGCTCCAGAGTTGGACCCCTGGAATCTCGCCCTTGATGCCGCGCTTGAGGTAGCAACTCCTCTCCAGGACCACGAACTCCGGCGTGTGCGGCATGTTGTTGGCGGTGGCAAAGCTGATCTAGGCCGGGGCGATGGGGGGCTCCGCTGCTCCACCGAGGCTCTATTGTTATCATCGATTGTCGACAATCTATCGACAATGACCTCAACGGTTGGCCGAGGGGGGCTTGACGTATCCTCCGGGCTTGCGGAGGATGGGAAGGGAGTGCCTGCCAGCGAGGGCAGGAGGAGAGGCTGGTGAAAGGCCCGAGGCCGTTCCGGATGGGGGTGATCGGGACCGGCTGGATCGGGCGTCGCCGGGCTTTGACCTGTGCCTCCCACCCTCTGGTCGCCGAACTCCACCTGGCTGATGCGCGTGCCGAGGTGGTCGAGGAGGTCGCCGCGGCCACCGGCGCCACGTCCGTGGAGGTCGACTACCGACGCCTCTTGGGTCGCGTGGACGCGGTCATCGTCTCCAGTGCCCCGGAGACCACCCACTATCCCATTGCCCGGGACTGCCTTGCGGCTGGCAAGCACATCTTGCTAGAGAAGCCGATGGCGCTCAGGCTGAGCGAAGCAGACGATCTGCTCGCGCAAGCCCGTGAGTCGGGCGCCAAGCTCGCGGTGGGCTACACCCAGCGCTTCAGCCCCCGGTTCGCCTACGTGAAGGCATGCGTGGTCGAAGGACGCCTCGGCCGGCCGGTCACGGCCCTGGTCAGCCGCCACCTCACCCGGGCGTTGGGGGAGAGGATCGCCGGCCGGGGCGAGCTGGGCCCGGCCCAGATGGAGGCCACTCACGACATCGACCTGGCGCTCTGGTGGATGGAGGGGGCGAGGCCGGTGAAGGTGTACGCCCAGTCGGTGGACGGCGTCATGCGTCCCCGCCATGGGCTGCCTGACTGCACGTGGATCGTGGTCACGAACCACGACGGCACCGCCTTCACCGTTGGCGCCAACTGGAACCTCCCCCCGGAGGCTCCCGGCTTCAGCTCGGCGATGGTCGGGTTCGTAGGCACTGAGGGAGCGATCTTCATCGACGATTCCCACCGCGATCTGTTGCTCAGCACCGTGAAGGGAGGGTTGACTCGTCCCCTCTCGACCATGCCCGGCGAGCAGGTCGGTCACGTCTACCGCGGGCCCATGGAGGCCGAGACCTTGCACTTCATCGAGGCGGTGGCTCGTGACCAGCCGGTGCTGGTCACTGGCGAGCAGGCCCGGGTGGTCATGGAGGTGACGTTGGCCGCGGATCTCTCTGCTCAGCTCGGCCGCCCGGTGGAGCTGCCCCTTCCTCCCGACTGAGACGCGACGGCCGGCCTCCCGGTCGGATTCGATGGCCAACCCCGTCCACCAGCGCCTTGCAGCTCAGGACCATGGTGCCCTCAAGCACGGTCCACCTGGTGTGGGGCCATGGGCGTGGAAGGCCTCTCCTGGGCTGAGTTCGGCCGTCTCGCCCTCAAGCGTCACGTGCAGGCGACCGCTGATCACGACCATGGCTTGCTCTTGCGGGTGCTGGTGCGGGCTGGCCCTCTCCCCCTTGCGGAGGCGTCCTACCTCGATGTGCTGGCCGGTGAGCAGCTCGCCGTAGGCACGCGAGTGACGGCGTCACGTACCCCTTGGCCATAGAATCCCATCTCCTCACCTGTGCTGGGTGGGAGGAATGAACGTCCTGTCTTCCCTACTTACGCCGGTCTCTGCATGGGCCGCTAGCCGGTGCTGTCCGGGGGCTCGGCCCGCTCGACCTAAGCGGGATGCCAGAGATCCTGTGCGTGATGGGCCAGGCCACCGCTCGTTTGCCCCAGCGCACGTCTTCGCACCGCCCACCGTCGACGACCATACCCGGCTCCTGGCCCTCCTCCACGGCCCCCTCCGCCTCGCCCTCTGCCTGGTCATGGTCCTGATGTCCCTTGAGGGCTACCCGGCCAGCACCATCGCCGGGCTCAGCGACCGCCCCCTCTCGGGGCGGCCGCGGCTGGGCGGCCCCCGGCTCCAAGCGCGCATCCGACGCCGGCTGGCGATCCCCGGGCCTGGAAGGGGTCCCCATCGGAACCCCTCCCGATGGGGTGCCCTCAGCGCCGGACCCTCCTCGGCGCCATCGAGCCGGCCCGCGGGCGCCGGTCACCGCCCAGGCCACCAGCGCCGGCTTCCTCCGGCTCCCAGAGCGGGTGCTGGCCGCCTGTCCCTGCCGGCCATCGCCGTCCTCCCCGACCACGTGGCCATCCACCGCTCCCGGGTGGTCACCCGCTGGCTCGAGGAGCACCCCCAGGTCCGGCTCATCCTCGGTCCTCGCTCCTGCCCCCCACCACCCGGTGGAGCGGACCTGGGGGCGAGGAGGACGGCGTTGGCCACCACCCCGGTGGAGACCATGGCGGGGCGGGACGTCAGGTCCAGGCCTTCTTGGGGAGCGCGGCCAGGGGCAGCGGTTGCGATGCGCCTCGCCGTTCCGCTCGCCCTGGTCGCCTGAGGGATACGCGCGGAAGTTGTGGGAGACGGCTTAGCACTACAACCGTAGTTGTGACCCATGAGCGATCGTGCCCGCCGTGGAGCGCGCGACGATGGTCGTGGCCGCATCGGGTGCGCTGGCGCTTCGCCCGTCTCCACCACGACCCCACCAGACCAGGCCCCGGCGAGCGCGGGCAGCGGCAGCGCCACCACCCGCAGCCGGCGCCCCTCGGGCACCGTCAAGCCGACCAGGCACCGGCCGGCATCGATGAGGTGAGGTGCCGGTGCCGGCTCGACCAGCGCCAGACCTCGTCCTGGTCCAGCCCGCTTTCCCCCTTCGCCTCTTTGAGGCACGGCTCCGCGACCCACCGGGTCGCGGCCACCGTTGCCAGCTCCTGGAGCGAGAGCTCGGTCGGGGCCAGGGCCGGGGAGGAGGCGAGGTCGTCGGGGTCGCCGAGCGAGCGACGGGCGAGGAGGGGACCTCGTCGGAGGGGGTCCCGATGGGGCCCCCGAGGGGCCAGACCTCGGGGCCGGGGGGCCGGTCGAGAGCGAGGCCTCGAGTTCCCGGACAGCCTGGGCGGTGTCGATCCTAGCAGTTGCCATCGGCCCGTAGGTCGGCACGGATCAGTGGGCACCCGTTCCCGCACGTGAAGGAGACAAGGTCGCCGACCAAGCCGACCAAGCGGTCGAGAGGCGCCGTTCGGGGCGGGGGATCGGCATCTCGACGATCTCCTTCACCCGTCCTGGTCGGTGGGTGAGGGCCGGCGCCCGGTTGCCAAGGAAGGCAGCCTCGCCAACGCTGTGGGTCACAAGCAGGAGGCTTTTCTAGGTCTCCATGGAGATCCGCAACAGCTCTTCACTGAAGCGTGACGCGGCCTGGGCGTCGACGACAGCAAAGGCTCGTCCATCACACCACCATGGGGTCGGCGGCGAGCGACGAGCTACCGCCGCTCGTTGCTTCATGCCTCCAGATAGCTCGTGCGGGCAGCGCTCCTCGAAGCCGGTGAGCCCGGCCAGGGCGACGAAGCGCTCGACGATCGCCTCCCGTTCCGCCCCGGGCGCGCAGCGGTCTCCAGCCCATGGCCGGTGTTGCCGCACACGGTGCGCCAGGGGAGGATGGCCAGCTCCTGGAGGACGACGCCACGGTCACGGCCAGGACCTGACGGCCACGCCGTCGACCAGGACCGCCCCAACCTCGGGCTTGACAGGCCCGCGGTCAGGCTGGTCAAGGTCGACTTCCCGCAGCTGCTGAGGCCGACCGCGGTCGGGATCTCCCATCGTGGATCTCGAACGAGAGCCCGTCCAGCGCCAGTAGGTCGCGCCGGCCTATGCCTTGATAGCGATGGCGCGGACCCTCGGCCTTGACCGAGTCGCTCCCACCCACATGACCTCCATCCCCCTCGCTCCTGTCGACAAGATATCGACAATATACTTCTGGTTGTGGCTCCCAGGCGTGCTCCGCGCGGGCCGCTCCACCTTGAGATCTACCATGAGATCAAGCGCGCAGTCCTGAGTGGCGAGCTGCCACCTGGCTCCGTGCTCAGCGAAGCTGAGCTTTCTCGGCGCTGGTCGGTCAGCCGCACGCCCATCCGGGAGGCGATCCGACAGCTGGAGCTTGAGGACCTGATCACCTGGGAGCCGCGGCGCGGCGCGACCGTGACGCAGGTGACGGTTCGTGGGCTGCGCGACATGGTTGAGCTTCGCCAGGCACTGGAGGGGCTGGCAGTGCGGCTCGCGGCCGAGCGCCGTACCGATGAGGACCTGGCCGAGCTTCAGTCCATCCTCGACCGGATCGACGCGGCTCATCGTCGCGGCGACATCCCGGCCACGATCGAGCTCGACGATGCCTTCCACCGCCGCATCGCGCTCGCCTCCGGCAACCGGCTGCTGGCTGCCTCGGCCGACCGGTTGCTCGACCGGGTGCGCTTCGCGCGTTCCATGGCTCGCCGCGTCCCCGGGCGTCAGGAGGAGTTCCAGCGGGAGCACGCGGCGATCCTACGGGCCATCGCGGCGCGTGACCCCGAGGTGGCGGAGCGGGCGATGACCGAGCACGTCCAGCGCTCCAGGGTGCGCCTGATGGAGATGCTTGAGCGAGCTGACGCTGACATCCAGATCGCCCTGTGACCTGAGCGGTGTGACCCAGTCGTCACCGTGAGGGTGGCACCGATCGGCGTCTCAACTGATCCCAGGCCAGTGGCGGCCGTGGTCGGTATGGTGTCGACAAGATGACGACGAGGATCGGGTCCAGCGGGCTGCCGCGCGAGGTGATGCCCGGCCCCTTCTCGCTCGGGACTTGCGGGGAGGTCCGCTTCCAGGAGAGGTCATCCTCTCGCCCTGGAACGCCTTCCTGGTCCGAGGAGCGGAGCGCACGGTGCCGGTCGGCACCGGGGCGCCCAGCGACTGGCCCACGGTGCAAACCCAGCTCACCCGGCACTGGGCGATCGGCCGCTTGACTACGTCCTCCCCGCCCGTCCTGGGATGCCGCACATGGGGAACCTTCTCTGGCTGGTGGAGGAGCACCCCTGGGCTCAGGGTGATGGGTGATCTGCCCAATTACCATCTCTACTTCCCCGAGCACGAGCATTGGTTCGAGCACCGGGGCGCGGGGACCGAATCGGGCTGGGTGGCCGGGAGCTGGTTCTGGTCGAGGCCGCCATCCGGACCTTCCCAGCACTCTCTGGGCGTACGACACAGGCGGCCGGGCGCTCTTCGTCTTGGATGGCTTCGGCCGCTTGCACGCCCACGGAGCCGGCCAGTGCGGGCTGACGGCCGAGGAGCCGACCGTCGACCGCACCGCTTGGATCACCTACCACGCTCTCTCCTGGCCCCCCACGTCGACCCGCGCCGGTACCTGGACCCTGGATCAGCTCCTCAAGGAGTGGCCGCCTGAGGTCATCTGCCCCGCCCACGGCAGCGGGCGTGACCCAGCTCGGGACGGTGATCCCAATCATGGGACGGGACCTGATCGAGGCCCACGCGGGGACGCTGTCCCGACGATCGAGATCGTGCCCGGTGTTCGCCCATCGAACTGGGTGGAACTCGACGGTCGCGTCGGCTGGGCGCCGGCCGACCGTCGAGTGCAGGAGCCGGCTTCCGTCTACCTGGTCGACCGCGGCGGAGAGGCGTTGCCCTACGACGTCGGGCTGCCCACCGCGAGGCCATCCTGGGTGAGCTTCGCCGGGTCCTGAGGGGCCGGCGGCTGGGGATCTGGCGCTCCTGGATGGTGGAGCCGGACTCGAGCGGCAACGCCGTGGCCTGCTCGATGCCCTCCCCGTGCACTGGGTGCTGAACGCCACTCAACCGGCCCATTGCGCATGGTGACCCACCGCTGGCGAGAGTTGGGCGCTGTGAGCAACACCTCGATGGGGCGGCCGGCCTGGGGACAGCGCTTCCTTCTTGGCGAACGCAAGTTCGAGCCTGTCCAAATGGCGGTGCGGGTGATCATCACCGCTTGGCTGTACGAGCCAGCCTCACGGGTGCTGTTCACCTCCGACTTCTTCGCCCATCTCGTCTGCCCGAGCCGAGAGCTGCCGCCGGTCGTGACGGGGAGCGAGCCTGTGCCCAGAGGGGCAGAGGTCAGCGAGCATCTGAGGACGAAATGCGAGTGGCCGGCTGATGCGAACACGGAGCCGATCCGGCAACGGCTGGAGATGACCTTCATCGGGCGCGAGGCGGAGGCGATCGCGCCCGGGCACGGCTGCGCGATCGGGGGCACGGAGACGGTGCGGCGCCACGTGTAAGGTGACCTTAGAGTCCCTCCGGGGGCTGGGAGAACGGGCGCCGATGGTGCTGTGATCCAGCGGCTGGAGTAAGGGCCGTCGCTCTCGCTCTGACCCCGAGGTTGCGACTGAGGGCCGAACGAGCGGGGCGATCGGTGGGACACCGGCGTCGACGTGGTGGGCGACCGTGGTGAGGGCTAACGGGTCCAGGGGAGAGAGGCGCCGGGGCGCCAGATGACGCCCCGGCAGGACGGAAGAGAGGGAGGAGTAGGGAGTGATGTTCGATCAGAGCTGATATCCTCGCTGGCCTCTGGCCCGTGGTTTGGCCAGGACCCAGCCATGCCGTCTCACCTATCTGCCTTGAGGCGGGTGGTGGCCGGCGGGTTGTCACACCCCACACCGTAGCCGAGGGCTGGCAAAGCAGGGGTTAACAGGGCGTCCTGGCCGAGAGGCCAGCTCCGGGGTTGGGGGCATGGCTGGCCGGTCCCGGCGGCTCACGGGCCCAGCTGGGCCGCGACCGCCGGTGGCGGAGCACGGTGTGAGGAGCGCCGGCAGTGGGACCAACGGGATCAGGCTTGCCACGAGCAAAGGCGGCTCACCCGCAGAGGCGTCCCTCCTGCCACCAGTTGTCGACGGTGCAAAAGCGCCCCCACGCCCACGAAGTGGCCGAAGCTGGTCAGGCCGGCGTCTCAACTGTGGACGACGTTCGCCTGAGCGGACAGTGGCTTCCGGGTTGCGTCTCCCGTTCCGGCTTCGTACCTGGCGGTGGGCGCCGGTACCTGGTGGGGAGAGAGCGTGACGCTCGTCGGCTTCACCAGCCGGCTCGACGAGCAGCTTGCACCCCGGCGAGCGACGTCGCGCTCGAGGCATCGGAAGACCTCGGCTTTGGCCTTCCCCTCGGCGGCCCGTTTGGGCTACCTCCTCGCGCGTCGGCTGATGACCGGGCGTCCTCACCAGGACGACCCGAGACGATCCGATGCCAGGCGGCGTTGGCCTGAGACCCGACCAGGCCGGGGTTGGCGAGACTCCACCTCGCATCGAGCCTGTCGCCGCCGATCGGACCCACCCGGCGGTGACCACGAGCGCGGCCGCCACCTCCCGACCGACCCCGAGGCAGGAGCGGAGCCCGGGGACGAGGCTTCTCGTCGGCTGGTCGAGGCGGCCCTCGCGCCCCTTGATCATCTCCACCCCCGCCTCCCCGACCTCGGGGACCGCCATCGCCGCCCCGGCGTCGTTGCGGTCGGACATGCCACGACCTCGAGCGATCTCCTCATGTCGGCCCAAGGAGCTCGAGGACGGGCTGGCCATGGGCTCGCCGGTGGCGGGTCAGCCCGGCCCCGGAGCTCCTGGATCCTTCCAGCGCGAAGACCACCTGGCCCCAACGGCATGGGCCCACCCCAGGAGAGCGGCGTATCCTCGTGGCCTCGTCTCGACCTCCCTGCTGCCCAGATCACGGCCGAGCGCAGCTTGGACAGCAGCGAGGGGCGTCGGTCGGTGGGGGTCGACCCCAACGGTGACGCAAGCCGGAACCGATCCGAGATGCGGTCGTCGGCCATCCTCGGGGATGATGGATGGATGATCAGGGGCCGGGTGTATCGAACAGCACCGTGAAGGGGGCTCTTGCCAGCCTCCTCCTCAGGTCACCATTCGCCCGGCGCCGCTGCCTCTGGGCGGTGGCCAGCCCCGGAGCGACCGATCCACTCAAGGGCACGAAGCCGGTGGAGGACAGGGTCGACCCCAGGGCTGCCACCGCCGGGTGATCATCGCGGTGCACGAACGGCCCCCCTGTCACCCGGTGACCACGAGCAGGCGTGGGGGAGCCCCATGCCACCTCCTGGTCGGGAACCACGGCCTAATGCTGCAACCGTAGTTGTGACTCATGAGCGATCGTGCCCGCTCGGAGCACGCGACGACGGTCGTGGCGGCGGATCGCGACCAGCCAGGCACCGGCCGGCATCGATGAGGTGAGGTGCCGAGCACTGCTGCAGGCCGCGGAGCCGGTCGGGGTGAGCCTCGAGGTCTTCACGGGCCAGGTGCTGGGGGTCCATCCCGGGCGTGGCCATCGCGTCGTTCCTCCTTTGTGAGTGGGATCTCTAAGGGAGGACCCGGCGGCCATCGTCTCGGCGGGCTGGCCCACCCTTCCCTCGTCCACCACCTCCGTCGTGCCAGCATCGGAGGCGTTCCCAGCGGATCGCCCTCCCCCTCCCTGCCATTTGTGGCCTGAGAGGACCGTGGCCTCGCCCCCATGACGTAGGCTCTCGCCGGTCCTTGCCCACGAGGTCGAATGGGAGCCGTCTCCATGGGGGTGCTGGGATGGGATGCTCACCAGTGCCATCACCCCGTGGTGCCGTCGATGAGCGTGGCCGCAAGCGTGGTGAGCGGACGTCGGGACGACCAGCGAGGCTCCTCGGGCGCGGCTTGCCTGGGCAGAGCGGTGTGGCGGGGAGCGGTGGTGGGCAGTTGCAGGTTGCCGCCGCCGGTCGCCTCGGCGGGAGCTCGATCGGCTCGGCACGGGCGAGAGGCGGATGGCGCACGTTCGGGAGGTGGCACGCGCCAAGGGGGATCCGATCCCATCGACGCGCTCGCCGTCGCCGAGCGGACGCGGGCCATCAACCGGCAGGCACCGGCATGAGCGGGACCCGTCCTGGCCGCCCCCGGCACGGTGCCGACGGCGGCCCCAGCCCCTCAACGCCGTCGAAAGCCGCCTGGCCGACGCCGAGGGCCTGGTGACCCGGCTCACCCGTCGCGGCCGGAGCTCGGGGTCGAGAGCCCGCAGCTCGATCAGGAGATCGCTGAGCTGATCACCGTGATCCCCCGGCACGGCACCGCTGCTGGCAGGGTCGGGCGACCATCTCCGCCGGGTCGCGCTCCCCAGGCGCCCTCAAGGCCGAGCCCCTTCGGGCCCGCAACCGACGTCTCTCCGAGCCGTCTCCCGCGCCCTGCTGGCTGACACCCGCCACCCCGCATCCGACCACGTCATCCGACCAGCCGCTTGACATAGGAGCGAGCGGACGCTAGTCCAGCCGGGCGGTGGCGCTGATCAGGTGGCGTTGCTCTCAAGGTCCGGTCCATGGGGGCGGGGATAGGCGGCGAGGGACGGTACGGTGAGGGAAGCAATTCCCGGATCGGGCTGCAGCCCCCGGTTGAGATGACGACCCATGGCCTGCCGGTGCCCTCGCCGTGCGAGACCGGCAACCACTGAGCCATCACTGGATCCAGCAGATCGTCGAAGGCCCAGCGCTAGGGCCCGAGCAGGAGGACCGGGCTGGCCATCGGCATCAGGGACTCCGGCGGGCGTGAGAAGCAGATGGGCCATGGGTGAAAGCGGCCGTGCTGGCAGCACAGCTGTCATCGGCAGGGGCAACATCGTGGCCAGGGCGCTGCTAGCCGACAGGCCACGCCGAGGAAGACCGTGGCAGGTCGGGTGGGCCAGCTCCCTGCCTTCGTTCGGGAGCGCGGTGACGGGCCGCTCTTACGGTACGCCTCGCCTTTCCGGTTGCCGGGGGGTACGCGCAAAACCCTGTAGAAAGTTGCCTTAGACCTTGCGCCTGCCCCGAAGCAGTTGCCAGATCAGGTACCCGGCGGCGACGAAGTTGACATAACCAACCAGGAAGACGACCCAGAGGAGGGGATCGTCAAGGCGGCTGAGATGGTACAGCGGGCCGAAGCCGTGGATGGACGAAGTGATGATGTTGAAGAGATAGAAGCCGAAGTCGACGAGCAGGAAGCTCAGCGTCAGCGGGTAGCCAAGCGCGTTCTGCCGGACGAGAAGCAAGAAGCCAGTGAGGAACCAGGCCAGGGTCAGGGCCAGCGCCGCAGTGCCAGCCAGGTTGTACCTGGTCCCGTAGAGGTGCAGCGCGTAGGGCACCTGGGCAACATAGTTGGCGACCACACAGAGGGCTCCGATGATCAGCCCTGGTCCGATCCGCTCGGCCGGCGAGCCCAGGACCGTCCTTGAGTTCATCTTGGCCAGGGCTCGGCACGGAGATGGGGGCCAGCTGGGATGCGGCGAGGCAACCTGCCCTGATGGCCCGGGGAGAGGTGCTTGCCAGGTCGCTCGCGACGAATGGGGTCGATGGCGACCTTGGCGCCGGGCCGGGATCGCGAGCCCTGTGCGGAGTGCGGTCGAGGACCGCTGCCAGTGAACATCAAGAGAAGCATCTCACGACGGCCCAGCCGACAGCCTCTCGGTTAGCGTCCACGGACGTGGTGTGCGAGGAGAGGGTGGACCAGCCCGCGAGACGACGATGGCCACCGGGTCATCCTTCGAGATCCAACCCCAACGATCGAAGAGCTGGGGTGGTCGCCGAAAGCGGGTGATGTCGCCCAGGTCGGCGACCAGGGTGACGGCCCCGGTCAAGGACATCCCCTTGAGGATCTGGAGAGCGCCGATCAGGTAGGCCGTGGGGCTCTCGCCAGACCAGCTGCTGGGCTCGCAATGCGGCTCTGGCGCCGTGAGCCGATAGACCTCGCAGCGTGGCCCGCGACCTTTGCTACGAGGCCGGTCGCTTCATATGGTCTTGCGCGGACGTGGCCCTCCCTTCGTCTCTCTCCTCGGGCCGGAACCAGCGCTTTCGACCGTGCCGCTCGCCTGCCGCGCACCGCTGGATCACGTCCCCATGCTTCGGGCTGAGCCACCTCCGGACGCCACCCACCCGCCCCCATCCAGGTGGCACTTGGGGCCGGCGTCGTGCTCCGGCGCCGCCATCTCGATCCACTGCCCCCGGTCGATGGGTGAGGAGGCGGGCCGAGCGCCGCCAACGCCTTCCCCCAGCGGGCGATCTGTCGGGCCTCTCCTCGGCATCGCTGATGAGCTTGCCCTCCATCAGCTCGGAGGCCACCGTGCGCAGGTCGGCGTTGGCCCAGACCGGGGTCACCCACAGGTGCTGGTGGGGGCTTTTCTGAAGAGATGATCGAGGCTTTGCTACCTTCCACGCGTGCCGCGTGAGCTGCCTCTTGAGGATCGCCTCGTGCCCCTCGAGGAAGCTGCGCAGCGCCTCGGTCGGAGCTATCGCACGGTCGCTCGCCGGATCTGGCAAGGGCTGCTCCACCCCTACAAGCGACCACGGGATCGGCGCACCCACGTCGACCTCGCCGAGCTGCCCGAGGCCCTGCGCAAGGCCGGCCGGCCAGGGCCCAAGCCCCGCCCCAGGGGTCGTGATGCCGAGGATCAGTGAGTTCTACGGCGCCCTGACCGAGAACTGGCAACGC
>Ga0070737_10005575_pt1 | contig 11967 bp, 8 predicted proteins | sample Coa_R1_10_FD_66438 | JGI IMG/M metagenome (GOLD analysis project Ga0070737, IMG submission 66438) | Surface soil microbial communities from Centralia Pennsylvania, which are recovering from an underground coalmine fire - Coalmine... | ecosystem: Environmental > Terrestrial > Soil > Unclassified ... | reverse complement strand
CGAGCACGCTCAAGAGGCTGGCATAGAGCGACGGCCACAGCCCGTACCGCGCCGCCGCGACGAGCACGCCGGTCAAGAAGACGATCGAGATATTGCCGATGGCGAGGAATTGCTCGAGCGCGAGGCTGATGCCGAGCGCGATCGCGGTGATGCCGGTCGCGACGGCGAACGGCCCCCAGTCGAGCTTGCGGCGCGGCGCTTCGGCGGCGACGGTTTTCTTTTCTTCCCCGGCCCCCTCGCCGGCGATGACGTGAACGCTGATATTGCCGGCGCGCCGCACGAGGTCGTGGACGATCGAGCCGTGCAGCATTTCGAACCAGCGCGAGCGCTCGGACTTGCCGATGACGAGCTGGGTGATGTTGTTGTCCTTGGCGTAGGCGACCAGATCTTCGGCGATGCCGCGGCCGGGGATGGTCGCGGTCTTGCCGCCCAAGCGCTCGGCCAAGCGCAGCGCGTCGGCGATGCGGTCGCGCTGGGCTTCGCTGAGCCGCTGATAGCGCGTCGTCTCGACATAGATCGCGAACCACGGCGCATGCAGCCGATCGGCGAGCCGGCGCGCGTAGCGGACGAGGCTTTGCGCGCCGCGATCCTCGCTGACCGCGACCAGCACGCGCTCGCCCGCCGGCCACGGGCCGCTGATCGCATGGGCGCGCATATAGGTGAGCATCTGCTCGTCGACACGCTGCGCCGTGCGCCGCAGCGCGAGCTCGCGCAACGCCGTGAGATTGCCGGGCTGGAAATAATTTCTGAGCGCGCGCTCGGCCTCGGCCGGGACATAGACCTTGCCCTCGCGCAGCCGCTCGATCAGATCGTCGGGCGAAAGATCGACCACCTCGATATCGTCGGCGCGATCGAGGATGCCGTCGGGCACGGTCTCGCGCACGCGGATATGCGTGATCTGCGCGACGACGTCGTTGAGGCTTTCGACATGCTGGATATTGACGGTGGTGTAGACGTCGATGCCGGCGGCGAGCAGCTCTTCGACATCGAGATAGCGTTTCGGATGGCGGCTGCCGGCGACGTTGGTATGCGCCAGCTCGTCGACGAGCACCAGCGCCGGCCGGCGCTTGAGGATCGCATCGAGATCCATCTCTTCGAGCGCATGATCGCGATAGTCGAGACGGCGGCGCGGCACGGTTTCGAGCCCGGCCAGCAACGCCTCGGTCTCGGCGCGCTTATGCGTCTCGACAATGCCGATGACGATATCGACGCCCTCGGCGCGCGCGGTCTGCGCGGCTAAGAGCATCTTGTAGGTCTTGCCGACGCCGGGCGCGGCTCCGAGGAAAATCTTCAGCCGGCCATGCTGCGTGGCCTTAGCCTCTTGCAGCAGGGCGTCAGGGGATGGACGCTGGTGGCGATCCGGGTTGTCGGTATCGGGCATCGCCCTCCTACTGTAGCGCGTCCAGAGCGAGGTTCAGCTTTAGGACGTTCACCACCGGCTCGCCGAAGATACCAAGCCAGCGGCCTTCCGTGTAGCTGGCGACCAGCGCCTTTACCTTATCCTCCGAGAGGCTGCGCGCCTTGGCGACGCGCGGCACCTGGAAGGCGGCGGCGGCCGGCGAAATGTCGGGATCGAGGCCGCTCGCCGAGGCGGTGACGAGCTCGACCGGGATCGGCGTACCGGGATTCTCCTTGGCAAGGTCGCCGGCGAAACCTTTGACGCCGTCGATCAGCGCCTTATTGGTCGGGCCGAGGTTGGAGCCCGCGGAATTGTCCGCCGCATAGGGCACCGGCACGGTCTTGGTCGGGTCCTTGGGATCGGGCTCGGTGGTCGCCGAGGGCCGGCCGTGGAAATACTTCGCCGTAGTGAAGTTCTGGCCGATCAGCGCGGAGCCAATGACGGTGCCGCTCTTGTCGGTGATGAGGCTGCCATTCGCCTGATGCGGAAAGATCACCTGCGCGATGCCGGTCATGCCGAGCGGATAGATGAGGCCGGTGATGATCGTCATGAGGACGAGCATCAGGATGGCGGGCCGGATTTGTCGAGACATCTCAATTCTCCTTTGTCATTGCGAGCTTGTTTCTTATTCGTCATTCCCGCGTAAGCGACGCTTTCGCGGGGACGACGAATAGAAAAAGTGCTGCGCTCGCAATGACGTTGGCTAAATACATGGCTATGCTAGGTGGATAGCGGTCACGGCGAAATCGATGGCCTTGATGCCGATGAACGGCACGATGATGCCGCCGATGCCGTAGAGCATGAGGTTGCGGCGGAGGATCGAAGCGGCGCCAGCGGGACGATAGGCGACGCCTTTGAGGCTCAACGGGATCAGCGCGATGATGATCAGCGCGTTGAAAATGATCGCCGAAAGGATCGCGCTTTCGGGCGAATGGAGGCCCATCACATTGAGCACGGCGAGCTGCGGATAGAAGGCCGCGAACATCGCCGGGATGATGGCGAAATACTTGGCGACGTCATTCGCGATCGAGAAAGTGGTCAGCGCGCCGCGCGTCATCAGCAATTGCTTGCCGATGGCGACGATCTCGATGAGCTTGGTCGGATCGCTGTCGAGATCGACCATGTTGCCGGCCTCGCGCGCCGCCGTGGTACCGGTATTCATCGCGACGCCGACATCGGCTTGCGCCAGCGCCGGCGCGTCGTTGGTGCCATCGCCGCACATCGCGACCAGCTTGCCCAGACCTTGCTCGTCGCGGATGAGCTTCAGCTTGTCCTCGGGCTTGGCTTGCGCGAGGAAATCGTCGACGCCCGATTCCGCGGCGATCGCCGCGGCGGTCAGGGGATTGTCGCCGGTGATCATCACCGTGCGGATGCCCATCTGGCGGAGTTCGGCGAAGCGCTCGCGGATGCCGCCCTTGACGATGTCCTTCAGCTGAATGACGCCGAGAATCTTGCCGTCCTTCGCGACGGCGAGCGGCGTGCCGCCGGTTTTGGCAATGCCTTCGACGATCGGCATCAGATCGGCCGGCGGCGACGCTTTCATGCCGGCATAGGCGAGGATGGCATCGACCGCGCCTTTGCGGATTTCGTGCCCTTCGACATCGACGCCCGACATGCGCGTCTGCGCCGAGAACGGGATGAAGCGCGCGCCGAGCGGCGCCATCTCGCGGCCGCGCAGGCCGTACTTTTCTTTCGCCAGGACGACGATCGAGCGGCCTTCCGGCGTCTCGTCGCTCAAGGACGACAACTGCGCCGCATCGGCGAGGTCTTTCCCGTCGACTCCCGCCAGCGGAATGAACTCGGTCGCCTGGCGATTGCCGAGGGTGATGGTGCCGGTCTTGTCGAGCAGCAAGGTGTCGACATCGCCCGCCGCCTCGACGGCGCGGCCCGACATGGCGAGGACGTTGAAGCGCACGAGGCGGTCCATGCCGGCGATGCCGATCGCCGACAGCAGCGCGCCGATCGTCGTCGGAATGAGGGTGACGAAGAGCGCGATCAGCACCACGACCGAGACCGCGCCGCCGGCATAAGCGGCAAAGCTCGGAATCGTCACCGTCGCGAAGACGAAGATCAAGGTCATGCCGGCAAGGAGGATGTTGAGCGCGATCTCATTCGGCGTCTTCTGCCGCACCGCGCCTTCGACGAGCGCGATCATGCGATCGAGGAAGGTCGAGCCCTGCGCCGCGGTGATCCGTACCTTGAGCCAATCCGAGGTGACGCGCGTGCCGCCGGTGACCGCCGAGCGGTCGCCACCGCTTTCGCGGATGACGGGTGCGCTTTCGCCGGTGATCGCCGATTCGTCGACCGAAGCGACGCCCTCGATCACCTCGCCATCGCTCGGGATGACATCGCCGGTCTCGACCAGGACAATGTCGCCTTTCTTGAGGGCGGCGGCCGCTACCTGCTCGAACTTCGCGGCGCGTTCGTTCGCGAGCAGCTTCGCCACCGTCTCGGTGCGCATGCGGCGGAGCGCGTCGGCCTGCGCCTTGCCGCGGCCTTCGGCGACCGCTTCGGCGAAATTGGCGAACAGCACGGTGAACCAAAGCCACAGCGTTATTTGTCCCGAGAACAACGCGTTGGTTCCGACCACCGTGCCGGTGCCGAAGATGAGATCGCGGATGAAGAAGATCGTCGTCAGCACCGAGACTATCTCGACGCAGAACATCACCGGGTTCTTGACCAGGGTGCGCGGATCGAGCTTCACGAGAGAGGCTTTGATCGCGGGCACGATGAGCTTGCTCTCGAAGAGCGAGAGCGGCTGCATCTGGCGCTTGTAAAGACCGGTGTGGACCGAAGGAGAGGTGAGACTCATGTCAGGACGTCCTGCCAGCCGCAATCAAGGTGAAGAAGCGAAGAGCGTGCCGTGATTCATCGCCACCTGCTCCACGATCGGCCCCAACGAGACCGCCGGGAAGTAGGTGAGGCCGCCGAAGATCAAGACCACGCCGACGAGCAGGCCGACGAAGAGCGGCCCGGTCGTCGGGAAAGTGCCGGCCGAGGCGGCGACCAGCTTCTTCTTCGCCAAGGAGCCCGCGACCGCGAGCAGCGGCACGACGAAAATGAACCGGCCGATGATCATCGCGACAGCGAGGGTCGTGTTATAGAAAAGCGTGTTCGCCGAGATGCCGGCAAAGGCGCTGCCGTTGTTCCCCGTCGCCTCGGTATAGGCGTAGAGGATCTCGGAAAACCCGTGCGGCCCGGGATTGTCGACGCCGGCGAGCCCTGCCGGCAGCACCGTCGCGAGCGCCGTCCAGCCGAGGATCGAGAGCGGCAACGACAAGAGCGCGAGGATGGTCATCTTCACATCCTTGCCCTCGAGCTTCTTGCCGAGATATTCAGGCGTCCGTCCCACCATCAGCCCGGCGACGAACATCGCGACGATCGCGAAGGCGAGCATGCCGTAAAGCCCCGAGCCGACGCCGCCGAAGATGATCTCGCCGAGCTGCATGTCGACCATCGGCACGGCGCCGCCCAGCGGCGTGTAGCTGTCATGCATGGAATTGACGCAGCCGCACGACGTGTCGGTGGTCGCGGTCGCATAGAGCGCCGAATCGGCGATGCCGAACCGCGCCTCCTTGCCTTCCATATTGCCGCCGGGCTGCAACGCACTGGCGGTCTGGTCGACGTTGAACTGCGCGAATTGCGGATTGCCCTTGGCCTCGGCCCAGTAAACCGTCGAGACGCCGACAAGAAAGAGAATCCCCATCGCCGCGAAGATCGCCCAGCCCTGCCGCTCGTTCTTGACCATGCGGCCGAGCACGTTGGTGAACGCCGCGCCGATCGCGAAAATCTCGAGGAGCTGGATGAAATTGGTCAGCGCGGTCGGGTTCTCGAACGGATGCGCCGAGTTCGCGTTGAGAAAGCCGCCGCCATTGGTGCCGAGGATCTTGATCGCTTCCTGCGAGGCGATCGGTCCCACCGCGAGCGACTGCTTGGCGCCTTCGAGGGTCGTGACTCCGACATAGGGCTCGAAGGTTTGCGGCACGCCCTGCCAGATAAAGACAAGCCCGATGACGATCGACAGCGGCAACAGGACGTAAAGCGTGGCGCGCGTCAGATCGACCCAGAAATTGCCGATCGTGTTGGCCTCGCGCCGCGCGAAGCCGCGGACGACGGCGATGGCGAGCGCCATGCCGGCCGCCGCCGAGACGAAATTATGGACGGCGAGCCCGGCCATCTGCGTCAGATAGCTCATCGTCGTTTCGGGGACGTAGGACTGCCAGTTGGTGTTGGTGAGGAAGCTGACCGCCGTGTTGAAGGCGGAGCTCTGCTCGACCGCGCCCCGGCCTTGGGGATTGAACGGCAAATATTGTTGCAGCCGCTGCAGTGCGTAGAGCGTGACGAAGCCGACAATGCTGAAAAACAGCAGCGCGACGCCGTAGGTCAGCCAGTGCTGCTCTTCGCTCTCCTCGACGCCGCAGCACCAATAGATGCCGCGCTCCACGGGACGCAGGATCGGATGCAGGAAGGTGCGCTCGCCGTTGAAGACGCGCGTCATATAGCCGCCGAAGGGCTTGGTGATGGCGATGATCGCGATCGCGAAGACCGCGATCTGCAGCCAGCCGTTGAAGGTCATGGGATGCTCCGAGAACGCGCGGGTTAGAACCGCTCGGGATTGACGAGCGCGTAGATGAGATATGCCGTGATGACGACGCTCACGATCGCGCCGAGGATGTAATCGAAGATCATCGCCTTCTCCTCACAGGCGATCGCAAGCGACGAGATAGAGCACGCAAAGAGCGAGGAAACCCGCGCCTCCGGCGAGCAGAATTGTATCGAGCATAATGTGTACTCCCCGGCGTCAGCCATACAGCGCGCCAACCGCCGCCGTGATCAGCAGGATCACCGCGGCGAAGCCGATGACCGTCAGCGCCAGTTCCGTCAGCGTGTCCTTGAGCGACAGCGAGGTCGCGGCGTCTTCGCGCGCCGTCTCGCCGCCGGAAGCGCTGCGATTTGGAAGCGGCCAGCGGTAGTGACGATCATCGTCGCGAAAGACCATGGAACCCGAGGCTCCTCGTCCCGTCCTGCGGCGCGCAACCGCATGGCCGAGAAAAGGCCCTTTCCGCGTTAAAGATCGAGAGGGTTCGCCGCGGCGAAAAATAGTTTTCCCATAGCAAAACGCGGCTTTAACCGCCGCTTACCGGCCGACATATGCCGACATATATGGAATTTATATTTTTCTCGTGGCCGACCCACATCGAATTTTTATGTGCGGCAAAGGATCGTCCTGTCGGCTAGCGAAGCCGTAAGGACTTCCCACTTAGGCTGAAGGCGGCGCGCGCAAGTGATCGCGCCATTTCGTCCGCGAAGAAATTCATGAGCAGCGTCACAACGCAGCCTCGGGCTGACACCGTTACCGCCGGGGCGGAGCCGCGCGGCGGCACCGCGCTGCACCGCCTCGCCCTCGGCGCGCTCGGCGTCGTCTTCGGCGATATCGGCACCTCGCCGCTCTACACGGCTAAGCAATGCTTCAACGCCCTCGGCGGCGCGACGCCAACGGCGATCTATGGCGTGCTGTCGCTCATCGCCTGGGCGCTGATGGTGGTGGTGACGCTGAAATACGTCTGCGTGATCATGCGCGCCGACAATCGCGGCGAAGGCGGCATCCTGGCGCTGACGGCGCTGGCCTTGCGCAGCGCCGCTTCCGGCACCCGCATGCATTGCTGGATCCTCGCCGCCGGGCTCCTCGGCGCCGCGCTCTTTTACGGCGACGGCGTGATCACGCCGGCCATCTCGGTGCTTTCCGCCATCGAAGGCCTCGATGTCGCGACGCCGCTCTTCGACCCTTACGTCATCCCCCTCACCCTCGCGATCCTCTTGGGTCTTTTCCTCGTGCAATATCGCGGCACGGCGCGGGTCGGCGGCTGCTTCGGACCGGTGATGATCGTCTGGTTCTCGATCATCGGTCTTTTGGGCGCGGCCGAGATCGCGAAGCGCCCCGATATCCTTCTCGCGCTCAACCCCTATTACGCGGCGCGGCTCTTGATGCTCGAGCCCGCCAAGGGCATGGCGCTGCTCGGCGCGGTGGTGCTTTGCGTGACCGGGGTCGAGGCGCTTTACGCCGATATGGGTCATTTCGGCAAACGCTCGATCCGCTTTGTCTGGCTCGGCTTCGTCTTTCCGGCGCTGCTGCTCAATTATTTCGGCCAGGGCGCGCTGCTGCTGCACAATCCCGAGCTGCGCGACAATCCGTTCTATCACCTCGTCCCCGATTGGGGATTGCTGCCGATGGTGGTGCTCGCCTCGGCGGCGACGGTGATCGCCTCGCAAGCCGTGATCTCGGGCGCGTTTTCGATGACGCGCCAGGCGGTGCTGCTCGGCTATCTGCCGCGCTTCGAGGTGCGCCACACCTCGGAGCACGAGATCGGCCAGATCTACGTGCCGAAGATCAACCTCTTCCTCCTGGTCGCGGTTGCCGCGCTGGTGATCGGCTTCCGCACCTCGGACAATCTCGGAACCGCTTACGGCATCGCCGTCACCGGCACGATGTCGTTGACGACCTTGCTTGCCCTCATCCACGCGATCGCGATCGTGCGCTGGAATCGCCTCGTTGCGGTGCTGGTCTTCGGCCTGTTCCTCTGCGTCGATATCGCCTTCTTTGGCGCGAACCTCCTGAAGATCGAGGAAGGCGGCTGGTTCCCGCTCGCGGTCGCGAGCGCGATCTTCGCCACCATGATCACCTGGCTGCGCGGCCGCGAGGCGCTCTTGGCCAAGCGCTGGCGCGACGCGCTGCCGCTCGACACTTTCCTCGCGACGTTGCGGCCCGACCGGCCGCTGCGCGTTCCCGGCACGGCCGTCTTCATGGTGTCGAACGACCGCATCGTGCCGGCGCCGCTCTTGCACACCCTCAAGCACAACAAGGTGCTGCATGAGCGTGTCGTGCTGATGAAGATCGATGTCGAGGACATTCCTCACGTCGCGGACGAGCAGCGCATCGCGATCCACGATCTCGGCCACAACTTCCATACCGTGACGGTGCGCTACGGCTTCATGGACGAGCCCAACCTGCCGCGCGCGCTGGCGCAGCTGCGGCGGATGCAGTTCCGCTTCAACCTGCTCGAGACCTCGTTCTTCATCGGCCGCGAGAAGGTAGTCGTCGCCGCCGGCGGCACGCGCGGCATCCGGCGCTGGCGCAAGCGGCTTTTCATCTTCTTGCAGCGCTCGATGCCGAGCGCGACCGAGTATTTCCGCATCCCGAGCAACCGCGTCGTCGAGCTCGGCGGCCAGATCGAGATCTGACGGAATTCCCCGCGCGCTTTTTGGCTCACCCGCGGTACTTGTCCTCGAGGGAACGCGGAGCGAGGATGGCTGAAGTGCGATTATTTCGAAGGGGGGACCGCATGCGCCGAGAGCCGCAACGTGAGAAGCAGAGACGAGAGAGCGGCCGCGCCGCTTCCATGCCGATCCTCGGCCGCCGCACCGTGCTCGCGGCGATCGCTGCCACCGCCGTCGCGGCAAAGGCGCGCGCCGCCGACGCGCCGGTGCGCATCGGGCAGTCGCTCTCGCTCACCGGCCCGTTGGCGCAGACCGGCCTCATTCACCAGATCGTCGGCGAGATCGCGGTGGCGCGGATCAACGCCAAGGGCGGCTTCCTCGGCCGGCCGGTCGAATACGTTTTGCTGGACGACCAGTCGAAGCCCGACGTCACGCGCACGCTCTACGAGCGCCTGGTCACCAGCGAGAAAGTCGACCTGATCCTCGGCCCCTACGGCACGGCGGCGATCCTCGCGGCCATGGCCGTCGCCCAGCGCTACCACAAGCTGTTCATCCAGAGCAGCCTCGGCCAGCTCGATCTCGCGACCTACGACATGCATTTTGCCGCAACAACCGGCTCCTATGACAGCGAAGTCGCTTTCGCCGAAAAGGTGCTCGCTCTCTATGCCAGCGCCGGCCATCAGCCCGTGAAGACGATCGTCATCGCGACCAGCAAATTCCCGTCGGCACAACGCATGGCGCAGGGCATGCAGGCGGTGGCGGCGAAGGCGGGCGTCACAATCAAGGAAACGCTCGACTACGAATTCGGCGCGCAGGATTTCGGCGCGATCGCCGCGCGGGTAAAGGATGCCGACCCGGACTTGTTGTGGGTCGGCGCTCTCGGCGTCGAGGGCAATCTTCTGCTAACGGCCCTGAGCCAGATCCAGTATCGGCCGCGGCGTCACTTCTATCTTTTCCCGTCGTCTGGACCGATGGCCACCCTGCCGGCGGCCGAAGACGCCACCTCGCTCACGAATTTCGAGGACGTGGCGCCCTTCACCTCCAACCCCGAAGGCGCGGCCCTTGCCGACGCATTCCGCGCGGCGGCCGAGAAAGCGAAGCTGCCCTACCCCCATGCCGATTCGCAAGCGGGCTACGAATACGCCGGCTGGCAAATCCTCGCTGCGGCCGTCGCGGCGACGCATTCGCTCGACGATAAGGTGCTCGCGACCTGGCTCGACACGGCGACGGTCGACACCGTGGTCGGACGCCGCGATTTTCGCGGCAAGAATCACACGAGCAGCGTCGATTTGACGATGCTGCGCCAGCTTCAAGGCGGCAAATGGGTCGCGGTCTGGCCGCCGGATCAGATGACGCCCGGCGTCAAGCTGATCGCGCCCTGATACGCAGGCCGGGCAATGCGGACGTTGCGCTTTCCGGATGGCGGCACGATCCCGGTGCTCGGCCTCGGCACCTGGCAGATGGGCGAGCGCAAGAATCTCGCGGCGGCCGAGATCGCGGCCTTGAAGCTCGGCATCGATCTCGGTTTCACCCTTATCGACACTGCCGAAATGTACGGCCATGGACGCGCCGAAGAACTGGTGCGCGAGGCGATGGGCGGCCGGCGCGACGCCCTGTTCCTCGTCTCGAAGGTGCTGCCGCAGAATGCGAGCCGGGCCGGCACGGTGAAGGCGTGCGAGGCAAGTCTCAAACGCCTCGGCACCGACCGGCTCGATCTTTATCTGCTCCATTGGCAAGGCAGCCATCCGCTCGACGGCACGATCGAAGCCTTCGAGCAATTGCGGGCGGCCGGCAAGATCTTGCGCTGGGGCGTCTCCAATTTCGACATGGCCGAGATGGCGGCGCTCGAGGGCAGCGCCGTCGCCAGTAACCAAGTGCTCTACAATCTCGTCCGCCGCGGCATCGAGTTCGATCTTCTGCCGTGGTGCCGCGCGAAGGGCATTCCGGTCATGGCCTATTCGCCGATCGAACAAGGCCGCATTCTCGGCAACCGCACGCTCATCGCGCTCGCCAAGGCACGCGGCTGCAGCGCGGCGCAGATCGCCCTCGCCTGGGTGCTGTCGCGCGAGGGCGTCGTGACGATCCCCAAAGCGACCGCACCCGAGCATGTACGCGAGAACCGCGCTGCACTCGATATCGCCTTGAGCAAGGAAGAACTCGCGGCGCTCGATCAGGCCTTTCCGCCGCCGAAGAAGGCGCAGCCGCTGGCGATGCTTTAAAAAGGGTATGCGCCAGCAGCACGGGCCCGCCCCAAAAACGGCGGAATTCAGCCCTTGTCGCGGCCTTCTGTCTGGCGTTTAATATCCGCTGAAACGCATCGATAAAAACGCTTAGGGGATTGGCCCGATGCTGGTTTCGCCGTTACTGCGCCATATCATCAGGCGCGGCACTCTGCGCGTGATCGATTCCGACGGCACGCTGCATTCGTTTGCCGGCGCCGAACCGTGGCAGACCGTCACCATCCGCTTTCATGATCGCGCCGTCGCGCGCGACCTCCTGCTCAACGGCCCCTTGAAGCTCGGCGAGACTTTCATGGATGGCCGGCTGACGGTCGAGGATGGCAGTATTTACGACCTCCTCGCTCTCATCGGCTGCAACCTTGCCTTGGCGCCGCCGCATCCGATCATGAAGATCGGCGACATCCTCGGCCGGTGGCTGCGCGTCTTCCAGCAATACAATCCGCTTTGGAAATCACGCCAGAACGTCGCCCATCACTACGACCTATCGGACACACTCTATAACCTCTTCCTCGACACTGACCGGCAATATTCCTGCGCCTATTTCCACGATCCCGCCGATCCGCTCGAAGAGGCGCAAGCCAATAAAAAACGCCACCTGGCCGCGAAGCTCCGCCTCGAGCCCGGACAGAAGGTGCTCGATATCGGCTGTGGCTGGGGCGGGCTCGCGCTCTACCTCGCGCAGGAAGCCGGGGTCGAAGTGACCGGCATCACCCTTTCCGTCGAGCAGCTCCGCGTCGCCGAGCGCCGCGCCGCCGCCAGCGGCCTCGCCGACCGCGTCAAATTCGAGCTCATCGATTATCGCGAGCTCGCCGGCCGCCGCTTCGACCGCATCGTCTCGGTCGGCATGTTCGAGCATGTCGGCGTCGTCCACTACCCGGCTTTCTTCGCCAAGATCAAAGAGCTGCTAGCCGACAACGGCATCGCGCTCATCCATTCGATCGGCCGAGCCGACGGGCCGGGCCATACCAATGCCTGGATCCGCAAATACATCTTCCCCGGCGGCTATTCGCCGGCGATCTCGGAGGTCGTGCCGGTGGTCGAGAAGGCAGGCATGTGGATCACAGATATCGAGGTTCTGCGGCTGCACTACGCCGAGACCTTGAAGAACTGGCG
>Ga0070737_10005574_pt1 | contig 11969 bp, 8 predicted proteins | sample Coa_R1_10_FD_66438 | JGI IMG/M metagenome (GOLD analysis project Ga0070737, IMG submission 66438) | Surface soil microbial communities from Centralia Pennsylvania, which are recovering from an underground coalmine fire - Coalmine... | ecosystem: Environmental > Terrestrial > Soil > Unclassified ... | reverse complement strand
GCCATCACTTCGCCGCTGTGCGCGGCAAAGTTCGAGCGCTCTCCGATCTCCTGTAACACAATGACAGCCGGCTTTGGTGAGCGGAACGCGGCCTCAAAAAGTTCGATGAAGGTTTCCTCCTCCTTCCTGCCAGTTTGGCTCACCGTCTCCACCTGCGCGGTGACAGCGTAACCGCACATACGACCTAGTTCGGGATAAAGGCAGCGAATTTCCAGCGGCGCGAAACCTTCCTCTTTGGGGCGAAGCTTCAGCAATTCAATCGCATTTGAAATTGTCGGCGTGTCGATACCCCGCAGAGATTCAACCCACGAGAGGGTTGGCAGAACTTCTTTCATTGATCACTCCTTTCTGTTGTCATAAAACTTCCCTCCTGAAGGATTGGAATCCAAACAGAGCTTCTCCATAATAAAATATAAAATTGTAAATATAAAGCATTTATTTTCATAAAATATGTTATATGAAATAAAATCGGCATGGATCTCGCTGGAGATAAAAAGATGGGGGGAATGAAATCTGGAATCTGAAATTTGGCGTTGGTTGCGGTTCTGCCTCGCTGTGCGCCCCGGTGGCTATTTACCACAGAGGTCACAGAGCGCGCAGAGCCGCAACCCGAGTGGCACGGCCGTCTCGGCCGTGGGCACGGGCGGGACGCCCGTGCCACTCAATGAAAATTTGTGCAAGCCGCAAACATTTTAACCACTAGTAGTACAGAGTGCGCGGAGGAAACACACAAATGCTTGCTTCTTGCAATCGAGGCCCTTTCTTTACTTTTGCGGTCCTCGACAGATGGACGGGAATTACTTCGGCGACGGCGCACTTTCGTGTATAGTGGCGGTGTTTTTCTTTTTGCGCGCCCCTTATGAGGAACCTGAGGGGGGAATAACTTTATGGAATCGAAAACCGCCAGCGCGGGCCATTTTCGCTGGGTCCTGGTGGTCTGGATCGCGGTGATTGGCGCGATCAGCTATCTGGATCGGGTCAACATCTCGATTGCGGGCCACACCATTACCCAGGAATTTCATTTGAGCAACCCGCAACTGGGACTGGTTTTCAGCGCCTTCACCATCGGTTACATGCTTTTCCAGATTCCGGGCGGATGGTTAGCGGACCGCTACGGCCCGCGCAAGGCGCTGACGCTGGGCGCCCTCTGGTGGGCGGTGTTTACCAGCCTTACGGCGTCCGTGCCGGAAGGAATCGCCGCAGCGCTGATAGCCTTCTGGTCAGTAAGATTCCTGCTGGGGGTCGGGGAATCTGTGATGTACCCCAGTTCGAATCGCTGGCTGGCCAACTGGATTCCCACGGCAGAACGCGGGCTTGCGAACGGCATCATCTTTGCCGGCGTTGGAGCCGGAGCCGCGTTCACCCCTCCCATCATCGCCACCGTCATGCTGCGCTACGGCTGGCGCGCGTCGTTCCACGTCTGCGCGTTGCTCGGAATCATCGGCGGGATCATCTGGTTGCTGCTGGCGCGCAACCGTCCGGATCAGCACCCCTGGGTGAACAAGGCCGAAATCGATTTCATAGCGACAGGCATTGAAAACCGCAGTGTCTCGAATGCCCAGCCTCTGCCCTGGTCGGTGTTGTTTGGCAGCAAGGATGTCTGGGGGCTGACGTTCAGCTATTTCTGTTACGGCTACACGGCTTACATTTTCTTTACGTGGTTCTTCATTTACCTGACGACGGTGCGAGGCCTCAATCTGAAGACGGGTTCCTACTATACCATGCTGCCGTTTATCGCCATGGCCGCATGCTCGGCGCTGGGCGGTCTGCTGAGCGATGCCGTCAGCCGAAGGCTGGGACGCCGTTGGGGGCGGTGCGGAGTGGGCGTGCTGGGTCTCGGGGCGGCGTCGGTCTTTGTCGCTCTCGGTTCCCTGGCGCACAGCGCTTCGACCGCCAGCATCATCCTGGCGGGCGGCGCAGGAGCGCTTTATATCTCCCAAAGCTCCTATTGGTCGCTCTCGGCAGACCTGGGCGGAAGCTCATCGGGTTCGCTTTCAGGCATGATGAATATGGGAGCGCAGTGCGGCAGCGCAATCACCGCGGTGCTCACGCCGGAGATTGCGGTTCATCTGGGATGGGCCGCATCATTTCTTGTGGCTGCCGGTTTCTGCGTTCTGGGCGCATTGGCCTGGCTGATTGTGAATCCCAACCAGACGCTGGCTCCCAAGGAACAGCTATCCGGCAGCGCCTGATCAGGTTATCGAAAAACTTTTGCAGCCTGTCATTCCGAGGTGACGATGGAATACCGCAAGCTGAAGCATACAGACCTTGAAGTTTCCCGCATTTCTTTTGGAACCATGACGTTTGGCTCGCAGACGGATGCGGCTATGGCCCAGCGCATGGTAGACCGCTGCCTGGATGCCGGAATCAATTTTTTCGACACCGCCAACGTCTATAACAAGGGGAAGGCTGAAAGCATTCTCGGCCAGGCGCTTGCGGGCAAGCGGCAAAAGGTGGCGCTGGCCACAAAGGTTCGAGGCAAAATGGGCGACGGGCCGGACGAAAGCGGCCTTTCCAAGGCTGCGATTCACAAAGCCATCGACGCCAGCCTCGAGCGGCTGGGAACGGACTACATAGACCTCTACTATCTTCATCAGCCGGACTATGACGTGCCCATTGAAGAAACCCTGTCAGCGATGGACGAACTGGTGCGCGCCGGGAAGGTGCGTTATCTCGCCGTCTCAAATTATGCGGCGTGGCAGGTGGCCGAAATCTTCTGCATTTCCGAAAAGAAGGGTTATCAACCGCCTCGTGTCTCGCAGCCCATGTACAATCTGCTCGCTCGCGGCATCGAGGAGGAATACCTTCCTTTCTGCAAGCGCTTTGAAGTGGCCGTCGTACCTTACAATCCGCTGGCCGGCGGCCTGCTGACGGGGAAATACAATCAGGATCGCAACCCCAAAGCCGGAGGGCGATTCGATAACAACGCCCTGTATCAGGGCCGCTACTGGCACGAAGACTACTTCGCCGCTGTGGACGAACTCTCGGCCATCGCGCGGGACGCTGGAAAGACGCTGGTTGAGCTTTCCCTCACATGGCTTCTCAGCCAGCCGCAGGTGGATTCCGTCATTCTTGGCGCGTCGCGCGCGGAACAGCTTGAAGAAAATCTGCGGGCCTGCGAAGGCTCACGGCTCGACGAGCCGACGCTTGCGCGCTGCGACGCCGTTTGGAAGCGCCTGCGCGGCATCACGCCCAAATACAACCGCTAACGGTCTGCCCATTCCTTCTGCCCTCTCCCGTTGGGGAGCAGGAGAGGGGCGGCAATCGCCATAACGCTTACCACGCGTGATACAGTCGGTTTGCCATGAAAACATCCTATAACTGGATCGCCGGTCAAAGCGTGGAGCGGCTTGCAGCCTTAAGCGACGGGATTTTTGCCGTGGCCATGACGCTGCTGGTCCTGGACCTCCACGTACCCGTGGCGTCGGCAATTCACAGCGAGCACGAGCTTTGGGGCGCGCTCGCAGCGCTCGCTCCGCGATTGGCCATGTATTTGATGAGCTTCCTGACACTCGGAATTTTCTGGGTGGGACAGCAGACACAACTCAACCATCTCGCCCGCTCGGACCGCGATCTGACGTGGATTCACATCGCCTTCCTGTTTGCGGTCACGATGACGCCGTTTTCGACCATGTTGCTGGCCGAATATCCGCATTACCGCGTGGCGCTGCTGGCTTATTGGTTCAATATTCTGCTGCTGGGGGCGGTGCTTTATGGCAGTTGGGGATGCGCCATCCGGAAGGGTTTATTGAAGGATGATATCCCGGCGGAAACTCACGCCGCCATTTGCCGACGGATCAAGATTGCGCAATCACTTTATGCGCTGGGCGCTTTGCTCTGCATCATCAGCACCTATTGGAGCATCGCGCTCATTCTGCTTGTCCAGCTCAACTACGCGATTGCGCCCCGGATTCCGCGCCGCCGGTGAACGGCGGCCTTATTGGGCTAATGCGCTGACTGCCGAGCCGGTTGATACAGCCGTCAGGGCTCTTCCCGCAAGCACATTCGCTCGGCTGTTGACCAGGGCGGCTTCCTCTTCTCGGAAAAACACCAGCTTGGAAGTCATCTGGTCAAAATCAATGGTCACCAGGTCGCCGGTCTGGATTTGGTAGGTGGCGATCAGGTTTGACAAAGGAAAGACCACGTGGCGTTCGATGGCCCGCTTTAAATGTCGAGCCCCAAATTTCGCATCCGTCCCCTCTTCCAGCAGGAAGTTGCGAGCGGCCTCAGTGCACTGAAAGACAAACTGCTTTTCCCGCGCCGAACGCATGATTCGATCCTGCACCCGCTCAAGCTCAATATCCAGAATCTTTTCCAGATGCTCGCGCTGAAGGTTGCGGAAAACGATGATTTTGTCAATCCGGTTCATGAATTCAGGCGTGAACTTCCGCCGCGCGGCCTCCGAGGCCGTGCGATAGATGCGCTGATCCAACTCTGAATCGAGTTCCTTCTGCGCGCCGGTAAAGCCCAGCCCCCCTTCCATCAGCTTGGTGATCTCATGCGAACCGAGGTTCGAGGTCATGAAGATCATGCACCGCGAGAAGTCCACTCGTTGATTGTCGCCCAGCGTGAGGGTCGCCTTATCGAGGATTCCCAGCAGAAGTTGCCACAAAGAATCGCTTGCTTTTTCAATCTCATCGAACAACACGAGCGAGAGCTTGTGCATTTCGGTATGGAATTGATCAAGCGACTCCTGGGTGATCAAAGGGTGCGTCTCACGATGGCCCAGGTATCCGGGAGGCGATCCGATGAGCTTTGAGATTTCGTGGCTGTGCTGGAACTCCGCGCAGTCAATCTTGAGGACGGCTCGTTCATTTCCCAGCAACGTTTCGGCGGCAGCTTCCACCAAGCGGGTCTTGCCCGAGCCGGTGGGACCCAAAAGAAGCAAATTCGAGAGCGGCCTGCCTGGGGCCGAAAATCCAGCGCGGAAAACCTGGTAGACGCGAGCCAGTTGGCGCACGGCGCGATCCTGGCCCACCACCTTGCGGCGAAGGCTCTCTTCAAAACTTAGAACCTCAGAACTTCGCCGATTGGGATCCAATATCAGTCTCATGTTGCCGCCTTTCCCCTCCTGATTTATCCCTCGTCATTCTGACTTCAAAAACTATTAGGCAAATCGGATGCCACACCTGCCGCCAGCGGGCATTCTGACCGACAACTTAGACATCTCTCAGCAAACAAAGCGCTTAGCGCGGGGTTTTCCAGACCTCGCGCGCAAGTGAGGGTATAGTGTGTTTCAAATTGGGAACACCGTGAGTAAACTTAGGAATTCTTAGGGATTTCTAAGAGTTGGTTTGACGACGGAATTGACGCAATCGAAGGCGATCCCACATGAACAGGATGCTCTCGAAGGTCTTCACGAAGAGGCGCGCGACGCAGTACGCTGCCATTTTGAGGAAGGCCAGCAGCCGAAGGTCATCATTCAAAGTTCAAAAGTCTAACGATCTCCCCAATTCAGGCGGAAGCCGATGCGGGCGAGGATTGGAGGGCCTAATTCCGTGTAGGGTACGCGAGCCACTTCATAGCGCTGGTCCGTCAGATTCTCCAGGGCGCCGTAAATCTCCGCGCGGTTTCTGATGGGATGAGAGATAAAAGCGTCCAAAGTAAACGCTCGGCCCAGCGGGAACTGGTTCAAGTCATCGTCATATTGGATGCCGGTGTAGCGTCCCTGAAGAGCCAGCGTCAGCAGCCGGGACCTGGTATAGCGCGCCTGGAAAGTGAAAACATTCTGCGGCACCTGGGGAATCGTCAATCCCTGGAGAGCCGTGTTGGCAGGGAAACTCAGCACCGTGGCATCCACAAACTGGTAACCGCCTGAAAAGACCAGGCCGGGCCTGACCTCGGTTTCGGCTTCAACCTCGAACCCTCGCGAGCGGGTGCTGCCCAGATTCTGGCGCTGCCTTGTAATCAGATTGGGCGTAACCGCGAGGGTGACATTCGCAATCGGCTGCCTGATTTCATTCCAGAAGAGCGAAGCATGCACCCGGAAGCGATCCCTCACTGGCCTCCAGGCAGCGCCAACTTCCGCTCCTGTAAGGTGTTCCGCGCCCAGCGCGCTGTTGGCGAGCGTCAACACGTTGCCCACGCGGAAAGGGCGATAGAGTTCGTTGAGTGTGGGCGCTCGAAAAGCTTTGTAAGCAGAAGCGTAAACTGAGGTGGTGGAAGTGATCTGGTAGAGCGCCGAAAGGTGTGGGCTGAAAGCATTGGCTGAGCGGGCAGGGAAGTTGATGACACTGACAGGCGCGGGCGAGGCAAGGGGTCGGGTGGTGGAGAGCGCGTCAAAATTCCGCCAACTGTCAAACCGGCCGCTGGCCGTCAGAATCCAGTGGGAGGTCAGGCGAATGATATCTTCCGCAAAGACGCCGCGGATGTCCTGTCTTCCCCCTGATCCCACCGCTGAGTTCACCGCGCCGGCAAGGTAGTGCAATTCATTGCTGGCGCCTCGCACCTCGGTTCCTTCGATGCCCGCCACCCACGTCTGCCGCAGCCCCCAGGGGCGCGTCCACTGGGCGGAATAGCCTGCTTCCTGGGCGGGGACCCGCTGAAGGATCGTCAATGTCTCGCTTGTGTGGGCAGGGGCGATGGATGAGAAAGTTTGGTCATAGACCTGCGCTTCGCCGTAACCCCTGACCGTGAACGATCCCCATTGCGCCGTCTGCCAATCCAGGCCGGCAGTCAGCCCGCGAAGATGGGTGCGGTTGGTTTGAAGCGGCGTTCCGTTCTTGCGCGCTTCGCCGAAAACAGTCCCGCCCACGAAAGCGCGGGCATGATCAGAGATTTGACGGTCGAGAGTGAGATCGAGGTCTGTGTGGCTCGATCCGGCGGCGGTGTCGACGGGGCCGCGTGCGTCCCCGGGCACCAGCACGTATCCGTCCGTATTGAAAGCCTCAGCTTCGATTTGCGCTCCCCAACGTCGCCAGGTCGTATTCGACCAGAGCGAGGCGTCTGGCGTGTCTTCGTTGCCGTAAGAGGCATCCAGAGAGGCTTCAGAATGACTTGCTCTTCGCGTCAGAATGTTGATCACGCCGCCCATGGCGTCGCTGCCGTAAAGATCGGAGACTCCGCCCTCTGCGATCTCAATCCGGTCAACTGCCGCCCGTGGAACACGATCCCAATAAACCCAGCCTCCGAACGGATCGTTCAATGGAAAGCCGTTTTCAAGCACTAGCGCCCGGCTGGCGCCGCTGGCTCCTACGCCCCGCAATGAAACGCCTTGAGTTGTTGGATTTGCCACGCGGCTGCCCGTGCGGCGGAAGAGCGTGAACCCGGGAATCTGCCTCAGCGTGTCATCCAGCGTGAGCGCCGCGGTCGAGTCTAATTTGCTGCCGGAAAGCACCTGCACGCTTCCGGCGGTCTGGCTGACAAGCGTTTGAGTGCGAGTCGCCGTGACCGTCACCTGCTGGGGGAGTGGGCGGATGGAAAGGACGATGGCCACTTTGGATGTGGGCTGACCCTGGCTGCGCCAGGGCCGTCTGGCAACCTCAAAGCCTTTTGCCTCGACCGTGAGCGTCCCTTCAGCGGCTTGAAGATCAGACAAAATGAAGCGGCCTTCGCGATCCGTTAAAGTGGAGGCTGAGGCTCCTCCACCTGTAAACGAGACTCGCGCATCCGGCACAGGACTTCCCGCCGGGTCTTCGACCACTCCCTCAATCCGGAAGCCCGACGATTGCGCTGCCCCTAGCCGAGGGGCCAACGATGAAGTTAGAAGGCACAGCAAAGTGCTGACGAGCCCGAGGGATGTTATGAAGGTTCCCTTGGCTCTGCCCTTACATTGTAAGTGAGAGTTCAATCTGACGTAGCCTGCTTTGAGAGGGGTAAGATTCGACTGCCGCGCGTAGTTGCCGCTAGTCTGACGCAAATGCAACAAACAGCCCATTTCTGCTATTCGACTCTCAGCGTAAACTCCGCGAAGCATCCCCGCATTGGCAGGACTATGCCAATCAAATACAGGGATTCTTCCTTCGTTTCACTCAGAGCCTGTCCTGAGCAAAGCGAAGGAACCGCCTGCGGCTCCTCAGAATGACAGGCTGCAAGATTCATCAGCTGTCATTCTGAGCGGAGCGCAGCGAAGCGAAGAATCTCTGTATTTCGGCTTAGGGTAACAGGTCATCAACTTGGTCAATCTACTTTGTAGAGCCACACTGGCAGGATGTCCAAAAGCCGTCGTTGCGCCTCTTTTTTCATCAACCTGCCGGATAATTCAGAATAGCTAAAAATTCGTGAGCGGTCAGTTGGAATTTTCGCGCGTGGGTTCCCCTCCGCTCTTGTGTCTGCCATCAGAAGCCCACGGCGTGACAAGCCCGCTAAAGTCCTGCGCTGCAGATGTGTTACCATGGACTTTTTATGAGGGAAAGCAGCCAGAATACGGGAAGAAGCCGCTTCGCGGCATATGCCTGGTTCGTGCTCGCCTACAACGTCGGGGTGATTCTGTGGGGTACGGTCGTCCGCGCCACCGGCTCCGGCGCAGGCTGCGGCGATCACTGGCCGTTGTGCGGTGGGCAGGTCATTCCCCATGCCGCGCAAATCGCCACTCTGATTGAGTTTGCGCACCGAGCAACCAGCGGCGTCGCCGTGGCGCTGGTTCTGGCGCTGATTTACTTCGCGTTCCGGCGATTTCCAGCCAAGCATCCCAGCCGCCGCTATGCGACGGCTGCCGTCTTTTTCACGCTGACGGAAGGCTTGCTGGGCGCGGCCTTGGTGCTTTTTGGTGACGTAGGGAACAATGCCTCCGCTTCCCGCGTCCTCATCCTTTCGCTGCATCTGGTGAACACCTTCCTGTTATTGGCTTCGCTTGCTCTCACGGCAAAGTCGGCGGGCAGCGGCTGGCAAGCCTCGGCGGAGGACGGTTCAGTTCGAGGGGTGACTCTTTGGCGCGCTCCGACGCGTGGCATTTATATGGCTTATGCCGCCGGGCTGCTCGGAGCATTGGCCATTGCGGTGACCGGCACGATTGCAGCGCTTGGAGATACCCTCTTCCACGCCACTTCCTTTGCTCAAGGCTTCGAGTGGGACCTATCGCCCACGGCCAGCCCGCTTCTGCGGCTTCGCATCATCCATCCTGTGATTGCCGTTCTCATCGGCACTTATCTCATCGCTCTTGCTGTCCATGCGCTCAGCGCGCCCAAGCCACGCGCCGCGAAGCGCATGGCCGCTTGCCTGCTGCCTCTGGTAGCCATTCAGTTTGGTTTCGGCGCTCTCAACGTGCTGTTGCTGGCGCCCTTGTGGATGCAGGTGCTCCATTTGCTTACCGCCGACCTCATCTGGATCACTCTGGTATTGCTCTCGGCGGCGATGCTGGAAAGAGAGCATGCGTCGTTGGCCGAATACCGAGCACTGGCTTCAGTCGCGGAAACTGAGGGTAGAGCTTCCGCCCTCACAACCTGACGATTCGCGTCAGAGTCGGCCCCAGAATCACCAGGAAGAGCACGTAGGCGGCTGAAAGCGGCGCCAATCGTGGTTCTATTCCGGCGCCCAGGCCCGCAATGACAATGGAAAACTCTCCGCGCGCCACCAGCGCCATTCCCGCCCGCAAGCATCCTCTCCGATCTGCGCCTGCCCGTCGAGCCGCCCAATAGCCTGTCAGCACTTTTGTCGCGGCGGTGACCAGTCCGAGTCCGATTGCGAAAAGGAGCGCCGGAGGAAGCGTGGCGGGATCAATTTCGAGTCCGAAGAAGAAAAAGAAGGTGGCGGCAAAAAGATCGCGAAGCGGAGCCACAAGCCGGTATGACTGTTCGGCGACAGGGCCTGATACGGCAATGCCGACCAGAAACGCTCCGATAGCCGATGAGACCTGCAAGCGCTGGGCGACGCCCGCCACCAGCAGCACGGCTCCGAATGTTGTGAGCAGGATGATCTCGTCCGACTCGTGCGCGGCAACACGGCTCAACTGGCGTCCGTATCTCACCGCGACGAAGAGCACCACAAAGACGGTTACCAGGGCGACCGAGACGGAGAGAGCGATTCTCAACGGCTCGCCGCCCACCAGCAGCACCCCAACCAGCGGCAGGTAGACAGCCATGGCCAAATCTTCCTGCACAAGAACTGAAAGCACAGAGGGCGTTTCCGGATTGCCGAGCCACTGGAGTTCAGCCAGCACTTTGGCAATGACTCCGGAAGAGGAGATGTATGTGACGCCGCCCAGCAGCACCGCTGCCAGCGGTTTCCATCCCAAAAGAAGCCCGGCAATGAAGCCCGGCGGGAAGTTCAATGCCAGGTCTGCAATCCCCGCGGGCAGCCCGAGCCGGAGACTTTCCTTTAACTCTTCCCCGCTATACTCCAGCCCCAGCATGAACAGGAGCAGAAGCACGCCGATTTCCGCCCCGATATGAATGAATTGTTCGCTGACGTTAAGGGGCGCCAAGCCGCCTTTGCCAAAGGCAAGACCGGCCAGGAGGTAGAGGGGAATGGCTGAAAAACCCCAGCGGCTGGCGAACCGCGCCAGAATGGCGAGGCCGAAAATCGCCAGGCCCAGTTCGATGAATATCTGCGAAACATCATGGATGGCCATGTTCTATTCGAGCCTGTCTTCCATCGCTTTAAAGAAGCGGTAATAAAGATAAATGTTCAGACCCATGACCACCGTGTAGACGTAGAAGGGCAAAACGATTTCCGAAATATTGAACATATAGCCTGTGAAGGCGATGCCGCCGGAGGAAGAAGTGAGTCGAGCCACCTGGTTCAGCCCCAGCGCCCGCCCTACCTCATCGAAGTTCACCAGTTCCGTGATCGCGGTCTGCTGAACGGGCACGGCCATCACCCGGAAAGCAGGTGTCACGAGATATATCCCCAGCGCCAGCGGGAAGATATGGCAGAGAGGCATCGCGAGAAGCAGCGCTGCGCCAAAGCCCCGCGTGAAAGCGACGGTGTGGACAAATCCCCAGAATCGTTCCAGGTGCGGCGCGGCCAGCAGAGCCAGGGCGCCAAGCGTTCCGGCAATAAAGCCATAGACCGACATTTGCGACTTGGGGATGTGATACACAATAACAAAGAAAGGAATCAAAAACGGAATCACGAGGCCGGAGGCGAATCCGTTCAGGGCTCCGGTCAGGCTGAATTTCCCAATCACGTTCTTGCTGCTCAGGCGGCGGATGCTGCCGCGATATTCACGGAAACGAAGCGGCCCCAGCACGGCGATGCCAGCGAAGGAGATGAGGGTGGCGGCAAGAAAGACGTCATGGACGGTAAAGAGACGCGCCGCGAGCGCGCCCAGCGCCGCAAAGATGCCGCTGATAAAGGTGAAAAGCGAGAGAATGGAGGTCCGGTTCTCCGACATCGTCAGTTGCGCGATGGAAACGATCTGAATCGGCTGGGCGGCGCCGCCCACTCCGCCTCCCATGAGCGAGCCGGTGGCCGAATATCCCCCGATCATACAGGCGACGAAAAGAACCCATAAATGACCTGAGGAGAGAAAGACCAGGGCGGAACTCGCGGGCAGCATCAGGCCGACGGCGACCAGCGTTTTTTTCTGTCCCCAGATGTCGGTGAGGAAACCGGAAAAGAGGCCACAGGCCGCCGTGGCGACGGCAGCGGAAGTGTAAAGCAGGCCCAGAACGAGAGCCGATTGATGGAGGGACCTCAGGACCAGATAAGGAAAGGCGATGGCAATCAAACCCGCGGCGAGGCTTCGGGATACGCGAAACAGAGCCAGTAAGAACAGGTATTGTCGATTCTTCATTCGCTGACGCCATTGAGAGTTGTTGATTCCGCCATCTCAAGCGCTCTTGCGGAAAACTCCAGCTTGCCTGGAGCGGGAAGGATGCCGGCATTCATCGCATTGTAAAGCCGTCTGCCTGAGAGCTATTCCCAAACCCTTCAGACAAGCAACAGATTGGTGAAAGACCCGCCAAACTGTCATCCTGAGGAGCCGAAGGCGACGAAGGATCACTGTATTTACAGGGGATTACAAATTATAGTGACACTATTTGTTGTAGCGGCGCTGTCCCTTCACTTCGTTCAGGGCAGGCTCTCAG
>Ga0070737_10005573_pt1 | contig 11969 bp, 9 predicted proteins | sample Coa_R1_10_FD_66438 | JGI IMG/M metagenome (GOLD analysis project Ga0070737, IMG submission 66438) | Surface soil microbial communities from Centralia Pennsylvania, which are recovering from an underground coalmine fire - Coalmine... | ecosystem: Environmental > Terrestrial > Soil > Unclassified ... | reverse complement strand
GAGAAAACTGTGCTATTTAGAAAAGGTTACATTCCTTGGTTTTGGCTGATAAGCTTGGCCTCTTTGGGAGTACAGAAGCCGGCGATGCTGCATCGCCGGTCCTTCTACTCTTTCAGCGCCTATCCTGCCCCAAACGGGCAGTATATCGCCGTGGAGAGTAACAACAATGGCCAAATAGCTCTCTATAACCGCACCGGTCGTCTTCTCTATCGCTTTCCCTCTCGCTTCTCCTTCTTTCCTGCCAACTTCACCCCTTGGGGGCAGCAAAGTCACTTCCTTTACCTATTATTGGTAGGAGACCATAATGTAAAACAAGTTGCCCGATTTGACGTGTTCACAAAGCGGTGCCACCTTGTGCAGACGGGCGGGTTTTTAACATCGAAACTCGTTCCCTCTCCTAATGGGCGCTATATCGCTCTGGATGTCGTTCTTCCAAACACTAGTCAAACTCTCCTAGGGATTTGGGACACCTTGGCGCAGAAGCCACACCAACAGGTGCTTCTCTATCCTTTCCGTCTTGATGTAGATAAGTTTGCTTGGGTAACGGATAGGCTCCTGTTCGTCAATACGCATGGATTGGATTTGGAAGTAGATGCGCATAGCCGACCGTTGCAGGAGGCTTATATGGGGCGAGATGAGGATTTTCTGCTAGATAGGCGGCTAATGACAAGGAGACAGTTGCCTTTGCCATTTCGCATTATATGCTTAGCGCCCTATGCCGATGCCTCAGGGCGTATTGTGGTTCTAGCGCGTCAGCGGCAGAGTGGTTTAATGGCTGTGGTCAGTATAGACCCTGTTACCGGGGCAAGCCATGTAGAGAAGGAGTTGCCTGCCTCAACAAAGTCTCCTTGGTTATTAACCTGGTCTTCTCCAAAGCGGATGTATGTATGGCGTTGGCGTCAGGCAGGGGAGATAGAGGTGTATGTCTATCGAAGTTTGTCAAGGCCTCATGTGGGGGCGTTGCATGAGGTGAAGGTGCCGATGTCCATTTCGTTGATAGCGGATAGTTCAGGTCGTATTTGGGGCTATGATGGGAAGGCTTTGCGGTTTGTTCAGCTGCCTTTACAGTAAAAGATGAGGCATCGCCCGTGCGCGGATCGTTGTCAGCTGACCTATCGTGTAGGGGCGGGGTAACCCCGCCCCTACTCTGTGTAGACGGGTTAGGCGCAAGCCGGCTACATAAAGATCGGTGGTAGTTGACCTTGGGAATCCTCCTGTAAGGCCCCATGGTGGCCAGGGCTGCCTCCAAAAGGCAGCCCTTAAGCCCCTTAGAAGCCTGTTAGGGGATACTTCACATGCATCTACAGGTGGAGGCGGGTTCCTCGCCCCAGCACCGATTCGGCGGCGATGACAGGGGTGGGGCCGCCTGCCCGCCCTTCGAGAACCACCTCTTCTTGAAGCGTTGTGCCCTCATCTACAATAACATTGCTGAGGCGCACATGCTCGCCCACGGTCACGTTATCCATGAGAATGCAGTTTTCCAGGCGAGTTTGGCCTGCGATACGGCAATTTCGACCGATGGCCGTCATACCGTTGATCCAGCTACTGGGCGCTATCGTTGTGCCTTCGCCTACGGCGAGGCCGGGAACCGCGGTTTTCACCTGTCCCGAAAGGATGGCCTGCGTGGCCATAAGAAGCTGCTCGGCCCGCCCTACGTCGAGCCAGAAGCCACCAGGAGCAATGCCGTAAATAGGCGCGCCCTCTGCAAGAAGGCGCGGGAAGATATCGCGTTCAATGGAGCTGGGTTTGCCTAACTCGATTCGCGCCAAAAACTCCGGTTCGAGGACGTAGAAGCCGGCGTTGATGAGGTCTTTACCGGAGGGGGTTAGGTCGGGGTCGAGAGTGACGGCCCGTTTCGCCTCCTCGCTCGGCTCGCGCCATTCCAACACACGGCCCTTCTCGTCCAAAAGGAGCACGCCAAAGGGATGAGGGCTTGGCACCTCATGGAGGGTGATGGTTGCGATGGCCTCTCGCTGCTTGTGGAACGAAACGATCTTACCGAGATCGAAATCGGTGAGTACATCCCCATTAAATACCACAACCGTCTCGTTTGGAAAGAACTGTGCCGCATTGCGAATGGCGCCACCGGTTCCTAAAGGAACCTCTTCGACCGCATAGCGCATGCGTACGCCGAAACGGGAACCATCGCCGAAGTGGGCCTCGATCTGGTCGGCCATGTAGTTGGTGGCGAACACAATGTCTTCGATGCCATGTTGGCGCAGCAGCGCCACTTGATATTCCAAAAAGGGCCTATTGGCCACCGGCGTGAGCGGTTTGGGACGGCGATAGGTTAACGGGCGCAGGCGCGTGCCCAGCCCTCCTGCAATGATGATGCCTTTCAACGGTTTCTCCTCCTCGAACGTAGTAGGTAGTGTGCTCACGAAGCACGTGCAGCTATTTTACTCAAAGAGAGGCCAACCCTGCTCGGAAATGTGATACAATAACTAGACGCATCGTATGCAATTAGAAGCAACCGACTTCGTGCGAGGGATACCTAAAGGAGAAATTGTAGAAATTGACCGCAGTGAGTGAGCCTAAAATCGCACCGCAAGAGGACGCGGTAGAGAGAGACCTTTACGATGTAACCATCATCGGTGGAGGCCCCGTGGGGCTGTTTGGGGCTTTTTATGCGGGTATGCGCCAGATGCGCACCAAGATCATTGACAGCCTCCCGGAGTTGGGGGGACAGCTTATGGCGCTTTACCCCGAAAAGTACGTTTACGATATGCCGGGCTTCCCTAAGGTGCTGGCGCGCGATTTGGCGCTCGACATGATAGAGCAGGGGCTGCGCTTCAACCCCACCGTCTGCCTCTCCGAGATGGCGCTGAAGATGGAGCATGCGCCCGACGGCACCATCGTGGTCACCACGCAGAAAGCCGTCCACTACACCCGCACGCTCGTCATCGCCACAGGCGCCGGTGCCTTCTCCCCTAAAAAGCTCGATGCGCCCGGCGTGGCCGAGTTTGAAGGGCGTGGTGTGTTCTACTTCGTGCGCAACAAAGCTCAGTTTGCCGGCAAGCGCATTCTCATTGTAGGTGGAGGGGATTCGGCGCTTGACTGGGCGATGAACTTAGAGCCTATCGCCGAAAGCATCACGCTGATTCACCGCCGCGATAAGTTTCGCTGCCATGAAGAGAGCCTCGACTGGCTGATGAACCGCTCTCGGGTAAAAACCTATCTCTGGCATGAACTGGGGCGTGTGGAGGGGAACGGCTGCGTGGAGCGCGCCGTCATCTTCGACAACCGCACCAAGGAGGAAAAGGTGCTGGAGGTGGATGCCGTTCTCCTTAACATCGGTTTCTCCGCCGATCTAGGCCCCATTAAGGAGTGGGGCGTGCGTCTCGAAGGCAACAGCATTCCTGTGAACCGGCTGATGCAGGCCGAGGACAGGAACGGCAACATCATGCGTGGGGTGTACGCCGCAGGAGATATATCCACCTACGAGGGCAAGATCAAGCTGATCGCGACCGGTGTGGGAGAGATATGCACGGCCGTCTGCCATGCCAAGACGCAGATCGATCCCACCGCGAAGCTGTTTCCCGGCCATAGCAGCAACCTATCTCTGTAGGCAACCATGCGGGCTGTTGTTCAGAGGGTATCGAAGGCCTGTGTGCGCGTTGTGGATGGGGTTCAGGGGGCGCGGGAGGTGGCCCGCATGGGACGTGGGTTTCTCGTGCTTTTGGGCGTTCATAGCGCGGATACCGAGCGGGAAGCTCGTGTGTTGGCGGAGAAGATCGGCGGGTTGCGCGTTATGGAAGATGCCGATGGCAAAATGAACCTCACTTTAACCGATGCTGGGGGCAGTGTGCTGGTTGTTTCCAACTTTACCCTCTGTGGGGACTGTCGGAAGGGGCGGCGCCCGAGCTTTTCCGAGGCGGCCCCGCCTGGACAGGCCGAGTCGCTGTATCGGCTTTTTGGAGAGGCCTTGGCCGCCCAGAACATCCCCGTTGCATGGGGAGAGTTCGGCGCCCATATGGAGGTGGAGTTGGTGAACGACGGGCCGGTAACCTTGGTGATCGAAGCGCGGAACGGCGACATCGTTTAGCGCAATATGCCTGTTCGCGATTTCACGATAATTTCACGATAGCTTTGTAGAATCCGCTTGAAGCCTCTGCCACTCTTCAGGGGGCGAGGCCCTCCAATAAACTTTCCCTCTTCTTCGGCCGGAGCAGAGGGATTTTTTTGTCTTGACAACCACCTAGAGAGCGGCGCGCACTGGTTTGCTAATCGGTTCCAGAGCTATGCTGCAGAGCAAGCCTGCCTTGTTCGCCCCCTATCCCCTCCTTTCGTCTTGCAGACAGCAACGCAGCGGCCAGAGAGATGGGCTTTGAAGGAAACGGTTCTGGCCGCTGAGGCGTTTATGGTGTCTTACTTATTGAAGAAAGGGAGCGGTTGTGTTGAGTTCCCGAAGGGAAGGTTATCATAGAAAACTGCCAATGGGCTTGTTGGTCTCCCCTCTCCCTGATAGGGGGAGGGGAGTGGGGGTGGGGGCTTGAAGAACCGGCGATACGACTGTTATTCCGAGCCGAAGACGAGATAAACAACTGTCATTTCGAGCCGCAGGCGAGAAATCTTGAATTTCAATCCTTACCGGCCTTGAGGGGTAGAGGTGAGGCCGTAGAGACTGCCAATCTCACGGTTCTAGAGCCAATCTCCAGAAGCAAGTCTATCTTGTTCGCCCCCTATCCCATCCTTTCCCACTAACAGGGAGAAAGGGGGCGGTTGAGTTGAGTTTCCGAAGAGAAGGTTATCCAAGGAAACCCCTAGTGAACTTATTGGTCTCCCCTCTCCCAAGTTGGGGGAGGGGCGGGGGGGTGGGGGCTGTAGAAGCAGACAGCAACTCAGCGGCCAGAGAAAGAGACGCTGAAGAGAATAAAAACAGGCCGCAAAGGCGCCGTCCGCGAGGACGCTCACCACAAAGTGCCCCTCTCCCTGATAGGGGGAGGGATGAGGGATTGGGGGGAACCTCTGCTTATTTATCCTGCAGAACCACCACGCCGGGGAGTGGGCGGCCTTCAAGGAACTCTAGAGATGCGCCGCCTCCGGTGGAGATGTGGGTCATCTTGTCGGCGAAGCCGAGCTGCTGCACGGCCGCTGCCGAGTCGCCTCCGCCGATGATGGTGATGGCTCCGGAATCGGCAAGCGCTTTGGCCACGGCGCGCGTGCCTTCGGCGAACTTCGCGAACTCAAAAATGCCCATCGGGCCGTTCCAAAACACGGTGCCGGCGCCCTGTACCGCTTTCGAGAAGGACGCGATGGTCTTCGTACCTATGTCCGCACCCTCCCAGTCCGAAGGGATATGCTCCACATCCACAACCTGCGTTTGACAGGCCTCCTCTCCAACTTCAAAGGGGTTGGCGTTGGTTACAACCACATCCACCGGCAGAAGCAGTTTCGAGCCGGCTTTCTGCAACACCTCTTGGCAGAAGGTCAGGTTCTGTTCGTCAAGCAGGGATCGCCCGACCTCCAGCCCCTTGGCTTTGAGGAAGGTGTAGGCCATTCCTCCCCCGATGATCAGCGTATCCACCTTGTCGAGTAGGGAGCGGATCACGCCGATCTTATCCTTCACCTTCGCCCCGCCCAAAATGGCCACGAAGGGGCGCTTGGGATGCGTCAGAGCGTTGCCGAGATAGTCCAGCTCTTTTTCCATAAGAAAACCGGCCACTGCCGGCAGGTACTGCGCTACCCCTGCCGTAGAGGCGTGAGCGCGGTGAGCGGTGCCAAAGGCGTCGTTGACGTAGAGATCGGCCAGGCTCGCCAGTTGCTTGGCGAATTCGGGGTCGTTGGCCTCTTCTTCTGGATGGAAGCGGACATTTTCTAGCAGTACCACATCTCCAGGTTGCATGGCGCTTACGTGCGCTTCTACCTCTGGGCCTACGCAATCCGGCAGGAGAGGCACCTTCTGTCCTAAGAGTTCGGAGAGGCGTTGGGCTACCGGAGCGAGGGTGTATTTGGGGGTGACGCCCTTGGGTCTGCCTAGGTGGGAAACGAGAATAACCTTCGCTCCGGCATCTTTGAGATAGCGGATGGTGGGAAGCGCCGCCACAATGCGCGTATCGTCTGTGATCGCCCCGCTCTCATCCTGGGGGACGTTGAAGTCCACCCGCGTGAGAACCCGTTTGCCACGCACCTCTACATCACGAACGGTCTTCTTGTTCATCGCGTATTTTAAAGCCCCCGCTGTGCCAGATAGTGAACAAGGTCGCCGACTCGACAGGAGTATCCCCACTCGTTATCGTACCAGGCGAGCACCTTCACCATATTGCCGCCTACCACGACGGTATCTATGGCGGAGTAGATAGAGGAGTGCGGATTGCCTTTAAGGTCTGAGGAGACAAGCGGCTCTTCGGTGTACTGGAGAATGCCTTTCATCGGGCCTTCGGCATACTCTTTGGCCACGGCATTGACCTCTTCTTTGGTCACATCGCGACCGAGGAGGGCGGTGAAGTCCACGATAGAGACGGTTGCCGTGGGCACGCGAAAGGAGATACCGTGGAAGCGGCCTTTCAGCTCCGGAATAACGAGGCCCACGGCGCGCGCCGCGCCGGTTTCGGAGGGAACAATGTTTTCTGCAGCAGCACGCGCATCCCGCAGGTCTTTGGCAGCGGTATCTTGCAGGCGTTGCGAGTTGGTGTAGGAGTGGACGGTCGTGAGAATGCCTTTCTCAATGCCAAAGCGGTCGAAGAGGAACTTCGCGACGGGAGCCAAGCCGTTGGTGGTACAGGAGGCGTTGGAGATGACGTGATGCCTGGCCGGGTCGTACATCGTTTCATTGACGCCTAAGACAATCGTTAGGTCTTCATTTTTAGCAGGGGCCGAGATCACCACCTTTTTTACGCCGTGTTCACGATGGGCAACAGCTTTGGTGGCGTCGGTAAATAGGCCGGTGGATTCGATGACGATCTCGGCACCGACCTCGTCCCAACGAATATCGGCAGGGTTGCGCTCGGCGAACACGCGGATTTTTTTTCCGTTGACGATGAAGGAGTCCTCTTTGGCCTCCACATGACCTTTAAAAACCCCATAGTTGGTGTCGTACTTAAACAGATGCGCGTTTGTTGCGGTGTCGGTGAGGTCGTTCACGGCGACGACCTCGATGGTGTCGGGATGACGCTCAAGGATGGTGCGAAGGGTGATGCGACCGATGCGTCCGAACCCGTTGATGCCTACACGTACGGGCATGATGGTATCCTCCTAAAAAATCGTTTTCAAAATTCCCACGGTGCACGCGGTACCTCTTTTAATACTACCCGAAAAGTGGCCTTGGTTGCTTGCGATGGGAATAGAAGCAAAATTTGCGAATTCAGCGCATATGCGAAGTGAGACTACCAACCTCGCGGTTCTAGAGCTAAGTCATAGAGTAAGCCGACTTTGCTCGCCCCCTATCCCCTCCTTTCGTCTTGCAGACAGCAACGCAGCGGTCTTAGCAGACGGCACAGCAGCGGCCTGAGAGATGGGCTTTGAAGGAAACGACACAGGCCGCTGAGGCGTTTATTGTGTCTTACTTATTGAAGAAAGGGAGCGGTTGTGTTGAGTTTCCAAAGGAAAGGTTATCAAAGGAAACCGCCTGTAGGGGCACGGTGACCGTGCCCCTTTTGCTAATCTCCCCTCTCCCTGATAGGGGGAGGGGCGGGGGGTGGGGGCTTGAAGAGCTGGCAATACGCTTGTCCTTTCGAGCCGAAGACGAGATGAACAACTGCCATTCCGAGCCGATACCACAACTGTCATTTCGAGCCGAAGGCGAGAAATCTTGAGTTTCCATTCCCACCGGTTCTGAGGGGTGGGGTAGGGCTGCGGAGACTGCCAATCTCACAGTTCTAGAGATAGTTTATAGAGCAAGCCTATTTTGCTCGCCCCCTATCCCGTCCTTTCCGTCCTTGCGGACGGCAACGCAGCGGCCAGAGAAATAGGCGATAAAGGAAGTAATTCAGGCCGCTGAGGTGTCGAGTTTATTTTGAATAGGGAAAGGGGGCGGTTATGGTTGGTTTCCAAAAGGAAGCTAACTATAAGGAAACCGCCTGTAGGGGCACGGTGACCGTGCCCCTTTTGCTAATCTCCCCTCTCCCCAATGGGGGGAGGGGAAGGGCACCCTACCCCAGCGTCGGCCTTGAGGGGCGGGGGGGTGGGGGCTTGAAGAGCTGGCGATACGACTGTCATTCCGAGCTGAAGACGAGATAAACAACTGTCATTTCGAGCCGATACCACAACTGTCATTTCGAGCCGAAGGCGAGAAATCTTGACTTTCAATTCCACTAGCCCTGCGGGAAAGGGCGCCCTACCCCAGAAAATCGAAAGATTTTCTGGGGACCCCTGTATCGGCCTTGAGGTTACCCCATGGGATTTCCGTGTTTTATTGGGCAGGCACAAGGCCTGCCCCTACGGACTTTTATGCGCGCTACCGAGGGCTTACTCATAACGGAGGGCTTGGATGGGGTCGAGCTTGGAGGCGCGTATTGCGGGATAGAGACCGAAAAACACCCCAACGCCGGCAGAAAAGACGAAGGCGCCCACAACGGCCCAAAGCGGCACGTAGATGGCCAAGCCCTTGTGGCCGTTGTTGTTTAGGGCCTTGATAAAGGTGGAGATGTATCCGATGGTGTAGGAGAGCGCGGAGCCGATGCCAACCCCGGTGAGGCCTCCGATGCCCGATAGCGTGGCCGATTCGATGAGAAATTGAATGAGGATATCCTTTTGCTTTGCCCCAACGGCCTTACGGAGGCCGATCTCACGTGTGCGTTCGGTAACGGAAACCAGCATAATGTTCATAATGCCTATGCCACCTACTAAGAGCGCGAGTGCCGCGATGGAGCCGAGTACCAGGGTAAAAGCGGCGAAGACGGTGGTAATGCTTTGCAGAACCGTGTCTAAGCTATCCACTTTGATGCCAGGCACGTCGGCATAGCGGCGCATAAGGCAACGCCATATCTGGTCTTTCGCCTGTTCCATTTTTTGAAGGCTCACCGGCTGCGCATAGATGATCCCCACCAAATCGGTGCCCACCATCCGCTGCTGCACGGTAGAGAGCGGCGCGTAGACAAGAGTGTCTTGATCGCCCATAAAGGAGCGTCCCTTTGGCTTGGCAACCCCGACCACGGTAAAGGGGATGTTGTTGAGGTCTATTTCGGAGCCGATAGGGTTTTGTTTGCCGAAAAGCTCGGTGGCTACCTTCGAGCCGATGACGCAGACTTTTGCCCACTGTTGCAGATCAAGCTCGGTGATGAAGCGGCCGGAGGCCAAGGGAACGTCGAGAAGGGCGGCATAGTCTGGCATAACCCCATAGATTTGCACGTCGAGATGTTTGCCGTTGTGCACGGCCGTGCTGTTGGGCAAGGGCAACTGGGGTGATACCCGTGTAATGAGATTACAGCGTTGAAGAATATCCTCTACATCGCGCATTTTGAAGCCGTCAATATGGCGAACGGCTCGGTCGTGCGTTTTGTTGTCGGGCTCGTAGATAACCATAATCAGATTGGAGCCCATCTTCTCGAACTCGGCGGCGACGCGGCGCGACATGCCCTGGAGAATGGCCACCATCATGATCACGGCGCTCACCCCGATGATGATGCCGAGCATAGTAAGCCCCGAGCGCAACTTATTCATGCGCAGGTTGTTGAGGGCGGTGATAAGGCAGTGCCAAAAGGTCATAGGCGCGATGAACTCTTCACAGGCGTTTACTCTTCATGGATGTCGAATTTCTGCCGCGGTGGGCCGGTATAGGGGGCGGGCATAAGCACCTCGCCCTCCTTTAGGCCGGAAAGCACCTCGGCGTAGTTATCGTCTTGAATGCCGATCTGAATCGTGCGCATTTGCGTTATCGGTTTCGACCGGTCGGCCGAGGCCGGTGCAACTATCACTTTCACCTGAGGGTGTGAGCCGCTGCCGTAGAGACAGTCTACCGGTACCCTCAACACGTTATGCCGTGCTGCCACAATGATGGTACAGTGGGCGCTCATGCCGGGGCGAAGGCGCGGGTCGGCGTGATCGATACGTATCTCTACGGGAAACCGGATGACGGTGTTTTGAGAGGTTGCGGCTCCGTTGGAAGCGGCCGCCGCGGTATAGGAGGAGGCGGCGGGAGCCACCTTGCTCACGCGCCCCCAAAAAACCACTCCAGGTGAGGCGCTTGTGGTGACTTCGGTTGGCATGCCCACCCGAATCTTGTTGATGTCTACCTCATTCACCTCGATCTTCACCAGCATGGTGCCGAGGTCGGCCACCTGGTAGATCGGCGAGCCGGAGGTGAAGGAGCTAATGGCTGAGGTGATGAGGTCGCCGGGTTCCACATAGCGTTTCGTGATAACGCCCGTCATAGGTGAATAGATGGTGGTATCGTGGAGCTGCACAAGAGCTGCGTTGAGTTGGTTGCGAATCTGTTGGGCGTCGGCGGCAGCGGCGAGCACATCGTCACGGCGCATTTTATTTTGGATGAGGTTGCTGCGGGCTTGTGCCAGTTGCGCAAGCGCTTGTCGGTAGGCGGCCGTAGCGCTGGCCAACTCGTCCTGCGAGGCGATGGGCTGCGGGTTGAGTTGAGCCTGACGCAAAGCGGCTTCTGCTTGGGCGACCTGGGCTTGGGCGGCGGCCACTTGGCTTCGGGCGTTTTGCTCCTCGATGGCGTTGGCCTCCTCAATGCGGTCGAGTTTCTCCTTCGCTTCCTGCTCTTGCGCTTTGGCGACGAGGTAGGTCTCTTCGGCTGCATCTACGGCGGACTGTGACACAAAGCCTTTTTGCAGCAGCTGTTTTTGCCGTTGTAGGTTCAAGGCCGCATTCTGCTCTTGGGCGAGCGCCTGCTGATAGGCAGAGCGAGCGGAGGCAACCGCATTGGGGTGAGTTGTTTTGACCATTAGCTCAAGGGCCTGCTCCTGCGCCTTCAGATTGGCCTTTGCCGCTTCCAAGCCGGCCTTCGCATTTTGAATGGCCTGCGTGTTGAGCTGGGGTTGCGCTGTGGCCTGCAGTTCGGCCTCGTCGAGGCGCGCTTTGGCTTGGGCGAGGTTCTGTTGATACTGCGCAATGGTGGCGCTCGTCTGTTGGTCTTGAAGCAGGGCAGCTTTCCGTGCCGACGCGAGACGAGCCTCTGCCGCATCCAGTTGCGCTTCAAGCGCTTTCACCTGGTTGATCACGTCTATGGGGTCTATGGTTGCAAGTATCTGGCCTTGGCGCACGGTCTGCCCTTCATGAACGTAGAGCCTAAGAATTCGACCGGCCACTTTCGACTTCACGTCCACTTTGCTAAGCGGCTCGATGGTGCCATCTTCTACCACCTTGACAACCACGTCGCCGCGCGTGACCTTTTCGGTTTCATCCGATTTTTGAGCGGGTTTGGCCAGGATATGGGATATCCATATCCCCATCACCAGGGCACACAGCAGCAAGAACGAGCAACCGATAGCGAATTTTTTCATGGGCTTTCCAAGTTTATTGTGAGTTACCGATAGCGATGGTGACGGTCTGGCCGAAGGGAATGCGGTTCGGCGCATCGGGACGGTCTTGTAACACCAGTCGAAGGGTAATAGATGCCGGTGGATTGGGAGGAAGGAGCCGTCGTATCTGCGCGGCATCTATGAGCAACCGGCCGTAACGAGGCACATCTTTGGTGAGAGGGAGGATGCCAAGTAGGCGATCTTGACTCGAGATCATAAGCCCAACCCGCCCGGCTCCGCCGGCCAACCATTCCGCTTCGCCGGTGTTGGTGAGAAGGAGTTGCTGCGGGAATCCATCGGGGTCGGTGCCGATAGGCAATATCTCCCCGTTGACAAACTGCAGTGGCTCTAACCCTTTTAGAGGCAGATCGCCGACGGCGGTTAGCGGCACGGTTGCCGTGGTGGTGCCGGTGCCGCGGGTTCGCACTCCAGGCATTTTCCCCTCCTCACGCAGTTGGGCATAGATGGGGAGAAAATGGGCGTAAAGCCCCGCGTACCCACGAGCATCCTTATCGCGGTCTATTTCCAGCCAGGTTGTGGGTTTGGGGTCTA
>Ga0070737_10005571_pt1 | contig 11972 bp, 11 predicted proteins | sample Coa_R1_10_FD_66438 | JGI IMG/M metagenome (GOLD analysis project Ga0070737, IMG submission 66438) | Surface soil microbial communities from Centralia Pennsylvania, which are recovering from an underground coalmine fire - Coalmine... | ecosystem: Environmental > Terrestrial > Soil > Unclassified... | reverse complement strand
TCGCCGGCCAGGTCACCAGCGAGGTGCGCGAGGTGGCCGACGAGGGCATCTGGGTGTACTCGCATGGAATCGGGCGGACCTACTGCGTGCCGCGCGAGCAATTGGAGGCCGCTTGGAACGCGCTGACAGCGGCCGGGCGCCTCGTGGCGCGCGACCTGGGTCTTGGCCAAGGGGCGGTGACGCTGCTGGCGCACTTGCCGTATGTGGAGTACTCTGCCCAGCCGCTGACGTTGCACTACCCCGCCCAGACGCCCCACGAGTTGGGCACCATCCAACGCCGCGACGTGGCGCCTTGACCTGGCCTGGGCCAGGCCCTGGAGATCCGCTAGGCGGGCACCGTCTTGCCGTGGCGGGCCCCCACCTCACCCGGGACCAGTAAACTCGGAGCCTGGTAGTGGGGCGCTCAGGCCCCGCTGGGTACGCCCGCGAGCTCGGCGACCAGCAGCTCCACCGCCGTCTCCGCGTCGCACTCTCCCCGCTTGATCGCACGGTCGCAGGCCAGCAACGCGTCGTAGGCGCGTTCCAGCTCCCGCTCGTCGAAGCGTGCGGCCTGGCGGGCCAGCTTCTCCAGCGCGCGGGGGTTGGTGGTCAACCCGTAGGCCTGGGCGGTCTCCGCCAGCGACTGGCCTTCTGCCTGCAGCGCCCGAACGGTGAGCAGCCGCCGTACTAGCGCTGCGAGCTGGGGGAGCAGGGCCTCCACGGCCTGGCCTTGCTGGCGCAAGCGACGCAGCGCGGCCAGGGCGGCGCCAGGGCGCCCCTCGGCCACGCTGTCGAGTAGCGCGAACACGGTCGTCTCGCTCGGCGCTACCAGCAAGCGCACGTCGGCCTCGCGCACCGGCTGTGCCCCGCAGTACACGGCCAGCTTGGCCAGCTCCTGGTCCAGTCGCCGCAGGTCAGGGCCCACTAGCGTGGCCAAGCTCTCGGCTACTCCCCGATCCAAACGCACCTTGCGGGCGCGCGCGCGGGCGGCGATCCACTCCGCCAGCTTCCACGGCTTGGGGGCTTCGAACTCCTGGCGGTACACCATCCCGGGCGGTAGGGGCGGCAACGGCAGGGGGCGCTCATCGACCAGTACCAGGTGCGTGCTGGCCGGCAGATGCGGGAGGAACGCCCATAGCTCGCCCAGCTCGTCGTCCGTCCCACGTGCCCCTCGCCCCCGGGGTCTGCTACCGCCCGCCTCCTCGGCCGCGGTGCCGCGCGCCGCCTTCGCCCGCGCGCTCAGCCCCTGCACGATCACCATGCGCTTCTCGGCGAGGAACGGCGCCGCCTGGCAGCAGGCGATGATCGCGGAGATCGGCGCGCTACGACCGTCGAAGCGGTCCAGGTTGAACTCCCCGCCGGGCAGCGCGCGCAGGCGAGCGATCAGCTTGCGCTGGAGGAACTCCTCGCGGGCGACCTCATCGGTCCCGTACAGCAGGTAGATCACTGGTCACACCGACCCCGGTGAGGCGCCAGGGATGCGTGTAGACGTTCATGCTTTCCGGACGCACGTAGCCGACCACCATGATGTTGAGGTGCTCGGCGAGCAGCACCGACATGGCAGTGGGCGAGGTGCGCGAGACCACGATCGGCACGCGCATGGCCGCCGCCTTGAGCAGCATCTCGGAGGAGATGCGCCCGGAGCTGAGCAAGATATGGTCGTCGGTGGGCAGCTCGCGCAGCAGGCACTCGCCCTTGATCTTGTCCAGCGTGTTGTGCCGGCCGACATCCTCGGCGACGACCAGCAGCTCGCGGCCGTCGCTCAGCGCCGAGGTGTGTACCCCACGCGACTCGTGGTAGAGGTGCGACTGCGCGTGCAGCTCGCGCATGAGGGAAAAGATCTGGGCAGCGCTGATGCGCCGGTCGCTGTCCAGCCGGCGGCGCCGCACTTCCTCCAGGTAGTCGCGGAAGCTGGTGCCGCCGCTGCAGCCCGAGGTCAGCACGCGCCGCTTCGGCAGCTCCACCGGCCGGGCCAACGTCACCTCGGCGATGCGGTCGGCCACGCACACGCGCAGGGCGGCCACGTCGTCGGCGCTGTCGATCACCCCTTCCAGGTACAAGAAACCCAGTACCAGGCAGTTGAGCTTCCATGGCGTGCACATCAGGGTGACCAGCTCGCGCCCATCGACGAACACGGTGAGCGCGATCTCGGCGATCACCGGGCGCTCGACCACCGTGGCCTCGCGGCCGACCACGCGCAGGAGGTGCCGCGGCACGGTCGGTGTCTCGGGCGGGCGCAGGAGGCCCGCCGGCGGCTCCGCGGGCGGTGCGGCCGGGGCCGCGAGCGCGATCGGCTCGTTGGGCTGCTGCTCGATGATGATCTCCATGCCGGGGCCTAGCGACGCGCTGGTGTCAGATTATTGCCCTATCGGGCGGTGTGCTCCAAGCGGCGTCAGTTGAGGTCGAGCGGTGGGGTGATCCCCAGTCGGTTGGCCGCCCGCCAGCGCGCGCCCTCCTCCTCGGCCGCCTCCGCGTCGGCGCTGACCGCGCCCGCGCGCAGCCAGCGCGCGAAGGCGGGATCGCGGCAGGCGAAACGGTACTCGTCGAGGATCTCGGTGCACAGCGCGCGCACCGGCCCGCTGGCCTCGGCCGCCAGCGCCTTGCCCAGCAGCCAGGCCTCGAACGCGTCGGGCGGCGGGTCTTCCACGGCGGCCTGGTGCAGTAGCGCGTGCTTGATGCTTAGCCCGATAGCGTCGGGCGTGGTGTCGCGCTTGCGCCGCCGCCGGCGGCCTTCCGCGGCACGCAGCGCGTTGAGCATCAGCTGCGCGAACTCGCCCGGCCGCAATCGCTCCTCACTCATCGTCGCCACCTCCACCAGCCGTTGCGGCGCGTGGGCGCCTGAAGGATCAGGCGCAAGGGGAAGCCGGGCTCCGTCGGTCGTAGAAACTCTCGTTCCAGCGCGACCACGTCCAGCTCTACCGTGGCCAGGTCCTGCACCACGAGCTCCTCGGCCGAGAGCGGGCCGAGCGTGGTAAGCGTCTTCAGGTAGCCTCGGCAGGCAGAACAGGTCACCGCCCGGCGCGCATCGCGGGCGTCGGCCGGGGCGAGGTATTGTTCCCGCCCCTCGTGCGCCCGTGCGCAGAACGGACAATGGACATGACTGAAGCGCCAGCCAGCGGCGCAGCGCCCACAGCGCAGCCAGCGCTCGCGTTCCAACCCGCGCAGCTCCGCCAGCGCCGGCCAGGCCGCGCAGACCGGACAGATGCCCGCGCCCCAACTCGTAGGACCGAGCAGCGCCTGCGCCCGATCCCCACAGGCGCGGAGCAGCGGCAAACTGGCCAGCCCGGCCAGCGTGGCCAGCACGCCCATCTCCACGTGGCTGCTGGCCGCCAGCGCCTCCAGCCGCGCCGTGTCCTGCTCGATGCTCGCCTGCAGGAGTTCCAGCGGGTGTAGCAGCTGGCGCCGCAAGGCCGTGCCCAGGGCGTCGGCTGCCGGCTGGCCGTGCTGCACGGCGAGTGCGGCGAGGCGCAGGAGCCAGTGCTCCACCCGCTCGGGCGCGACCGTGAGCGTCGTCTCGTGCAGCAGCGGCGCGCCTCGCTGGAGCCGTTCTGCCTCGAGCGAGGGAACGGCCTCATGCCAGTGGCGGTCGGCGCTCGCGCGCAGCACCTCGACATGTAACAGGGCGAGCGGCGCCACCGTGGCGTCGGCACGCGCCAGCTCGCCCAGCCGTTGCCCTGGGGCGCCTGCCATCGTCATCGCTGCTGCTGCGCGCCCAGCCCGACCATCGGGGTCTGGTAGTACATCGACTCGGGACCACTCCGGCCGTGCAGCTCGACCGCCCCACGGCGGTTACCAACATCCGCTCCCGGCCCGCCGCCACGAGTCCGTGCAGCCTCGGGGCTACAGGCCAGTATGCCCCAGAGCAGTACCGCAGCCGCGGCCGGTAGCCAGCGCCTCAGCTGTCGCATGGTTCGCTCAACTCGCACCTGGAATGCGCGCGGACGCCTGCGGTGCAATGACGATCGCGTAACGGAGCAAGAAGCCCCCCACGAGCACCAGCACCGCGAACAGCGCAGTAGTCCCCGGCTGGAGGCTGCGGCCCGCGAGGCGCACAACCAACGGGATCACGATCCCAATCACGATAGCGCCCAGCAGCGCCAGCAGCGAGATGCCCGACAGGAACACGGCCCAGCCGTTGAGTCCCAGCGTCAGCAAGAAGACCGCCAGTACCAGTGCCTGCCAGCAGATCAGGCCGGTGCCCACCCGCAGCAACCCGACCACATCCTCCGCGTCCGCCTGCCGCGTGAGCGCGCCGATCAGCAGTACGGCGCCCAGGCCCGTCACGGCGGCAGTGGCTACATACAACGCGCCGATGAAGGGGGAATCGCTCCAGCCTCCGAAATTGGTTGTGCTCAGCAGCACGCCGGAGTAGGAAGCCACCGCCAGGGCTAGCAGGCTGCCGACCACCGCCCAGAGCAGCCCCGTCAGCGTTCCATGGAGGGTCTGGCGCTGGTTCCAGCCCCCGAGCGCGAACACCCCCCGGCCGATCAGCGCGTCCACGAACGAGACGAAGGCGAATACCGGGAACAGCAGCACCAGCCAGGAGCCGACCGACATCGGCGACCACGGCTTGAGCATCGGCCGCAGGGTCTCGCTCTGGAGGATCATGTGCCAGAAGCGCTCCGGCCGCGCCAGGTCGACGGTCAGCAGCAGCCCGGCCAGCACCATCAGGGGGAATGGGATGAGCTGGGCGACCCGCGCCAGCGGCGAGCGCCCGCGGCCGAACAGCTCGAGCAGGGTGGCCGTGGCATAGGCGCCCGCGGCCACCCCCGCGACGAACATTTCGAGATAGACGAGCCAGTCCCAGTGGGCGGCGTTGTAGCGGATCACTGCGGCACCCCCTTGCCTGGGCCAGGCTGCGGCCCCGGCGCCTGCTCGCGCCCGGCGGGGCGCGCCGCGGCCAGGTCGTCCATGCGCCGCTTGCGGAACGACAGCAGCCCGATGAGGCCGACCACGACGGCGCTCAGGCCACTCCACAGCCAGCTCGGCAGCTGGTTGCGACTAGGCAGCCGCGGGTTGGAGGGCAAGCCGTACACCTCCGGCTTGTCCACCAGCAGGAAGAAGGCGTTGAGCCCGCCGAGCATGCTCTCGTCGCCGTAGATGTACGCCGGCACGTTCTGGGCGCGCAGCTCGGCGACGCGCTGGTCGGCGCGCCGGCGCAGCTCCTGGATCGGCCCGAATTGGATCGACGCGGTCGGGCACGCCTGGGCGCAGGCAGGGGTGAGCCCCACCTGCAGGCGGTCGTAGCACAGCGTGCACTTCTGCGCTGTGTTGGTCACCGGGTTGATCTCGATCACATCGAATGGGCAGGCCGTGACACAGTAGCGGCAGCCGTTGCAGGCGTCGGCCTGGATCACCACCGTGTCGAACTCGGTGCGGATGATCGCCCCGGTGGGGCAGACTTCGAGACAGCCCGCCTGCACGCAGTGCTTGCACACGTCGCTCATCAGCAGCCAGCGGCCGGTGCTGCGCCGGTCGCCGTCGAACTGCTCGATGAACTTCACGTGCCGCCAGTGGGTGCCGTCCAGCTGGCGGGTGTTGTCATAGCTGTTGCCGCTGAGCGTGTTTTGCCCGCCGTGCCAGGCCGGCAGCTGGTTCCACTGGTTGCAGGCGACCTCGCACGCCTTGCAGCCGATGCACAGCGTGGTGTCGGTGAAGAACCCCACCGGCTGCCCCGGCTGGAACACCACCGGCGCGCTGGGCAAGCCCGGGGCAGTGGCTGGCAGGGGCGGGAAGGGCGGCCTGGGCTCGAGCCCCGGCTGCTGCGGCGTCGGCCGATACAGCGGGGGAAGAAGGTTCGGCAGCCGCATCGAGCATCCCTCCCTACGCCTTCTCGACGTTGCACACGAAGGTCTTGCCCTCGTGGATCGACACGTTCGGGTCGGCCACCAACGCGCTGAGGTCGTTGGTCACCTCGCCGGTCACCAGCCCCATGTAGCCCCAGTGCCAGGGCATGCCAACCTGGTGCAGCGTCTTGCCGTCCACCTGCAGCGGGCGCAGCCGGCCGGTGACCAGCGCCTTGGCCTTGATCGTCCCGCGCGGGGTGGACACCTGCACCCAGTCGAGGTTTTGGATGCCCTTCTCCTTGGCCAGCTCGGGGCTCAGCTCGATGAACAGCTCCGGTTGCAGCTGGGCCAGCCAGGGCAGCCAGCGGCTCATCACGCCCGACAGGTGGTGCTCGGTGAGCCGGTAGGTGGTGATCACGTAGGGGAAGCGCGGGTCGCCCGGGGCCGCCAGCTGGTTGGCCGGGTGGTCCCAGTACTTGTGCACCGGGTTGTTTTGCTGCTTGTACAGGGGGTTCAGGATCGGCGACTCGGCCGCCTCGTAGTGCGTGGGCAGCGGGCCATCCACCATCCCCGTCGGGGTGAACAGCCAGCCCTTGCCGTCCGCCTTCATGATGAACGGGTCGGCGCCGCTGTGCGCGTCTAGCCCCGTGGCGCCCGGCCGCGCCGGGGTGTCGGGCGCCTTGGTGAGCGGGAAGTCGGGTACGTCGTGGCCCACCCAGCGGCCCTGCGCGGCATCCCACCACACCCACCGCTTGCGTTCGCTCCAGGGCTGCCCGTCGGGGCGCGCCGAGGCGCGGTTGTACAGGATGCGGCGGTTGGCCGGCCAGGCGAAGCCCCAGCCGAGGTTGCTGCCGGGCTGGTTCTCCGGGTCGGGCTGGCGGCTGGCCGCGCGCAGCTGCCCGTCGGGGGTGAGGATGCCCGAGTAGATCCACGACGCGCAGGTGGTCGAGCCGTCGTCTTTCAGGTCGGTGAAGCCGGCGACCAGCTGCTTGGTCCGGCTATCGAAGCCCTGCCACTCGCGGTGCACCTTGCGCAGGTCCGGCTCGCCCTGGATGCGCGTGTCGGTCGGGTACTGGCCTGGGTCGTAGTCGTAGTCCCACACCAGGTTGCGGAAGCCCTGGTCGCGCGGCAGGGTGCTGTTGGCGTACAGCCGCTTCAGGCGCAGCGCGAGCTGGTGCGTGAACCAGGCGTCCGAGCGGCAGTCGCCTGGCGGGTCCACAGCCTTCTCGTGGAACTGCACGAGCCGCTGGGTATTGGTGAAGCAGCCCTCCATCTCGGCGATCTGTGCCGAGGGAAACAGGAACACCTCGGTCTGGATGTCCTGGGGGCGCCACTCGCCGCTCTTCACCTCGGGCGAGGCGTACCAGAACGCGGCGGTCTCGGTCTCGAAGTTGTCCTTGACCACCAGCCACTTCAGCTTGCTCAGCGCCAGCCGCTGCAGGCGGCCGTTGAGCGAGGTGGCCGGGTTCTGGCCCATGCAGAACATCCCCTGCACTTTGCCCTCGGCCATCAGCACCATCATCGGCATGTGCGAGTGGTCGCCGGTGATCTTCGGGTGCCAGTCGTACCCGAAGTCGTTCTCCGGCGTGGCGGCGTCCCCGTACATAGACTTGAGGTAGCTGACCATGTACTTCGGGGTGTTCGCCCACCAGCCGGTGCCGAGCGTCTCGGCCTTGAGGTAGTCCTCTAGCGTATCGTGCGGCCGCAGGGCGCTGGGCGCCGGCATATACCCCTGGATCGAGTGGTACAGCGTGGGGATATCGGTGCTGCCCTGGATGGTGGCGTGGCCGCGCAGGGCCATGATCCCGCCGCCCGGCCGACCGATGTTGCCCAGCAGCAGTTGCAGCAGCGCCGCCGCGCCGATCATCTGCACGCCGTAGGTGTGCTGCGTCCAGGCCACGGCGTAGCAGAACGAGCTGGTGCGGTCGGGCCCGCTGTTGGCGGCGAGCGTCTCCGCCACCTGGAGGAAGATCTCCTTCGGGCAGCCCGTCACGCGCTCCACCATCTCCGGCGTGTAGCGTGCGAAGTGGCGGCGCACGATCTGGAACACGCAGCGCGGGTGCTGCAGCGTGGGGTCGGTCTGCGCTGGCGGCGGTACGAGCCCCTGCACCAGGGCGTCGTACGGCGGCCCTTTAGGCGGGGCGGTCTGCTCGCCGCCCGGGGGGCCGGAGGTGATCGGCTGCTCGCCGCTCTGCGCCGTGGCGGCCGTACGGCCCTGGTCGCCCACGGGCGCGCGCGCGTACTGCCAGGTACGGTTGTCGTACACGGCGCGGAACCCATTGATCGGGTCGCCCGTGTATTCCATCAGCCCCGAGAACACCCCGTCGTTGTCCTCGGTGTCGCGGAACTCCTCGTTGATGATCGTGGCAGCGTTGGTGTAGTTGACCACGTAGTCGTGGAAGTACTTCTTCTCCTCGATCATGTAGCGGATCAGGCCGCCGAGAAAGGCGATGTCGCTGCCCGCCCGGATCGGCGCGTAGATATCCGCCACCGCCGAGGTGCGCGTGAAGCGCGGGTCCACGTGGATCACTTTGGCGCCGCGCAGCTTGGCCTGCATCACCCAGCGGAAGGCCACCGGGTGGCACTCGGCCATGTTGGAGCCTTGGATCACGATGCAGTCGGCATCCGCCAGGCTGCCCGCATACATAGTGGCCGCGCCGCGGCCGAGTCGCACCCCCAGACCGGGGACGCTAGAGCTGTGTCATATGCGAGCCTGGTTCTCGATAGCGACGATGCCCAACCCGCGCATCAGCTTCTGGTGCAGGTGGTTCCACTCGTCGTCCATCGTGGCACCGCCGAGCGAGAAGATGCCCAGCGTGTGGTTGACCAACTTGCCGTTGGGCAGGCGCTCGACGAACGTCTCGTCGCGCGTTTGTTTCACCAGCTCCGCCACGCGGTCCATCGCGCGGTCCAGGTCCCACACCTCCCACTCGGTCGCCCCGGGCGCGCGGTGCAGCACCTTGGTCAGGCGGTTGGGGTTCACGTGCAGCTGGTAGGTAGCCGCCCCTTTCGGGCAGAGGTTGCCCTGGTTGATGGGGCTCGCCGGGTTGCCCTCGATGTTGACGATCTGCCCGTCCACGCTGTGGACCAGTAGGCCGCAGCCCACCGCGCAGTAAGGGCATACGCTCGGGGTCACTTTCGCGTTCTGGATGCGCAGCTCCTCCGCTCGGGCCCTCTTCGGCTGCAGATCGGCCCCCAGGCCGGCTAGCGCGCCGATGGCGGTGCCGGTGGTGACGCCCGAGATCTTGAGGAACTGGCGTCGTGTCACAGCCATTGTGCGTCTCCCATCTTCGCGACGCGAGCACGACGACCTAGTCGGTGGCGTGCGACCTGGCACGCGTCAAACGCTTGCAGTAGCGGACCTCTCACGGATGGCGACGGGCTAGCGGGGCGGAGTGCTCCTCTGGGGTCGGGGCACCGCCGCTCCTCAGCCGTAGGGAGAGCACCCTGCTCTCCCCCCTGTAGTGGCACGCATTGTCCGCTCTCCCAGGCCGGGTGTCAAGAGCTGCATGGGCCCGGACACCCTGGGCACTGGCACTCGTGGTACGCGCCGCGGTTACGGCGGCGGTGAGGATGGCAGGGCGGCCCCACAGGGCCGCGGTAGGCCGCCGCGAGAGGTCAGCGGGTGGTGGCGGCGCTAGCCTCGGGCTGGTCCAGGTAAAAGTTGTGCGCGTACAGGTCGGCGATGCGCGCGAGTTCCTCAGGCGTGAGGTCCGGCGTGTCGCTGGCAGCGGCGAATTCGACGAGCTGCTCCTCGTCGTAGATGTTCGGCAGCGCCGAGGCCACGCTCGGCTCGGCGAGCACGAAGCGCAGGGCCACCTGCCCGATGGTGCGCGGTTGGGCCTCGGTCAGGAAGCGCAGCCGCTCCAGCTTCTTCAGGCCGTCCAGCAGCCACTCGCGGGGCCGGTGGCTGCGGTGGTCGGTTGGCGGAAAGGTGGTCTCGGGCGTGTACTTGCCCTCCAGCAGGCCCGAGGAGTGCGGCACCCGGACCAGGAGCCCGACGCCCTTCTCGCGCGCGATGGGGAAGAAGCGGCGCCCCGGGTCCTGCTCCAGTAGGTTGTAGATGATCTGCATGGCCGCCATCGGCCGCTCGCGCAGCGCCTGGTCGCCGTGCTCCGTGCCCTGGATCGCCGGCCCCAGCGCCGCGCCGTAGGCGCGAATCTTGCCCTCGTCGCGCAGCCGCTCCAGCTCGGCGAACGTGTCGTCGCGGCGCAGCGCGTCCAGCCGCGGGTTGTGTAGCTGGTATAGGTCGACGTAATCGGTCTGGAGACGGCGCAGGCTGTGCTCCAGCGCCTGGCGGACAAAGGCGGGCGACCAGTCCTGCGGCAGCTCGCGCTGGCCGGTGCGCGGGCCGCTGTGCGTGTAGAAGTCGTAGCCGAACTTGGTGGCCAGTACCACGCGGTCGCGGTGACCGGCGAGCGCCTTGCCGACGATCCGCTCGCTCTCGCCGTTGCCGTAGGTGTCGGCCGTATCGAAGAATGTGATGCCCAGGTCCAGCGCGCGGTGGAGCAGGCGCAGCGCGGTGGCCTCGTCGCGCTCGCCCCACCAGGTCGTGCCGATGGTCCAGCAGCCGAAGCCGATTTCCGAGACCGTCAGGCCCGAGGTGCCCAGCGGACGATAGCGCATGCTCTTTCCTCCCGTGTTCCAGTCTAGCATGGGGCGCGCTGGGGCCCGGGCGCTAGCTGCGCAGTAGCCCCCACTCGTAGCCTTCCAGCAGGATCAGCTCGCGGAGCATGAAGTGCAGCCAGGCCCCGCGGCTGGCCACTGCCGGGCTGTCCTGCACGGGAGAGCCGTAAGCGTCGAGGCCCACACTGCGGGCCATGCGCAGGATGCGCAGCATATGGGGTGGATCGCTGACCAGCAGCACCCGCGACCAGCCCTGCGGCCGTAGGAGGTCGGCGGCCGCGCGAATGCTGGCCAGCGAGCTGCGCCCCTGGTCCTCCAGCAGGATCGCGGCCGCGGGCACCGCCTGTGCCCGCAGGTACGCGGCGGCCACCCCGGCCTCCGAGTAGCGGTCGCCCTCGCCGACCCCGCCGGTGACCACTAGCCGCGGCGCATAGCCCTCCTGGTACAGGGCTAGGGCATGATCTAGCCGCGCGCGCAGGATAGGCGACGGCTCGCCATTCCACTGCGCGGCGCCGAGCACCAGGATCGCGTCCACGGGCCGCCGCTCGTCGCGTGTCCCCTGCCACCACACGGCGGCCAGCAGGGCCGCGTGGTACAGCGCGAGGATGCCGATCGCCAGCATGGCACACGCGAGCCAGCCGGAGGGCGTCGGCAGAGCCCCGGGGCGGCGCCGGGCTGGCCCGTGTGCACGGCGAATGGCCAGTAGCCCGGTCACCATCTTCGCATTTGGCCCCCGTCGCTCGCCGGTAGCTTAGCCGGCTGGACGCCCCCCTGCAACGCCGTTCGGGCCCTGTGAGCCATCTCGCAGGCCAACTGTGATTTACCGTCCAGACGACTATCGTGTCCTGCGCGGATACTAGCCGTGAAGCAACGCTCGTCGGCAGACGACGCCGCGCGGGCGGAGGAGAGAAGGAGGCACGCGATGCGGAGCGACACGATTCGGCGCAAGGTGGTAGTGGCGGCGTTGGCGGTGGGGGTGGCGTTGGCCGGGACGGCCGTGCCGGCGGGGCGCGCCGTGCAGGCCAGCGAGCTGGCGCAGGGCGGCCATGGGAGTGGCCCGCGCGCCGGCAACGGGGCCCCGATCCACGTGCCGAGCAGCGGTTCGGGGGCCAACCTCGGTGGCGGCGGGCACGGCCATACACCGCCGGGCGGCAACGCGAGCGGGCCGGGCACGGCCGTGGGTAACCAGGCCGGCCAGGGCGCCACGCACGGCAACGCGCAGGGCCTGCGGTTCAGCGGCCCGACCACGCTGCAGGTCTACCAGCACGCGTCGCACTACGTGCAGCACGTACCGACCGCCTACCACGTGTACCACGGGCCGTTCTTCCACTACGACTATGAATGGTACTTCTACCGCCACCTCAGCTTCCCGTGGCTGTACGTGGTGTACGTCGAGGAGCCGGTGCTGGTCTGCACCACGGAGTACTACTTCTACGACGGCCTGTTCTACTGCTTCGTCGGCGAGCTGTGAGCTACCCGTCCCACGTCGGCGCCCTCGCCCGGCTTCCGGGCGGGGGCGCTGGCTGTTCACGCGCGGACGACTAGCCGAGCCACACCAGCGCCTGCCACTCGGCGTTGCCC
>Ga0070737_10005570_pt1 | contig 11973 bp, 5 predicted proteins | sample Coa_R1_10_FD_66438 | JGI IMG/M metagenome (GOLD analysis project Ga0070737, IMG submission 66438) | Surface soil microbial communities from Centralia Pennsylvania, which are recovering from an underground coalmine fire - Coalmine... | ecosystem: Environmental > Terrestrial > Soil > Unclassified ... | reverse complement strand
AGGAGAGCCACGGAGCAGTGCCCCCTTCAAACTCGACTTCTTCTGCGATCTCACCGGCGGCCACGACGCTAAGGTGAAGGAGATGGCGGAGAGAAGGTATACAGAGCACTTCAAGGAAGTGGAGGCTTACTTCCACTCCGCCTATCTCATGAAGAAGCTCGAAGAGTTCGCGCTCAGCGGCTACATCACGAAGGACCAGCGCGAAATGAAGGGCAAGGACTACATTGCCCTGCTGCTTGGTCTCTTGAAGCACAAAGACCTGGAGGGTTTCTTCGCCAAGAGTATCGCCGATATCCAGGCCAATGCACGTGACGACGAGACGGGTGAAGACGATCCGACGATTCAGCGCATCATCGATATCGGCGCGGAAAGGAAACAATCGAAGCTCCACACTTATGTGGACATCCTCTGTCACTTTCAGCACAGCCAGCTTCGAGACCAGCATCGGAAGTTGATCTCCTCTCTCTGCGGCTTTGAGCAGGAGCGGGGCTTTCTCACGGGCGTCGGCCGGGGACGCGCCAAGCGGCGCTATGCACTGGGAAATGAGCTGCTGGAGGTCCTACTGCAATTGGCCGTCCTCAGAAAGAGGGCCAGCGATCAAAGGTGGTATTCACGCGAAATTGAGATCGGAGAGTTCGTCTACTGGCTCCAGGAGCGCTACGGGCTGCTGATTGACAAGTACGGCGATGACGTGCCCGAAGACGAACAAACGAACCGCGCTCTGGCAACCAATTACGAGCACTTGAAGATCCGTTTGCGCCAGCTTGGGTTCTTCACCGCACTCTCTGACGCCTCCAATTCTCAAGTGATACGCCCGCGGTTCCCCATCGTGGAGGATGAACCCGTGTTGACCGCGGCGGGGCTCTAGGAACAAATGAGAACCAAGAAGAACATCGCCACACGCACCGAAGACGACACGGCAATCCAGACAGGCGATCCGGAGCTTGCTGAAGTCGGTGCTGACGAGGAACCGGAAACCGACGAGGGCCAAGTCGTAGACCTGATCACCGGGAAACCGGTGAAGCTGACCCCCAAGGAAGCTGTCCGCCAGGAAGAAGAGCGGAAGTTGCTGGAGGAGTTTGGCTATCCGGAATCGCAGAAACAGGACCTCATCCGCCTCGACTTCCGGGTAAAGCCGCAGCAGGGCAAGCCTAAGCGGCTTCCGTTGGTCGTCCTACGGCCGGTCGCCAATGGCGGCTCAGCGAAAGCGGAGGACCGGCTTTACATCCTGATCGACATTCAACCGGAGAAGACACGGCTCGACGACCCAAAGAACGGCTCAGAGTCGTTGGCCGAGCTGCTCCGTGACACGCCCAATGCCGAGTTTGCCGTCTGGACCAACGGCACAGAGCGGATCGTTTGGTGGAAGGAAGCCGGCCGCATCAAGATCCGCACAAAGTTGATCAGCGATATCCCGCGCTTCGGCAAAGGAGCCGAAGACTGCTTCACCCTTGACAAGCAGGCGCTTCGCCCGGCGGGTGGCCTCTCGTTGCGCCAGGCATTTCAGCGATGCCACGACCACATCTACGCCAATCGTGGCGGCTCCAATGAGGCAGTCTTCTGGGAGTTCCTTAAGGTTGTCTTCGCCAAGATTCAGGATGAACGCCGGCTCCAGCAAGCTGCGGCTGCTGGACAACCGGCGGAGCGCCTTTTCCGGATAGCCAGCCTGGAGGAACGCAACGACGAGAAGAAGGCTGAAGCCGTCAAGCGGCGCCTAGAACAACTCTACGGGGAGGTTCGGGCCGCCTATCCCGAACTCTTTGGCGGCCAGACGGACGAAATCGACCTGAGCGGACCGATCCTTTCCTATGTTGTGGCCCAGCTCGAGTTGTACAGCTTTCTTGAATCGTCCGTCGATGTCAAAGGCGAGGCATACGAAGCCATCGTCGGCAAGAACCTTCAAGGGACCCGCGGCGAATTCTTCACGCCCCGCAACGCCGTGAAACTCGGCATTCGCATTCTTGATCCGAAGCCTGGTGACAAGTGTATCGATCCGGCTTGCGGCACAGGCGGGTTCATCGTTGTCATCATGAACTACATCGCGGAGCGCCTCAAGCGCGAAATGCGCGCGCGAGGCGCCGACCCGGACGGCAAGGACAGCGCCGACTACGCGCTTCAGCTCCGGCTGGCGTCCCAGCGAATCTTCGGCATCGATATCAACCCGAACCTCGTCCGCGTCGCCCGCATGAACATGGTGATGAACAACGATGGCCAAGGCGGAATTACACATCTCAATTCCTTGGATCGGCCGGAAAATTGGCGCTTTCCGGAAGGCAAGCATCGCTTTTATCGCGAGGACGGTTCCGTAGGTGAGGAGACCATCGAGGCTTTCTTCCGCCGGGAGTTAGTGGAAGGAACATTCGATATCTGCGCTACGAATCCGCCTTTCGGCACAAAGATCAAGATTGAAGGCGCGCTCCTCTCGCAGTACGAGCTAGCCCACAAATGGACATACGATGCCAGCCGGAAGACGTGGTCCCCAACGCCTGTGCTGCAAACCGGGGTCGCGCCGGAGATCCTGTTCATCGAGCGCTGCGTGCGTCTCCTGAAACCGGGAACCGGCAAGCTCTGCATCGTACTCCCGGACGGCATCCTGGGGAACCCGGATGACGAGTATATCCGCGTCTGGCTGCTCAAGCACTGTGAGGTGCTGGCGTTGGTGGACATGCCTGTCGAACTGTTCCTGCCCAAAGTTGGCATCCAGACCCATCTGGTGTTCCTGCGCCGTAAGAGCACGGATGAGATGAATCAAGAGAGCCTCAGTGGCGAGCCGGCGTCCTATCCCATCTTCATGGCCGTGGCTAAGAAGGTGGGCAAGGACCGGCGGGCGAACCGCCTTTACAAGCGGGACCGCGATGGCCGTGTGCTGGAGCACTTCCGGCATTTGGACGGCGTGGACTACTACCAGATCAGCCGGACATCGACGGTGGTCGATTTTGAACCGGAGGTGGACGAGCACGGCCGCATGGTGGATGACGACCTGCCGTTCATCGCCAAGGCGTACCACGAGTTTCTAGCCAAGAAGCAGAACGGGCAGTTGGACTATGACCGTTGACCGGCCCAATTCGCTAACAACCACCATGGCGACACTCCACTCCATCGAAGCATTCACGGTTCCCTCTGAAGCTGTGTTCAAGTCGGGCTGCCGGCTGGAAGGGAGCTTCTATGGTTCCGATGGGTATCGGGCTGCGCGATCTATTTTCAGGTCCCACTTTGATCTCGTTGACCTGGGGACAAGAGCGCGAGTGTTATGGTTCGGCCCGTTCCCCCGGATCTATGTCGACGATCCCGAGCAGGGAGTGCCATTTCTATCGAGTTCGGAGATGATGGAGGCCCGCCTCTCACCCGAGCGATACGTCTCGTCCCTGCTATCGCGAAATCTCGACAGTTTGCTGGTACGCGAAGGAACAATTCTCATATCCCGCTCAGGCACGGTTGGGAATGTTGCGTATTGTACTGCGGATTTTGACGGAATGGCGGTGACCGAGCACGCGGTTAGGGTCATTGCGAATGATGAGAGGGATCTGGGCCTACTTTATGCGTTTCTAAAGTCTGCCGCAGGGCAGTTCCTAATCAAGCGCAGCCGCTCAGGATCCGTGGTTGAATCCATATACGAATCGGATATTTCCTCCCTCGTGCTTCCACTCCTCCCCCGTCGCCTCCGCGAGCGGCTGACCGAAATGATCCAAGAGGTGAGCCGCCTGCGGGTACAGGCCAACGCGCTTCTGGACGAGGCCGAAGTAGAGGTTCAGCGCCAGTGCGGCCTACCGGACATGGAAAAGCTCGCACCCAAACCCCAACAAGGCTCCCTGTCCGAGGCTCTGGTCTATGCGGTCCCATCCACGAAGGTGCTCAACACTGAGAGCCACTTCGGCTCGGTTCGTCTTGACGCAACGTATTACGATCCAGTCGCGGACAGGTTGCGGCAATTGATCTTGAAATCCGGCGGGTTGGAACTGGCTTCGGTGCTGCGCGGCGTGCGCAATTCCCGCCTGCGTAAGCGGATCTACGTTGACGATCCTTCGGCGGGAGTTCCGATGATTGGCGGGAAGCAATTGGTGCAGGTGCGGCCGACCGATGTCAGCTACTTGTCTCGTGTGCTGACACGCGGCATCGATGAGGAGACCGTCAAATCAGGTTGGACGCTTGTGTCTTGCGGAGGAACGCTCGGTCGAACGCTTTTTGTGCACCGCAACTTTGAAGGGTGGGCGGTATCCCAACACGTAATGCGGCTAATCCCGAATGAGGCGGAAATCCAGCCCGGGTTCCTTTATGCCTTTATGGCCTCACCCTACGGCCAGGTTCAGATCGCTCAACGTTCTTACGGATGGGTAATACCGGAGTTGCGGGATTTTCAGTTCAATTCAATCGCCATTGCCCTGCCCGCAGACCGAGGCAAGAGGATTCACGACACAGTTGTCCGCGCTTACGACCTGCGGGCCGACGCGCGGGATCTGGAAGACGGCGCCATCCGGCTCTTCGAGACCGCGATCGAAGAGGGGAAAGAAGCCACGGAACAGAAGTGGGGACGGGAGTATTGAGCATGCCGACTGCCACCGAACTTTACCGGCTGACAGAGGATGTGGTCGCCGATGAGTACGCCCAGGCGATCTTTGGCGAGCTGAAGAGCCTTTTGCTGAATAAACAGCAAGGCCACTGCCAACGGCTGGACTACTTGCCCCGCCCCGTGATGGAGCGGTTGGGCAAGCGGCTGTCAGAAGATCCAGAATTACTCGCCAAGAAGATCGTGGCGCGAGTGCTTTCCGACAAACCAGCCACCGAACTCGCGCCTTGGGAGACCACAGGCACGGGGGCCGTGGCGCTTCGGGAAGAGGCCACCTACGGCAAGATCCGCGTGTTCTGCGCCCTTTTCCCGGCTGGTATTCGCCTGGCGGAAGAAGACTCGCTCAACATCGCCACGTTTAAGACCGACGACGCCGAGAGCTTCAATGTCTCGAAATGCCTGGAGCGTCATCTGTTAGGCCGGGTGAATCTGCTGCCGAAAGAGGAACGGGACCTGCTGATGCAGGTTCTGAACTCAGATGCAGTGCGGTCCCGTCCGGTCCATCAGCGCTTCCGATATGTGCTTGCCGTACTCGGACAACGGGAGCTGAGCCAACAACCCGTGAACTGGGAAGTCGCTGGCGCCTACCTTTACGAGTTGCACCTGATCCCTGATTTTGATCTGAAGAGCGGCTCGCTGAACGTACAGATCTCGCGGAACAACGAATGCGTTAAGGTCCTGCTGGGAGGGGACAAGACGCTGTCCCAGAATCTCGAAGAGTTGGCCGAAAAACACAGCTTGCAGGATGAGGCGATACGGAAGAATCTCGCCGTGTTTCTGGCGGACCGCAACACGCTAAAACCCGAGGCTTGGCTGCCAGACATTTGCCACGACGAAGGGTGGCGCGAGAAGCTCTCCTTCGATGGATGGAAGTTCGCCGTTCCGACAACGGGAGTCCACATCAGCCTCAAACCACTCCAGGACCCCAAGAAGCCCACCAAGGTGGCGAAAGGGCTGGAACTGAAGCAAGGGGTGTTGACCAACGATGGCAAGACCCCAATCGAGATCAAATGGGATCTGACTCCGAAAGATGCCAAGGACGTATCAGGGTTTCGGATCTACCTGCTGCGGACAACGGAAGAAGGAACCGAGATCGACGTGATTGCGCCTCAAACCGCCACGGCCAAGCGCAAGTCGTTCAAGGTTCCGGTCAGCGAGAACAACCTGGAGCCAGACGAAAAGTGCGTGGCGCGAGTCCGCATCCAGGTGCTGGGCAAGAATGGAACCCCCGTTCAGGGCGCTCAGGACGACAGCGAGGAGTTTTGGATTGAGAACGGAACCATCGCCACTCCCCCGCCACCCGAGAAGGGGAGAAGGTTGCGGCACCTGGATGAGCTCACGTTCCGTTCGACGTACAAGACCGGCAAAGAGTATGAGATCCGCCATCGAGGGTGGGACGCAGCTCGGGACAATGTCTTCGCCGTCCGGCTGAACGACAATACCCGAGGCGACCTGGTTCTCAACCCGCTCCTGAAGGCCCTGGAGCGGAAGATCTTAGAGAATCCGGACACGCTTGGCGTGTACACGGCCAACGTGGTCAACCGCCGGCGCGCCGAACTGGAGCACTTTGAAGCCGTCAAGTTGGCTGCGCCGGTCAGCCAGGCCGCGAATGCCTTCTACGCCGCAAGGAAGAGGTTCTTCGCAGCAATCCGCGATGCTGAAGAAGGCACCGGAGTCATTGAAGTAGTTGACCTTCACGAGCACTCGGATGAGGTGCTCGAGTACGCCTCGGCGTACCTCGAGCTGCTGGGCAGCCTTCAGCGGCAGGTGGAAGAGGCGGGCGGGCCTGGTGGCATCAACAACGTTCTCCACGACTATGCCCAGCTCATGCGGATTGATACTGTCCTGATGACGGTGGGACCGGCGGCGGAGCCGATGGAGGTCCTCCTGCTGGCGCCCACGCATCCCCTGCGCGTTCTGTGGCTCTACCAGTATCAAACCTATGTGCGCGCCTGGATTCAGCAGATGACGGGCAAGGATCCCGAAGCTATCAAGCAGCTCATATCCGAGGACAGCATCGACAAGATCATCGATCTGAACATTCCCAACTCAATCTGCTGGGCACAAGGACAGGCCTTCTTAAATACGGACAACCTGGATCTGTTCTGGAGTATTCTGCCGAACGCCGCCATCCCAGATCTCCGCACTGCCGTGAGTGCCGTGCTCCAGGCGCTTGGCGCTGGGCGCAAGGAAGTGGTGATCTCGACGGTCTCGCCGGCGCAGTTGGCGGACAAGATGCGGCGCTACCTATGCCACCACCCTTATGTCCGTACGCTGAAGATCAACGTCATCAATCCGGGGGACGCGTCCGTGCTGCTCGACGCGATCGTCCGGCTGATCGAGGACGACCTGTATCGGGACATCAACTTCGACATCAAGTTTTTCACGCCGCCAGGCACAAAGAACCACTTGGTCGCCAGTGCGTTTGACGATTTGATGGAGTTCCGGGATGACCGGGACTACTCCGCCGGAGGCGACATCTCCGAGGAAGAGGAACTTCTTCTCCAGCCAAACGCCAATCCGCTGTTTCCGAAGCTGATCTACGCCAAGCACAGCATTCAAGACCTGCTTGGGGATACAAGTGGGCGGTTTGAGTCTCACCTGACACTGGTGATTGATTACTTCGGCACGTCCGTGGCCACACGGTCGCACCATGGGCCGCCCGACAGCTCAGCGCTTCACAACCTGATGGCCGAGTACGTGACGGACTACACGCCCGGGAAGACGACGGCCACATGGTCACGGCTGGTGGCCCCGAATCAGTGCCCTCCGCTGGCAAGCGACGGAAACACTGAACGGCTGTTCCAAATGCAGGACGTGCTGTCGCGGCTCGCGTCTTGCTTCCACGATTGGGGGAAGTCGCTCGACAAGCGTATCACTATCCAGTTGGAGCTGACCGATGCGAGCGGGAAGAACCATCTCAAGATGCTGCGGAAGGCGCACCTGACGTCGGACTGGGTCTTCACCATCGATCGGAACTTCGGCATAGAGTACTACGACGATCCCACCGCTGGCCCGGCGGGCGAATCCGGCGGCTACCTGATCGATTACACGCCAGAGTTTCTCGACGCCATTTCCCACAGGCTCATCATCTCGACCTATCACCAGCACGAGATTGAAAGCATCTTGAAGCGTGGCTTCTCGAAGCTGCTGGAGACGGATGACCGTGAGGCGCCGGTCATTGACTCCTATCAGATCGGGCGGATCCTCCAGGTGCTCAAGTCGGTTTCTGGCAAGTTGGCGCTGAAGCTGATCAACAACCCCAGCCAGGCTCAGGAGGTGATCGGCCTCGCCTTGACTCGCATGCATTTGGAGCGTGAAGGCAGGCTGAGCGGCGCGGTGCTGATTCCGGTCGACAGCCACATCCAGCTCTTCCACCAGACCCCGAAAGAACTGGAGAACAGCGAACTCACCTTGAAGCGGACGGATCTCATCTTGGCGCGCTTCGAGGGCATGAATCTCAATCTCGATTTGATCGAGGTCAAAAACTACAAGTACACGAGTCCGCAGAAGCTACTGGAACTACAAGCGGCCATCCGCGACAAGAACAGGAACACGGAGGCGCACTTTCGCGCCAACTTCCTCGGCCATACGGTGTTGCGGCGTTTGGACGCGGACATCAAGAACAAAGAGTTGGCGACCATCCTGGCCTTCTATTTCGATCGAGCGATTCGGTACAAGCTGTTCTTGTCGGGTCAACAGTCTGATTTGCCGGCGAAGACCCTGGAGGAGTTTCGTCGTTCACTTGAAGCTGTCGAAGCTGGCGCGTGCGAGGTGTCGTTCCGATATTTCGGATACATCTTCAATTCCAGTTCCTTTAAGGAGGAGGAGAAAGTCGCCTTCCAGGGGAACCAGGTCGTGATCATTGGCCGGCCCGGCATTGCTAGTCTTCTTGATCTCATGCTCGACGCACCGGACGAGGAGCCGAGCTCAGGAGAAGAGGAGCCGCCTAGATCAGCGCCGGGCCCAGTTGAACCCAGCGGGCGACCGCCGTTACCGCCTTCGACAGGCGGGCTCTCCCAGACTGCTGCAGTCGAATCGCCCCAGATGCAGGAGCAGAAGCCGGCGCCGCCTATGGTTTCCGCTCCGGAGCCGGCAGGGCATACTCTCGAAACATCGCCGCAGCCGGCTGCCGATGAGCTAAACATCTACCTGGGCACAGATACAGTCACCGGAAAACCCGTTTATTGGAACCCGTACACGACGAAACCGCGGAAACTGAGCAATCCCCACGTTCTTGTCGTCGGCAAGAGCGGCGCGGGAAAGAGTGAGACCACGAAAGCTCTGGTATGGGAGCTCAGTCGTCGCGATGTCCCGAGCATCATCTTCGACTACCAGGGGGAATATGCGACTGGCGATTTCTTCCACACCGTTCAGCCGCAAGTGTTCGATGTAATGAAAGGCCTGCCCATCAATCCTTTCGAGATCCCCATCGATCCGTTGACCGGAAAGAAGCGCCCGTACATCGAAATGGTTTTCCGGCTGGCAGACACCCTCAATAGCGTGTTTTCCGGCTCTGGCGACATCCAGATGGGGACCCTGAGGGAGGCGATCGATCTTTGCTACCAGCAACATGGTTTTGACCGCGACAGTCCGGAGACATGGGAAAACGAGCCGCCGACGCTCGAGATGCTGGAAGCGGTACTGGCGCAGATGGCCGCCGATCGAGGTGCGCAGGTAAAGAACCTCCAAGTCCGACTGCAGCCCCTTTTTAAGGGCGGCATCTTCCGGAAGAACACGGCAGAGTTCCAGTTCGAGGACCTCTTCAAGAAAACAACGGTCATCCTCCTCACTGCAGGCATTAAGGACCTGATGCTGGCAGCCAGCCGGTTCCTCTTGGAGAAGGTTTACGCAGCCATGTTGATGGCTGGAGTATCTAAACGTCTTCGTGTGATGGCGGTCATTGACGAGGCGCACAAGCTCTGCGGCGACGAAACGGTGACAGCACTGATCAAAGAGGCGCGAAAGTACGGACTCGGGGTCATCCTCTCGTCCCAGGAGACGCGGGATTTCCACAAGTCCGTGTTCGCCAATACCGGCACCCTGGTAGGGCTGGCCCTCGAGGAGGAAGATGCGAGCGTCATGTCGAAGTATATGGGGCTCACGGATAAGGCCGAGCAGGTCCGAGCCAAGGAAATGCTTCTCTACCAGGCTAACGGCCAAGCCTTGATCCGCTCTCAACACTTCCTGCCGTACGCACAGGTGCAGATTCTGTCGTTCGAGGACAGGCTTCGCCGCGCTGACCAGACCGGTGGAGGATAGAGTGCTCCGGGATTCTCCCCACCCAACAATCAGAAGGTTGCACCGGACCGATCTCTCGTTGAGGTCTCCTCAGCGCACGAAAGTCCGCAGACTGAGGAGTTTCTCCGGAGTGCTGTGCCACACTCAAACAACGCCAGAATCCGGCACTTTTTGCATAGGGAACCGCTGGACGCCTGCCCGGAGAAACTTCGAGGAGGGTTGAGCCCGGGGAGCCACACCCAAAAACCGTAACTTCCCGCCGCCCCGTTTTGCTTGACGCCATCGCCGTCTGAGGCCGCGCCTTATCCCAAATGATCAACGACAATTAGATTTCCCTGCCGTATTGCCTCACTTAAGAATGTTACCGAAGCGCTAATCGTCGCTGTGTTTCTGGCGTCAGGATCTCGCGGATCTCCTGCATCGACAGCTGATCGGGCTGTTGGCCGGCAGGCAGCTCGACGACACGCACCGGGCGGCGCGGTTGCAGCTTCACGGCGATGCTCGTGGCTGCTCTTTGGCCGGCGATGTCGCCGTCGAGCATCAGGATCACGTTGCGGAATCGACCGAGGAGAGCGCGGCATTGCGGCTCGTAGAGTACCGCTCCCATCAGGGCGACGACCGACGGCATGCCGGCTTGATGCACTTTCACGCAGTCGAAAATGCCTTCCACAACGATGACGGACACTTCCTAAGTGGCAGCTGCCCGATGCAGATTGAACAGCACCTCCGATTGGGCAAATCCCGGCGGCACCCGGTATCGCGGCTGGGTTTGATCCACCGAGCGGCCGCAGTACGCGATCAGTTCTCCCGCGACATTATGAATAGGAATCACCAGCCGACGCTGCATCAGCCCCGGCCCGTCGTAGAATCCCACGCCGAACGTGATCGCCGTCTCTATACTGATCCCTCGCTCTGCCAAATACGGATGTGCGCAATCAATGCCTCGCAACGAAAAGGGCAGCGGCAAAGAAACCCTTCTTCTTTCCGTAACCACTTTCTTCCCGTTTGGCGCCGGTCCCGATGGACCAAGGGAGATTGTAATGGTCTTCAGCTTTTCGGCGGCCTCGTACAGTGAACAGCGCTCCATGGCCACCACGAAGTCCAAGACCGTTCCGCCCGCGCCGCACGCAAAGCAGTGAAAGACATTGCGGGCCATATTTGCGTGGAAGGCATCGCGACCTTTGCCGCGGTGAATCGGGCAGCGTCCACGGTACTGGTCCTTGCCGCTGCGCCGCAGGTCCACTCGGTAATGCCGGAGCACTGATTCGAGGTTTGCCTCTCGCTTGATCCACTTGAAATCCACCCAGTCGCTCATCGCTCTCCTCCGCTGGGATAGCCCGTTGACCATCTGCTTCCCGCGACCACAGAACAAGCGACGTCTCCCTCGGATTGTTGCTCCATCCCGAGCACCAGCCGCCGCGCGATCTCACTGCGCCAGTGTCTGACTCGCCGCTGGAGCGTTCGGAGTTGCCCCGGTGGATACCCTTCAAGCGTGCTCGCCTGCAACCGCAGAAACAGATCTTTGGCGTTGGCGTCCGGTTGTTCATTCAGCCATTGCTCGACCAGAGTGTCAACGCCATTTGAAATTTCCCCGTTTCGGCGCCTGAAAATTCCCCAGCCCCGGTCGAGTGGTGGTTGACGATTTCCGGCTCTTCGATGCACGATTTAATCGGCTGGCGAAGCGGAAGCGAGCAATGCAGGAGTGCAACTCGCCGAGGAATAGCCGGTCGCAGACTCATCAGACGATGACACGGGACGGCGCCGTAGCCGTCCCGTTTGCATTCAAAACAACACATCGGATGATAGATCTGCTGATGCCTAAGAAAACTCATCACGAACGGTCCCGCTTTCTCCGACTGTTCAGGGCGACAGCCGTTGTCGCCTGCAAGCTGGGTTCTGCCCCGGGCTGCTGATCCTCTGGCCGGGATAGCAGCCCGGCGCGGCGCCGGTCCTTGAGACGATAGCTTTCGCCGCGGATGTTGATGGTCGTCGAATGGTGGAGCAACCGGTCGAGGATCGCGGTTGCGATAATCGTGTCGCCGAAAACGGAACCCCAGTCGCCGTAGCTCTTATTGCTGGTCAGAATGATGCTGCCACGCTCGTAACGTGCGCTGACCAGTTGGAAGAAGATCGTGGCGCCCAGATCGTCCAAGGGGAGGTATCCCATT
>Ga0070737_10005569_pt1 | contig 11975 bp, 9 predicted proteins | sample Coa_R1_10_FD_66438 | JGI IMG/M metagenome (GOLD analysis project Ga0070737, IMG submission 66438) | Surface soil microbial communities from Centralia Pennsylvania, which are recovering from an underground coalmine fire - Coalmine... | ecosystem: Environmental > Terrestrial > Soil > Unclassified ... | reverse complement strand
ACGTCGCCCTGGACGGCGAGCACGCCGACACGGCGGCGCCCGCGTGGGCGCTCACTGCCCATGGCTCACCAGCCCCGGTCGGCCAGCTTCACCTCGAGAGAGGAGATCTCCTTGCCCGGCATGGCACTGCCGAGCCCGGCCGACACCTTGGCCACGATCGCCGGGTCCTCGAAGTGCGCCGTCGCCTCGACGATCGCCCGGGCGCGCCGCGCCGGATCGTCGCTTTTGAAGATGCCCGAGCCCACGAAGACCGCCTCGGCGCCGAGCTGCATGACGAGCGCCGCATCCGCCGGGGTGGCGAGCCCGCCCGCGCAGAACAGCGGCACCGGGAGGCGGCCGGTCACGGCGATCTCCTCGACGAGCTCGATCGGCGCCTGCAGCCTCTTCGCCCAGGCGTAGCGCTCGGCGCTGTCCGCCGTCGTGATCGCCCGGATGTCGCCGGTGATCGAGCGCAGGTGGCGGACGGCCTCGACCACGTTGCCGGTCCCCGCCTCGCCCTTCGAGCGGATGAGGGCGGCGCCCTCGCTCACGCGCCGGAGCGCCTCGCCGAGGTTGGTCGCCCCGCAGACAAAGGGGACCTGGAAGGCCCACTTGTCGATGTGGTGCTCCTCGTCGGCCGGGGTGAGGACCTCCGACTCGTCGATGTAGTCGACCTCGAGCGCCTCGAGCACCTGCGCCTCGGCGAAGTGCCCGATGCGGGCCTTGGCCATGACGGGGATCGTCACGGCCTTCTGGATCGCCTGGATCAGGGCGGGGTCGCTCATGCGGGCGACGCCTCCGTCGCGCCGGATGTCGGCAGGCACCCGCTCGAGCGCCATGACGGCGACTGCGCCGGCGTCCTCGGCGATCTTTGCCTGCTCGGCGTCGACGACGTCCATGATGACCCCGCCGCGCAGCATCTCGGCGAGCCCGCGCTTCACCCGGGCAGTGCCGGTCACCTGCTCGGACCGCTCGCTGGCGTCGTGGTGGGGAGCTTGTCGTGTCACGGGGTCCATCCTACCGGCGAGCGGGCCCGGGCCGATGTGGCGCTCCTACAGCTCGAGCAACACCTCGATGCGCTCGGCGAGCGAGCAGGCCGGCGGGACGCGCCCCGCCTCGAGCGGTGCGAGCCACAGCCGCGCGGTGGCCGCCCGGGCCCGCTCGGGGAGCGAGCCGAGCGACGTCGCGCCGCTCGACGCGGCGAGCTGCTCGAGGGAGCTCACGAGCGCCGGCGGGTAGCGGGTCGTGAGGACGGCGGCGAGATCGGCCTCCACCTCGCGGTGAGCGCCCTCGAGGAAAAGGGCGAGGCGGGCCGATCCCGGCACGGGCAGGCTCCCGCCGCCGACGAGGGCGAGGGAGAGGCCCCCGCTCAAGGTGTCGAGCCGCTTCACGTGCGAGAGCTCGTGGGCCAAGACGGCCTCGAGCTCGATCCTCTCGAGCCGCTCGAGGAGCCCGCTCGTGGCGACGATCCGCGCCGCCCGGGGCGGCGCCCCCGTCGAGAGCGCGTTGGGGGCGGGGTCGACGAGCACCCTGAGCTCTGGCACCTTGAGGCCAAGGGCGAGGCAGAGCGACTCGGTCACGTCCTCGAAGCGCGCGGCGGCGAGCTCGCTGAGCGCCCCGCTCGCGACCGCGTCGTGGGGGGTGATCCCCTCGACCAGAGGGCTCGGGACATGGGCCCGCTGCCACGCCCTGGCCGCGAGCACGCCCCAGGCGACGACGAGCGCCCCCCCGATCGCGATCAACGGGAGGGCGACGGCGCCAAGCGCCATGAGGGCAAGGCCGAACGCCACCGGGGGCCACAGCACCGTGATGCACCGGCGCCGGTTCGCCGCCGCCGCCATGCGCCACGACTCGTCCCGGCGCACGGCAGCTCGGTCGAGCACCTCCCGGGAGGCCTGCAGGGCCTCCTCCTGTGCCTCGCGAGCACGTCGCTGGCGCTCCGCGAGGTCCGCGCGGCCATGCCCGGCGCGCCGTCGGGAGGCTTTCGAGGGGGGCACGGGAGGCGAGTCTAGGTGCCCGCCTGCCCCGTCCCCGGAGCTTGCGGCACGGCGGCGGCGCCCCTGCCGCCGGGACCGCCCCTCCGGGAGACCCGCCGTGCGGCCTCGTAGCACTCGAGGTAGCGGTCGGCGACGACCTCGATCGACAGCTGTTCGGCTCGGAGCCTCCCTCGCTCGACGAGGTCGGCCCGGAGCCGGTGGTCCGCGAGCACCGAGGCAAGGGCGCCCGCGAGCGCCGCCGCGTCGCCGGGGTCGACATGAACAGCGGCGCCCGCGGCGGCGGCGCGGTAGCCCGGGATGTCCGAGGCCACCACCGCCGTCCCGGCCGCCATCGCCTCGAGGAGCACCATCCCGAAGGACTCTCCGCCGAGCGACGGGGCCACGGCGACGTCACAGGAGGCCACGAGCTCGGCGAGGGCGGCGTCGTCGGGGGCGCCGACGAAACGAAGGCGCTCGTCGCCGGCGGCGAGCCGCCTCAGCGCCGGGGTCTCGGGGCCCTCTCCGGCCACGACGGCGTCGAGGTCGAGCGAGAGCTGCCGCACCGCCTCGACGAACACCGCAGCACCCTTGCGGGGCTCGTGGCGCCCGACGAACACGACCCGCGGGCGGCTCCCGTCCTTGTACGGCCCCGCCGCCGCCCCGGCCGCCAGCCGGCGGGCCCTCGCCTCGCCGTAGCGGGTGAGGTCGACGCCGTTCCCGATCTCGACCAGCTCGCCGAGCCGCCGGCCGAGCACGCGCCGTGCCGTCGCCGCGGCCGCCGTTGAGACGGCGGTCGCGACGGCCGTGCGCCGGGCGACGAGGGGGCCGAGCGCCACGCCCTCGGCCAGGTAGAGGGCGTCGGCGCCGGCGCGGTGGAAGGTCGCCACGATGGGGCGGGGCCCCGCCAGGGCCGCGGCGAGGGGCGGGCCGGGCACGAGGGGCTCGTGGACGTGCACCACGTCCGGGTCGGCTCGCCGCAGCGCCTGGATCGCCCGTGCCATCGCCCCCGGCGAGGGGGCGACGGGCGCGACCGAGCCGTTCGCCCGCACCCCGACGGTCCCCCCGATCCCGACCACCTCGTAGGCCTCACCGGCTCCGGCAGGCGGGCGACCCGAGGGCGTGACGACGGTCACCTCGTGGCCACGGCGGGCCAGAGCCCCGGCGATGGAGCCCACCTGCTGCTGGACCCCGCCCGGCACCGCCCAGTCGTAGCCGCAGACAAGGGCGACGCGCACCGGGTCAACGGTAACCGAGGCGCCTCCGGCGGTACGCTCCGTCGCCGGCCGGCTCGCCGGCGGCGTGGGCGAGCTTCTCCTCGTACATCTCGGCGTCGGCCGCCCGGAGCAGCTTGTTGAGATCGGCCTCGCTCCCCGGCAGGAGGGCGGAGCCGATGCTCGCACCCACCTCGAGCGTCACCTGGCCGATGCGGAAGGGCTCGCTGAGCCTCGCCGCCACGCGGGCCCGCACGGCCGCGAGCTCCGCTTCGCCGCCGCTCACCTGGCAGAGCACGACGAACTCGTCGCCGCCATAGCGAGCGACAGTGTCGCCCGGCCGTACCACCGAGCGCAGCCGCCGGCCCACGCCGACGAGGACCTCGTCGCCGACGAGATGGCCATGGGTGTCGTTCACGAGCTTGAAGTCGTCGAGGTCGATCACGAGAAGGCCGACGAAGGCCTGATCGCGCTTTGCGAAGTCCGCCGCGAGCGCGACGCGGTCGTTGAGCAGGATCCGGTTGGCGCAACCGGTGAGCGGGTCATGGAGGGCGAGCTCGGTGAGCTCGCGCGCCGTCTCCTTCGCGTCGGTCACGTCCTGGAACCCGGCCACGGCGCCGAGGAGGCGTCCGTCCTCGGACTTGAGCACCGTCGCGCTCGTCGTGACGACCCTCGTGGGAGCCCCGCTCGCGGGCCGGAACAAGATCTCCTGGCGGGAGACCCGGCTCCCGGCGAGTGCCTGGCGCAGGGGGTGCTCCTCAGGGGCAAGCGGCGTGCCGTCGGGCCAGTACATCCCTTCCACCGTCGGCTCGGCGCCGATCGTCACCTGGTCCGCCCGGTAGTCGCCGAACAGGCGGAAGGTGGCGTTCGTGACCGTGAGCATCCCTCTCGCGTCGCAGGCGGCGACGCCCGCGTCCAGGTTGCGCACGAGGGCGCGGAGGAACTCCTGCTCGTCGGCGAGGGCGGCGAGCGCCTCCCGGCGCTCCTGGTCCGCCCGCCGCAGCGCCGTCACGTCGCTGATCGAGAGGAGGAGGTGGCGCGCGCCGGGGTCCTCGTCCGACCGCTCGGGGTTCACCTCCGTCGTGTGGCAGCGCAACCAGCGGACCTCCCCGCCGGTGCGCAGGTGGCCCCGGACCGTGCCCGGCGAGTCCGGCTGGTCGAGGGTGAGCAGCGCCCGGTCCGAGAGGGGGTCGATCGGGCTGCCCTCCTCGTCCAGCACCACCCCGCCGGTCCCGATCGCAGACGCGATGGCCTCGTTGATGTTCCGCCCGACGAGCACGGACCGTGTCGTGCCGAGCAGCTGAGGGGCCGCCTCGTTGCACGAGAGCACCACCCCGTCGTCCAGCATCACGACGACGCCCTCTTGAAGGGAGTCGAGCACGGTCTGGGCGTGGTGGGGCCGGCTCGTGCTGCGCGGGCGGGTGGGCCGTGCTCCGCGGGCAAGGCGGCGGAGGCGGAGCGAGACCGTGTTGAGCCCGGGCTCGTCGACGAGGTTGGTCGCCTCGGCTTCGACCGGCACCGAGTCGCCGGCGACCGTCGTCACCCGGAGTGTCATCGAGAGGGCGAGCGGCGAGCCGCGCATCTCTGCGAGCAGGCGGGAGAGAGCCTCCCGATCCTCGAGGTGGAACAGCGCGAGGCCCGGCGAGCCCATCACGGCGGCCGCCGTCCGCCCGGTCAGCTGCTCGATCGAGGGGCTCGCCCAGGCCACCTGGTCGCGCTCGTCGAGCATGACCACGACCTCGGGCTGGAGCGAGGGCGGGGTCCACGCCCGCCGGGGCTCGTCGGACCCATCTGGCTCGCCGTGCGCGCCAAGACCCGAGAGGGGGCCCGAGGCACCCTCGTCGTCCTGCCCTGCCCACCGGAGTGCCGCCAGCTCGGGCGCTCCCTGCGGGCCGGCCTCACCGGCTGGCGCCGCGGAGCTCGCCAGAGCTGGCGCGCCGCCCGGCTCGGGCGGGCTCAGCCGTCGCGGTCGGAGGGCCAATTCGGTTGGAACATGTGCCATTGCGCGGGAGCCATCCGGATCAGGTCTTCGAACTCCCGTGCGAGCTTCGAGGTGATGATGTGCACATCCTCGCGCAGCCGGCCCGTCCGGCGGCAAGTGAGCGGCGGACGCACCACGCCGTGGTACCGGCCGGACGGGCGCTGGTAGACCGCGACCGGGAACAGCGGAGCCCCCGTGCGCAGCGCCAGCACGGCCGGACCGGCCGGCAGCGTGGTCCGCTCCCCGAACAGCTCGACCTCGACTCCGTTGCCGGCGAGGTCGCGGTCCGCGACGAGGCCGACGAGCCTGCCCTCCCGGAGCGCCTTCGAGAGCTTGGGCACCGCCTCGCGGCCAAGGGGCACCACGTCGAGGCCGAGGGCCGCCCGTTGCCGCCGGAACCACTCGAACAGCTCCGGCGGCTCGAGGGGCTCGACCACGGCGGTCATGGGGTGCCCCTTCAGGGTGAGCCAGTAGCCGCCGATCTCCCAGGAGCCGAGATGGGGCAGGGCGAAGATGGCGCCCCGACCCGCCGCGAGGGTCTCCTCGGCCGCGTCGAAGCCCTCGATCGAGAAGCGCCGCATCACCTCGCTCGGCGGCATCCGACCGAGCCGGGCGCTCTCGACCCAGTACCGAGCGTAGGAGTCGAACGCCTCGACGACGGCCCGCTCGAGCTGCCGCTCGGTGGCGGCCGGGCCGAGCACGCGCGCCATGTTCGCCCGGACGACCGGCCGCCGGTCCCGCCACAGCTCCGAGAGCGTGAGCCCGACGGCCGTGGCGATCGTCGACGCGACCGGGCCCGGCACGAGCTGGAGCGCGCCAGCAAGACCCCGGTAGGCGAGATAGGTCGCCCGCTCGTGCGCCTCGCTCACCCGAACGCGCCCTCAGGCGACGGGATCGAGCCGGGCCGGCTCAGCGACCGGTACCGAGGCGCCGGCGCAGCGCAGCGGCCGCGCCCTGCTGGCGGCGCTGTGCCCTCCGGGCAGAACCCTGGGTGCTCCCACGGCCGCTCCGAGAGACCCCCGTCCGCTCGCTCGCGAGCGCCGTGCGCAGGCGGGTCGAGAGCCGCTCGTCCGGCCGGCGGCGTGGGCGGGAGGAGCGGAGCACGGCCGGGGCGCGACCGATGCCGCCCGAGGCGCGCGCGGCGCGCCAGGAGCGCCAGCGCGACTCGACCCGAGCCGGTCGCCAGCTTGCGAGGGCGTTCGCGGCAACCGCCGGCCGGGCCGCGCGCACCGGCAGCGGCTCACCGGTCAGCTCGGCCGTGGCTTGGCGCCAGACCTTCACGAAGCGCTGGGCCGCCGTGAGCGCGCAGAGGCCGAGGAGGGCCCAGAGCAGCGGCACTAACACGATGTTGAACCCGAGCGCGACCCCGAGGCCGATGAGCCGCTCAGCCCGCTCCATGAGCCCGCCCTTCGCCTCCCACCCGAACGACTCCGCCTTGGCCCGCTCGTAGGAGATCACGTTGCCGACGGCGAGGATCCCGAAGGGCAGCAGCGCGAGCTCGGGCGTGTGCCGGGTCGCGAGGTAGTAGGCGAGACCGCCGAACATGAAGGCGTCGGCGACGCGGTCGGCGACCGAGTCGAGGAAGGCCCCCCGGCGCGAGGAGGTGCCGGAGGCCTTCGCGACGGCCCCGTCGAGGGTGTCCATGAGCCCGCCGGCGGTGACGAGGACGACGCCCGTCCACAGGTGGCCGAGGGCGATGACGCCGCCCGTCGCGGCCGCGAGCACGAGCCCGGCGACCGTCACGTGGTCGGCGCTGACGCCGTGCCGGGCGAGGCGCCGCCCGAGGTCGAGGCGGGGTCGGGCCCGCCGCGAGGCGCCCTTTGGTTCGGGCGGGGTGTCGCTCTGCTCGGTGGGCACGCGCGGCGCTGCGCCCTCGCGCCCCGCCGTCTCCTCGTCCGGGTGGCGGTGTGTCGTGCCGCCCCGTCGACCGTCGATCATCGTGCTCCTCGTGAGCCGCTTCGGCCCAAGGCTACCAGCTGGTCCGCAGAATCTCGCGGTGACGCCTCGCCCCGGGCCGGCCGGCCTGGGTAGGCTCGCCCAACCGGCCGCCTCCCCGAGACGGGGCCTGGCCAGCCGGACCGAGAGGAGGTCAGTCCCGTGGGGAACGTGCCGTCCGCCAGGATCCGCAACGTCGCGCTCGTCGGCCACGGCGGCTCGGGCAAGACGACGCTCGCCGAGGCCCTCCTGCACTGCAGCGGGGCGATCGGTCGCCCGGGCCGGGTCGAGGACGGCTCCACCGTCTGCGACTTCGAGCCCGAGGAGCACCGCCACGGCATCTCGATCTCGCTCGCCGTCGCACCGGTCGAGCACGGCGAGGTGAAGATCAACCTCCTCGACACCCCCGGCTACGCCGACTTCGTGAACGAGGTCGAGGCGGCGCTCTCGGTGGCAGACCTCGCCGTGCTCGTCGTCTCGGCCGTCGAGGGCGTCGAGGTGCAGACCGAGGTGGCGTGGCGGCTCGCTCAGCGCCGCGGCCTCCCCCGCATGATCTTTGTCAACAAGCTCGACCGGGAGCGGGCCGACTTCGAGCGGACCCTCGAGCAGCTGCGGAACCTCTTCGGTGCCGGCATCGCGCCCCTCGAGCTCCCGATCGGCCACGAGGCGTCGTTCCGGGGCGTCGCCGACCTGCTCACCGACACGGCGATCACCTACGACTCGGGCGCACCGGTCGCAGGCCCGATCCCCGACGAGATCGCAGACCTCGAGCACCGCGTCCACGACGCCCTCGTCGAGGGCATCGTCGTCGCGGACGACGGCCTCATGGAGCGCTACCTCGACGGCGACGTCCCCTCGACCAAGGAGCTCGAGACGACACTCGCCCACGGGGTCTTGCAGGGAAGCGTCTTCCCGGTCGTCTGCGGCTCGGCGACAAAGCAGGTGGCGATCGACCGGCTCGCCTCGTTCATCGCCGAGATCGGCCCGAGCCCGCTCGACCGGCCGCCCACCGTCGTGCGGGCCGGCACCGAGGAGCGCGAGGTGCCCGTCGACCCTGCCGGCCCGCCCCTCGCGAGGGTGTTCAAGACCCTCTCGGACCCCTACGTCGGGCGGATCTCGCTCCTCCACGTGCTCTCGGGCACGATCCGGCCCGACTCGGTCCTCGTCAACTCCCGCACCCACGGCGAGGAGAAGCTGCACGCCCTGCAGCTGCTGCGGGGCAAGGAGGCCCACCCGGTCGCCGAGGCCCAGGCCGGCGACATCGTCGCCGTCCCGAAGCTCTCCGACACCCGCACCGGCGACACCCTCGCCCCGAAGAACCTGCCGGTCCTGGCCGAGAGCCACACGCCTCCGAGGGCTCAGCTGTCCATCGCGCTCAGGCCGAAGGCCAAAGGCGACGAGGACAAGCTGATGACCGCCCTCCACCGGCTCGAGGAGGAGGACGGCGCCCTCAAGGTCGAGCGGCTCGACGAGACCCACCAGACGATCCTCTCGGGTGTCGGCGACACCCATCTGCAGATCGCCTGCGAGCGGCTCCAGCGCAAGTACGGCGTCGACGTCGAGGTCGAGCCGGTGAGGGTGCCCTACCGGGAGACGATCACCTCCACGGCCGAGGCGGAGGGCAAGTACAAGAAGCAGACGGGCGGCCACGGCCAGTTCGGCGTCTGCAACCTTCGGATCGAGCCGCTCGAGCGGGGCGGCGGGTTCGAGTTCGTCGACGCGATCGTGGGCGGGGCGATCCCCCGCCAGTTCATCCCCGCCGTGGAAAAGGGGGTCCAGGAGGCGATGGCGAGCGGCGGCCACTTCGGGTTCCCGGTCGTCGACGTCAAGGTGACCTGCTTCGACGGCAAGTACCACTCCGTCGACTCCTCCGAGATGAGCTTCAAGATGGCCGCCTCGATCGGCTTCAAGGAGGCGCTCGAGGCGGCCGGGCCCGTCCTGCTCGAGCCGGTCTCGCGGGTCGAGGTCACGGTGCCGGCGGCCTACCAGGGCGACGTGCTCGGCGACCTCAACGCCCGGCGGGGGCGGGTGCTCGGCACCGAGTCGGCGCACGGCGACGAGCAGACCGTCGTCGCCCTCGTGCCGACCTCCGAGCTGGCGAGGTACGCCACCGACCTGAGGAGCCTGACCGGAGGGCGGGGCAGCTTCTCGGTCGAGCACGAGAAGTACGAGGTGGTCCAGCCCCAGATCGCGGAGCGGATCATGAAGCAGGTCGAGGCGGACCGGGCCTCCTGACCGCTCCTCGCGGTCGCTGCGACGGCAGCGCAGCCAGCGCAGCTGCGCTCGTGCGACCCTCGATCACGGCGAGCTCAGCGACGCCCTCCGGCCGGCGGCGGCGGTCCCGGGTCGGCGGCGAGGCCGGCCGCCTCGGTGATGGCGCTCACCGTGCCGGCCGGGTCGGCCACCTCCACGATCACGTACCGGTACCTCTCGCCCTCGGTCTCGACGACCACGGCGTTGCGCCCGAGCCCGACGGACCAGAACGACCACCCGTCGAGGGAGTGGTACGGGCCGACCCGCATGAGACCGCTCTGACCACCGCGGCGGCGCAGCTTCGCCCGGACGTGAGCCCGCACGGCAGGGTCGTGCTCGACGCGCAGGATCGACGAGAGCGGCACCGCGAGCCGCCGGCGCATCGCCACGACTGAACGCCACCCGGTCACGCGGGCCACGAGCTCCTCCCCCTCCACCTCGAGCGAGCCCCACACGAGCGGCGGCCGGTTGCTCCTCGAGGGAGCGGGGATCATCTCCTCGGGCTCCCGGTCGAACAGGCCACCGAAGATCCCGCCCCGGGGCGTAGGCGGCTGCATCATCGCGGTCTCCTCTCCTCCGAGCCCGTCACCTCTCCCGGACCGGCCACGCCGACCGGAGCCGCCGCCACGAGTCGGGCAGGGCCTCCGGCAGCACCCGGGTCGAGGCCGACGTCGTCATGAAGTTGGTGTCCCCGATCCAGCGCGGCACGACGTGGACGTGCAGGTGGCCGGGGATGCCCGCACCTGCTGCGCGGCCGAGGTTCACTCCGAGGTTGCACCCGTCAGGAGCGTACGCCGCCCCGAGGGCGGCGACGGCGTCGTGCACCGCCGACCACATCTCGCCCGCCTCCTCGGCGGCAAGGCCGTCGAGCTCGCGCACGTGGCGGGAGGGCATGACGAGGAGGTGGCCCGACGCGTAGGGGTAGGCGTTCAACATCGCCACGCAGCGCTCGCCCCGCCAGACGACGAGCCGCTCCTCATCGGAGACGTCGGCGGCCAGCAGGCCGCAGAAGACGCACTCTGCGGACCGGTCCGAGGCAGCGCTCCCCGGAGCACCCGCCTCGGCTACGTAGGCCATGCGCCAGCCCGCCCAGAGGTGCTCGAGGGCCACGGCCGGCTACGGGAGCGACGGGACCGGGCGCGGCCCTGCTGCCTCGCGGCCGATCTCCTCGAGCACCTCATCGAGAGGGCGGCCGCGTTCGGCGCGATCGGAGCCCTGGCGGTTGACGCCCACCGTCCTCGCCGCGACGTCCTCCCCGCCGACGACGAGCACGTAGGGCACCTTCTCCAGCTTCGCCCGCCGGATGCGGGCGTTGAGGGGCTCGGCGGCGTGATCGGCCTCGACGCGCACGCCCCTTGCGGCGAGGGCGGCCCGGACCTGCTCGGCATAGGGACCGTGGTCGTCACGGACCGGGAGCACGCGGGCCTGCACCGGCGAGAGCCAGGTGGGGAAGGCGCCGGCGTAGTGCTCGAGCAGCACGGCGAAGAAGCGCTCGACGCTCCCGAACAGGGCCCGGTGGATCATGACGGGGCGGTGGCGGGCGTTGTCGGCCCCGACGTACTCGAGGCCGAAGCGCTGGGGCAGCATCAAGTCGACCTGGATCGTCGACAGCTGCCAGTAGCGCCCGATCGCGTCCTTGGCCTGGACCGAGATCTTCGGGGCGTAGAACGCACCGCCTCCGGGGTCGAGCACGAGGTCGAGGTCCATCCGGGCCGCCGCCTGCCGGAGCGCCTCGGTCGCCTCCTCCCACTCCGCGTCCGATCCGATCGACTTCACCTCGGGCTTGGTCGACAGCTCGAGGTAGAACTCCGAAAGGCCGTACTCCCTCAGCAGGTCGAGCACGAAGGAGAGGAGCGAGGTGAGCTCCTCGCCCATCTGGTCGCGGGTGCAGAAGATGTGGGCGTCGTCCTGGGTCATCCCCCGCACGCGGGTGAGCCCGTGCACGACGCCGGAGAGCTCGTAGCGGTAGACCGAGCCGAACTCGAACATCCGGATCGGCAGCTCGCGGTAGGACCGCTGGCGGCTGCGGAACACGAGGCAGTGGAAGGGGCAGTTCATCGGCTTCAGGTAGTACTCGTGCCCCTCGTCGAGCTCCATCGGCGGGAACATCCCCTCGGCGTACCACTCGAGGTGGCCGGAGGTCTCGAACAGCTCCGCCTTCGTGATGTGCGGCGAGTAGACGAAGTCGTAGCCGGCCTCGACGTGGCGGCGGCGCGAGTAGTCCTCGAGCGCCTTGCGCACGATGCCGCCCTTCGGGTGGAACACGGGGAGGCCGCTGCCGATCTCGTGCGGGAAGGAGAAGAGGTCGAGCTCGAGCCCGAGGCGGCGGTGGTCCCGGCGCTCGGCCTCCTCGAGGCGGTGGAGATGGTCGGCGAGGGCGGCGGCCGACTCCCAGGCAGTCCCGTAGATCCGCTGCAGCTGGGGGCGCCGCTCGTCGCCCCGCCAGTACGCCCCGGCCACCCGCATGAGCTTGAAGTGGCCGAGCCGCCCGGTCGAGGGCACGTGCGGGCCGCGGCAGAGGTCGACGAACTCCCCGGTGTTGCGGTAGGTCGTGACCACCCCGGGCTGGGCCTCCCCGGCGAGCTCGGCATCAGGGGCGGTCGCGACGGCCTCGATGATCTCCCGCTTGTAGGGCTGGTC
>Ga0070737_10005565_pt1 | contig 11980 bp, 8 predicted proteins | sample Coa_R1_10_FD_66438 | JGI IMG/M metagenome (GOLD analysis project Ga0070737, IMG submission 66438) | Surface soil microbial communities from Centralia Pennsylvania, which are recovering from an underground coalmine fire - Coalmine... | ecosystem: Environmental > Terrestrial > Soil > Unclassified ... | reverse complement strand
CTCCAGGATGGGATCGGCTTCTGCTTTGATGCGTATCAGCTCTCCCGCCTTATCCAGCGCGGAGATCCATTCGCGAAGGTCGTGATAGGCCAAGTTTGACCTCGTTGAGCCGTAGTGATTTTAGTCCGGCACGATTATAGAAGAACCTTTGCGCCGGCTTTTGCGTATAGGAATAAGATTGCGAACGCTATACACTTAGTCGTTTTGGCAACGCGGTCGCGCTGCGAAATCCATGAGACCGCGTCGCAGAAGGGACCTCATGCAACCTCTTCGCACCTGGTTCGCTGCTTTGCTTTTGCTCTGCGTTTCTGCCGTTGCGCAAACTGCTGTTCCTCCGCTTCCTAAGACGCCCAAGCGTCCGGTGGTGGATGAGTACTTCGGCACCAAGGTCACCGACAATTACCAATGGCTGGAAGACAGCAAGAATCCGCAGGTGGAAGCCTGGACTGCGGCGGAAAACGCGCACGCTCGCGCCATGTTGGACGCCTTGCCGATCCACGCCGAAATCCAGCAATTTCTGAAGTCGCTGGCCAACGCCAGCTCGCCGGCTTACTACGACCTGGAGATGCGCGGCGGCAAGCTGTTCGCCATGAACGCGCAGCCGCACAAGCAGCAGGACATGCTGGTCACGCTGCGCTCGCCTGACGATCTGGCCTCGAAACATGTGGTGCTCGATCCCTCGCAGATCGATCCCACCAACTCTACGGCTATCCAGTTCTACGTGCCTTCACAGGACGGCAGCAAGGTCGCGGTATCGCTGGCGAAGGGCGGAACGGAATCGGGCACGGTGCACGTCTACGACGTGGCGACCGGCAAAGCCCTGCCGGACGTGGTGCCGCACGTAACCGCCATCGGCGGCGGCAGCCTGGTGTGGAAGGGCGACGGCAGCGGCTTCTACTACACGCACTATCCCAAGCCGGGTGAGCGCCCGGCCGAGGACCTGAACTTCTACCAGCAGATTTACTTCCACAAGCTGGGCACAGATGCAGCCCAGGACACTTACGTCATCGGCAAGGACTGGCCGCGCATTGCTGAGACCACGCTCACCTCCAGTGAGGACGGCAAGTATTTGCTGGCGACGGTGGAAAACGGCGACGGCGGCGACTATGAGCATTTCCTCTGCGGCCCCGACGGCAAGTGGACACAGATTACTCATTTTGGCGAAGGCGTGAAAGCGATCGCCATCGGACGCGACGCGCTCTACATGATGTCGCGAGACAACGCGCCGCGCGGCAAGATCCTGCGCGCGCCGCTGGCTACCCCGGAGCTGAAGTATGCCAAAGTCATCGTGCCCCAGAGCGCAGCAGTCATCCAGGATTTTAGCTTCGCCCTGGCCGGCCTCCAGCCCAGCTTTATTCCCACGCGCAGCCTGCTATATGTGACGGAGCTGGTGGGAGGCCCAACTGAGATCCACATCTTTACCCATGAGGGCAAGGCGGTCGGCACCGTTCCCGCGGAACCGGTCTCCACTATCACGCACATGCTGCCGCTTAAAGGCGATGAGATTCTCTTCGGAAACGTGAGCTACGTCGATCCTATGGCGTGGTTCCGCTACGATCCGGCCACGAAAAAGGTGATCGGTACGGCGATGCGGGAAATCTCTCCGGTCAGTTTCGCCGAAGTTGAGGTGGTAAGGGAATTTGCGACCTCGAAAGACGGGACCAAAGTTCCGCTGAATATTTTCCGGCGAAAGGGGACGAAGCTGGATGGGAAAAATCCTGCCATCCTGACCGGCTACGGCGGATTCGATATCAGCATGACTCCCGGTTTTGATCCCGGTCTTCTGCCCTGGCTAGACGCTGGTGGCATTCTTGCCATCGCCAACCTGCGCGGTGGCGGCGAATTCGGCGAGGAGTGGCACCAGCAAGGGATGTTGACCCACAAGCAGAACGTCTTCGATGACTTCATCGCCTGCTCGGAATACCTGATCAAGCAGGGATATACAAACCCCTCCAGGCTGGGCATCGAAGGCGGCAGCAACGGCGGCTTGCTGATGGGCGCCGTGCTGACGCAGCGGCCCGATCTCTATCGCGCTGTGGTTTCGGTGGCCGGGCTCTACGACATGCTGCGCTATGAGACGACGCAGAACGGCCAGTACAACGTGACCGAGTACGGCTCGGTAAAGGACCCCGAGCAATTCAAGGCGCTTTATGCCTACTCGCCCTACCACCACGTTGAGGACGGCGTGAAGTACCCGGCGGTGCTGCTGATGGTGGGCGAGAACGATCCGCGCGTCGCTCCCTGGCATTCGAAGAAGTTCGCCGCCGCCTTGCAGGCGGCAACCTCGTCGCAGGATCCGGTGCTGCTGATCAGCTTCTCCAATGCCGGACACGGGGGCATCGGCTCCGCCGAAGACCAGCGGATTGCTATGGCAACCTACGCCATGGAGTTCCTGTATGACCAGTTGGGGGTGAAGTGGGTGGCGCCAGAGATGACGCAGCACTGAGTATCGCCCGTCGCAAGCCGCGGTTCTGTGCCCACGGCTAGAGCATTTTCAGCTTTTGCAGTGACCGGTGGACCGGCCTTCAGGCCAGCGTTCGCGTGACCCGTGCGGAGCATCTGCCGCAGTCGCCATTGCAGTGGCTACGGCTGCGGGGTCTTTTTCTGGAGCCGTGCAGAACGCGACGCTGAAAACACGGCTCTGCCGATCCGGCTACACCAACTCAGCCACGCGTCGAAGTCTGTGACAGACGACCACGCGGAGCAATTGCGCGAGGATCTCCCGTTCCGGCAGGAATGGCTAGAGCGCGTAGATTCTGCTTTTCAATGCAGAAGCCCGAAGTTGGGCTACCGTGGGCTACCGGAATTTTTACAACACACAGTTCAGCGGCTTAGGTGGTAAGGAATCAGTAGATTAGATGGCGCGCCCTGAGAGATTCGAACTCCCGACCTTCTGGTTCGTAGCCAGACGCTCTATCCAGCTGAGCTAAGGGCGCTTTCAATAGCGGCCAAGCCATTATAGCACTGGCTAACAGGAACAATCGCACTACAGAATTTCCCGTTCGTCGCCAACGCGGCGGGTGACCCGCTCGCGATCCAGGTATTCCAGCAGCGGAATGGCGTATTTGCGCGTGATGCCAAAGAGGTCCTTGAAGGCGCCGACGTTGATCCGCGGGGTCTTTGCCTTCTGGGCAGCAATTTGCCGGCGCAGCGCATCCAGGGCGTCGCGATGAAATACCAGCTCATCTGAAAGCTTTACCAGTACGCGGTCGCGGAGCAGGAGGGTGACGATTTTCTGCGCCCGCACCTTGTCCACCGGCAACGAAGCCAGCACTTCTTTCAGCAAGGGCACTTTCAGTCCCGCCTGGGCAAAGGCTCGCTCGATTTGCGCCTTCGATTCCGCCTCCTCGTCGCGCAGCACCACGCCCTTTCCGGCAGCAGCAATCGTCTCGCCGCTGATCTGCAGTTTGCTCTCGCGGAGCAGCGAATCGAGGACGCCGCGAAAGATCGGCTCGCGCAAGCGCAGCGATTCGCGCAGCGCTTCCCGGCTGATCCCCTGTACCAGCGGATTGGCCTTGTGAAACTGCTCAAGTTTGGCCAGCATTTCTTGGCGTAGCGATTCGACCACTGGCGACGCGAGCAGCCGATCTTCGAAGCGCACGAGCCGACGTGACTCGTCCATCTCTGCCGCCATCCGCTCAATCCGGGACAACTGCCAGCCAGTTTCAGCGACAGCGTCGGAGAGCGAGAGCCCATCCGCTCCGCGACGCGCTGTTCGCGCCAGGAGAGCTTCTTCGGGCGTGCCTTGTGCAACCGTCCGTAGGAAGGCCAATCGCTCTTCCGCCTTCATGCGCCGGGGCGGTTCCGCCGCGTCCAGCACTCTGCCGCCGCCGATGGTGATGACCGGCGAGAATTGGCGGAGAATAAAGCGGTCGCCGGGCAAGAGCAACAGAGGGGAGTCGAGCTTCAGGCGAGCCAATGCGGACTGGCCTGGCTGCAACGACTTGGCCTCGAGCAGACTGACCTCGGCGATGGTCTCTGCGGTGAAGGAGTGGAAATGCACGCGGGCGCGATCGCGGAGCGGCCTGGCCGAGCGCAGGAGATCGAGCCAGGCGCTGAGTTGCTGCGTGGGGCGAAATATCTGCGGCGGGGTCAGCATCATGCCGCGCGCCAGCTCGCTGGTCTCGACGACAGCCAGGTTCAGCGCGGTGCGCTGTCCGGCGATGGCCTGCTCGGCCGCGGTGCTGTGCACCTGCACGCCGCGGACCCGCAGCCGCTTTCCGCCGGGGTGCACTTCCACCTCTTGCTCTTTGTGCACCGCGCCAGAGATCAGCGTGCCGGTGACAACGGTGCCAAAGCCTTTCATGGTGAAAACGCGATCGATCGGCAGACGGAAGACCGCAGTGGAGTTCTTCCCCGGAATTTCCGCCGCCAGCCGCGCCAGTTGGCCGCACAACTCATCGAGGCCCACGCCGGTCCGGGAGCTCACCGCGATCATGGGAGAAGTCGTGGGATCAAGGAACGACCCTTTGAGGAAGTCGCCGACTTCCATCTTCACCACTTCCAGCGTTTCGGCATCGACCAGATCGGCTTTTGTCAGCACGGTTATTCCGCGCTCGATGCCCAGCAGGCGGCAAATATCAAAGTGTTCGCGGGTTTGCGGCTTGATGGATTCATCGGCGGCCACCACCAGCAGGACCAGATCGATGCCGCCCACGCCAGCCAGCATGTTGCGCACAAAGCGCTCGTGGCCGGGAACATCGACGAAGCCGATCCTGATGGGCGCGCCGGCTGCATCAGTCAAGTCGAGGTGAGCGAAACCCAGATCAATCGTGATGCCGCGCCGCTTCTCCTCGGCTAGGCGATCGGGATCCGTTCCCGTGAGGGCGCGCACTAGGGCGCTCTTGCCATGATCGATATGGCCCGCAGTTCCAACAACAACGGCCTTCATAGCGAACAGTTTACCGGAGACTTTTGGGAACTCCCGATTCGTTCCGCCGGAATGACTTTCGCAGCCTCCTATGCGAAAATTACAAGTAACGAGCAGAAATTCGTCACCGTTTTGCAAGGTTACTATTGTGCGCCGTCCTCAGAAAGTTTTTGCTTTCACCGGTTCGAGGGGCGTCTAATGTATTTGAATTCCAGGCGTACTTGATCCAGACGGATGGCTTCAATCCTCACACCGCCAGAAAGACCAAGCAAACTTCCGACACGAGAAGGCGAGCAGCTTGCGCTTTGGGGAGGCGACGCGCCGGCTGATGCCGAGCTGACGCCGCACCTGTTGCTGCAGCTCGAGGACGACCTGGAGCGCTCGCGCCGACGCGAGGCGGCGTGGATTTCGGTGGTCGTTCACCTGATGGTGGTGCTGTTTCTGGTGTTTACCCCCAAAATGTTTCCCAGCCTCAAAGGAGTGGTACTGATCTCGCCGGCTGACCTGATGCGAAACCAGCAGATGACGTATCTGGACCTGCCGCCGGACATGCAGAAAGAGCCAAAAATCGCGCCCAAAACGAACGTTTTGTCAGACAAAAACCGCATTGCTGAAACTCGCCATCTGCCGACGTTGGACAAGAAGACTCTGGAGGAGTTGAAGCGCGCCGGCTCGCCGGGGATTCCGGCAGCTCCGGGACGCGAGGCGCAGATGGCGTCACCGCAGAACGCGCAGTCCTCGCCGCCGCAGCAAAATCAGGCGCAAGGCCAGCAGATGGCACAGATCGCTCCTCCTCTTCCTGCCGGGAATTCTCAGCTTGCGGCGCCGCAGTCGAATACGCCGAAGTTCCCCGGCAATCTGGCAGAAATGATGTCGCCCGGGGCAGCGATTGAGCAGGCGGAGCGGGCGGTAGCGGCGCGGCGCAGCGCCGGCATGTATGGCACAGGCGGTGACTACGGCGTTGGCCCGGGCGGAACGAGGGCCCGCGCCCTCGGCAATCTAGAAGTGCTGACCGACACTCAGGGGGTAGATTTTGGCCCTTACCTAGAACGCGTGCTGCAGGCCGTGCGAATGAACTGGTATGCCGTGATTCCGGAAGAGGCGCGCGCCCCGCTGATGAAACGGGGCAAGGTCTCCATCGAGTTCGTCATTTTGCGCGACGGCAAGGTGGCAGGGATGAAGATTGTGGGGCCCTCGGGAGATGTCTCGCTGGACCGCGCTGCCTGGGCCGGAATCACCGCTTCTGTTCCCTTTGCGCCGCTGCCTGGTGAGTTTCACGGCCCCTACCTGGCGCTACGTTTCCATTTCTATTACAACCCCGCCAAAGGCGACCTGGATTAAAGCAAGGAATTAGCAGTTAGCAATTAGAATCGCTTTTGTGAGTCAACGGCAGCATCGCGCCAATTTACTTCGCCCGCAAGATCGCGAAGCTGAACTCGAAGCGCGCCGGCGCACGCGCAACCGTGGCAAAGTGATCGGGTTGCTGGCAATCGCTCTCTTCATTCTGGCCCTCGCATTCCTCCGTTTCGGCAAACACATTCCCTGGGGCGCGCGATGACCGCCCCCACTGGTGCGATGAGGTCAAGTGCGCAATCTAAACCGCTCCTGCTGGTTATTGTGGGGCCGACAGCCTCTGGGAAGTCGGCGCTGGCGGTCGAGCTGGCGACAAGGTTCTGCGGCGAGATCGTCAGTTGCGATTCCGTGGCCTTGTATCGGCACTTGGAGATCGGCGCCGCTAAGCCCACACGGGAACAGCGCGCAGCCGTGCCACACCATCTGATCGACATTGCGGATCCCGGTGAGCCTTTTACAGCCGGCGAATATTCCCGGCGAGCGCGGGCTGTGATTGCGGAAATCACGCGGCGGGGCAGACTGCCTATGGTTGTCGGCGGCTCCGGCTTATATCTTCGCGCTTTGCTGGAGGGCCTCTTTCCCGGCCCGCAACGCTCTGAGCCGTTGCGGCGACGCCTGCGGGAGCGTGTGGCCGAGCGCGGCTCGCCGTATCTGCATAGCCTGCTTGCCCGGCTCGATCCCGCCTCTGCTGCCAGGATCCACGCCAACGACGCGTCCAAGCTGATTCGCGCCATCGAAGTCTGCCTGGCCGCGCGCGCGCGCATGAGTGAGTTGTGGCGCGAGCGCGGGCGCGAGCAGCTGCGCGGTTTTCGCATTCTACAGATTGGACTGAATCCACCGCGCGAAAAGCTCTATGAGCGGATCAATCAGCGGGCGCGGCAGATGTTCGCCGACGGGCTAGTAGAGGAGACAAGATTGCTACTCGAGCGATACGCAAATGTGGTTCCCGCAAAAAGCCTAGCGAATGCTGACCAATATTGCGACACGGGCTGTTTGCGCTCGCCGGTTCCGGTTACGCCACTGGATTCATTGGGTTATCGACAGGCCCGGCAGTACCTGCAGGGAGACCTGACTCTGGAGCAGGCAATTGCAGCGGCGCAGCAGGGTCATCGCAACTATGCCAAGCGGCAGATGACGTGGTTTCGCCGCGAGCCGGAGGTCAAATGGCTGGAAGGGTTCGGCGATGACCCTGCGATCGTCCGCCAGGCCGCAGAGATCGTTTCCTTAAACTATTGAAAATCGCGAATTAGAGTGATCGCGCGTGATCGTCGGGCGCCGGTCGCGTTTTCGATACCACCGCTACAGGGTTTCCTGTTTGCCGCGGGTCTGGATCAGCACAGTCCCAAAGCGCGTGCCCGAACCATTCGGCTCAATCGAGACCAGCCGCTCGTCGTCGCTGGTGCCGGTCTTGATCTCCCAGCCGCTGCCGTGGGTGTCGGAGCAATCCAGCTTCTTGTCTTTGTCCCCGTGCTTGGAAATATGCACGTCTGAGCTGCCGCTGTGGCCGTTGCACACCAGAACTGGTCCAAACGTCTTCATCTTGTCTTCGTAAAACGCCTTCACTTTTTCCGGAGAATCGCTGGTCTCATATTCAGCAGCGATTACCTTCAGGCCGAAGCCGGCGGCAGAGATGTCGACGTTGGCAGAATGATTGTCGCCGTTGTCAGAGGGACGCAGGTGCGCGCCCGGATATACGGGAATGCCATTGTCGGCTGCCTTGTCACTGCTGTCGACCTTCAGGTTGGCAAAGGGCGTTTGAATATCCACCTTCTCGTTCTTTTTGTCTTTATCGTTGACGCTGATACTGCAGCCGGCCAGCAGTAATGTCGCGCTCGCCAGTACCATGACCTTGGACCGTTTCATAGCCAGTTTGTTCATTGTGGACCTCCTCCGGAAGTAGCTCCGCCCACAAGGCAAAAGTCATTCCGCTGCAGGATTCCCTGTCAGTCAATACGCATTTCAGTGAGGTTTGGTTCCGTCCCGTCTGCCCCACCTTGTCTTCAGCCTCCATGGTACCCCGGTCGACGGCTAATGGGCGCTCTTCCCCAGCCTGCGGCTGCTCCGGCCCCGCGAAACGTTTGAGGCTGGTGTGGCCGATTGCCAGTTGCGAATTGCACATCGCTTCCTGTAACGTTCGGCAGTGGACCATCGCTGCTATCGTTGCCAAGCTGAGATTCCCGAGGGCGTCGCCTTCTGCCCGCACTGCGGCGCACCGCAGATCCGCGTCACACCGCCTGAGGGCTCTGTCCCAGCCGAGCCGCCCATGACTCCTGAGGCGGGCAATGTTGCCGGAACAACGTCGCCAATCCCACCGCCGGCGCCCTGGACGCAGGGCGGTCCGAGCTACTATCCCAATGCACCTACAGCGGGCGCACCGGGAGCCTGGGGCTATCCGCAGCCGGCCGCGATTCGTTGGGAACTGGCCTGGCGCGGCGCCTTGCTTTGCGGAGTCGGCGCGGCAATTCTTACTGCCATTCCGGTCGTCTCCCTCGGCTGCTGCTTGTGGATGCTGGGCGCCGGCGCCTTTTCCGTTTCGCTCTACCAGAAGCGGATGTCTGAAACTGTGATCACACCGGGCATGGGAATGAAGCTGGGGGCGCTGGCTGGGGTTTTTGGTTTTGTTGTCAATGCAGTGTTCTCGACCATCTCTTTCGTAGCTCTGCGCACCTCGGGCGGGTTTCGCCATGCCATGGGAGAGCAGATGCAGCGACAAATGTCGAGCAATCCCGACCCCAAAGTGCAGGAGATGATGCAGCACATGTTCGACTGGATGAACACGCCGCAAGGCGCCGCGACCATGATTGTCTTTTATCTGATCATCATGGCTGTGGTCTTCGTCGTCTTTACCGGTGCCGGGGGCGCGTTGGGGGCCTCGATGTTTGGCAAACGGCGCGAGTTCCGGTAGGTAACGAGCTGCGAGCTATGAGCTGCGAGCCACACAGAATTCTGGATCTGCGATCAGGATTGTGGGGCGGCTGTGACGAAAAGCGTCTGAGTAAGGTAATGGGGTCTTAGGTTCGCGACTCGCAGGTCGCGGCAACGCAGTCATCTCGCGCTTCCATTTGCTCTGTGCCTTGCCGATTGCTTATCATTCGAGCGACATGAGCAAGGTCTCCACGGATGTTCCCAATTTGCGCGAGAAGGCACAACTGCTCTCCGCATCAGAAATTGAGCGGACGCTGGTGCGCCTCGCGCATGAGATTGTGGAGAAGAACAACGGGGTCGGAAACCTGGGACTGGTCGGGATCATGCGGCGGGGCGTACCGCTGGCGCAACGGCTGGCGAAAATATTGGGGCGCATCGAGAAAACCCAGGTCCCCGTCGGCACCCTCGACATTACCCTTTATCGCGACGACCTCTCCACCGTCGGCCCCCGTCCCGAGGTAAAGAAGAGCGCGATGGAATTCGACATCCGCGACCGGGACATCGTGCTGGTGGATGACGTTCTCTATACCGGGCGGACGGCGCGAGCGGCGCTCGACGCGTTGTTTGATCATGGCCGGCCGCGGCGCATTCAGCTTTGCGTTCTTATTGACCGCGGGCACCGCGAGCTGCCTATCGAGGCCAGCTTTGTCGGCCGCAGGATCCAGACCACACCCCACGAACATATCGAAGTCAAATTGCAGGAAAGCGACGACGCCGACAAAGTACTGTTGATGGAGCGGGCGCCGCAAGAACCATGACGCTACCACTGGGATCGCTGCTAAGCATCAATCAGCTTACAACCGCACAGATCGAAGCCATTTTGGCCCTGGCCCGCCGCATGGACCCGAACCGCCCTTCTCGTCTGCTGCATGGCAAGCGTGTGGTGCTTCTGTTTTACGAGGCCTCGACCCGCACCCGCACTTCGTTCGAATTTGCCGCTAAAGCGCTGGGAGCCATGACTACGCTGGTCACCGCGACCTCCTCCAGCATCGAGAAGGGCGAATCGCTCATCGACACCGGCTGGACCGTGCAGTGCATCGGCGCTGATGTCATCGTCATGCGCCATCCCAACAGCGGCTCGGCGCACCTGCTGGCCCGCTATATGTCGGTGCCCGTGGTGAACGCCGGCGACGGGATGCATCAGCACCCCTCGCAGGCGTTGCTGGACGCGCTGACCATCCTAGACCACAAAGAGCGTCTGCGGGGCTTGCGCGTAGTTATCGTGGGCGACGTCTATCACAGCCGGGTGGCGCGCTCCAACGCGGAACTGCTCACGCGCTTTGGGGCGAATGTTATCTTCTGCGGCCCGCCGGATTTTGTGCCGGAGATCGCGGCCACGCTGGCGCCGGGAGTCACCGTGAGCCACGATTTGAATGCCGCGTTGCAGGGCGCCGATGTGGTGATGGCCCTGCGCGTCCAGAAAGAGCGTCTGCTGAACAAGCATCACCGTGTGGAAGATTACGTTGCTCATTACCAGGTGACGCCCCAGCGCATGATGCTGGCCAAGCCGGATGCCATCCTGATGCATCCCGGGCCGTTGATTCGCGGCATGGAACTGGCCAGTGACGTCGCGGATGGCCGACAGTCGGTAATCCACGAACAGGTGCGCAATGGTGTGAAGACGCGCATGGCGATCCTGGCCATGGCACTGGGAGCGAAGTAGGTATGGATTCCTTGCTGATACAACGCGGGCGAGTGATCGATCCGGCCGGCGGCCTCGATGATGAGATGGATGTGCTCCTGCGGGAGGGCCGGGTGGCAGCGGTCGAGCCTCCGGGCAAGCTGCGCGGGCAGGCGCAACAGACGCTGAACGCGCGCGGCGCCATTGTCGTCCCAGGCCTCATTGATCTTCACGTGCATCTGCGTGAGCCGGGCCAGCCGCACAAAGAGACCATCGCGACGGGAACTGCCGCAGCGGCTGCCGGCGGCTTCACTACCGTCTGCGCCATGCCCAACACGGTGCCGGTAAACGACTCGGTCGAGACCACGCGCTGGATGCAGTCAACGGAGCGCGGAGCTCAGGTCAACGTGTTCCCTATCGCGGCCGCGACTGTGGGCAGCGCGGGCGAGAAGCTCACGAACTTCGCCGCTCTGAAGAAAGCCGGAGCAGTCGCATTCAGCGACGATGGCAAGCCCATCCTTGAAGACGAGGTGATGCGGGACGCGTTGCGGCAGGCGGCCAGGCTCGAGATGCCCGTGGTGCAGCACGCGGAAGACACGCGCGCGACCGTCGGCTGCTCGATGAATTACGGCGCAACTTCGTTTCGCCTGGGCGTACACGGCATGACGAATTCCTCCGAATCCAGCATCGTGGAGCGTGACATTGCGCTGGTGCGCGAGACCGGGGGGCATCTGCACGTCGCCCATCTCTCGACCCGCGAGGCGCTGGAGGCGGTGCGCCGCGCCAAAGCGGCGAAGCTGCACGTCACCGCGGAGGTCACGCCGCACCACATGACGCTGATCGACGAGTACGTCGGCGAGTTTGATACCCACTGCAAGATGAACCCGCCGCTGCGCTCGGAGGCCGATCGCGCCGCCCTGATCGACGGCATCCTCGACAGAACTATCGACGTGATTGCCACCGACCACGCACCCCACGCGTTCCATGAAAAGCAGGTGGAATTCGAGCGCGCCGCCTTCGGCGTCTCCGGGCTGGAAACGGCGCTACCCATCGCGCTGACCGTGCTGCACCATCATTTCAAGCTGCCGCTTTCGCGCATCGTGGAGCTGCTCTCGACGAATCCGGCACGGGTCTTTGGGCTGGCCGGGCGCGGCACGCTCGCCAAAGGCGCGCACGCCGATGTGACCATCTTCGATCCCGACAAGAAGTGG
>Ga0070737_10005564_pt1 | contig 11982 bp, 14 predicted proteins | sample Coa_R1_10_FD_66438 | JGI IMG/M metagenome (GOLD analysis project Ga0070737, IMG submission 66438) | Surface soil microbial communities from Centralia Pennsylvania, which are recovering from an underground coalmine fire - Coalmine... | ecosystem: Environmental > Terrestrial > Soil > Unclassified... | reverse complement strand
AACGAGCTTGGCATCGTCCTCCGAGCCCGTCGATCTCTCTAGCAGGCGGGCTCTCTGGCCGGTCTGGAACCGCCTATCGCCGGAGTGCTATACTTTTGGTTACGTTCCATGTTTAGTTATCACTCCGGGTCTTTTCATGCCCACGTTTAATCAATTGGTCCGCAAAGGGCGAATCGCAACCATCTATAAAACCACCACGCCCGCGCTCGAAGCGTGTCCGCAGCGCAGAGGCGTCTGTACGCGCGTGTTTACCACCACGCCCAAGAAGCCGAATTCAGCGCTGCGAAAAGTCGCGCGCGTGCGGCTCACCAATGGTATGGACGTCACCGCCTACATCCCCGGTGTCGGTCACAATCTGCAAGAGCACTCTATCGTTCTGATTCGCGGCGGTCGCGTCAAAGATCTCCCGGGCGTTCGTTACCACATCGTTCGCGGCGCTTTGGATACCGCCGGGGTCACCGGACGAAAGCAAGGCCGTTCGAAGTATGGCGCCAAACGTCCCAAGGGCGGCGGAGCGCCTGCTCCAGCCAAGGGCGGCAAGAAATAAAGCGCCGATTCTCCCGGCCGCTACGCTCTCCCGTTCCTGACTTTCTAGTACTATCTCCCGCTTGCTTACTCTGTTTTTAGCTTCACCCGCAGGCGCCGCCTACTCTGCCCGCAGCGGAGATAAGTCTACGTATGGTCTACGTATGATAGATACGAGGCAGGTACTCATCAGCGCCTCCGCGTCACAATCAGCTTACTCGCAGTTACACCGCGCTACTTACTGGTATTAGTAAGTACTTACTCCAGCTTCGGCGTTTCTAAACCGTCGCCAGGAAAAACGTGCGGGCGCACGCGATATCTCCGCTCATCCCCGCATCGCGCGAATCGTACAGGCTCACGCTGCCGAAACCCGCCTCGAGCAAACTCTCATGCACCTGCTTTACGTCGTGACAGGTTTGGCGGATCGTAAAATCGCTGCGCTTCCAGCCGTCTTCCAGTTGAAACACTGTGATGTCGCAGGTGGCTGTCCGCGCCTCTTCCTCGTAGTGAGACCGCAGCGCGCACACGCAGTCGTCCTCGACGATTGCGTGCGTGTCGTTCCAATAATTGACGAACGCCTCTTCCCGGTTTAAATCGAACAGAAACAAAGCGCCGCGTCCAAGATGCCGCCGGATACAGGCAAACGCCATCCCCAGGCCTTCCGCATCCGGTATGTGGTTCAGGCTCTCGAACACCGAATACGCCGCATCTAACTTTTGGTATAGGGAAAAGCAGCGCGCGTCCGCTACGCAGAACTCCGCGCCGGGCGCGTTCCGCCGGGCATGGCCGATCATTCGCTCGGAGGCGTCGATGCCATATACGCGAAACCCGCGCTCCTCGACGCGGGCGGTGAACTGCCCCGTCCCGCAGCAGACATCGAGCACTGCCGCGCGCGCCGGCAGCCGCGACAACAGCAATTTCTCCACAATCGGGAACGCCTGTTCGTGATACTCTGCGCCCCAAAAACGGTTATAAACCGCGGCGAATGGATCGAATTCAGTGTTACGCTCGATCACAATACCAGTGTCATACATTGGCATCTTCCTTCTAAGATGCGAACCTCAAAGCGCAAAGCCGTGCGAGTCTCTTGTCTTCAATTCGCCACTTCCAGCATCATAAGTTTATAGCAGGGGCGTGACCTATTAATGTACTGTTCTACCCGATCTTAGCCGCTGGCATGCCGGACTGGAATGCGCGTAAGTAAAGCTGAAAACATAGGGCATTGCAGTTCATCATCTGCCATGCAGTTAAGTCATTGGCGCTGACTACATGATCCAGTCAAGTCCCATAACAACGGATGAATCGAATTTGACAAACACTGAAAGCAGTGAAGAGACAATCCGACGTGTTCTCTCCAGTTACGATATCGGCCCTAAGCTTCGACGCTTGCGCCTGCGAAAAAAAATAGCGCTGGTGGACTTGGGCAAGCACACCGGCCTATCGGCGTCCATGCTCTCGCAACTGGAAAATGGGAAGCTGGTGCCGACTCTGCCGACCCTTGCCCGCATTGCCATGGTGTTCGATGTCGGCCTGGAGCATTTTTTTGGGAAAAGCTCGAAGCGTATCTTCGCGATCGTTCGCGCCGGAGAACGGCTGCGCTTTCCCGAGGCCATCGATAGCCCGATTCCCGGCTACTTCTTCGAGGTCCTGGCCTTCGGCTCTATGGAGAAAACCATGGCCGCTTACATAGCCGACTTCCCGAAGCGCGATCCGAAGGAAGCCCGCGAACATTTCCACGAAGGCTCCGAATTCGTGCACGTCCTCGAAGGCACGCTCGCGATAAACTATCAATCGGAAGAACACGTGCTCGGGGCCGGGGACAGCGTCTACTTCGATGGCTCCGAACCGCACTCTTATTGTGGCTTGTCCGATACGCCTGCTCGCGCCATTGTCGTCACGGTTCCGCTGCGCCTCTAGCCGCGCCTTCCGCCTCCTGCTCGCGATTGGCTTCGTTTCGTACGCTTGCCTCCCGGTAGGCGCCGCCGCGCATTGGACGGAGCTGAACATCGGCCCTTTCTACGTCGCCACCGATTCCGATAGCGGCGCTGCCCGCGACGCCCTGGACCAGCTCGAACAGCTCCGCTGGGTGCTAGGGGGGCTGCTCGAATCGAAGGACCTGCCCAGTCTCTGGCCTATCCGCATCCTGCTCACCAATTCCGCAAAAACCAACCCAACCGGCCATTTCGTTTGGCAAAATGCGTGCTATCTGTGGGTCGCGCCCGCCCGAAGCCGGGTCCCGCTCGACCAGATCGCCGGTATCCTGCTCGATGACAATACCCCGCGCCTTCCTGCCGAGGTGGAATCGGGCCTGCGCCAACTCTTCGGCACGCTTGAAGCGCACGGCAGCCGGATCACCTGGGGCGGCGCGCCTCCGCATCCGGATTTGGCCTGGGCGCGCATGCAGCTCTTCGCTACCAAATTCGAATACGGCGCCAGCTTTCACATCTTCCTGAACGCGCTCAAAGGCAGCACCGTACAGGCGGCCGAGCAAAACGCCTTCGGCAAGCCGTCCAAGCTTCTCGAGCAGCAAGCCGAGGCAAATCTCGCTGCGGGCAATTGGGCCTCCGTCTCGGTTTCGGGCAGGCCGCTCGATCCCAAGCGCGATTTCGGCGAGCATTCGCTCGAGCCTGCCATCGCCGACGTCTATCTCGCCAACGCCGGGTTCTCCACCAATCCCAAGGCTGCTGAGGCCGCCTACAAGGCCGCTGTCGAGGCGAAAGGCCCGGCTGCGCCACTGGGCTTCGAAGGTCTGGCCCAGATCGCCGAAAGCGAGCATGACAACCCCAAGCCGTTCCTCGATGAGGCCATCCAGGCCGGCAGCCGCAGCGCCCCCGTCTATGTTGCGGCCGCCGAGGGTCTGGACGCCGCCCAGGCTCTGCCGCTGCTGAAGCGCGCCGCGCAACTCAATCCCCGCTGGGCCGAACCCATCTTTAAACAGGCCCAGCTCGCCTCCAACCCAGCCGAAAAAGAGGCGCTCTTGAAAAAAGCCGCCCAGCTCGATCCCCGCAATTCCGAATACTGGATCGCTCTCGCCACTCTCCAGACCGAAGCCGGCGAGGGCACGGCCGCGCAAGGAACCTGGCTGCGCGCCGAAGATTCCGCCCCCAATGACGCCGAGCGCGACCGCATCCACCAATTGCGCCTCGACTCCGAACAGGAGCGCCTGGACGCAGCCGACCAGGCCCGCCGCCGCGACCGCGAAGCCGCCCACCTGGACGACGAGCGCGCCCAGCAAGCCGAGCTCGACCGCATCCGCGCTGCCGAAGCAAAAGCCAACCAGGCCAACGATGCCCAGGCGGGAACAGAAAAACCGGACGATGCCGTGCCGTGGGACCAGATCGTCGCCCAAAAGAAACTGCTAGGCACGCTCGTGCGAGTCGATTGCCTCCATACAGCCACCCGCCTCTGGGTCAAAGACAAATCGGGCGCTTCCCTTCAACTGCTGCTGAAGCAGAAGGAGCGGCCGGGCTTGACCTGCGGCCCGCAGCAGCCGCCCCGGCATGTTGCGCTCGCCTACTCGGCTGATCCGGACGATCAGTTTCATACCGTGGGAACCGTCATCAGCATGCAGGTGCAGTGACCCCGGTCGTGCGCAAAGCCACCCCTGCAGACCTGCCTGCCGTGCTTGCAATCGAGCACGAAGCATTTCCTGAGGGGCCGTGGAGGGTGGAAGATTTTGAGGCCGACGAGTGCCTGGTCGCCGAGGTGGATGGCCGCATCGCCGGCTTTCTTGTATCGCGGCAGACCTTTCCGCCCGCCGCAGGCGCGCGCGCCGAACGGGAAATCTTGAACCTTGCCGTGACACACGCCTACCGCCGCCAGGGCGTTGCCAGCGCCCTGCTGAACCAGGCGTTAACCCACCCGGCGGTCTATTTCCTCGAAGTTCGCGCTTCCAATCTCGCCGCTCAGCACCTATACCGAAAGATGGGGTTCGTCGCCGTCGGACAGCGGCCTGAATACTATGACTCCCCCGTGGAAACAGCTATTGTCATGCAGATGAAATGATGCTAATTTTTGGATGGCGGCCCGTCCCTCGCGAGACCGGCCGCCGAGTGAAGCAATGCACTCATACCCACCGGGCCCGATTCGCCTACCTCAATATCTGAACCAGACTCGGCGTGGTCACTCGATAAAGGAGAGTCCTTCATGGAGAATCACACGCAAGACGAAGACTTGAAAGCGCACCTGCTTACGAGCAACGAGCAGTTCCGCTCGTTAGCCGAGCAGCATGCGCAACTAAAGAAGAAGATTGAAGAGATCGAGTCCAAACCTCACGTCACTGGGGAGGACGAATTGGAAGAGCACCGCTTGAAGAAGCTGAAACTGCACATCAAAGACCAGATGAACGAAATTTTGGCGCAGTATCGGCACGCAAGCGTGTAAACCTGCCTCGTTCTTCGTCAGGGAACCGTGCGTTCCCTGACGATCGACCAAGTCTCAAGCGAAATTAGTTGTTGCTGGTCGAAGGACCACCCGAACCGGAATCCGTCGAGGTGGGCGTCGAAGACGGGTCGCTGTCGCCCGTATCGGACGGACGGCGCTTCAGCTTCGGCCGGTCATCGTCGTCGCCGCTGGACTTCTTCGAAGGATCGGTCTCGTCTTCAATCGGTGTATTGGAGTTCGGATTTCGCCGCAGCGTGGGCTTGTTCGGGTTATTATCGCTGGTCTTGTCGGGCCGGCGTTGATTTTCAAGCATCGCCAGACGCGCCTTTACGTCGTTGAACTCCGAAGTCGTGACCACGTACTCGGGCCGGGGCTTCAGGTCTGCAATCTCCTTCTGCGATTTTGCAATGCGATCGTCGGTCGGCGGGTGGGTGGAGAACAGCTTGGAAACCGTGCCCGGTTTGCGCTTCTCGAGCGTCTCGATCTTTTCGAAGAAGTCTACGAACGCCGTGGGATCGTAGCCCGTCTTGTACATGTACTGCACGCCCAGGTAATCTGCTTCGGCTTCAAAGCCGCGCTGGAACTTCAAAAAGCCCATCGGGATCAGGAGTCCCGAGGCTTCGTAGATGCCGTAAGCCGCCGCGCCGCCCATAAAGATCAGAGGGATGGTGGCCAACTGCGCGATTTCCCCGCGCGTGGCTTGGCGGGTGCCATGGCGCGCCGCTACGTGCGCAATCTCATGCGCCATCACGCCGGCCAATTCCGCTTCCGTATCGGCGTGCAGAATCAAACCGGACTGCACGAAGAAGAAGCCGCCCGGCAGCGCGAACGCATTCACCGTCGGATCTTCGATCACCTTGATCGTGAAAGGCACCTTGGCGTCGGAATTGCGCACCAGGTTCTGGCCGATGCGATTGACATATTCGGCCACCACCGGATCGTTGATGACCTTCGACTGGCGTTCCACCTGCTGCGCCAACTGCTTGCCGAGCGCAATCTCTTTTTCGAGCGAGTAGAAATTGACCTTGCCGCTGACGTTGCGGTCGCCAATCGCATCCGGGTCCTTTTCTTTATCGTCTTTCGGAAAAGCGGTGAACGGGATCGCCAACAGCACTGCCAACGTGAGGCTGACGGAAGACCTGAGGGGATTGAGTGAACGCATGAGATTCCTTTACAACCGACGGGCTTTGCGCAAAAGAACAATCGAGGGCACGGAATTTTCGTCTGTCTCCAGTATAGAGCGAAAAATGGAGATCGAATCGGTATTGCACGCTCATCTGAAGATCTCCCGGCAGCGCGCCCATGCTCCGAACCCGCTCACGTCACCTGTCCGCGGCTGCCGGGAACCCAGGAGATTCACAAACGTTAACGTATGCTCGAAGAGATGGGTTACGAAAAAATCGTGGGCGTGGCGGAAGAAACTTTGCAAACACGCTATCGCGACGAATTCCCGGTCACCCGTGAGCTGATCTACCTGAACCACGCAGCGGTGGCGCCTCTCAGCCGCCGGGTGGCGGACGCCATGAAGCACTGGGCCGAGGATGTCTGCCAGTTCGGGTCCTTGCATTACGACCGCTGGATGGACAGCTACGACGGGCTGCGGCATGCGGCCGCCAAGCTGATCAACGCCTCGGCGGGCGAGATCGCGATTGTGAAGAATACGTCGGAGGGGATTGGCATGGTGGCGCAGGGTCTCGACTGGAAGCCGGGCGACCGCGTCGTTGCCTTTGAGGAAGAGTTTCCGGCGAACTACTATCCGTGGGCGCGGCTCGAAAAGCGCGGCGTCCAGTTGACGTGGCTCTCCATCTACGACCCCATCGATAAGATCGCCGCAGCCGTTTCGAAAGCGCGTCTGCTGGCCGTCAGCTTCGTCAACTACTTGAGCGGATACCGCATGAATTTAGAGGCGCTTGGCGCAGTGTGCCGGCAAAGCGGCTGCTTCTTTTTTGTCGATGCCATCCAGGGCCTGGGCGCGTTTCCGCTGGACGTCGAGGCGTGTCATATTGACGGGCTCGCCGCCGACGGACACAAATGGATGCTCGGGCCGGAGGGAAACGGCGTGCTGTATGTGCGGCGCAAGTGGCTGGAGGCGATCGAGCCGGTCGAATTCGGCTATACCAACACGGCGCGCTACAGCGATTACGGATTGCGCGACATGACGCTGCGGCCCGATGCCGCGCGCTATGAATGCGGAACATTGAATACCGCCGGCTGTTTTGGCCTGCGCGCAGCCCTCGAGCTGTTGTTAGAAGTAGGCGTCGAGACGATCGCGACCGCGGTCGCCGCTTTAGTCGATCAATTGGCCGCCGGTCTCCGCCGCCAGGGCTATCAACTCATGCGGGAGCGAACCGCGGGAACGGGCTCCGGGATTCTCAGCTTCCGCCATCCTTCGCTCGATTGCCGGTCGGTGGTCTCCGAACTGAAGCGAAACCGCATCCTGGCGGCGCCGCGACAGGGCTGGGTCCGCATGTCGCCGCATTTCTATCTCAATGCCGGCGATATGCAGCAGGTCTTAGAAGCGTTGCCGGCCGTATGAAGGCGGCTGGCGGCTGCTTGTGGCATTCGCTATAATACAAAGGTTCGCATTGTCTTCTAGTTGAGGCCTTAGTGCGCGTCGTGAACCGAAGCTCGGCACGCGCGCTTGCCCTGGAAGCGAAACCCAACGAAAAGGTTCCTTATGTACGCTGTGATTGAAACAGGCGGCAAGCAGTACCGCGTCGCCCCGGGCCAGACGATTGAAGTAGACACGCTCGCCGGAGAAGTCGGCGATGCGGTGCAGTTTGAGCGCGTGCTGGCGCTTTCCAATGAGTCGAACGAACTGCTGTTCGGCGAGGCCTTGAAGACCGCTCGCGTAACGGGCAAAATTGCCGCGCATGGCCGAGGCGACAAGATCCTGGTGTTCAAGTTCAAACGCAAGAAGCAGTACAAGCGCACCATCGGCCACCGCCAGAACTACACGCGCGTTCAAGTAGAGGAGATTCTGGCCTAGCGCCTCGAGTCAGGGGAGAAAATTAGCATGGCACATAAGAAAGGTTTAGGCAGTTCCAAAAACGGCCGCGACTCGAATTCGCAGCGGCTGGGTATCAAGGTGTTTTCGGGAGAATTCGTCACCGGCGGATCGATTATCGTGCGCCAGCGCGGCACGCGCTACAAACCGGGAAAGAACGTGGGGTTGGGCAAAGACGACACCTTGTTTGCCACCGTGCCCGGAACGGTCGAATTCCGCGACCGCGGACGCCTGGGCAAATTTGTCAATATCATTGCGCAGAGTTAGCCGGCTGCGACGCGCGGTTTCCCGGTTCCCTTGTGTTGTTCATTGATGAAGTCCTCATCACCGTCAAAGCCGGTGATGGCGGCAACGGCTGCCTGGCGTTCCGGCGGGAAAAGTATGTTCCGCGCGGCGGCCCGAGCGGCGGCGATGGCGGCCACGGCGGCGACATCGTCCTGGTGGCGAGCGATCATTACAATACGCTGCTGCATTTCCGTTTCAACCCCGAGCATACGGCAGAGCGGGGAAGGCATGGCGAGGGCAGCAACCGGACGGGTCGCGATGGCGTGAGCCGCGAGTTGCCAGTGCCGGTGGGTACGACCGTCTTCGACGCCGAAACAGGCGAGCAACTTTTCGATTTCACTGCGCCGGGACAGCGGTTTACCGTAGCGCACGGCGGCCGCGGCGGGCGCGGCAACGCGCGCTTCGCAACGTCCACTCATCAAGCCCCGACCGAGCACGAAGACGGCAAGCCGGGCGACTTCCTCAGGCTGCGGCTCGAATTGAAGCTGCTCGCCGATGCGGGGCTGATTGGATTTCCCAACGCAGGCAAATCCACGCTCATTTCGCGGTTGTCCGCGGCCAGACCTAAAATCGCCAATTACCCTTTTACTACGCTCGAGCCGCATCTGGGAGTGGTGGCAGCAGGGGACCGCACCTTCGTGCTGGCCGACATGCCCGGCTTAATTGAAGGCGCCCATGAGGGCCACGGGCTCGGCATTCAGTTCTTGCGGCACATCGAGCGGACGCGTTTGCTGGTGCACCTGGTAGACGTTTCCGATTTCAGCGGGCGCGATCCGGCCGACGATTTCGATGTCATTCTGCGTGAGCTGGAAGCCTTCAGCCCGGAGCTTGTGAAGCGGCCGATGATCGTGGTTGCCAGTAAAATCGACGCCTGCCAGAATCCTGAGCGCATCGAGCAGGTAAAGGCGAAAGCGCGAACGCTTGGCTTGCCGTTTCACCATATATCGAGCGTCACCGGCGAAGGTCTTGAGGAGTTGCGGTACGCAATGGCTGCGCAATTGTTTCCCGCAGAGAAAGCTACAATCTCAATCGGAAGCTAAACTCTGCCGGTGCGGGGCCCGGTCTTCAAAACCGGAGTGCGGCACTTTCGGTGTCACGGGTGGGTTCGACTCCCATTAGCTTCCGAAGTTTTTTATTATCAAGTAGTTTGATGAAAGTCTGGAACTGGTTACTCCGCGAATCAATCATTTCGTTTGCCTGAGCTGGTTCAGCTTTCGGGGGACAGTAGGGGGCTCGGCTAGAAATCAGCGGCCGATTGCTTCATAAACATCGGAAGATGATTGCCTCAAAACTTACGCCGTTACTCGCCGGCAGCATGATCGCTCAACTCGGCGTTCTACCTGGGGGAGCAGCCACAGCTCAGCCCGACCTAGCAAGTGTCGTAAATAAAATGCAGGCTGTGGCAGAACGTCAGCGCTCCAATTTGTGTGGTTATTCCGTCACTCGCACTTATACGCTGCAGAATAAACATCTCAAGCCGAACGCTCAGATGCAGGTCAGGCTAACGTATCAGATGGGGAAAGGGAAGCACTTTCAGATTCTTTCGATCCAAGCTAGCGGAGTGGCGCGCAAATCCCTGACGGATCTATTGCAGGCGGAGTTGAAGACGGACAAAGGACAGCAGGAGGATAACGCCATCGATACCTCTAACTATAAATTTACTTTCATCGGAGAAGACGATTGTGAAAGCCGGAAATGTCATAAGCTCGGCCTGAAGCCACGCCGCAAAACGACATATTTGGTGGATGGCACGGCTTGGGTCAGTGTGGCCGACGACGCTGTCGTTCGTATCACAGGACGTCTAGCAAAGAGTCCTTCATTCTGGATCGCACGCCCGGAAGTTGAGCAACGATTCGAAAAGGTGGATGGTTTTTGGCTGCCGTCCTACAATCACTCCAGCACACAAGTGTTTTTTGCCGGTGAAGCGGACTTAACTATCGAATACTCGAGCTACCGGGTGCAAGCCTGCTCTAACTTGGGAAGAGAGCGCGAGCGTTAATGAGAGTTTTCGAGGCACTGCTAGCCAGCTCATCGTGAATTTGCCGCGCCTTGCTCGCTCTTGTCGCTTTGCATGCGAGAGCAGATCACCCAAACTTTAGTGGCAAATGGATCCTAGATCCGAGCAAGAGCCAAGACACGAACGGTGCTGGTATTGAACTCACCATTCAACAAGCTGCCGACAATATCAGATATTAACGGTCTAGATGTGAATCGCGTCGCTGCGCTTAAGCTCCTGTTCAGCAGCTCTCTGTACGGGGGCGGTCTCCGCCCGGATCTCACGCTCTAGAAAATAGTTCAGCGCGGTCCGCAGTGCCGCTATGGCCGCCAGTTTCTCGATATCGCTCCACGTCGGAGTCACCGCAGTATTCAGGATGTCCGCCGCCAATTCGAATTCCAGAGCCACTGCAAGCCACCTGCCCAGTGTCATCCGAACTTCATTCTTGGCCGTACCGGGGCTGTTCCGGCGCACGAAGATCACGGCCGCCTTAATGGTCGCTTCGATGGCAGCAATAGCAATGATGACAGCCGCCGCGAACTCCACGCCGCGGGCAATGAGATGAATAATAGTTTTGGCCTGCTCGTCAAACCAGAGCATCAATCTACTCGAATGTCGCGGACAAGTTCGGGATCCGAATCGCGTAAGTCGGACCTTCGTATAACAGACAATTTTCCGCGCTGCTCAAAAATTACCAGGTGAACGTCTTTCACCTCCAAAACCCCGTGCTGCCGGAGCACTCCGTACAAATCATCCCTCGTCAATCCGGATCGCCGCATTTGCGGCTCTAAAATCTGCCCGTCCGATATCAGAACGCGGGGCGGGTGATCGAACATCAACGCGAGACTCGGAAACTGTCTGAGCTTCGATACACCACGATGCGCAATCAGCACGGTGATAAGAGTGACTGCACCGGCGAGATAGCTGGTTGTATTTGCGTTGGGCACGCGGCCGACAATCGCGCCCACGGCGACAGCGGCAATGAAATCGAAAGCCGACATTTCCGCCAGCGTTCGCCGCTCACCCAACCGAAAACCAAATACGGCTGTCAGGTAGAGAAGGAGCGCTTTGGCTGCTACCCAACCCAAGTCGCTCATTCCTCCAATCAATTCATTCATCTCAACTCACCAAAGAACTACTCAGCTGATTCGAAGACCCGGTATTGCTGTACATCCGATTCTTTGAGCGTTAGCCCGAAACCAGGACTGGACAAGTCCGGGGTCAGATAACCTTTTTTCGCCTCTATTGCTCCGTCGAACGCCATCTTCTCAATACGAACGTGATCGTAGAAATATTCGACGTTGATGGCGCGCTGTGCGCCGCAGCAAGCGTGCGCGTGAATGGAGGGCGAGGTATGCGCAGAGAGCGGCATGCAGTGGCTTTCGCATAGCGCATCAGCCACTAAGAACCCGGTTACGCCGGCACAGCGGGTGGAATCGGCTTGCAGAACATCGACAGCCTGGACGGCCAGCATGCGCCGAAAATACCAGGAGTCGTAGCCATACTCGCCGGCCGCGATATCCATACCGGGAGGGCCTTGATCGCGAATCAGATGCAGCCCTTCGAGATCGTCGGACGAAACGGGTTCTTCAAACCAGGTGACGTCGTCTCGTTCTCTGAAGCGATAGGCCTGATCGAGAGCCTGTTTGCGCGTGTAAGCGCCATTCGCATCTACAAAGAGCTTCACTTTCGGTCCGATCGCTTCGCGGGCCACGTGGACGCGATCCAGATCAGCGACGGCATCGCGCCCGATCTTCATCTTGACCGCCAGGAGTCCCGATTCGGC
>Ga0070737_10005563_pt1 | contig 11982 bp, 8 predicted proteins | sample Coa_R1_10_FD_66438 | JGI IMG/M metagenome (GOLD analysis project Ga0070737, IMG submission 66438) | Surface soil microbial communities from Centralia Pennsylvania, which are recovering from an underground coalmine fire - Coalmine... | ecosystem: Environmental > Terrestrial > Soil > Unclassified ... | reverse complement strand
GTGGCGCATCGACGTCGCCCGGGTCTACACGCGCCACGTGGTGGAGCGTCAACTTGCCGGCGAGACCGACCTGATCGCGCAGGTGTGCTTCGCCAAGAACACCGCGGTAAAAGCCGGTGAATGGGTGGCCCACCAGGCCGTGCAGCTGTTCGGCGGCATGGGCTACATGTCGGAATCCGAAGTCGAGCGTCAATACCGCGACATGCGAATCCTCGGCATCGGCGGGGGAACAACGGAAATCCTGACTGCATTAGCAGCCAAAACCCTTGGATATCAATCGTGATTAATGTGCATCGTCGGCGGTGGTTATGACGGTCCTGCAATCGACGCTCGACCCGGCCTCGCCCGCCTACACCGAGGCGGCTTCCGCGTTGACCGCCAAACTCGCCGAGATCGACGGCGAGCTGGCCAAGGCGCTCGCAGGCGGCGGCCCTAGATACGTCGAGCGCCATCATTCCCGCGGCAAGCTGACCGCACGGGAACGAATCGAGTTGCTGGTCGATCCCGATTCGCCGTTCTTGGAGTTGTGCCCGCTTGCGGCGTGGGGCAGCGAATTCCAGGTTGGCGCCAGCGTCGTCGCGGGCATCGGCGCGGTATCCGGCGTGGAATGCATCATCGTCGCCAACGATCCCACGGTCAAAGGTGGCACCAGTAATCCGTGGACGCTGCGGAAGATACTGCGGGCCAATCAGATCGCCTTCCAGAACCGCCTGCCGGTCATCTCACTGGTGGAGTCCGGCGGCGCCGACTTACCAACGCAGAAAGAGGTTTTCATCCCCGGCGGACAGATGTTCCGTGACCTGACCCGGCTGTCGGCAGCCGGGATTCCGACCATCGCCCTGGTGTTCGGGAACTCCACCGCGGGCGGCGCCTATGTGCCGGGGATGTCCGACCACGTGGTGATGATCAAAGAACGCTCTAAAGTGTTCTTGGCCGGGCCGCCGCTGGTGAAAATGGCGACCGGCGAAGAATCTGATGACGAATCTCTGGGCGGCGCCGAAATGCATGCCCGCATCTCGGGTTTGGCTGACTACTTCGCCCTCGACGAGCTCGACGCGCTGCGCATCGGCCGCCAGATCGTGGCCCGGTTGAACTGGAAGAAGCTAGGGCCGGCACCCGGACCGGTCATCGAGCCGCGCTACGACGCCGAGGAACTGTTGGGCATCGTGCCGTCCGATCTGCGTATCCCATTCGACCCGCGGGAGGTCATCGCCCGTATCGTCGACGGCTCGGAATTCGACGAGTTCAAACCGCTCTACGGCTCGTCCCTGGTCACCGGCTGGGCCCGGCTGCACGGCTATCCGCTGGGCATTTTGGCCAACGCCCGCGGCATCCTGTTCAGCGAGGAATCCCAGAAGGCGACTCAGTTCATCCAGTTGGCCAACCGCTCCGACACCCCACTGTTGTTCTTGCACAACACCACTGGCTACATGGTCGGCAAGGACTACGAGGAACGCGGGATGATCAAGCACGGCTCGATGATGATCAACGCGGTTTCCAACTCGACCGTGCCGCACATTTCGCTGCTGATCGGAGCGTCATACGGAGCCGGGCACTACGGCATGTGTGGACGGGCCTACGATCCGCGCTTCTTGTTCGCCTGGCCGAGCGCGAAGGCCGCCGTCATGGGCGGCGCCCAATTGGCGGGCGTGATCTCCATCGTCAACCGCGCCGCCGCGCAAGCGCGGGGTCAGCAATTCGACGAAGAGGCCGACGCTGCGCTGCGGGCGGCGATCGAGGCGCAGATCGAAGCGGAGTCGTTACCGTTGTTTCTGTCCGGACGGCTGTACGACGACGGCGTCATCGATCCGCGTGACACCCGGACCGTGCTGGGAATGTGCTTGTCTGCCATCGCTAATGCCCCGATCAAGGGCACGTCGAACTTTGGTGTCTTCCGGATGTGATGGGTATGGGTGTCACTCGAGTTCTGGTCGCCAACCGCGGCGAGATCGCCCGGCGGATCTTCGCGACCTGCCGCCGGCTGGGCGTGAGCACGGTCGCGGTCTACACCGACCCGGACGCGGCAGCGCCGCACGTGGCCGAGGCGGATCTGCGGGTGCGTCTGCCGCGGGTCAACGACTACCTCAATCCCGAGGCGCTGATCGCCGCGGCCCGGGCCACCGACGCCGACGCTGTCCATCCGGGTTACGGGTTCCTCTCCGAGAACGCTGATTTCGCGGCGGCAGCAGTCGATGCGGGGTTGACCTGGATCGGCCCGCCGGTGACGGCGGTGCGAGCGATGGGCTCCAAGATCGAGGCCAAGAAACTGATGGCCGCCGCCGGCGTTCCGGTGCTCGCCGAGCTCGACCCCGACACGGTCACCGCCGAGCAACTGCCGGTATTGGTCAAGGCCTCGGCGGGTGGCGGTGGCCGCGGGATGCGAGTAGTGCGCGAGTTGGCGGCGCTTCCGCACGAGGTTGCCGCTGCGCGGCGCGAGGCGCAGTCCGCGTTCGGCGATCCGACCGTGTTCTGCGAGCGCTACCTGCCCACCGGCCACCACGTCGAAGTCCAGGTGATCGCCGACACCCACGGCACGATATGGGCTGTTGGAGAACGGGAATGCTCGATCCAGCGTCGGCACCAGAAGATCATCGAAGAAGCCCCCTCCCCGCTGGTGGAACGCACGCCGGGGATGAGAGCCAAGCTGTTCGACGCTGCCCGCCTCGCCGCCAGCGCGATCGGCTACACCGGAGCCGGCACCGTGGAGTTCCTCGCCGACATCTCTCCTTCTGGGGACGCCGAGTTCTACTTCTTGGAGATGAACACCCGCCTGCAGGTCGAGCATCCCGTTACCGAGGAGACGACAGGAACCGACCTGGTCGAGCTGCAGCTGGCGGTGGCTGACGGTGGCCGATTGGATCCTGAACCTCCTGCGGCACACGGGTATTCGATTGAGGCGCGAGTCTACGCTGAGGATCCGGCGCGGGACTGGCAGCCGCAGGCCGGTCAGGTGCACACCATCGACGTACCCGGGGTGCGCGCACAGTTCGAAACCCTCGGCCGGCGTACCGGGATCAGGCTGGACTCGGGCATTGTGGACGGATCGGTGGTGTCGATCCACTACGACCCGATGCTGGCCAAGGTTATCTCCTACGCCCCCAGCCGCCGTCAGGCAGCACGGGTGCTCGCCGACGCACTGGCCCGCACCCGCTTGCATGGCGTCCGCACCAACCGCGAGCTTTTGGTCAATGTGCTGCGGCACCCCGCTTTCCTCGACGGCGCCACCGATACCGCGTTTTTCGACACCCACGGGCTGCCGACGCTGGCGGCACCGCTGTGCGACGCGGCGGCGGTCCGGTTATCCGCGATCGCGGCCGCGCTCGCCGACGCCGCACACAACCGCGCGACGGCAGCCGTATTCGGGTCCATGCCGAGCGGGTGGCGCAACCTGGCCTCTGGGTATCAGGTCAAGAACTTCCGCGACGACAACGGTCACGATCATCGTGTCCAATATCGTTTCACCAGAACGGGTTTAGAGCTCCCCGACGACGAGTCGGTGCACCTGGTTTCCTGCACCGCCGACGAGGTGGTGCTGGCTGATGGCAACGGCGTAGCGTGCCGGTTCGAGGCCGCCCGTTACGGAGACGACATCTACGTCGACTCACCGCACGGATCGGTACACCTGGTGGCCCTGCCCCGCTTCCCGGAGCCGGGTTCGGCTGTCGAACAGGGTTCGCTGGTGGCACCGATGCCTGGCAACGTCATCCGGGTCGGCGCTCAGGTCGGCGACACGGTGACCGCCGGCCAACCGCTGGTCTGGCTGGAAGCGATGAAGATGGAGCACACAATCACCGCGCCGACGGACGGGGTACTGTCGCAGCTCGCCGTCGGTCCTGGCGCACAAGTCGAAGTAGGCGCGGTGTTGGCTCGCGTCGATGCATCCCCCCAACAAACAGAAGGAGTCTCGCAATCGTGACCGACACCAGCTTTATCGAAAACGAGGAGCGCCGGGCGCTGCGTAAGGCGGTCGCCGCCCTGGTATCCAACTACGGCCCCGACTACTACCTGCAGAAAGCGCGAGCGCATCAGCATACCGACGAATTGTGGAATGAGGCAGGCAAACTGGGCTTTCTTGGGGTGAATCTGCCGGAAAAGTACGGCGGCGGCGGCGCTGGCATGTACGAGTTGTCACTCGTGATGGAGGAAATGTCGGCGCATGGGTGCGGCCTGCTGATGATGGTGGTCTCACCGGCGATCAACGGAACTATCATCTCCAAGTTCGGCACCGACGAGCAAAAACAACGCTGGCTGCCCGGCATCGCCGATGGCTCGATCACGATGGCGTTCGCCATCACCGAACCCGACGCCGGCTCCAACTCGCACCGGATCACCACCACCGCCCGTCGTGACGGCAGCGACTGGATCCTTTCCGGCCAAAAGGTTTTCATTTCCGGCGTCGACCAAGCCCAAGCGGTACTAGTGGTGGGCCGCACTGAAGAGAGCAAGACCGGCAAATTGCGACCGGCGCTGTTCGTGGTGCCCACCGACGCCCCCGGCTTTACCTACACCCCGATTGAAATGGAGCTGATAAGCCCCGAAAGGCAATTCACAGTCTTCATCGACGACGTGCGGCTGCCCGCCGATGCGCTGGTCGGATCGGAGGACGCCGCGATCGCCCAGCTGTTCGCCGGCCTAAACCCGGAGCGAATCATGGGTGCGGCCAGCGCCGTCGGTATGGGACGCTTCGCACTGAGTAAAGCCACCGACTACGTTAAGACGCGCAAGGTGTGGGACACCCCGATCGGTGCGCACCAGGGGCTGTCGCATCCGCTGGCGCAGAACTACGTTGAGATCGAACTCGCGAAATTGATGATGCAGAAAGCCGCGACGCTCTACGACCACGGTGACGACATGGGTGCCGCGGAAGCGGCCAACATGGCGAAATACGCTGCGGGCGAAGCCTCTGCGCGGGCCGTCGACCAAGCCGTGCAATCGCTGGGCGGTAACGGGCTGACCAAGGAATACGGGATCGCCGCGGCGTTGACTGCGTCACGGCTGTCGCGGATCGCGCCGGTGAGCCGCGAGATGGTGCTGAATTTCATTGCCCAGACGTCATTGGGTCTGCCGCGCTCCTACTGATGGAGACCCTGGTCGAATACGCGGTCGACGGGAACGTCGCTCGGCTGACACTGAATTCTCCGAAGAACCGCAACGCGTTGTCCAGCACGCTGGTCAGCCAGCTGCACCAGGGGCTGCGGGACGCGGCGGCCGACACAGCGGTCCGCGTGGTGGTGCTCGGCCATACCGGCGGCACGTTCTGCGCGGGGGCGGACCTGTCGGAGGCATCGGGCGGCGACCCCTTCGACGCCGCGGCCGCACGTGCCAGGGAGTTGGCCGCGCTGCTGCGCGCCATCGTCGAGTCACCGCTGCCGGTGATCGCTGCCATCGACGGTCACGTCCGCGCGGGCGGCCTGGGCCTAGTCGGAGCCTGCGATATCGCTGTGGCCGGTCCACGCAGCAGCTTCGCGCTGACCGAAGCGCGGATCGGGGTGGCACCGGCGATCATCTCGCTGACCCTGCTGCCGAAGATGTCAGCCCGGGCGGCGGCACGCTACTACCTGACCGGTGAAAAATTTGACGCTCGGGAAGCCGCGGCGATCGGGTTGGTAACCCTGGCGGCAGACGACGTCGACGCCGCGGTGGCAACGTTGGTCGCGGAGCTGGGACTGGGGTCGCCGCAGGGACTGGCCGCGTCGAAGGCATTGACCACCGCGGCGGTGCTAGCGGGCTTCGACCGCGACGCCGAGCGGCTCAGCGTCGACTCGGCGCGCCTGTTCGTCTCGGACGAGGCCCGCGAAGGAATGCTCGCCTTCCTGCAGAAACGGCCGCCCCGATGGGTGCCGCCGCGCGGTGACGACACAGTTTAGCGAACTGGCCTTGCAGCCGAATTTCTTCGTCGTAGGCTCAGCACTGATGAGCAAAGAAGCGCAGCGCGACATGCGGGACGAGTCGCGCGCCGCCGACACCGATCGCATACAGGTGGCGCAGTTGCTCACCGACGCCGCTGCGCAGGGTCGCCTGCAACTGAGCGAATACGAGGAACGGCTTGCCAAGGCCTACGCGGCGACCACGTATCAAGAACTGGATCGGCTCCGGGCAGATCTGCCGGGCTCCTCGGTCAGCCCGCGCCGCGGCGAAGCCTGTAAACCGGCGCCCTCGACCCTGTTGCTGGCCATCATGGGCGCGTTCGAACGGCGCGGCCGATGGCCGATCCCGAAGAAATTGACGACGTTCGCGCTGTGGGGCGGCGGCGTCATCGATTTGCGTTACGCCGACTTCACCTCTACCGAAGTCGATATCCACGCGTATTCGATCATGGGCGGGCAGACCATCTTGCTGCCGCCGGAGGTCAACGTCGAGATCCACGGCCACGGTGTGATGGGCGGCTTCGACCAGCACGTCAACGGCGAAGGCACCCCGGGTGCACCCAAGGTGCGGGTGCGTGGCTTCTCGCTGTGGGGCGGGGTCGGCATCAAGCGGAAAAACCGCAAACCGCAGCAATAGTGCCGAGCAGGGCTAGCGCCGCCGCCGCCGAGACCGCAGATAGTCACCGACCACCGCCGCGCCCAGCCCGTCGAGATCCGGCACCACGACACGGCCTTCAACCCGCCGCGCCACCTGGTCGATGAACCGCGCCAACCCGGGATCACTGCCCAGCCTGAAGATAGTCACCTGAGCGCCCAGTCGCGCCATGTCGTCAAATCCACGCACGGTGTGAGCAATGGTCCGTGGGTGCGGCGGATAGTCGAAAAACACTGCGGTGCCGTCACCGTCGAAATCTTCCAAATGTGCCGTCGGCTCACCATCGGTGACCACCAACACAACCGGCTGAGCATTGGGGTGCCGTCGCAGATGCCGGCCGGCCAACGCCAGCGCGTGATGCAAGTTGGTGCCCTGCTCATACACACCTTCCAGGCCCATCAATTCGGCAGCCGTCACTGTCCGTGCATAGCGCCCAAATGCGATGATCTGCAATGCATCCGAGCGGAATCGAGTGCTGACCAGATGGCTGAGCGCCAGTGCGGTACGTTTCATCGGAATCCAGCGGTTCTCCATGACCATGGAGAACGAGGTGTCCACCAGCAACGCAACCGCCGCTTGGGTGCGTGTTTCGGTCTCCGAAACCTCCACGTCTTCAACGGTTATCCGGATCGGCCATTGGGCCGTCGCGGTTCCGGCTTGCCGCAGTACCGCATTGGTGAGCGTCCGGGTGACATTCCACGGCTCGGTGTCGCCGAACTGCCAAGGCCGGGTAGCACCCGTCAGCTCGCCGGCCGCGCCGGCACGTTGATGATCGCGCTCGCCACGTCGTCCGGAAAGCTGTTGGGCCACATCACGTAACGCAGTCTCACCGAGCCGGCGCATCGCCTTCGGAGATAGCCGCCACTGGCCGTCGGAACCGCGGTCGAAAAATCCCTGGTTGAGCAGCGCGCGCTCCAGCTCGGCGAGTGTTTGAGCGTCGACAGCGGCTTGGTCGCCGAGCTGACGGGCCAGCGCATCGAGGTCGACATCGTCCATGGTGGCGCCCGGATAGCTCTGCGACAGCTGCTCAGCCAGTTGCTCGAGCTCCGCGATATCCGCGAGGGCCTGGGTCCCGTCGCCCATACCCAGCGGATTGTCGCCGGAGAATTCCGCACTGCCGTACCAGTCCTCGCCCGGACGCGCCGCCTGCAGGTGAGCATCCAGCCGCTCCAACGCCTGCATCAGGGCTGGTGATCCAAAAGCCTGCTGCGCCAAGGCATCTAGCTCAGCACGTTGCTCCGGCGTCAAACTGTTGCGGAAACGCTGCGCGGCGGCTGCCCGCTTGGCCAGTGAATCCAACAGTTCTTCGACATTACGGGGGTTCTCCGGGAAGAACTCGCCGTGCTTTTTCATGAAGTCGTCGAAGTCTTGCTGGGTGTCTTGTCCCCTGGCATGCTTGTCCAGCAGCTCGTTGAGGTCGTCGAGCATCTCGGTGACACGCCGGCGATCCTCGTCAGTGGCGCCCTCAAGCGCCTGCTTTATGCCGGCGAAGCGCTGGTCGAGCAATTCGCGCCCAAGCAAATCCCTGATCTGCTCGTATTTCGCGCGGGCCTCGCCGCTGCGCCAGTTGTAGTCCGAGAGCTCCTGTATGGCCTTCGCCGGCGACGGCGACAACGCATCCAGCTGGAGTTCACCGAACCGGGCGTCGTCGTCGAGCGCGCGCGCCAACTCCTTGCGCTCCGCCAGCACTGCCTCGTCAAGCAGCTTTTTGATTTCTTGAAGGGTCCCATCTAAGTTATTGCGCCGCAACAACTCCCGTCGACGCCGGTTCGCCTCAGCCGCCAGCCGGTCGGCCCCGGGCATATTCCTTGTTCCTCGCCTGAGCAATTCGGACAGTGCCCGCCGCGGCGAGCTGCCCGCCATGACGTCCTGTCCGATCTGCTCAAGCGCCTCACGCAGGTCCACCGGCGGAGCCAGCGGGTCGGGCCCGCCGGTGTACGCCGAGTACCGAGTTGAGTGGCCCCTCGCGGGTTTAGCCATAAACGGTTTCGCCTTCTGTGGACACCTTGTCGATGCGCTTGGCCAAATACAGTGCTTCCAGCGCCAATTCCAGCGCGGCTGCCCGCTCGCCCTCGGATTCTGCGCCCAGCCGCTTGGCGATCGCGTCGACGACGGGCAAGTCGGGCAGCGCGGCCAGCACATTCTTGGCCGAAACCCGCTCGCCGGTCGTCACCGCCGAACCGGCCTCCACGGCGGCGACCAACGGTCCGACGTCGATCCCGCCCAGCACTTTGGCCGCGGTGTCGGCGGTGGCACGGCGCAGCAGGTGCTCGAGCACCGCCTGCTCACGGCCCTCTTCGCCGGATTCGAATTCCAGCTTGCCGCGCAGCACGTCGATGATCGTGCCCAGGTCGACCACTCGGGCCACCGGATCGGTCTCCCCGAGCACCGCGCCGCGATGCCGCGCGGCGGCCGCGACGGTCTCCGCGGCGGCGATCGCGAACCGCGCCGACACTCCCGACCGCTGGTCGATCGACTTAGACTCCCGCAGGTAGCGGGCGAACCGCGCGATGACCTGGATCAGATGATCGGGCACCCGCGCGCTCAGATGTGCTTCTTGGATGACGACACCCATCTCCGCTTCCAGCTCGAGCGGGTAGTGGGTCCGGATCTCGGCGCCGAAGCGGTCTTTGAGTGGAGTGATGATGCGCCCGCGGTTGGTGTAGTCCTCGGGGTTGGCGCTGGCCACGACCAGCACGTCCAACGGTAGCCGCAGCGTGTACCCGCGGACCTGGATGTCGCGCTCCTCCATGACGTTGAGCATGGACACCTGGATACGCTCGGCCAGGTCGGGCAGCTCATTGACCGCCACGATTCCGCGGTGCGCCCGCGGTATCAGGCCGTAGGCGATGGTCTCCGGATCACCCAGGGTGCGACCCTCAGCAACCTTGATCGGGTCGACGTCGCCGACCAGGTCAGCAACGCTGGTGTCGGGGGTGGCCAGCTTTTCTGTGTAGCGCTCGCTTCGGTGCTTCCACGCGACCGGCAACTCGTCACCGAGCTCGGCAGCCCGACGAATCGACTCGGGGGTGATCGGCGAGTAGGGATGTTCGCCGAGCTCGGCCCCGGCGATCACCGGTGTCCATTCGTCGAGCAGGCCCACCAGGGCCCGCAGGAGCCGGGTCTTGCCTTGCCCGCGTTCTCCGAGCAGCACGATGTCATGGCCGGCGATCAGCGCCCGTTCGAGCTGGGGCAACACGGTGCCGTCAAAGCCGACGATGCCGGGCCAGATGGCTTCACCATCTGCGCCCTCGGCAAGGCGCGCCAACAGATTCTCCCGGATTTCCTGTTTGACACCACGTTCGCGATGCCCGGCGGCACGCAATTGGCCGACGGTGCGGGGCAGATCGGTGGGTAAAGTCACCACTCCACGCTACGACGGCCCGCGTTCGGCGTCACAGTGTCCCGGGTTACTGATGATCCCGCCTGATGGTGACGCGCGGGCCACTAGCCCGCGCGCGCCGGCTTCCAAGGCGGCTCTGCTCGGCCCGAACGCTACCCGATACCTTCGGTACTACCAATGCGTGCCGGTTAGCGTGGTCGGCCTGCGACCGTCTGCACCGCAGGTTGGTATCGAGACGCCGTGTCCGATGGCCGTGAGGCAAACCGCTATTTCGCGTCGCGGGGTTTGCGCCGGATCTTTATTGTCCGGGGAGGAGATTGAGCAGGCGATTTCGTGCACGCTGACCAGTTTGTCGACTGGCCGGTTACGGCTTTTCGCGGCTTCCGCGCGTCATCAGTGGCCACTCGACGGTGCACTAGTGCGAGAAATGCCGTGCGCCGGTGAGATAAAGCGTCAGCCCGGCCTTGGCCGCGGCAGCGGTCACCTCGTCGTCGCGTACCGAGCCACCGGGATGCACGATCGCGGTAACCCCCGCCGCCGCCAACGTCTCGAGCCCGTCGGGGAACGGGAAGAACGCGTCGGAGGCCGCGACCGCTCCGCGCACCCGCGCGCCCCCGCGTTCGACGGCCAACCGCGCTGCGTCGACGCGGTTTACTTGGCCCATGCCCACGCCAATCGTGGCACCGTCGGCGGCGATCACGATCGCGTTGGATTTCACCGCGCGGCAGGCCCGCCACGCGAAAAGCAAGTCCGCCATAGTATCTGGGCCGGCCGCTGAGCCGGCGGCTAGCGTCCAGTTCTCCGGGTTGTCGCCGGGCGCATCGAGGCGGTCGCGTTGCTGGATCAGCAGCCCGCCGCTGACCTGGCGCAGTTCAGTCCCGCCGCGCAGCGGCTCAGGGGCGACCAGTATGCGGATGTTCTTCTTCCGTGCCAGCACATCGACCGCGCCGGGCGCATAGCCGGGTGCCACGATGACTTCGGTGAAGATGGTGTTCACATACTCGGCCATCTCGACGCTGACCTCGGTGTTGGCAGCGATCACCCCGCCGAACGCGCTGAGTGGATCGCAGTCGTGCGCCTTGCGGTGAGCGTCTGCAACCGAGACCGACGAGATCGCGATTCCGCACGGGTTGGCGTGCTTGATAATCGCCACGCATATCTGGTCATGGTCGAACGCGGCCCGCCAGGCAGCATCAGCGTCAGTGAAGTTGTTGTAGGACATCTCTTTTCCGTGCAGCTGCTCGGCCTGCGCCAGCCCGGGCCACGCGCTGGTATCGCGGTAGAGCGCGGCCTCTTGGTGCGGGTTTTCGCCGTAGCGCAGCAGCGCAGAACGTCGCCACGTTCTGGCGAACCACTCCGGGAAGGTGACGCGCGGCTGCTCGGGTGCGAGCACTGTCTGCATCCAACTCGCGACGGCGATGTCATACTCCGCGGTATGCCGAAACGCCAGTGCCGCCAACTGCTTCCGTTCAGAAAGCGTGAACCCTCCGTTGCCGACCGCAGCCAGCACACCGTCATACCCGGACGGGTCGACGACCACCGCCACACTGGGATAATTCTTGGCGCCAGCACGGATCATCGACGGTCCGCCGATGTCGACCTGCTCGACGCAGTCGTCGATTCCGGCACCGGAGTCCACGGTCTCGGTGAACGGGTACAGATTGACTACCAGCAGTTCGAACGCCGCGATGCCCAGCTGCTGCAGCGCCGCCGCGTGCTGGGGTTTCCTCAGGTCGGCCAATAGTCCGGCATGCACGCGGGGGTGCAGGGTCTTGACCCGGCCGTCGAGCACTTCGGGGAAACCGGTCACCTCTTCTACCGGTGTAACTGGAATACCTTGATCAGCAATGGTTTTCGCTGTTGAACCGGTAGAGACAATTTCGATGTCGGCTTGATGCAGACCGCGGGCAAGCTCGACCAGCCCGGTCTTGTCGTAAACACTGATCAAGGCGCGGCGGATCGGCCGCCTCGCTGAGCCCTGCCCCTCGTCGTGGTTGCTCATCCTATGGTTGCCTTTCGTCCGGTCCAGGTGACGCCACTGGTTACCACCGCGGCCACCACGTCCACCAATAGCCGCCGTTCCGCTACCTTGATGCGCTCGTGCAAGGTCTCTTCGT
>Ga0070737_10005562_pt1 | contig 11982 bp, 8 predicted proteins | sample Coa_R1_10_FD_66438 | JGI IMG/M metagenome (GOLD analysis project Ga0070737, IMG submission 66438) | Surface soil microbial communities from Centralia Pennsylvania, which are recovering from an underground coalmine fire - Coalmine... | ecosystem: Environmental > Terrestrial > Soil > Unclassified ... | reverse complement strand
GCGGGCGACCGGCACGGTCAGGCAGATCGAGGCGGCGTTCCACACCCGGGTGGACTACTACCGGTCCTCGGCGTCGGTCAACGCCGGCGTTGGCCCGCAGGGTGTACCGGCCGGCGTTGACCGACGCCGAGGACCGGTAGTAGTCCACCCGGGTGTGGAACGCCGCCTCGATCTGCCTGACCGTGCCGGTCGCCCGCACGTAGGAGCGCTGGGCCGCGGTGTGCACGGCGGTGAAGCCCTGGCCACGCAGCCAGGACTCGACCCGGCCGGCCGTGGCGCCGCTGGCGCCGAACCTGGCGGTGTAGGCGGCGGGGCTCAGGTAGTGGTGGAACAGGGCGTTACCCGGCGTGCTGACCGCGGTGGCGTAGGCCGCCGCGGCGGCTACGTTCCCCTTCAGCCATAGTTCCACCGAAAGCCGTGTGGCCCCAGCGACCTCACCGGTCACTGCGGTGTGGCTGGTGAACGCGGCGGTACTGCCCGCGAGCTGCGTCAACGCCGGCTGCGGCGACGCCTGGGCCAGGCCACTGGCCCCAGCGACCGTCAAGCCGGCCACGGCTGCCGCCGCGCTGGCCGCGCTGACGAGCATCCTGATTCTGGACATGGTCTCCCTTCCGCGACACATGTGTACGAACCATCGCGGGGCGGATGCGCAACTCACCCCGATTGGCTGCCCACGCTATCGCGGAGGGCCCGAAAAGGCCATGATCCACTATCGGGAATTTACCTGGCCTAAATAGGGGCAAAGCAAATTTTCGGTGCCGCGAATGGCGCGGTGCCGCCACGGGCGAGCCCGTGACGGCACCGCGAGCGGACCGGGCGGCTGGCTAGCTGCGGATCCAGGTGTTGCTGAAGCCACCACTGCTGTTGATCGAGCTGGTGGAGTCCTCGTTGGTGATGTAGAGGCCCTGCGGGTTCTGGCTGCCCAGCGAGACGCCGTTCGCGGCGGAACTGGAGTAGGTGACCGTGCCGAAGTCGGTCAGCGGGAGCGGGCCCTCGCTGTCCGAGGGTGCCTCGGTGATGACCTCGGCGGAGGAGCGGTCCAGGCCGGACTGGCTCTTGGTGACGGTCTTGGTCCAGCCCTGGGTGTGGTCGGTCAGCGTCAGGGTGTAGGTCTTGGTGCCGCTGAACGTCACCGTGCCGGTGAAGCTGTCCCCGGGCTCCACCGTGTTGCTGAAGTTCACCGGGTAGGCCGGGTACATCTCGTACCAGGAGTAGTACTGCGGCGTGCGGCCGTCGCAGTCCACTTCGGAGCCGGTCTGCTCCACCGAGTCGCTGCTGTAGCCGTCGAGGCCGACCCAGAAGCTGGAGTAGTCGTCACCGGAGGAGCAGTGGCCGGTGGGCTCGGTCCAGTTGGCGGTGATGCTGTTGAACGCGCCATTGGAGCCGGTGGCGGCGTAGCCGGACCAGTTGCTGCTGCCGACCTGGGCGTCGACGTGGCGCACGCCGGGCTTGACCCCGTGCAGATCCAGGACGCCGCCTGGGTTGAAGTGGTGGGCGATAAAGGGGTTCGTGGTGGCGGGGGCGGCGGACGCGCCGGCGGCACCCCCGGTGGCCAGCATCGTGCCGGCCGCTGCGACGAGCGTCAGCACGGGCATGAACCAGCGACGGGACATATACGGTCTCCTTCTGCCGTCATGCGGACGGTAACGGCGTTGCCATTCTGGAATCGTGCCGTCACGTCCAGTGGTCGACGTGACGCTACATCGGGATTTGGCGAACCGTAAATATCCTTCAATAACGAATTAGTACATAAATCAATGCTATGAGCAGGTGTTATATCCAGTTGACCGAATTAGCGAATGAGCATTAAACCGGACGAAATCCCCCTGAACCGGCCAGGCCACCGTCCGGCCGGCCGGCCGGCCATCCTCCCCTAACAGGACGACACGCGGGCCTGGCCGTCAAGCTCCAGATTCTCCGCCGCCGTCCGGCGAGGCTGGGGACGCCGGCCACCGGGGCGCGGGGCCAGTGCCGATAATTGGAGGGCTACCGGGCCGAAGGAGGCGCGACGTGACGAGCAGTCCGGACGTGGTGCCGCAGAGCCGCAGCGGTCAGGACGCTGCGCTCAGCGCGATCGAGCGGCGGGTGCTGTGGCTGTCCACGGCGATCGTGGACCACGCCAACCGGGTCCGGCCGAACCCCTCGGGGCTGAAGGTCGGTGGCCACCAGGCCTCCAGCGCCTCCCTGGTGTCGATCATGACCGCGCTGTGGTTCGGCCAGCTCAGCGAGGGCGACCGGGTTTCGGTCAAACCACACGCTTCACCGGTGCTGCACGCCATCAACTACCTGCTCGGGGGGCTGGACGCCCGCTACCTGACCGAGCTGCGCTCGTTCGGCGGGCTGCAGAGCTACCCGAGCCGGGTCAAGGACCCCGACCCGGCCGACTACTCGACCGGCTCGGTGGGTATCGGGGCCACCGCGCCGGTCTGGGGCGCCCTGGCCCGGCGCTATACCGTCGCCCAGCTCGGCGCGGCCAGCGCCGGGACCGGCCGCCAGTACTCCCTGGTCGGCGACGCGGAACTGGACGAGGGTGCGGTCTGGGAGGCGATCATCGACCCGATGGTCGCCGAACTCGGCGAGGTCGTCTGGATCGTCGACCTGAACCGGCAGTCGCTGGACCGGGTGGTGCCGGTGATCGGCGCGCACCGGCTGCAGGGCATGTTCGCGGCGGCCGGCTGGCAGGTGCTGACGGCCAAGTACGGCCACCTGCTGGAGACGCTGATGGGCCAGCCCGGCGGCGTGGCGCTGCGGAACCGGATCGACACGATGAGCAACCCGGAGTACCAGCGGCTGCTGCGCTGCCCGGCCCCCGAGCTGCGCGGCCGGCTGCCCGGCGACGGGCCCGGCGCGGGCGCGGTCAAGGAACTACTGACCGGCGTGAGTGACGGGGAGTTGCAGGCCGCCGTACGCAACCTGGGCGGTCACGACCTGGACACGCTGGCTGGCGTGTTCGGCATGATCGACGACAGCCGGCCCACCGTGATCTTCGCGTACACGATCAAGGGTTACCGGCTGGCCACCGAGGGGCACCCGCAGAACCACTCGGCCCTGCTGACCGGCGAGCAGCTCGCCGAACTGGCCGCCGAGTGCGGGACCGATCCGGACGACCCGTGGCGGCCCTTTCCCGCCGGGAGCGCCGAGGACGAACTGTGCCGGGCCACCGCACGGCGGCTGCGCCGGGAGCCGGTCGCACTGGAGCCGGCCCCGGAACTGCCCGCCGACCTCGGCCGGACCCCCACCGGGACCGGCAGCACACAGGCCGCGCTGGGCCGGGCCCTGCTCGACCTGAACCGGGCCGCACCGGAGGCCGGGCGGCGGATCGTCACGGTGAGCCCGGACGTCGCCTCCAGCACCAACCTGGGCGGCTGGGTCAACAAGGTGGGGGTCTGGTCCCAGCGCGAGCGGTCGAACTGGTTCGCCGACGACGACGCCACCGTCCTGCACTGGCGGGAGAAGCCGTCCGGGCAGCACATCGAGCTGGGCATCGCCGAGACCAACCTGGTCGGCCTGCTCGGCGAGCTGGGCGCGACCTGGAGCCGGTGGGGCCAGCCGCTGCTGCCGATCGGCGTCATGTACGACCCGTTCGTGGAGCGGGCGCTGGAGCCGTGGGCGTTCGGCATCTACGCGGGCGGGCAGTCCATCCTGGTCGGTACCCCGTCCGGTGTGACGCTCGCGCCGGAGGGCGGTGCGCACCAGTCGATCAAGACCCCGTCCATCGGCCTGGAGCAGCCGGACTGCCTGAGCTACGAGCCCGCGTTCGTGCTCGACGCCGAATGGGTGCTGCTGGCCTGCCTGGCCCGGCTCGGCCAGCCCGGGGGCAGCTCGGCCTACCTGCGGCTGTCCACCCGCCCGGTGCCTCAGGAACTGGCCGGCGTTCCCGCTGACCCGGCCGGCCGTGAGCGCCGCCGCAGCCAGGTGGTGGCGGGCGGCTACCTGCTGCGCCAGCACCCGGATCCCGCCGTCACCCTGGCTGCCATGGGCGCGGTGGTCCCCGAGACGCTGGCCGCGGCGGACCAGCTGGCCGGACTGGGCCTGGCCGCGGACGTGCTCTGCCTGACCAGCCCCGGGCTGGTGTTCCGGGCGGTGCAGGCCCGTCGCGGGTACGGCGACGCGGCCGAGGACGTGCTGGACTGGCTGCTGCCCGCCGGCCGGGCCCGGCCGATGGTCACCGTCCTGGACGGGCACCCGCACACCCTGGCTTTCCTGGCCGGCGTCAACGGCGTGCCCGCGACCCATCTCGGCGTGACCCGGTTCGGCCAGTCCGGCAGCCTGGAGGACGTCTACCGCTACCACGGCCTGGACGCCGGCAGCATCGTCGCGGCCGCTCTCGACCTGATCGACTGAACCACCTCGCCGGAACCCGTCCGCACTCCTGGGGCAATAACCGTTGTCCCCATCCTCAGGAGGAAGCTTGATGCGGCACACCTTCATCCGCGGGGCCGGTGCGGCGCTGCTGGCCGCGGCGTTCCTGACCACTGGTTCCCTGACGGCCAGGCCGGGCGTCAGCGGAGCCGCGGGCGCTCTGCCGGCCCCCGTGCTCCAGTTCAAGCTGGCCAGCCGGAACACGACCACGAAGCCGCCCACCACCGCCCAGTGCGAGCAGAACGACGGCGTCGCCTGCTACTCCTCCGTTCAGTACCAGAACGCCTACGACACCACCCCGCTGTACAACAAGGGCATCGACGGCAAGGGCACCACGATCGCCATCGTGGTGCCGTTCGGCTACCCGGGTATCGCCACCGAACTGGCCGCTTTCGACCGGGCGTTCCACCTGCCCGCCCCGCCCAGCCTGAAGACCATCGCCCCAGCCGGGAAGATCCCGCCCTACCAGCCGGGCAAGCACCCGGCCATGCGGGCCTCAGCCCTCGAGACCTCGCTGGACGTCGAGTACGCACACGCCCTGGCGCCCGGCGCCCGCCTCCTGGTGGTCGCCACCCCGGTCTACGAAGGCCTCGGCACCAGCGGGTTCCCGCAGATCACCAAGGCTGTCGGTTACGTGGCGAGCCACCATCTGGCCCAGGTCATCTCGATGAGCCTGGGCACCGCGGAACAGACCTTCCCCAGTCAGGAGTCGCTGCTGAACCTGCGCGGTGCCTTCCGGACCGCCGCTGCGGACAAGGTCAGCGTGCTGGCCGCCAGCGGCGACGAGGGGCCGTCCAACTTCCGGACCGGCAGCACCTTCTTCACCACCAGGACGGCCTCGTGGCCGGCCAGCGACCCGCTGGTCACCGGGGTCGGCGGCACCCAGCTGTTCCTGACCGCCAACGGCCAGCGCACCCAGCCCGACGTGGTGTGGAACGACACCAACCTGCAGGGCATCCCGGCCGCCACCGGCGGCGGGCGCTCCAGCGTCTTCGCCCGGCCGTCGTACCAGAACGGCGTGGCCAAGGCCGTGGGCAGCCAGCGCGGCGTGCCCGACGTCTCGATGAGCGCCGCGGTGAACGGGGCCGCGCTGGTCTACCTGGCCGGCAACGTGGGCTTCAGCGGCGCAGGCTATTACCTGATCGGCGGCACCAGCGAGGCGGCACCGCTGTTCGCCGGCGTCGTCGCCCTGGCCGACCAGCAGGCCGGGCACGGCCTCGGCCTGCTCAACCCGGCCCTGTACCAGCTCTACGCTCACCACGCCCCCGGACTGGTAGCCGTGAACGAGGGCACGAACACCGTCACCTTCGAGCAGGGCTCACGGTGGCACACCGTGCCCGGCTGGGACGCGGTCCACGGCTACGACCTGGCCACCGGGACCGGCACGATCGACGCCGCGCGGTTCGTCCCCGAACTGGCTGCCGCCGGAGGCTGACCGGAGCGGCGGCAGACAGCCCCGGATAGCCCCAGCGGCCGCGGTCATACCGGTCCGCGCGGGCGCCAGGTCCGACTACGATCTTGGTCAGTCCCGGCCGTCACTCCGGCCCGGGGCGGCTCAGCTTATGGGAATCACTGGGCGTTACGGCGGTCACCGGTTACCCCTTCCCACGGGGCGGCCGGTGACCGCTGGGTTTAGGGGGCGGTCGGCTGGGTGGCCACCAGGTGAGGCCGACCGCACCCGGCCGCGGGTTTGCGGTTGTTTTAGCTGGAAATGGTTATCGATAGCTGGCCAATGGACGGGAGCGGCGACCATGAAGGGCCGCGATTTTCTCATCGGTGCGGTGGTGGGGGCGCTGCTGGTTATCTGGGTCGTCAACGTCCACGGCGGCAAGACGCACCCGTCAGCGGCCGCGTCCGCGTCCGCCTCGGCGGCAGCGCACGCACTGCAGACCCGGGCCGCTCATCTGGCCCGGCACGACCTGACCCGGCACCCGTCCAGCCCGGCGCGGCACCCGTCCAGCCACCCCGCCCCACGGTCCTCCACCCGGTCCGGCGCGGCGCACAGTACCTCACCTCCCGTCAGCCCCAGGCCCTCCCCCGGGCACACCAGCCCGCACGCCGCGAGCCAGGGCGGCGGCCACCACAGCGGCGGGCTGGACCTGACCGACGGGCTGATCGCCATCGCGTCGCTCATCGCCATCGCGGCCGCGCTGTCCACGGTGACCCTGACCATGCGGAGTCTGCGCACGGCCCGGTGAACGGCGCGACGCTGTGCGCTGACGCCGACTCGAACCGATAACGTGGCGCCACCCGGGCGTACGCGCCGCTGAAGGAGAAGTTCATGGAGATCCTGCTGGCCGTGGCGGTGGCCGTGGTCGCGGTGACCGGCTGGTTCACGTCCTCGACGTACCGGGCCAAGATCCGCGAGCACACCGCCGCGCTGGACCAGGCCAGCCGGCGGGTGGCCGACGCCGAGCGCCAGCTCAGGGAACACGCCACCGTGGGCGAAAGCGCCAGCCGCGGGCTGGCCGAGTTCCGGCAGCAGATGGAGCGGCAGCTGGCCGAGGTCGGCCGCGATCTGGCCAGGGCGAACCAGCAGCTGAAGGACGTCGGCGGCTTCGTGCGGGCCCGGCTCAGCCAGGACATGGCCAGCACCCGGACCGCCTACGCGCACCGGGTGCTGATCGCGGCCCTGCACACCGAGCGGCCCACCGCGGCGGGCCGCCTGCCCGCGCTGTTCACGTCCTTCCTCCAGCAGCTTCCCGCGCCGGAGCTGTTCGTCGACGCGGCCGACGCGTTCGGCATCCGGTCCTACCGGATCTGGGACTCGCCCGACGGGGAACTGCTGGAGGACCGGCTGAGCACGCTGCTGCGGGCCTGCCCGGACGACGCACCGGAGCCTGTGAGCGGCGTCGCCGAACTGCGGGCGCTGCTGACCGCCCTGTACCGCACCGGACCCGGCACGCTCCAGATCGGCCCGCTGCTCGCCGTCCGCACCCGGGACAGCTTCACCGGCGCCGTGCTGGACGTGCCGCAGCTATCCCGGCTGGACCGGCTGGGCGTCCCGGCCACCGCCACCGACAGCGCGGCCCAGCTGCGCGACCTGGCCGCCGGCAGCGTCACCGACCTCGGCAGCTGGGCTCAGGGCTAGCCGCCAGGACCGGATACGTACCCGGCCAGCAGGGCCGCCGTTACTGCAGGTGCAGGGCGCGGGCCAGGTCGCGGTAGCCGGGGACCGGGTCGGCGTCGCCGGAGGTGAGCAGCTGGATGGCAACGTGGTCGGCCCCGGCGTCCAGGTGCTCACGCAGCCGGGTGGCCACCTGGTCGGCGCTGCCGTGCGCGACCAGCGCGTCGATGAGCGCGTCGCTGCCGCCGCCCGCCAGGTCCGCGTCGGCCCAGCCCAGCCTGCGCAGGTTGCTGGTGTAGTTGACCAGGCCGAGGTAGGGGTTGCGCACCCGCTCGCGGCCCAGCGCCCGGGCGCGGGCGGCGTCGGTGTCCAGCACGACCTTGTGCTCCGGGGCGAGCAGCGGCTCCGGCCCCAGGATCTCCCGGGCCAGCCGGGTGTGCTCCGGGGGGACCAGGTACGGGATGGCGCCACCGGCCCGCTCACCGGACAGGCGGAGCACCTTCGGCCCCAGCGCCGCCGCGACCAGCGCGTCCCGGGGCACCCCGGCGTCGAGCAGCACACCGAGGTAGGCCGCCAGCGCGTCGAAGGGCTTCGTGTACTCCTGGGTCGCTTCGGGATGCCCCGCCCCGACCCCGAGGACGAACCGGCCGGGGTGCCTGGCCTGCAGCCGGTGCCAGGACCGGGCCACCGTGACCGCGTCGTCCTTCCAGATGTTCACGATGCTGGTGCCGATGGTCAGCGTGCTGGTCGCGTCGAGCAGCGCCTCCACCTGGGCCAGGTCACCGTCCGGCGAGCCGCCCAGCCACAGCGTGCCGAAGCCGAGCCGTTCGGTGTCGGCGGCCAGTTCCGGCGTCGTCTGGCCGATCCCCCGCCAGATCCCGAACTCCCCCGTCTGCTCGCGCAACTGCGCCGTCATGCGACACCTCTTCCGTTGGATGGCATATCCCAGTGCGTGAACCGGGGCGCCGGCCCGGCTGTTCCCGGCCGGTGCCGGTGACAATGGTCAGGCAACATCAGCACCAGGGAACCGGATCGGGCCGGTCCTGCGTCCAAGGTGCACAGGACCCGCCCGCGGACAACTTCCGGCGGCCGGGTAGGAACGATGCCAAGACTCAGCCAAGAAGCGAGGTCAGCCATGCTGAATCGGTCCTGGGCCGGCGCCGCCACCAGCGCTGCCGCGCTGACACTGGTGGCTGCTCTGTCCGGCTGCGGGAGCTCGGCTCCGTCCTCCGCCGCGGCCCGCGGCGGGACGGCGGGGCACGGTTCCACCAAGGATTCGCCCCCCGCCCTCTCCAACGGCGGCCCCGACATCCACGTCGTCAACCTGGCCGACAGTTTCTCTCCGGACACGCTGCAGATCAGCGTGGGCATGCAGTTCGTCATCGACGTCGCGAGCAACGTCAGGGCCACCGGGCTCACCGGCGCGGGCTGCACGGCGGGGAAGTCGCAGCCGCTGCCCGGCGGCATGCTCACCGTCCGCTGCCAGAGCAGCAGCAGTTACGAGTACACGGCCACGCACGCCGGCACGGCCACGCTCAGCGCGACGGTGAAGCCACACTGCACCGGCGGGACGATGTGCCCGCAGTGGGTCAAGGAGTCAAGCCTGCGCGTCACCATCGCCTCTTCCTGACCGGGAGCGCTCCTCCTCCGCCCCGGTCACGCACCCCCCTGGTCGCGGGGTGCTGCGGCACCCGGTCCCGGCGGTCACGCCGCCGGGACCGGGTGCCGTTTGTACGGAATACGGGCTTGGGCGAGATCAGCGGGCAGTGGCCAGGGCGGCCGCGACGGCGGCCGCGGGCCGTGACCGGCCGCCGGATAGGGTGCCCTGGCGTGCATTACCGCACGCTGGAGGAGGAACCCAGTTGTCGAATTGGCATGCAGTCACCCGGCGCAGACCGGCCGCCGCAGTCGCGGCGGGCACGGCTTGTGCGCTGGCGGCCGTGTTCGCCACCGCGGGCCCGGCTCGGTCGGCGGTCACGCCGCACCCCGGCGGCCGGACGGTGGTCCCGCAGGGCACCGGCCCGGCGGCGCTGGCGGGCGCCCGGGTCACCGGCGACACCGCGAAGTCCACCCGGGAGCACGTGTCCTTCATCCTGAAGGCCCGCAACCTCAAGCAGCTTGAGTTCGACGCCGAGACCGGTACGCGGCACGGCTACCTGTCGGTCAGCCAGTTCGCGAACAGCTACGGCCAGCCGTCCGCCACCGTGACCGCGCTGCGCGGCTACCTGGCCCAGTACAAGATCACCACCAGCGCGTACGCCGACCGGCTGGACGTGCAGGCCACCGGGACCGCCGCCGAGTTCAGCGCGGCGCTGGGTGTTGTCCAGAAGGACTATTCGGTGCCCGCGGTGCCCGCCGCCGACGGGCAGCGCGGCATCCCGGCACAGCACGTGTACGCCGCGACCGGCCCCGCGACCCTGCCCGGCCCCATCGCCAGCAGCGTGCTGACCATCCTGGGTCTGTCCAGCTACTCGCCCTACACCAGCAGCCTGGAGCACGCGCCGCAGCTGGCGTCCGGGATGAAGCTGGCCGGCACGGTGAGCCACAGCCGCACACCGGAGAACTTCGCCGCGGACTACGGCCTCGGCCCGCTGTACAAGCTGGGCTACACCGGGGCCGGCCAGACGATCGGCATCGTTACGCTGGCCAGCCTGGCCCCGAGCACGCCGTACTACTTCTGGCGGCACATCCTGCACATCAAGGTGCCATCCGGCAAGGTCTCGCTGGTCAACGTGGACGGCGGGGCCGGCCCGCCGAGCCTGCGGGCCGGATCGGACGAGACCACGCTGGACGTCGAGCAGGCCGGTGCGCTGGCCCCCGGCGCGCACATCGACCTGTACCAGGCGGCGAACACCGACCCCGGTTTCGCCGACGCGTTCTACGCCGCGGCCAGCCGGAACGTGGACGAGTCGGTGTCCACGAGCTGGGGTGAGTCGGAGACCTTCCTGGCCGCGGCGGTCCACCGCGGCCGGGAGACGCCCGCCTACGTGGCGGCCTTCGACCAGGCCTTCCTGGAACTCGACGCCCAGGGGCAGAGTTCCTTCGACGCGGCCGGCGACGACGGGGCCTACGACGCCGACGACGACATCGCCACCACCAACCTGTCCGTGGACACCCCGGCCAACAGCCCGTACATCACCGCGGCGGGCGGCACCACGCTGCCCGGCACGGTCAGGGTGGACACGGCCAGCGGCAAGCCGGTGGGCGAGGTGAAGATCCCGGCGCAGCGCGCCTGGGGCTGGGACTGGTTCTGGCCGCTCTGGAAGGGCTTCGGCGCCACGTCCGAGGCCGCGTTCGCGAAACAGAACGTCGGCGGCGGCGGTGGCGGCTTCAGCACCACCGAGGCCACCCCGCTCTACCAGGAGAACGTGCCGGGTACCCACCACTTCAGCGCGGTGGAGTACCTGACCCCGTCCGACTACAAGTCGGTAGGCGGGCTGACCCTGCCGGTCAACTGGAAGTTCAGCGCCAGCCCCAAGGTCACCACCGGCACCGGCACCGGCCGCGCGGTCCCCGACGTGTCCGCGGACGCGGACCCGCTGACCGGTTACATCATCTACGACCCGCAGTACAAGGGAAACCCGATCGAGAACGACTGGGGTGGCACCAGCTTCGTCGCGCCGCAGTTCAACGGCTCCACCGCGATCATCGACCAGTACATCGGCGGCCGGGTCGGCTTCTGGAACCCGTCGATCTACCGGTTCGCGGCCGGGCTCGGCTCGCCGGTCACCCCGCTGACCGCCGCGGGCCGCAGCAACGACAACCTGTACTACGCCGGCACGCCGGGGCAGATCTACAACCCGGCCTCCGGCCTGGGCGTCCCGGACATGGCCCGGCTGGCGGCGGCGTTCGCCACCCAGGACGGCCGGAACGTCCCCGCCACCCACCGGTAAGCACTCCCCCGGCGCAGGTTCTCCCGGAGCCCGTTCACTCCCGTCGAGTCCCAGAACTGGCGAGAGGGGGCGGGCTCCCGGTGTTTCCCCTGGTACTGGCCGGTACCGGTCGCTGTCGTGAGGAAGACAGCCGGTGATCGTTGACACCCGCGAGCTGCGAACCGCAGGGTAGGAATGATCCTCACGGCCGGGTGGCACCGCCAGCGGGTGTCCACTGGCCCAGTTCAGCCGAGCCGGGCGAGCAGGCACACGTGTGCCTGCGATCAGGCCTGCACCGCGCCCGGGCCTGTCATCGTGGAGGAGAGTTGATGAGATCAGGGTTCAGTGCCTGGCGGGGCCGGGCTCCCGGCCGCCCGGCGGTCCGCCGCCGGAACACGCTCCGGCCCATCACGGCCCCCAGGGCGCCCCTCGCCGTGGTGGCGGTTGCGGCGCTCGCCGTCACCGGCGTGGCCGCGGCTCCGGCCGGTGCCTCCGTCGCTCATCCGGCGGCCCGGCAGCCGGCGAAGCCGGACGCCCGGCTCAGCGTGGTGTACCGGAACCTGGCCCTGCTGAACGGTGCGACCGCGACCGTGTACTCCAACGGCCTGGCCGAGGTGTGGAACCGGACCCGCTCCCAGACCGAGTACCGGACCGTTCCGCCCACCGGGGCGGGCGAGACCG
>Ga0070737_10005561_pt1 | contig 11983 bp, 10 predicted proteins | sample Coa_R1_10_FD_66438 | JGI IMG/M metagenome (GOLD analysis project Ga0070737, IMG submission 66438) | Surface soil microbial communities from Centralia Pennsylvania, which are recovering from an underground coalmine fire - Coalmine... | ecosystem: Environmental > Terrestrial > Soil > Unclassified... | reverse complement strand
TGCCGCAGCGCAAAGTTGAATTTCTAATCGCCGAGGGCTTGGAAGCTGACTGCGATCCGCGCCTGATCGCGGTGGTGCTCGAGAACCTCCTTGGCAATGCCTGGAAGTTCACGCGTAAACGCGAGGCCGCGCGCATCGAATTTGGGGTCAGGCCGGAAAGCCATCCGCCGGTCTTCTTCGTTCGCGATAATGGTGCGGGCTTCGACATGGCGCAGGCCGGCAAGCTGTTCACCGCCTTCCAGCGGTTGCATTCCGGCAATGAATTCGAAGGCACCGGGATCGGGCTGTCCACCGTTCATCGCATCATTCAACGCCACGGCGGCCGGATCTGGGCCCAGGGTGCGATCGAGCAGGGCGCGGAGTTCCTCTTCACGCTCGATACACATCATCCAGCGCAAGCGACCAGTCGTGCGTCGGCATCCTAGCCTGGGCGCGCTCCGCCGAGTTGGCCGCGCGCCGCGCGACGAGCCCCGGAGTTAAAGCTGAGGGCCGGCGCGCCGGCCCCCGTTGATTGAGATTCAGAGCATGCTCAGGCGGCGTGAGAGAGCACGCGATAGTGTCCGCCCTTGGAAATAGGCGCCAGCCCTTGCATGATCAGCGCCCAGTGCTCGCCCGAATCGTCGCTGGCGTATATCTCGCCCGAGGTCGTGGCGGTGAAGATCGAACACGACGCTCCGTGCTCTTCGAGGCTCATCGCCTCAATCGCGGCTTGCCATTTGTCCGGCGCGGGCAGGCCGTTGCCGATTATCTCCCAAGTGCGGCCGCCGTCGCGGCTGCGGGTCACACGGGAACCGGCAAAATGGCGGTTGCGCCATTCGCCCGGGTTATATTCGGTGCCGGTGGCGAACATCAGCTCCGGATGACTTGGCACGAGATTGAGTTGATCGGGATAGCTGCCGATCGTGGCGCCGCGGGCAGTGCGCCGCTCCCAGCTCGCACCACCGTCGGCGCTGACGTAAAGACCCACCCCGGTCATCATATAGATAAGCTTTGCGTTGCGCGGGTGAATCAGGATGCGATGGACGTCATCGTCATAGCCGCTGAGCTCGTTCCACGTCTCGCCACCATCGTTGCTCCTGAGCAGGCCGCCCTGCTCGATACATGCATAGACGGTGGCGGAATCGTCGGGCGCGGTGGTGATGTACTTCACGTGGCCTTCGTGCGGCTCCTGCGGAAAGGTCCAACGCGACACGCTCGGCACCGAGCGCAAAGCTGGCATCTCGCGCCAGTTCTGTCCGAGATCGTCGCTGACGTAGAAATGCGCCGGCTCGGTACCGGCAAACAGGCGCTGCCCGCCGCTCAACTGCGTCGCGGCCAGGCTGTATACGTTTTTGTGTGCTAGACCGTGGTCGCGCCGCTCCCAGTTCTGGCCACCATCGCGGCTCATCACGATACCGCCCTTAAAGATGCCGGCCAACACGACACCGGGCTGCGGGAAGATAATCGAGCTGATGTGGTTGCCGGCGAGCGCGCGATTCGCAATCGTCCATCCCGAATTCGCCCGCCGCAGCGTCACAATGCCATCGAGCGTGGCGACCAGCAGGTCGCGCGAAGGAGCAGGGTTGCTATAGCTCGTGGTGCCGCCGTGCGATAATCCAATCGCCATATGCAAAACCTCCTGGCAGGCCGGTGGCATTGGCACCGGCAAAGTTTGATATATGAGAAAATTTACGCTTGCATGACCGCCACCCAACGCGGAGTCTACTCCCGTCCGCTTCGATTTGGAAACTTTGCGGCCGTGCGTGGCGGCCCGCTCGCAAACTACGCAGCGACAACCTCGCATTCCGGTGCGCGTTGACATCGCCATCCGGTTTGGAGACGATGCCAAGCGGTGGTTGTCTAACGCTGCCTCCTCGCGAGGAAGGAATCGGATCGACTTGAAATTGGCAACAGCCGAGGGGGCACTCTCGACGGGCAGCACCGTCGAGGTGGACGCGCTCGCCAAGAGCTTTGGCTCGCGCCGCATTCTCGATAACGTCACTTTTGCCGCCAAGGGCGGTGAAATCCTGGGTTTGCTGGGTCCCAACGGTGCAGGCAAGACCACGACGCTGTCGATCCTCGCCACTTTGATGAATGCCGATGCTGGCACGGTGCGAATCGAAGGATTCGATGCGCGCTGGCAGCGCGAACAGATCCGGCCCAAGCTGGGGCTGGTGCCCCAATCGATCGCGCTTTACCCATCGCTCAGCGCGCTACGCAATCTCGAACTCTTCGCCCGCATTCATGGCCTGCGTGGACGCCAGGCGCGAATGGCGGCCATGGCGGCCTTGAGTGAGGTAGGGCTTTCAGACCATGCCAGCCAGCGGACGAGCGTACTCTCGGGCGGCATGAAGCGCCGCCTCAACCTCGCCTGCGGTATCGTGCACAATCCGCGCGTGCTGCTGCTGGACGAGCCCACTGTCGGGGTCGACCCGCAGTCGCGCGAACGAGTGTTGCAGACCATCCGTGCGCTGGCCGACGCCGGCACCACCGCCATTTACAGCACGCACTACATGGAAGAAGTCGAGGCGCTGTGCGATCGCGTGGTTCTCATCGATCGCGGCCGCGTGGTCGCCGACGGCACCGTGCCCGAGATCATCGCTCTAGCCGGCCGGCGTCCGCGCATCGAAATCACTTTCCAGTCGCCGCTTTCAACCCGATGGTACGAAGGCGTGAGCGGGACCAGCGAGCTGAAGACGCAATCCCACGAAGCCAGGACGGTGCTACAGTTCGAAAGTCTGGCGCAGGTCAGCGAACTGCTGGAGCGTGCCCGTGCCGCGGGTGGAACGATTCTGGAATTCAACGTTCACAGTCCCAATCTTTCTGACGCGTTCATGACGCTGACCGGTCACGCGCTGCGGGATGACGAAAATTAGTCGTCGCCTTGCAATGTTACGTATCGCGTTCCTGATTCTCGGCAACGAGTTCCGCCGTCTTGGGGAGGATCACGCGGCGCTGTTCATGCTCTTCCTGGCTCCCGTCGTCATCATCGCGGTCGCCGGGTTTTCACTCGGCAATCTTTTTGGCGCGCCGGGCACTCAACGCTATCTGATCGCGGTCGTCGACGAGGATCACGGCCCGGTCGCCGCGGCTGTAATCAAAGCTCTTGGCGAGCAGCCATCGGTGCAGGTGCGCTTGATGCCCACCGTCGATGCCGCGCGCCGCTTTATCCTTCACGCTGATCGCGCGCCGCTGGCCGTGGTGATTCCGCCCGGCACCGGCGCCAGGCTGCGCGCGGGCGAAACCGTGCTGGTCAATCTCTACATTGATCCGGTCAAGCGCCTGGAGGCTTCGCAAATCGAATTGCGGCTTAACGAATTGTCGCTGCAGGCTACGGCCGCGGCGCGGCTTGCAGCGCAGCGCGAATTCGATCGCCGCGCCGCGGACTTGAACGAACGGCTGGAAGTTCTGGCCGGCAAAGTGACCGCGCTCCAGGCGCAAGCGCGCGACTACCCGCGTCAGCTCGAACAAGCCCGCAGCAGGCTTCGCTCGACGCTGGCCGCGCGGGCCGCGCAAAGCCGGCGCGAAATCGACTCTCTGCGCATGCGAATTCAGGACGATCTCGATCAGGCGGTGGCGCAAGCACGCGCTCAGCTCGGGGCGCAGATGGCGGCCAAGCGCGCCGGGCTTGCCCTGGTCAGCGACTACCTGCACAAGCTGCAGCTCAGCAAGAATCAGTTCGACCAATGGATCGTGCAGTTGCGCACGCTGGCGGGCTCCTATGCCAACCGCATCCCGCCGCCGCCCCAATGGCCGCCGCCGCCCAGCCAGGCCCAACTGAACGACCTCGCGCGCCCCGTCGAACTTGCCTTCAGGCCGCCGCTCATTCCGCAGATCGACTTCAGCAGGCACTTCGCGCTGCCCGATCTGCAGCTTCCCGCGATGCCGCACATTTCCATCGACACCGGCGAGCTCGCGCCGGCCTCCTTGCCGGCGATTCCGGGCGAGATGGGGTGGCAGGACCGCTCGCTGACCCGGGGCCACACCCGCGTCAACAGCTTTGATCAGTACGTGCCGGGTTTCGGTATCACCTTCCTGCTGCTCGACATGTTGTGGGGCGTTTCAGTTGGATTGATCGACGAAAGGGACTGGGGAACATTACAGCGGCTGCGAGCCAGCGGCGCGCCGGTTTCAGGACTGATGCTGGGCAAGCTGCTGGCCCATTTCTGCATGGGCCTGATTCAGATGACCGCGCTCTTTTCGGTGGGCTGGCTGATCTTCGGTATTACGCTGGGCGATCAGCCCGCGGCACTGCTGGTCCCGTGCGCGGCAATCTCCTTCGCCGGCGCCGCTTTCGGCCTTATCATCGCCTGCCTGGCGCGCACCCGTGACGCCGTGCTGCCGATCGGATCGGTGGCTGCGATGGCGATGTCGGCCATTGGCGGCTGCTGGTGGCCGATAAGCTTCGAGCCGGCCTGGATGCGCACGCTGGCGCTGTGGTTGCCCACTACCTGGACAATGCGCGCCTTCAACGACCTTATGATTCGGCGCCTCGAACCGTCCAGCATCGTGGTGCCGGTGGCAATTACCGCCGGCTTGGGATTGCTTTACCTGGCCATCGGCCTGCTCGGGTCACTGCCGTTTTACGAATAGGTTCATTCACCCAGGCCGCGCACATGAAAACATTGCCCCGCGCTTTGGCCCGCGGGCGTATCCAATTTTGCCCCGCCCGCTCCGGTCTCGATCGAGATCATCACTTCGGGTGCCCGCAGATCGGCGGGACAGAGCAGGCCGGCCGCTCCGCTCAACACAATCATGGCTTCGAGATCCTGGCCGACGCTGGAGTACTGGCCCTGCGACATGGTGCGATAGCGGCAGAAATGGCCACGAGTTTTCAGTATTCCCGAGGCATAGGCGACAGTCCCGTGGGTGCCCAGTTGCAGGCGTATGATGCCGCCCCCGCTGCGCGAACTGAAAACGGCAGAAATAAAAGCCCGGGACCGAGATACCGGCAGAGCTCTGGCCCATGCTGAGGTCGGGCATGAAGACCACCACGACTAGGCAACAAACAAAAATCGCCCGCTTCATAGCTTCGCCCCACCCTGCGATATGTGAAGCAAACCGATACCGTGGCGATTGTGCGCCGAGCCGCTCGCGACCCGCAAGACTCGATCGGCTGAGGATCGACGCTCGTGTCAAGATGATTGCCGTAGGCAAAGACCGACATGCAGCGAGCGCGGTTGCCGTACCCGGCAATCACTGGATGCTGCGGGAACCTAATCACTGAGACAGCCCCGGCGACATGCGGCACAAGCCGCGCGAGGGCAAGGTCATGCGCACCCGGCAGGTGCGAGTGCCACTAATGGTTTGCCGCTTTTGACGCGGGGCTGGGCGCAGCGTTGGGCTGAACGGCGGGCTTGTGGCCCGCACTCGCCGGCGCCGGTGCGGCAGGCTGGGCTGAGACTGCCGATGCGCTTGCCGCCGGCTGTCCCATCAGGCGAGCCAATGCCGCCATCACCTGCTCACGCTGCCCGGACGCCTGCGGGTCCGCAAGCAGTTGCTGGTAGGTAACAATCGCGTCATGCCGTTTGCCCTGAAGTTCGAACAGATGGGCGACGGCCAACTTGGCATTGACGCTCGCCGGGCCGTCGATCGAGGCGGCTGCACTGTAATTTTGCGCGGCCTGCGCGAGGTCGCCACTGGCTTCGTAGGCGACTCCCAGATCGAACAGAGCCAACTGGCGCAGGAAGCGGTCTCCGTTCTCGCTGGTGTAGTTACTCAACATCTCGATGGCTTGGGGCCAGTTCTTCTGCGCAAGATAAGCCAGGCCCGAATAGAACGTCGCCAGATGCGCCGGCTCGCTGCCCGAGTATTCAGTCATTACGCCCAGGAAACGACGCTCTGCGGTCTTGTAGTCCTTGGCGTTAAAAGCCTGGAAGCCGTCATAAAATTGCTGCGAGGCTTGTTCGGCGACGCTGACCCGATGGCGATGATAGGCGAAGATTGCCAGCGCAATCACGCAGACCGCGACGGTGGCCGCGAGCAGTTTCCACAGGTGCTGTTCGGCGAAATCGCGTACCCGGCCCGCGGCGACCATAAAGTCGTCGGGCTGTTTGAGTTCTTTGCGGGTAAGATGGCGGGGTCGGACTTTGCTGCTGGTAGCCATGTGCAGGTATCGAGATGGCGCCGCGCGGCGCTACATCTTGTACTTGAAATCCTCCGGCGACATCTTTTCCAGAATCTCCGCCCACTTGTCGCGCGCTACTCCGGCCAGATTCTGCTCTTTTGAGTCATCTTCAGCGCTAGGCTGCTGCAATTCGCTGGAGACTTCGAGTACTTTCTTTGCCACATAAATCGGCGCCTTGGTGCGCAGCGCCAGCGAGATAGCATCGCTGGGCCGCGAATCGATCTCGATCGTGGCGCCGTCGCGCGTCTTGATCTGAATGTGCGCGAAATAGGTGTTGTCACGCAACTCGGTGACTTCCACTGCCTCCACCGTGCCGCCGAGCTGGGTCAACACGTTGCGCAGCAGATCGTGCGTCATCGGGCGTTGCGGTTTGATACCTTCCAGCTCGGTCGCCATCGAGGCGGCCTCCAGCAGTCCAATCCAGATCGGCAGATTGAGCTTGTTGTCTGGATCTTTGAGCACCACGATCGGGGTCTTGGTCGTCGGATCCAACGTCAATGCACCGACCGTCATCAGTATGAATTCTTCTCTATGACCGGCCATGGTCTCCCTGCAGACACCTTCCGCTCATCTGTATGAGCGCCATTGTGGACCAAACGTTTGCCGACCGTCAACCAAGCATTCGACGCGTGGCCGACCCGGCGCTCACCAGGCGGTCGATAACGCGATAGAGCTGGTTAAGGTTGCGGCACTCTTCTACCATGTCACAGTATACCGCGTATCGCTCCATTTCGCTGTCACCGAAACCCCAGGTCTGCCGGCTCTCGGGATTGAGCCAGATAAGCTGGCGCGCGCGCTGGCGAATCTCGCGCAGGCACCAGTCGTGCGGAAGGTTGTAATTGTTGCGCCCGTCGCCCAGCACGATGACCGTGGTCTTCTTGTTGACCGCGGCAATATGTTCCTCGAAGAACAGCCGGAAGGCGCGCCCAAAGTTGGAATGCGCATAGACGTTGATGACCTCGCCGCGCAGCGCCAGCTCCAGCGCCGAAGAGGCGTCGTGCTCGCGAAAATGCTCGGTGATCTCGCCGATATCGGCGACGAATATAAAGCTGCGCACGCGCGAGTAGAGGTCCTGCAGTGCATACACGAACTGCAGCATGAAGCGCGATACGTTGCGCACCGAATCGGACACGTCGCAAAGCACCACCACCTGCGGCTTTTCGCGCCGGCGGCGATCGAACTTCAGCTTGAACGGCACGCCGCCGCAGGCCAGGCTGTGACGCAAAGTTTTCTTGACGTCGAAGCGGCCGCGCCGCGCCCGCCTTCGGCGCACCGCGATGATATTTTTGAGTCTCTGTGCCAGGCGAGTTACCGCCTGATTCATCCGATCGAGCTCATCGTTGGTCAGATAAGCGAAGCTTTTTTCGCTTAATTCGCGTAGACGCTGCTCTTCACGCATCTTGCGGTCGCGCTTCTCGACCTCGCTGCGCACATAGCGCCTCACCAGGTCTTCCAACGCACGCATGCGCTGTTCCAGGTACTCGTCCACCGGCGGCTCCTGCCCGGGAGCTGGCTGCTCGGCTTGCAATTGGCGGCGGAAATCTTCCAGTTCGCGAAACAGTCCATCCAGGCCCAGAGCGCGCGCCAAGGCCTGCGCGAAATGGCCTTCTTCCATCGGGCGTTGCAGGCGCGAAAGCTGGATAGAAGCCGCCGCCTGCTTCAGGAGTTTCTCAAGCCGGCCGTCGTCATTGCGCAACAGGGCCTTGGCCAGCTCGGACAGTTCCCGGCCGTGTTCCTGCAGCAATTGCTCCATGCGGTCCAGAAAGGCCTGGAATTCCGCCTCCGACATCCGCAAGCCCTGGCGCACATTTTCGCCCGCCTGCTTGATGAGCGCGCCCAGGCCGCCGAAATACAGGTCGAACAGTTCGTCGAATACCGGTCCGTCGATAGCACGCTTGACCAGCGTCGTTCGCAGCGTGCTGCGGAAGGTTTCGCGATCGGCAAGACCGGTCAGACGGCTGGCCGCCATTGCATCAAGCATTTCCGCGATCGACACCCGCACACCGTTGCGGCGCAGCAAATCGGAAAATTCGACGAGCTTGTCGTCCATGGCACGCGGCGCTCCGCCCTAATTGAGGAAATCCTTGTTGCCGCCCCGCCCGCTTCCGCCGCGTCGCGCGCGGCTGCGCTCGAGGTATTCTTTGAGTTCCGCTTGCGCCTTGCGCACGTCGCCCTCGTACTTGACGATGGTGTCCAGCGTTTCAGTCACCAGCGCCTGATCGAGACTTTCGAGGTTGAGCAGGGTCAGCGCCTTGACCCAATCCAGCGTCTCGCTGATACCCGGGATCTTCTTGAGATCCAGTTTGCGCAGCGACTGCACCACTTCGATGACCTCTTCGGCCAGACGCTCCGCCGCTTCGGGTAGCTTCTGCTTGACGATCGCCAGCTCCTGCCCACGGTCGGGAAAGTCGATGTACAGATGCAGACAGCGTCGCTTGAGCGCGTCCGACATCTCGCGCGCGTTGTTGGAAGTCAGCACCACCAGCGGCAGATGGCGCGCGGAGAGCGTGCCAAGTTCCGGTACCGTGACCTGGAAATCGGAGAGCAGCTCGAGCAGGAAGGCCTCGAACTCGGCGTCTGCCTTGTCGATTTCGTCGATCAGCAGCACGCATGCTTCCTCCGAGCTGATCGCGCGCAGCAACGGACGGGGCACGATGAAGCGCTGTGAGAAGAAGACCTCGTCCTGGGTCGCGATCCGTTCCACCGCGTCAGTCAGGCTCCGGGTTCCGCTCAGCACCTCACCGATCTTGTCCTTGAGGATCTGCGTGTAGAGCAGCTGCTTGGCGTATTCCCATTCGTACAGCGCCTTGCTCTCGTCCAGTCCCTCGTAACATTGCAGGCGGATGAGTGGCCGGTTCACAGCTTGCGCCAGCACTTTGGCCAGCTCCGTCTTGCCCACGCCAGCAGGCCCTTCGACCAGGACCGGTTTCTGCAGGGCGGTGGCGAGGTAGACGACAGTGGCGACGCGCCGGGTGGCGATGTAATTGGCCCGCGCGAAGCGCTCGATCACGTCCTCGATGGAAGAGAACATCATGCCTCCGGTCAGAGCCGCCTCAATTGATTCCCGCGCGCAGCGGTCGAAAATCAGGCGATAGACCGGCTCCGAGTCTATATATGCAGTTCCTCATGTGCCAGGCGGCCGGTGGAAAAGCGCTGGCGCGACAGCGCGCTGGCGTCGAGAGTCCCGTAGGCGCCGCTGACGATCAGTTCGGCCAACGCCTGGCCAGCGCCATAGGACTGCATCACACCACGTCCACTGAAGGAATGGGCTTCGTAGATACGGGGGCCGACCGCGCCCATGATGGCGCTGCGATCGGGGCTGACCGCATACAGCCCGGCCCAGCCGGAGACATGCCGCAGCCGCTCGCAACAGCTCATGCGCGCATACAGCCGCGGCCAGATTTCCTGCATGAAGAATTCCTCGCCGTCATAGCGGAAGGAATAACCCGCGGGCTCGTCGGGAGTGGAATAGCCGGCCAGAATGTAAGGGCCTTCATTGTGAAAGTAAAGGCCCGAGGTATCCACAATCATGCCGTAATTCGCAAGGTTGGTCTGGCGGTTGTCAACCAGGCAGATCTGGCGGCGGACAGCCTCCGACGGTGTTGCCAGGCCCAGCAGCTTCAGGATATTGGACGACCAGGCGCCGGCGGCAATAACCAGGTTCCCGGCGCGCAATTCGAGCTGGCGGCCGGTTTGCGCGGCGGCACTGCTGTTGTCCTGGGCCAGCAGGCGCAGCAGCCCGCCCTCGTCGAGCTCCTCTCCCGCCACCCAACAGTCCAGCCGCACCTCGTTGCTGTCCGCCTGGATTGCGTCGACGAAGACCCGATCCATGTAACGCACGCCCAGTTCTCGCGAGCGCGTGCGGTAATGGGCCTTGAGCAGATTGGAATTGATCAAGCCGTCGTGCGGCGAGAACGTGGCGCCGGCGATACCTTCGAGACGATCGATTTCGGGCACCCGCCGGTGCACTTCCCGGGCGTCAAGCTGCTCGATCGGCTGGCCGAGCTCGCGCTGGAGATCAAGATGCGCGCAGGCGCCCGGCCAGGTCTTCTCGTCGTAGAGCCACAGGTAGCCCTTCTGGCGGAATCCGACTTGCCCCGCGATCCTTTCGTAATACTCAATCGAGGCACGGCAGAGCATGATATTGACGGGCTGCCACCAGGTGGCGCGCACGCCACCGGCGTTCTTTTCGCTTGAACTCAAATGGCCCGCGAGATCGACGTCGATAACCAGCGGCCTGACGCCACGCTGCGCCAGGGCCATCGCAAGCGAGCTGCCAACGATGCCCGCGCCCACGATGATCACTTCGGCGCGCACCTGCCTGTTGGTCTCCATATGAAAAGTCTATCAGGCCGGCACCCTGCACACCCAGGCCACCCTTGCCAGCCCCACGCCGGGCTGCCAAGTTAGCTATGGACGGCGGCCGCCGCCGATGCTGGATGTGCACGCTGGCGATATATTTTGACGTGTTCACGCGCTGGCCGGTAGTGATTGCCGCCAACCGCGATGAAGTGCTGAGCCGCCCGGCGCTGCCGCCTACCACGCTGACCGAACATCCGCATATCGTCGGCGGCAAGGATCTGGTGGCCGCGGGCACCTGGCTCGCCATCAATGAGTATGGCGTGGTGGCCGGCCTGCTCAATCGCCGGCAGGTGGTTCCGAACAACCCTGCCCTGCGCTCGCGCGGCTTGCTCTGCGTGGAAGCCCTGGCCCATCGCGGCGTGAGGGAAGCGCTGAACTTCGTCACGCGCCAAGATCCCGCCGCCTACAATCCCTTCAATCTGCTGCTCGCCTCGCGCGAGCACTCCGCCGTCGCGCACAATCGCGGCGGCCGGATTCAGACCACCTGGCTGCAGCCCGGCCTCCATCTGTTGACCAATCTGGATGTCAACGATTTCGAATGCCCGCGCATCAGCCGCTCCTACGATCGTTTCGCGGCGCTGGCTGCCAATCCTCAATGGGATGACGGCGCGGAACTGCGCCAGCGCCTGCATGAACTGCTCGCCGACCATTCCACCCAGTTGGATCCGCGCTCCGGCCAGCCCAATTCCCTGTGCATACATCGGGCCGGTTACGGCACCCGTTGCTCCAGCCTGATCTTCATTGGCACCGACGGTACGGTCGAGCATTATTTTGCTGCCGGGCCACCGTGTACTACCGATTACGCACCGGCTCCCGTTCCAGGCCGCGCCCGCGCCATTTGACGCGCGTCCCGGCGCTGCCGTTGCGGTCCTGGCGCACGGCGTAGCGCGTGGAATCGCGAACGCCGGCGGCGGTGAAACCTTCGATCCGTTCGGCGCACTTGGTGCACTGCCCGCAATGGACCACACCGCGCGGCTTGATGCACGATACCGTCAGCTCCAGCGGCAGGCCGCGGCCCAGCTTGATCACTTCGGCCTTGCTCTTGCCCACCCACGGCGTTTCAATGCGAAGGCGCAGCCCCACCCCGAGGTAGATGGCGCGCGCGAGGGCGGTGAAAAAGATCGGGCGGGCATCCGGAAACGGATTGGCCTCAAGCGGCGCCATCGCGATTGCGCCGATCCGGTGGCGTGCACAAAACAGGGCGGCCTTCGACAGCAGCGTGAGATTACGTCCGGGAATGTAATTGGAGGAGATCGCGGCGTCGAATGCGGGCACATCCTTGCCGGTGATGCTCCAGTGATCCGCGGCGAGATCGGCCATCGGCACTCGCAGCACGGTCAGCGGACGAATCGCAGGCTTGTCAATCGCCTTGATGAAACGGCGCAGGACCGCCATTTCCTGCGTCTCCCAGACGAGTCCGGTGCGCACGTAGACGGGGAAAACCTCGACGCGGCGGTCCGCCAGCCGCGCCATCATCACCGAACTGTCCAGGCCGCCGCTGGCCAGGACCGCGAT
>Ga0070737_10005559_pt1 | contig 11984 bp, 10 predicted proteins | sample Coa_R1_10_FD_66438 | JGI IMG/M metagenome (GOLD analysis project Ga0070737, IMG submission 66438) | Surface soil microbial communities from Centralia Pennsylvania, which are recovering from an underground coalmine fire - Coalmine... | ecosystem: Environmental > Terrestrial > Soil > Unclassified... | reverse complement strand
TGCGGAGATGGCGGAATTGGCAGACGCACTAGCTTGAGGTGCTAGCGGGTAACACCGTGGGGGTTCAAGTCCCCCTCTCCGCACCATACACAAGCCAAAGACTTAGGGGCCGCCGGCGAGCGGCCCTTTGATTTTGCGACTGTAAGCGGACATCTATCCGGACATGCTCTCGCCTTGCCAACTCTCTCGCTGGGCGGTATGTTTATGAGCTAGCATCTCGAACACCTGTTGTTCTCGCGCAACGCATGTTCGCGAGCTCTTCTGGATCTGCCGCCCTTCTGGCGCGCACTCGGCTGAGGCAAAGAAAAGCGGATCTACGTCGGCGAAGAAAGTGCGTTGAAGGATGTCTACATAAGTGGCGAGATGTTTCTGCGGACATACAATGCGAACCGAGCAAGATTCCCTATTCTGTGGCAAAATCAGGGCCCATCGTTGGTTCAACAGAGCAGATAATCGCGCGACGACATTGCACCTCGTCAATCCTTGCCCAACTAAGGTGATGATTGCCTGACTGCTTCTGACGTGCACTTTCAGACACTGACCCCGTGCGACGGCGAAGTCTGGGTCGCGTCCGTTACTCTCGAGCCCCAGATAGATCACGTCCTCTGAGATACCTAAGAGCGTCGCGGCTTTCTGTTCTCCGCAAATCTGCTCAATAGCCGGAAAATATTCCGCTACCGTTCCGTCAGCCGAAGGTGAGCGAAGCTCAATTACAGTGATATTTGTCTGGCACGCGATTGATTTAACAGGATTGCAGCAGGCTACTTTGCCGGTATCAATCCTGGTACCTTCCGCGTCAGGACGGAATGTGTTCCGAATGATCACCGGTATACGGAGCCGTTGGGCCGGTGCGATCGTGTCAGGGTGGAGAATCGTCGCGCCCGCTTGGGCTAGCTCCCCAGCTTCCTGGTACGAAAGGCTCTTCACCCGGTACCCTCCAGTTTTAATTTTGGGGTCCCAGGTAAGCATTCCATCGACGTCCTTCCACACCTGGATCTCGTCTGCATTGACTGCGGCGCCCACAACAGAGGCTGTTAAATCAGATCCGCCACGCCCCAACGTCGTAGTTCGACCATTCTCGGCGGCCCCGATGAAGCCGGCGAGTACCACCACGTGGGTTCGGGCAGCTTGCGGAACTGACCATCGAATTCGTGCGTACGTCTCCCAATAACGTGGCGTGGCATTCGTGAAGTGCTCGTCGGTGACAATCAGCTTTGTCGAATCTATGTGTGTTGCGTTCAGGCCGCTTTCCTGTAGAGCAGCCACTACGATTCTGCTCGACAGCTCCTCGCCTAAGCTCGCCACCCAGTCGCGCAATTCCGGAGTAATGCTGCGTTCTCCTTCGCAGACCTCTAAGATCCGGACGTGCAAATCGCGAAATGTCTGCCGGATGTATGCATCAATCGCTTCCAGCCGATCTTGGCTCAAAAGATCTTCTGCGATGCAGAAGTGGTAAGTCCTCACCTGTTCTTGTAACTTCCACGCGAGATACGATTCGGCCCGCGAGGCGTGCTCTACAATGCCGAGCAGGTGATCCGTGGTATCCCCGAGGGCGGACACGACAACGACTGGGTTGCGCTCCACTTGCGAATGCACAATGGACGCAACCTGTTTTATCGAAGCGGGGGAAGCAAGCGAGGCTCCGCCGAACTTCATAACTATCATGAGAATTGATCTCCTTTGCGACTCGCGCCAGTACCTGATCTGTACGGCATCGGCACTCTTGCCGAAGCGAGAAGCGCGATCGAAATGCCCTGAGCGGTGGTCTCACGTCTCTGATCATCTCGTCCTGACGAGTCATTTCTAATATGAAAGGCAATTGCTCAAGAAAGCATAAACTTCGCCTAATGAACCTCTAAAGAAGCGATTTATTACAGCTTTGCTGGTCCGTCGCGCCACCAGCGGCGTAGCGCGATAACGGACCAGAGGGCCTCGATCAGGCCGAACGGCCAGGCTCCCTCCATGAATCCGTATGCTGATGCCAGCACACATGAGCCGGAGAATGCCAGCACGAACCAGTGACTTCGTTTTTCGAGTGCATAAAAGACTAACATCAGCGTTACAGCTACCAATCCAAACACCGTCAAGCCACTGAAGCGATTCATACCGGCGATTGTCTCGCGGCCAGCCTGCACCCTAGAAATCCAGCCGCAGCGACACTTGGCCGGTTCGATTGCCTCCATTCTCCGCTGTCGTTACGGACGTGAGAATTCCGAACGTGCTCGGGCTGCTGATGTTGGTCGCAGGCGGCGCGAAGTTCGGATGGTTCAGCAGGTTTGTGAACGTCGCTTCAAAGCGTAACCGCGCCCGCTCATGAAGTGGCATCGTTTTAGCCAGGCCGGCCGCAACCGCGATGGTTCCCGGGCCTTCCAATATGCCGACGCCCGCGTTGCCGATCCGCCCCGCGTTGGGGGGCGTCGCCGCGAACGCATTGATGTTGTAATAGTCGTTCGGGTTCTGGTTCGACGGAACCGGATTGCCCACCAGGTCGGGGCGCAGAATCGTTCCGCGTGCCAGAATGTCGGTGTTGGACGCGTCTAGCGTTGCGCTGATAGTGGGAGTGAGCCACGGTCCGGTCTCGAGCAGCGTCACGGTGTTCAGATTCCAGCCGCCCAGCACCGCGTTCGCCAGGTGCGAGTTGATATTCCAGCGGCGCCCTTGCCCAAAGGGCAGCTCGTAGCTGCCGGTCAGGAGGGCGCGGTGGCGTCGCGTACCCTCGACATTGCCGCGATCCGCCCGCAGATCGAAGCGATCCGAAACCGCGAGCCCATAGGCGACTTCACTGGCAAAGCCGCTCGGAGCGTCGCCTTGCGCATCGCTCAGATTCTTCGCCCACGTGTAGTCCGCCTGAAACGACAAGCCCTGCGAAAGTCTCCGCGTCACCCCCACTTCCAGCGCCTGATAGTTCTGAAAACCGGCGTTCTCGGTCGAAAGCAGCGTGAACCAGTTCGGATATGGCGCTCGGGGATCCACGTACGGACTCGCCGCGGTAGTGGTGTAGGGAATCGTGCTGGGCGCGATTTGATTCAGGTCTTCGGTCAAAGTCAACCGGTACGAGTTCATGCCCACGTAGCTAACCCGCAGCAGTGTGCTTTCGGTAAGTTGGCGTTCCACAGTGACGTTCCATTGCGCCGATTGTGGGTCGCGGAAGTTCGGATCGTTCGCCTGGTCCAGGGTGCCGCCGCCGTATTGGATGCTCTGAGTTGCCGGGGCAGTCTGCGGAAATTGATATTGAGGCGATCCATTTGCGCCGGCATTCACGTAGGTATGCACCACCGAAAGCGGATTGCCTGCATTATTGAATGACATTGGTCCTAGGGTAGTCACCGTGAAGATACCCCACCCGGCGCGAATGACGGTCTTGCTGTCGTGAAACGGACGATATGCCAGTCCGATGCGCGGGTCGAAGTCGTGGAGATACAACTGGCGCAGCCCCTGTGTCACTCCGGCCTGACTCGCGGTCATGACACCTGAGCAAGGAAGAGCAGTGTTTCGCGTTGCCAGCGTGCAGGCATTAAACGACTGCAGAAATCCGTTGTAGACCGGTTGATACGACGGAGTGCTTGCCAGCGTCGAAAATAGCTTGTTCGGAACCAGAACGCTGTTCCTAGCAGGATCGAAACTGCCCAAATCTCCCACATCTTCTGTAAAAGGCGGCAGCAGCTCCCAACGGAGACCATAGTTCAGCGTCAGCCGATCGTTCACGCGCCACTCGTCTTGAGCATAGAGCCCGTTTTGCGTCGCGCGGGCATGCACCTGTGGACTGGTGATCGCGAAAAAGGACGTGTTGGGCAAACCCAACAGAAAGTTACCGAAGGAGCTGCCGGTGAAGGTGCCCTGATTAAACGTGAACAGCCCGTAGTCGTCTGAGGGCTCGAAGAACATCAGATCCTGGTAACGCACCCAGCGAATGTCCGCGCCCAAACGAAACGTGTGTCCGCCCTTGATGAACGTAAGATTGTCGGTTAATTCCTGCGTGTTGGACTGAGTGATTCCGGCCCTGTCCCGCCCGATGGGAGTAAAGCCCGTCCCGTCGGAGAAGTTGAACGTTGGGAACGCTTCCCCATCGGGATGTTGGCTGATATCGATTCCTTCCAGTCCGAGCTGCGAAATCGCCCCTGCTCCGCTGATCGGGAAGTTCACACCCACGATCGTATTCGTAAATCCGAAACGAAGTTCGTTGACGATTCGAGGCGTGATGGCGTAGTTGTGTGACACCAGGAGACTGCGATTATGTTCTGTGTCCACATCGTCCGGCAGCAGCGGGTTCGCGACATCGGTCTGTACGTTTTTCCAACTGAATCGGGCGTACGCCTGCTGTTTGGAGTTGATCGTCTGGTCCAGACGAGCGTCGAAGCCGTTGGTGTTGGACGGAATGGGCTGAAGCGTCTGGTAGTTGTAGCCGCTATTCGTGGCCGCGAGGTTAGGCAGCGGATAGTAGTCATTCAGCAGCCTCTGGGCCGTTGGGTTGATGCGCGATGCCGGGATGCTGTTGCCGGCGAAGGGCTGACCATTCATGGGATCGACCGGGGCGCCGTTCGGATTGGGGAGCCCGCTCAAGTTGCCCTCTCGTTGCGCTGCCGTAGGCACCAGATAGCGCATGGGCGCGTCCGTGCGCTTGCGATTGCCCTCGTAATCGATGAAAAAGAACGTTCGGTCCCTGCCGTTATACAGCTTCGGAATGGTCAACGGACCGCCTAGACTGCCGCCGAAGGTGTTGAAGCGTTTGGGGGCCTTCTGGCTGAATCCATAAATGTCCGCATCCAGTGCATCGTTCTGCAGGTACTCGAAGAGACTTCCGTGAAACACATTGCCACCGCTCTTGGTGGTGAATGTCACGTCCCCGATCTGCGCAAATTCGGCGCTGTTGTTAGAGGCAGTGACTTTCATCTCCGCTATTCCTTCCAGAGACGGATAAGCGTCCTGCAGCGCGCCGTTCTGCCGCACATTCGCAGTCGAAATGCCGTCGACCGAAAAGCCGACCATAGACGCATTGGCGCCGCCCAGCGCTACATTTCCCTGGCTATCTTGCTGCACGTTCGCCGATAAGGAGAGCGCAGCCAGCGGACTGGTCGATACGGCTCGCGAATTGAGCGGCAGTTGGTTCAGGTCCTTGTTGTTCATGGAGTTGGCCAGCACCGCGTTCTCGGTATTAATCGCCGGGGTCGCTTCTTCGCTCACCTGAACGCTTTCGGCCGCGCTCTTGAGAGCCAGCGGGATGTCTACGCGCAGCGTCTGCCGCGCGTCCAATTGTGCCGACGTTACAACAAACTCGGCGAAACCCTGCGCCTGCCCGGCCACCGAGTACCGGCCCGGTTTGAGGTTGACGAACTCGAAGGTGCCGTCGCCGCCCGTCGTGGCAGTGCGCACGCTATTGTCGTCCAGACTCCGCAGCGTTACTGTCGCGCCCGGCACGATCGATTGCGTGGGGTCGCGCACCGCCCCGATGATGCTGCCAAACGTGGACTGGGCATGAACGCTCGCCGGCGCGAGTCCCAAGATGCACCCCATCACTACTCCCGTTGCCATCCTTCTAATCGTTTGTGAATTCATTTGTAAACCTCCCGCGGGCACACGTAACCCCGCTTCTTTGATAAGTGTTATTGGTGGTACTAACTTTGAACCTCAACGAGGAGGGTGGGATCTAACGTTCGATTCAATTCTAGACAGGGAAGTCTAAAGAACGCATGAAAAGCCGTAAGTTATTAATTAAGTCGATGACTCGCGCCTTAACTGTTCGGCAACTTCCAAATCAACTCTTCTAAGATCAAAACTTGCGCCAGGTCTTCATTTACTGACTTTGGGGAGCGGACTCATTCGCAGTCGCGTGATGAACACCGTTCCAATAACTTGCTGTTTCATCGACATCCGGGCTCGCGGTGTTATAGCTCGCAACTTCATGTGGTGATTCCTCCTCCTCATAGTTCCAGCTTTCCGTGAAACTCCATTTCGCCAAGATCGAAGGATTGGACAATCGCGATCCGGCCAACCTGCGCATCGAACTCGATGTGCCCATCGTTCTTGCTGATCTCTGCGGAGAGCGGAAATACGTAGACAATGACCAATCCGTCATCGCGCTGCAAAGCTTTGACGCTAGACGGCCTCACGTCTCTCTTCCCCGCGCGCTTCAGGACCGCTTGCTTTTTTAGAGAATCCCCCAAAGTCCTTGAATCGCCGTTGAGCGGGGCGTAGGGAATGCCATAAACGGCCAGGCTATAGCCCTCATCCGGCAAGGTAGGCGAATCGACGATATGTGATTTCAGCTCCGCTACGCGAACGGGAAGAGCGCTTTCCCACCGGAGATGCAATGTAAGGGACGGGCGCAGCGCAGGGACGGCACTCTCAGGCTTGACGATGTCGATGACACTCTTGGGAACTTGTACTCTGGGTCTGTCATCGGGTAGTCCGTCGAAACCCACGCCGTGAGGCTGACCCATATTTCCGCCTTCTCTGCGCTGATCCTCGGTTTGAAGGGGGCTGATCATCGCCTTTGCGGTCTTCGCCCAGGGAGAATCGGTGAGAACCTGTCGAGCGTCCTCGCCGGTCCAGCCGGCGGTCGGCTTACTCTTCCAGGGTGGCTCCGCTGCGATCAGGATAACTGCCCAGCCAGTAAGTAGCAGCGACACTCGCAATGTGGACATTGCTTTCGTGCTCTAGAATTTCACCAATATGTCTATGTCGAAGAACGCCTCGTCGCGGCGAAGATCCGGGAACCAGACGCCGCCCATTCCGGCGCAGCTTGCGGTGGCAGCCGACAGCACCGTTTGCCCGGATGCGCTGCCATTCATGCAAGCGTATTGAGTTGGAACACCGTTGTTGGTTCCAGGAGGCGGCGTGATCCCCCCCGCCCCGGACCAATACGGCACGCTGGCATGGCGGTAATCGCCTTCAAACCGGAAAGTGATCCACTGCTTGGGCATGTAATCGAACGTCATCGAAGTGTCCCAGGCTTTGAAGGGGTCCCCGGGGTTGCCCGTGAAATAAGGGGAGTTCATTGCCGCGGACGGAGCAGTGGCTCCATTAATGGGCGGGATCAGCACCAGGTAACGCCCGGGATTGTTGATCTGGCCGCCGCCGACGGTAAATCCGAACAAATCTCTGTGGAACCAGAAGCGGTTGTACAGCATGTAGCCTACGAAGCTCTGCTTGGGACCACCCTTGGTGTCGCCGTGGCAACTCACACCGCCGCCGAATTCACAACCCAGGTCGCCCGTAAAAGACAGCGCCATTTTGTCGAGGCCAAATCCCGGCTTGTCGTAATACTTGATTTCGATGCTATCGTCTGTGTGGATGCGGCTGCGGTTGGGAATGTAAAGGTCGTCGTGGCCAAGGCCATAGTTATTGGAAATGATGTTCATCCAAGGGAACGGCGTGTACTTGATCTGCCCTCCCAGGCCCTTCCTTGTGTTGGCCGACGCGTAGGATTGCCAGCCGTTGATCAGCCACGGCTCGATCTTCAAATGATGAGTGGGGAAGATCTGAACTCGGAGGCCCTCAAAAAACCAGGGCGTGTTCGAGGATACGTAGGAGGGTTGGTAGGCCCAATTATCGAAGTTGTAGTAGCTGAACAAGCCGATGTACGACAGGAAAATTCCCGCGTCGATGTTTATTCCGTGCATGGCGTTGATGTGGTAGCCCCCATATGCCTCCGCCAATTGGCGGTCCGCGTCGCCGAGATTCCATTGCCCTTTGGCATAGCTGGGATCGTTCCTCACGGTGGTCGTAGAATAGGCGCCAAACTGAGTCATGAACCGGGCGCGCACGTTATCCCAGTGAAAGTCACCGCCTACCCCGAGCTGCTCTAACTGAATTTCATTCGATCGGAAGATTTCGCTTGACCCGCTTATGGAGTCGTCGCTTGGTTTATTAAAGTCATAGGTATAGGTAACGTCGGCCCTGATTTCCGGGGTGAAGAATTTTGAATCATAGGCAACGTCTTTGTTGCGGGGATTGCCATTTAGCCAGGTCCAGTCGTAGTCCGCAAACGGAGTAAAGTTGTCCACTGCGTTTGGAACGACCGGGTTCTGCGAGGACGGCGCCACTGGGTTGGGCGGGGCCTTAGTCTGGGGAGCAAGATTGGAGGCCTCGTCCAGAGAAGGTGTTACAGCGCCGGATTGCTTTTCTTGAGTCGCTTTCAATTCTGCTTCGAGCTGCTCAATCCGACTTTTCATAGCCTCCAGTTCCTTAACCACTGTGAGCGCCTGAGCATTTACGGCGGCGGGCCCGTCATGCGTGCTGGTGCCCGAATCCGAAAGAGCGAGTGCGAGATCGATTCGAGCAGTCCGCTGCGCAGCCACTTCGACGTCGGCTGAGAAGTTCTTAAATCCATCCTTCGTTGCGAGCACTTCGTAGCGGCCGGGCTCAAGGTTGTCGATTGAAAAAAAGCCGTTTGTGCCGCTGACGGTAGTTCGACGCCCGGCCCTGTCCGGGTTGCGCACTACGATCTGCGCTTCCGCCAGTGGCAATCCGGTAACAGAATCTCGAATGATGCCACCTACACCCCCGGATGCATCAGCTGCGAGCGCGGACCAGGGCAGCGCTCCGATCTGAAATGCGATGCAGGCTGGTACAACGGCGGAGAGAAGTAAGTTGCGAGTCATTAGTATCCTTTCTGAAACCAGAAGTCAGGATCTCTTGTTTCAGTTGGCCAAGCGCGGCGTGAATCGATTGTTATTGCTAACGACATGAGTATAAAGAAAAATTTATAAGAAAGGCATAAAGATGTGGCTTCGGTGTATCTGTGCGTATTACTTCTAACGTTATTCGCCGCGCGTGATAACCCGATCTGTTTGTGCTCTGAACCGATATCCAATCTGCGTATCGGTCACCAGGTATTTCGGGCTCGCGGCGTTCTACCTTCAGGCTCTGGCGATGTCAGTTCGGCCGCTGAGCTCATTCCTGGCGTTCCCAAACTGGCGCGGCTAATGCTGGTTTCATCTAACTTTGTTTGTAACCACAATAATTGTGCAGGACCGCCCATAAAGAAGGCATGAAGATGCACGCAATGGGGTGATTACTTGCCCGCCAGTGTCCTTTTACTACTTGCAGCGCTTGCTTAGCCGTCCGCTCAACCGCCACCGAAGGCCACGCATATTGGCGTTCGCGATTTGTCCAGGCTGGGCCAGGCACTCTGGTTTCAGTTCCTCGGCTTGTGGAACACAGCTTTACCGTGGATGCGCCGCATTCGCGCCTCGTGAACTTCTATTCTCCAGCGGGTTTCGAGATGCTGGTTATGAGCCTTGCAGTCCCAGCGGCCAGCGCGGAGCAGACGGGCGGGTCGTACTCGCTTATGGAGGAGCGGTGCCCGAAGGACTCGGGTCCGCCACCTCACACGCATGAGCAGGATGAGGTGATTTATGTGGTCGAGGGAGATAGAGGAATGCGGTCATTGCTTGGCCGAAGAGCGGCGAGAGCGCGTTCTCGAGGAGTCGATGCGTTTTTTCAACGAAGGGAAATAGATAATACCGGAAGTCTTGATGGTAAGATTTGCCGGCGCCCGCGCCGAACGCGCAGCCGACCAGGGTGAGAACCTAGCGGGAAGCTTGTTTCCGGGCAGCGCGCTTCTTTCCGCGTCCGTCAATCGCCTCACTGTCCTGAAGACTTACCAGCACGACCTCGATCAGGCCGGCGATCAAGGTCCTCAATTGCGCGGCGTCCTCCGCCGACTCTTTGAATCCCGGCAGCGCGCTCCTCAGCAAATGCGCGATCTGCCTGGAGGAAAGATTGACCTTATTCTGCCGCCGAACCAGCGGGTCTAGAATTTCCGTCAACACGCTCATGAATTCGTTTGCGGCTCCTATCGTCGTTTCAGCCGCGAATTCATAGCTGCTCGCCAACAGATCTCTGGCGTCGGGCGAGGCGAGGATCATCTCAAAGGGGCGGACGCACCACACCTCGCAGGCAAACTTCAGCTTGTCCTCGGCCGTGGAAAAGCCGCTGAGCTCCCGACGGATTTCGGCAAGCATGGACGCGAACACACGCCTCATCACGGCCGTGAATACCTGCTCTTTAGAAGCAAAAACGAGATATAAGGCCGGCCGGGACATATGCGCCGCCTCGGCTAGATCCGCCATGCTGACGCGCTTATAGCCATAACGGAGGAAGACCTGCGTCGCAGCCGTAATGATATTTTCCAGCTTTTTTTCGGCCATCCTATCCATCCTTGACATTATTCGTCCAATTGTCAATACTGGATAAGTAGACATAAACTGTCAAAATGACAGCAACTGAGTACTCATTCTTCGCGGGTTTGCGTACATTCGACCAGGAAAGAAGCATTCATATGAACATGACAAATGGAACCATTTTGATTACAGGCGGCTCGTCGGGCATAGGCTTTGAACTTGCCAGGCAACTTGTGGCTCTTGGCAACACCGTCGCGATCACCGGGCGCGACACTACGAATCTCGAGGCGGCACAAGCCAAGCTTCCTCGCCTGAAGATTTTCCAAAGCGACGTCAGCGATCCGAAAGCGATTCCCGCTCTGTGCAAGCGGGTGGTCGCCGACCTGCCTGCCTTGAATGTGCTGATTAACTGCGCCGGCATGATGCGCAAGATTGATCTGCAGAAGGCAAGTCTCAACATGGAGGATGTCACCCGCGAGATCGAAACTAACCTGAATGGGACCATCTGGATGGACCTGCAATTCCTGCCGCATCTCAAGCGCCAGGCGAATGCGGCTATCGTGAACGTTTCTTCCGGGTTGGCATTCGTGCCGATGCCCATTTCACCGGTTTACAGCGCATCGAAGGCAGCCGTCCACGCCTTTACGTTATCGCTCCGTATGCAGTTGAAAAACACGAGGGTGAAAGTCTTCGAACTCGCACCGCCAGCAACCGACACACCACTGTTCTGGGGCGATTTCACTCAGGAGGATGTCGGGAGCTTAAAGCCGATGAGCGTGCAGATGCTTGCAAAGCGCGCAATTGCGGGTATGAAGAAAGATGTTTTGGAAATCCGCCCCGGCCTCGCCAACGCTCTCCAGCTAGGTAGTCGTATCGCGCCGAAATTCATGCTTAGCCGGATCGGTAAGTCAGTCGATCTCATGCACGCTCAGTCAAACGAATAGCGCATCATCCCGATGAGCGATTCTGACGGGGAGGCGCAATTGAAGGCCTCACGCCGTTAATCTCAGTCTCCGTTCCTCAGGGAAGCGGATTCTGTCCCATTCGCTGCTCGCCCATCTTAACGGACTCACGCACAACGTTGAAGCCGTAGCGCACCAGCTCCGTCTCATAGATTTGCAGTGCCTTCTTCAACGGCTTTTCTCCCTTTGCCACTGCCCTCAGCTCGCGACCTAGGAGGGCCGCATCACGCATTGCGAGGTTAGCTCCGCGGCCGAGCGTCGGCGTCATGGCGTGAACCGCGTCGCCCAGCAGCGTCACGTTCGTAGGCGCGTCTAGCTCTGTGGGCACGCTCGTGTACATGCCTACGATGAAGAACGACCCGCTGTCGCCGCTGGCAACGAACTGGCGCGCCTTCACCGGCCACCCGTTGAGCATTTCGACGGCGAGCGCCTGCAACTCCTCCGGCCTTAGGCCGTGAAGCGCGGGGTCGCTTTTTGGAAAGAGCTCACGCCGGCCGCCTACGATGCACACCACGTAATTGTCTTGCGGCTTAAGCGTTACCGACGGCAGCATCTCCTTGGCGGCGGCATCGGGCGCGTGGGGAAATTTGACAGCACCGGCGCCGAGAAACAGCTTGTGATCATCAATGGCGATGCTGAAGATGTCCTCCAGCGATTCGGCGGGCAACAGTTTCGTCGCGACGTCGTACGGCACACGCCCGTAGATGGCCTGCACGCCCGCGTCCATGGTTGTTAACTGCGGGGCACGCTGCTGACGTACGGCCGAGCGAATCCCGTCCGCGCCGATTAGCACATCGCCGGTCACACTGGTGCCCTCGGCGAGCCTTGCGACAACCCCCTGTGCCGTGGACTCATAGCTGGTGAGCCCCTTGTTGAAGTGGCAGCAATCTTCCAGCCC